>Ga0116229_10003268_pt1 | contig 26577 bp, 22 predicted proteins | sample S1TSphgellanicum_3_FD_87313 | JGI IMG/M metagenome (GOLD analysis project Ga0116229, IMG submission 87313) | Host-associated microbial communities from peat moss isolated from Minnesota, USA - S1T2_Fc - Sphagnum magellanicum MG | ecosystem: Host-associated > Plants > Peat moss > Unclassified... | reverse complement strand
TGACAGGCCGAACACAAAATCACTCAGTGCGGATCAGATATTTGCGGGAACGGATTATAAGGTCGTTTTAAAAGCGCGACCTGCGGGCGGTTTTTTGGGTGCTCTCAAGAGAATGTTCGGCGTCTAGGAATGGCGGGATATCGGAGGAGATATTATCGGGGCGGCCGCCGCTATACGGCAGAGCATCGCGCTGCCTTGGCGCATATCGAAGAAGCGCGCGCTTTTGAAAACGCAATTGGCGGATCAGTTAAGGACGTAAAGCAATATTTTCTCGACTTGGACCGTGCGAGTCTAGGCAAGTTGTTCGACGAATACGGTGCAAAATATGGTCGCCCAGCCGCGGACTATGCGCGCGCCACATTTCCAAAATGGAAAGCTGGAACAACAAACATGTCCGGTCTTGTTGCAAAGCGTCTGTTTGATTTTCTTCCACCAAAGATGCCAACCGCGATTAAGTTAGAACTTGCAGGAAACATATGGAGGCATTTTGGGACAAGGTCGTCCCATCGCTTCACGGTTGGCCCCAATGCTGATGCCGAAGAATTAATGGCTGCCATTCAGGTGAAGTTGGACAACTATTTAGTCGATCATTCGATACCGCAGGAAATAAGAAATCGTTTTGACTGGCTAGCGCAGGGGGACGTGGAAGTCAAAGAGTTTCTGTTAAACCACTTTAGGCGACTCGAGAGTAAGATCGCGGCTGAAGGTCTCCGCGAAAGACTGCCAATTTTACAAGAGCAGATACTTATGCGTCCTGAGCAAACAGGCTTTATTAAAACATCCATCCAGGTAGACAATCATTCCATTGAGATCGTCCTGGATCAGAGACTTGGAAGCACTTTTCAAGAGGGGCAGCCTGCACAAAAATTGGCATCTGCCAGCTCAGGCAACAAAGTAGCTTGGTTCTTCATTGTCGTTATCGCGATATATGCACTCGCCATCTTGTTCTCTCATCATTGATAGCGGGGGACCTCAAGAAGTGCCAAAGAGCCGAATGGTGGCTCCGCCACGAAGAGATTTTTCATCGCGACAACTCAAAAGCCGGCTATCAATGCCTATCGTCCGCATAATATGCGCCGGCGCTTTGGTATTCACTGGATTGGTCTTGGGATTACCTAGAGTCTTTGAACAGCGCGTTTCGTCGCTTGGTTCTATTCTGCCAATTAGCCAAGATCTCGTGCCCGCGTCGGCAAATACTTGTTTTACTCCGGCGCAATCGTGCGTATCCCTTATAGTTGACGCACTCGATCGTGCACAGACAGAGATACGTGTTCAAGCATATGGCTTCACGTCTCAACCTATTCTGTCCGCACTGGTTTCTGCTAAATTGCGAGGCGTGGACGTCGCCGTCATTCTTGATAAGTCGGATGATCGTGAGCTATCACATGGTAGCCTCAGCGGCGCGGCTTATATCGCGCGCGCCGGTATTCCCGTTTTCATTGATTATCGGCCTGCCATAGCACACAACAAGGTCGTCATTATTGATCGCAGCATTGTTATAACGGGGTCATATAACTTTACGACCGCCGCCGAGCGCCGCAATGCGGAGAATGTGACCATTCTTGTATCGCCGGCTGTAGCAGGTCGATTCTTATCGAACTGGGCGTCGCGTCGCGCAGCGTCGCACGCATTTCAGGGCGGGTGACATTCCCGGACCGAACGGATTGAGCACCTTTTCGCGCGCTTAAGTCTACGCGCAACCTCTTGCGGAACTAGCGTTTTTTGTCCCTCTTGCCACCCGAGAGCCCTCTCACCAGGCGGCCCTTGCTTACCCAATCCTCTGGCACCCCGTCCCATGCGGGATCGCTTGCCATGTCGGCCGCAAGTTCTTCCTCCGTCTTTGCGTCAAGTCGTGCCCAATCTGTCTTGCTTTCGCCACGCGCTATCATAGCGTCGAGTTCTTCAGTTGTGTACGTTACGATATTGCCGTTTCGTTCCATTTCCACGCGCCCGCATCAGTCATCATGAAGCGATGACAGGATGCCAGGTGATACAGGTCCAGCTATTTGGGGCAATACCGCTGCCAACGGCTCCGCTAATGAATGGGGTCTGGGGACTTGTCCCCAGCGGGGTCCAGGGGCAGAGCCCCTGGCCTTCTTCTTGAACTTGCTATACTTTCTTCCCGATTTGGCCCGCGCCCCTAAACGCCCTATACAGCGCGGCGACACCCCCCACCTTGGACTAAATCTTGAGCGATACTGACGACCGACCGGCGCCTCCGCCGCCGAGTGACATGCAACCGGTGACGCTCGAGGAGGAGATGCGCCGGTCGTACCTTGACTATGCCATGTCCGTCATTGTCAGCCGGGCTTTGCCGGACGCGCGGGACGGGTTGAAGCCGGTGCATCGGCGCGTGCTGTTTGGCATGTATGAGGCCGGATACACGCCGGACAAGGCGTATCGCAAGTCGGCGCGCGTGGTGGGCGACGTGATGGGCAAGTATCACCCGCACGGCGACAGTTCGATTTACGACGCGACCGTGCGTATGGCGCAGCCGTGGTCGATGCGGGTGCCGTTGGTGGACGGGCAGGGCAATTTCGGCAGTGTGGACGGCGATTCGCCGGCGGCCATGCGGTATACCGAGGTGCGGCTGGCGCGGGCGGCGATGTTTTTGCTGGCGGATATCGACAAGGACACAGTCGATTTCGTGCCGAATTACGACGAGTCGGAGCAGGAGCCGCGGATTCTGCCGGCGAGCTACCCTAATTTGCTGATCAATGGGGCGGAGGGGATTGCGGTGGGCATGGCCACGCGCATTCCGCCGCATAATCCGGGCGAGATTATCGATGCGACGTTGGCGCTGATTGCGGAGCCGGACACGTCGCTCGATGATCTGATGAAGATCGTGCCGGGGCCGGATTTCCCGACCGGGGGCATTATTCTGGGGCGTGGCGGGATTCGCAGCGCGTTCGAGACCGGGCGCGGCAGCATCATGATTCGCAGCCGCACCGAGTTCGAGGAGGTCCGCAAGGATCGGACGGCGATTATCATCACCGAGCTGCCGTATCAGGTGAACAAGGCCAAGTTGCAGGAGAACATGGCCGAGCTGGTGCGGGCGAAGACGCTGGAGTGCATCAGCGACATTCGCGATGAGAGCGATCGCGACGGGATGCGCGTGGTGATCGAGCTGAAGCGCGAGGCGACGCCGGAGGTGGTGCTGAACCAGTTGTTCCGGTTCACCAGCATGCAGGTGAGTTTCGGCATCAACATGCTGGCGCTGGATTTGGGCCGTCCGCGGAACATGGGGCTGAAGGACGCGCTGCAATGCTTCATTGCGTTCCGCGAGGACGTGATTTTGCGGCGGGCGCGGCACGATTTGGCGAAGGCGCGCGAGCGGGCGCATTTGCTGGTTGGCTACTCCATTGCCGTGGCCAACATCGATGAGGTTATTCGGCTGATCCGGGCGAGCCCGGACGCGGCCACGGCGCGGGCCGCGTTGATGGATCGGGATTGGCCGGCGGCCGATATCGCGCCCCTGCTGGCGCTGATCGACGATGAGGGCAACCAGATTGTCGGTGGCGGCGTACGGCTGACCGAGACGCAGGCGCGCGGCATTCTGGAACTGCGCCTGCAACGGCTGACCGGGCTCGAACGCGAGAAGATCAACGACGAGCTGACGGAAGTTGCCGACAAGATCAAGGATTTGCTGGATATCATCGGCAGCCGCACGCGTCGCATGGAGGTGATGCGGGGCGAGTTGCTGCGGGTGCGCGACGAGATCGCGGTGCCGCGGATGAGCGAAATTGCCGACAACGCCGCCGACCAGGCGGACGAGTCGCTGATCGAGCCGGGGCAGATGGTGGTGACGATTACGCGCGACGGGTTCATCAAGCGCACGCCGCTGGAGACGTTCCGGGCGCAGAATCGCGGCGGGCGGGGTCGCACCGCGGCGGGGACGCGCGGGGACGATGTGGTGGCGCGCAGTTTCAATGCGCATACCCATCAATGGGTGCTGTTTTTCTCCAGTGGCGGCAAGGCATTTCGCGAGAAGGTGTGGCGTCTGCCGGAAGCTTCGCCGACGGCGAAGGGGCGCGCGCTGGTGAATTTGCTGCCGGAGTTGGGTGCGGACCAGATTACAACGGTGTTGCCGCTGCCGCAGGATGAGTCGTTGTGGGAGTCGTTGCACCTGGTGTTCGCGACATTGTCGGGCAATGTGCGGCGTAACAAGCTTTCCGACTTTGGGCGGATCAGGACCAGCGGGCTGATTGCCATGAAGCTGGATGAGGGCGATCGGCTGATCGGGGTGGCGACGTGCCGCGATGGCGACGATGTGCTGCTGGCGACGAAGTATGGGCGGTGCATTCGGTTCCAGATCACCGACGATCAGTTGCGGGTGTTCTCGGGGCGGGAGTCGGCTGGGGTGCGGGGCATCAAGTTGGCTGAGGGCGACGAGGTGAACAGTTTGTGCGTGTTGCGGCATGTGGAGGCGGACACGGCGGAACGCGCCGCGTATTTGCGTGTGGCGGCGGCGCGGCGGCGGGCGGTCGACGCGGAGGATGAGAGCGAGGCGGCGCCGGGCGCGGAACCGGACGAGGAGGCGTCGGACGAGCAGGTGACGCTGTCGGCGGAACGGATTGCCGAACTGGATGAGGCGGAGGAAATTCTGCTGACCGTTACGGATGGCGGATTTGGCAAGCGGTCGTCGGCGTATGATTACCGGGTGGCGGGGCGTGGCGGTCAGGGTATTGCGAATATCGTGTTGTCGGCGCGGCGGAATGGCACGGCAGTGGTGGCGACGTTGCCGGTGCGTCGGGGCGATGACGTGATGCTGGTGACCGATGTGGGGCGGCTGATCCGGGTGCCGGCGGACCAGGTGCGGATAACGGCGCGGCAGTCGATGGGCGTCACTTTGTTCCGGATGGCGGAAGGGGAGCAGGTGACCAGCGTGTTCCCTGTGCTGGAGAATTCCGGCAACGGGGACGATGGCGCGGCGGATGCGGTAGATGTTTCGGTACCGGACGTTTCGGCACGGAACGGCGACGCGGCACCGCAGAGTAGTGCTTCGGGTGATCCTGCCGGACCCGACGATGCCTGAGCGTATCGGGCTTTATCCCGGCACGTTCGATCCGGTGACGAACGGGCATCTGGATATTATCGGGCGCGCGGCGCGGCTGGTGGATCGGCTGGTAATCGGCGTGGCGCGGAACATCGGCAAGGGGCCGCTGTTCGATGTGGACGACCGGGTCGCGCTGGTGCGCGATGAAAGTGCGCCGGTGGCGGAGCGCGTGGGTATTCCGATTGCGGTGGTGAGTTTCGATACGCTGCTCATCGAGTTCGCCCGCGCCAGCAACGCTACGATGATTATCCGCGGGTTGCGGGCGGTTTCCGATTTCGACTATGAATTCCAGATGGCGGGGATGAATTACCGGCTGAATAGCAAGATCGAAACGGTGTTTTTGATGGCGAGTGAGCACCATCAATTCATTTCGTCACGCTTTGTAAAGGAAGTCGCTCAATTGGGCGGTGACATATCGAGTTTCGTGCCGGCTTTGACGCTGGCGCGCACGACGGCCCGGGTGCGGGCAACCAAGGGAGAGTAGTAAAAATGCAAAGACGAACGCTGATCGCAACCGCGGCCGCGCTGTGCGTGGCCGTGCCGGCTGTTGCGGAAGATTCGACGCCGGCAAAGCTCGATCCGAGCAACACGATTAATCTCGACCTGACCTATGGGCGTGTGGTGATACGGTTGCGACCGGATCTGGCGCCGAAGATGGTCGAGCGGGTCAAACAGCTTTGCCATGAGCATTTCTACGACGGCACGCCGTTCCATCGGGTGATCGACGGGTTCATGGCGCAGGGCGGCGATCCGACGGGGACGGGTGAGGGTGGCAGCAAATACCCCAACGTTCCGGCCGAATTCAGCGGCACTGCGCATTTTGTGCGTGGCGCCGTGGGTGCTGCGCGAACCAGCGATCCGGACACGGCGAACAGTCAGTTTTTCATCATGTTCGCGGCCAATCCCAACCTCGATGGCCAATACACGATCTGGGGCAACGTTGTTTCGGGCATGGAGTTTGTCGACAAGATCAAGCGTGGGGCAGGGGATAGCGGGATTGTGCAGGGGCCGGACAAGATCGTGAAGATGCGGTTGGCATCGGACGCTTCGTAAACCCGCAAAATAATGACAGCGGCGGCACGCCGTCACGCGACTGCGTGCTGCGCGCCACTTGGGTCCAGCGGGCAGAGCCCCTTGGCCTTTTTCTAGCTAAAGGAATACACCATGCCTGAAGATACAATCCATCTGGAGCTGGACTCCGGCCGCGTCGTCATCAAGCTGCGCCCCGACCTGGCGCCCAAGCATGTCGAGCGCATCAAGACACTTTGCGCCGAGGGATTTTACGATAACACACCGTTCCACCGTGTTATCGAAGGTTTTATGGCGCAGGGCGGCGACCCGACCGGCACCGGCACCGGCGGCAGTCCGCATCCTGATCTGCAGGCGGAATTCACCAAGTCGGCCAAATTCGTGCGCGGCACTGTCGGCGCGGCGCGCACCGGCAATCCCAACAGCGCCAACTGCCAGTTTTTCATCATGTTCGCGCCGGCGCCGCACCTTGACGGCCAATACACGATCTGGGGCCAGGTGACGGAGGGCATGGACCTGGTGGACGGACTGAAGCGCGGCGAGGGTGGCGGCGGTTCGGTGCGCGCGCCGGACCGCATCAAGACGATGCGTGTCGCGGCATAAACTGCCCCCTTCGGCGCGCCGGGCTTGACCCCGGCTGCCGCATGCCCTTCTACAGGCCGCAATGTGAGCTCGTAGCTCAGTCGGTAGAGCACGTGACTTTTAATCATGGGGTCGTGGGTTCGATTCCCACCGAGCTCACCATGTTTTCAGTATGTGTGGTCCAACAAAATCTTCAGAAATCGGTTTTGTGCGGCGGGGCGACGGTCGGGCAGGTCACGATCTGGCGAAGACAACGACGCCATTGGCCGGGATCACGATTGAGGCCGAGGCGACGAAGCCGTGCAGCGGGCCGCCGTCAGCCTCGATGCTGCCGCCATTGCCCGCCGCCCATGGATTGACCCAATTGTCATACACGTCGCTGTTGAAGATTTCCTGCCACCGGCCGGCACAGGGCAAGCCCAGCGCATAATTCCACCAGGTCGCCTCGGCAAAAGTCGTGACTACGATTACATCTTCGCCCACGCCGTCGATCCAGCGATGGTAGGCGAGCACGCGGTCGGTATCGGAGACGTAGAAGGCGTGAACATTGTCGCCGCGGAGTGCAGGCGCGGTCCGGCGTAGCGAGAGCAGGTCCTGGGTGAAGCGGAGATGGTCGCGCATGGCCGGATCCGCGCCGCCCTGTAGCTCGGCCCATCCAATAAGGTCTGGGCCGGCCGGGTTGGTGTCCCAGGGCTTTTCCTCGAGAAATTCCTGTCCCATGAAAAGTTGCGGGATGCCGGGTGCGGTCAGGAGGATTGCGGACGCGACACGAGTCCGGCTGCGCCCATACCAGGAATGGGGATCAGGCGCGTCGGCCAGGCTCGGGACACGCGGGTTGCGCCCGGCCATGACCAGATCGTGGTTCTCGACACAGGTGACGGCGCGCCAGCCATGGTCGAAGCCGGGCGGGTAGAGCGCGCCGGCGATCGACGACATTGATACGGCGGCGGCTGCGCCTGCCGAGGCAGCACCCACGGCGCCGCGGAGGGCGTCGCGCAGGGCATCGTGCTGCACCACATCGAAGCCGGCGCCGCCCACGGACGCCGACTCCACGATAATGCCGGCCGAGTTTGGTATGTCGTCGAACTCCCCTGGCCAGAATTCGGCATTCTGCAAGATGCGCGGCTGCAGAGATCTGAGCGCCGAGGTCAGCGTGCGGCAGAATGCCCAGCCGGTTGCCTGGCCGGTGGACAAAAGGATGCTGATCTCATCATAGCGGAATCCGTCGGCATGGTATTCTGTAACGTAATTGGCCGCGTTGTCCTGGAGAAAGCGGCAGACATCCGCGTTCCAGAGCGCGAAGGCAAGGCCACCGGTGCCACGATCCTGGTTGGTAAAGTAAAGGCTGTCGTTGTTGTCGCCGACATCCTTGACGCGATCGAAATAGTAGATGCAATTATCGTCGAACTGGCCGGCGACCGAGAAGCCGCCGGCATGGTTATAGACCACGTCAAATACCACCGCGATGCCGTGCACATGGCAGAGATCGACCAAAACCTTGAGCTGGCTTGGGCCGGAGGCGATATCGGCGAGCGCCAGCGGTGCGAGCGCCCTGTCGCACAGGATGCGGTTATCGTTGTCAGATAGGCGGGCAGATCGGCGGCGGCCGCGATGTAGGGAAAATCCGGCGAGAACAGGTCGGCGCCGCCATATCCCATGCTTGGGTTGGCCTCCTGCTCGTCCACCGGCAACGGCTGCAGCACGTTTGCGCCCAAGGCCGCGATGTAAGGAACCTTGCCGGCGACATCTAGGAAGTTCGAGGCGATCCCCGGCCGCGAGATCGCATAGGTTCCGATATGCAATTGGTAGACGACCATGTCCGAAAATTCGGGCGTGCGAAAGGCGTCGTCGTGCCAAGGATAAGCATCATTGGCGCGCAGAATGCAGTCGCAGTTGGGGAAGCCATCGGGCGAGAGCTGGCGCGCATACGGGTCGCGCTTGTAGCCGCTGCCGCCCGCGCCGACCACCCAAAGACGGTAGGTGTCGCCATCGACGGCGCCCGCCTGGAAACCGGTCCAATACCCCGCTCCGTCATTCACCAACAGCCTGTCGTCGGTTTGAAAATCGTAGATTATGCCGCCAAAGTTGCCGTTCAGATAGAGCGCGGACGCGCGCGGCGCCCAGACGCGGAAGGTGGCGCCGCCGGGCACGAGCGTGGCGCCGGTTGGCGTCGCGGCATCGATATGGTCCTGTGCGAGCATTGGGGCTCCTGCCGTAAAGGTCGCGGCCAAACCAACGAACCATGAACCGGACTTTGCGATAATCCTGTTTCCGCTTCAATCACCGAAGAGGTGACCCGATCAAGCGCGGTGCGGAATCGGAGAATGGCGATCCGGGCAAAAGGGACACCAGTGCACCGCCTCGGTTGGCGATCCCGCGTGTCATGCGGGCGCGACCACACGACTGGCACCACGTCGCGCTCACGATAATGTGATTTGCCTATAGACACGCGGCCTGGGTTGGCCTAGAGCCTGCGCCGGGGGACACTTAGCAGTACGGTTCGGAGCGCAGTCTGATGTTTGTCCCTTTGCTTGCCATGCGTGAGGCTGAACGATCGGCCGACCCGGCGTCTATGACGTGCTCGGCTGTGCAGATCTGCCTGAACCTTGGATGGGACGTGCCTTTCGTCGCGCGGTCCGACGCGCCGGGACGTAATCGCCCAACATGCGTGAACCGAAAAGGTTGAGACTTCCAGCCGCTTCGCCACGGGGTAATTTCCCGCGCGCGTAACGATCTGACCGAGTGAGAAGCAACGACCGGCCTATCTTGCGATTTTTGCCGGGGTCTGGGCTGTTTGACCCGGTAATACTACCGATCTCCAACAACCGGTTGGCAAGCGGTACGCTCTCTTGCTCTGTACCGCGCTGCCTGCGCAGCGCCAATGAGGAAGCTCAGTTATATGTTCAAGAAGTTTGGCCGTACGATGCGCACGGCGCGCACGTCGGTGCTTGCCGCGAGCCTTTACGTTGGTGGGGGCGCACCGATCGCGGCCGGCGCGGATACGCCGTACTACCCATTCAAGCATTTCATCACCAATACGAAGGTGAAAGGACCGCTCGCTTTGTCCATTCTGCATGCCTCGTCGGCCGGATTTGTATTCTCCCTCTCCTGGTCTCTCGTCCAGCCAAATTGTGATAGCTTTACCTTCTCGAGCGATGCTAAGGACGTTCTTGGGTTCTTGGCGGCCAATTTGCGCGCCGATCAGATGATTTGGCCGGGGATTGGCGGCGGCAGCAATGCGCCGGCTTGCCTGGCGAATTTGGGCATTCCCACGGCCAAGATATTCTATGCGTTTGCCAATGAAACGCATGATCCCTGTGTGAAATACGCCATGCCGCTGATGTCGGACCCGGCCTATGGCACGCTGTATGTCGCGGCTAATCACGCCATGCTTTTGGCATTGGCGGGAATTCCCGTCGCCAGTGGCGGCACCTTGGCCGATCGCGTGGCCGGCATCGAACTCGGTGCGTATGCAGCTGTATCGACAGAGCTGCAAATACCGGCGCGTGGTTGTTCGGCAGGATCGGTTCACCAATCGGCGGCCCATCAGGTCCATCTGTGGGAGGCCGCGGGATATCAGGGATCACAAGCCATCAGCACCTATGCCGCGATTCTTCAAGGCATTCTCACCGACCCTGCCTTGCCGGCGAGCGCCCGCGTGCTGCAGGACACCACCGGTGGCGAGGGGTGGAGCTTTCCGCAGTTTCACGATGCACAGAAAGTGCTTGGGCCAATACTGGCGGCATCCACACAAACATGGGGAAACAGGTTCGTCATATCATGGAATGTGGTGTCCGGGACCGGCCCGCTTCCGCCTGCTACAATCATTGCCGCCGCACAGAGGGGCACGCCGGTTGCCCTGGAGTTCAACTCCACGGCGGTCGGCTTCACGACAAGCTGCCGTGGCATTCTGGCCAACGGCAAATTGGATCCTATTACGGCTAAACCTGCATGTTTCCACGCCATGCAACCACGCAACGCCGCCGTCATTCCGTCACCGCTGGTGCTGTGGCAAGTGGAACCGGCGGATTTCGCGGTTCGCGGATTCTTTAAGTGACGCGTTTCATGTTACGACCCGCGATCACCATGGCGACTTGATTGTCGGCGCCACGGGCGGGAAAATGCTTAACCGCCAACGGGAACGTTCCGGGTAGCCTGGATCGGGAATTGAACGCTCCAAATCGTGCCTCCCTCTGAGGTGACCGACACGGTTCCACGTATCTGCTCCGCAAGCCGCCGCACCAGGCCAACGCCATGCCGCTTGGTTTCCAGGCTCCCGGGCTTGATGCCCGAGCCGTTGTCGCCGACGGTCAAAATCGCGCGATCAGCGTTGCCTTCATCCCGGCGCACTGCAACGCGGATCACACCGGTGCCGCCCGCGTCGGAAAAGGCGTGGTCGTAACAATTGGTCACCAGTTCTGTAACAATAATGCCTAGCGCGGTGACGGAATCAAGATCGAGAAGAATTTTTTCGCTCTCGCAAATCAGCGAGACAGTGTCGCTCGGGGACCCTTGGATCTCGGCGAGGTTCGTGCATAAGGCCTTGACATACCGGCCAAAATCGGTAGTTCGTGTCATCTCGGTTCCGAGTAGATGATCAAACACCTGCGCCATCGTCGAAACCCGCAATGCGATCGCCCGAATTCCGCGTAGCGAGGCGGCACTCGCCGGATCCTCGAGTTGATGGGTAAGCATGCCGTAGACGAGTTGAAGATTGTTGCGTACGCGGTGTTTCAGCTCCTCTGCGAAAACATTTCTTTGTTCGAGCAGTCGATCCTTTTCTGCGGCAAGGGATTCCATTTGTGCAATCGTGCTTCTGAGTTCGGCGGTGCGGGCGGCTGCGGCGACCACTTCTGCAAGGACATTGGCAAATCCGGTCAAAAACTCAATGTCGTTTTGGTTGTAGTTGCGGTGTCGGTTATTATCGACTTCCAACACCCCGTACGGTTGGTGGTCACCCTTGATCAGAACATCGACCGTGGAGATAATACCGTGATCGGCGTAAAACGGCGGCAACACGAATTTGGTATCCCTGCGCACGTCGCGACAGATGGACGGCATACCGGTGGTGAATGCGTGACCCTGCGGCGAACTTGCGTCGGCGCGCGACACGACTTTTCCGACGACGCCCGACCGCCAGCCGTAACCGGCTTCGATGAGCAAGTCGTTTTCATCTGCGCGGTATCGACACACTTTGCAGAACGGCGAATTCAGCCCATCCGCACAAACGCGGGCCGCTTCATGCAATATCTCCGACACGCTGCTTGTACGTAGTGCAAAGCTGCCGAAGCGCGCAATCGCGACCTGCTGGCGAAGAAGCGTGGATTTGGTTGCAGTATGGCTGGTCAACCATCGTCTCCGGGTCGCACCGCTAGGCACAATTAAGTAATTGCAATCCCGGCGGAATCTTCAGACCTGTTCTTCCAAATGCCAGTATGTCGTCGACGACTCGAAGGCTCATTACCAGATCCGAAGCGCGATATGGCTTGGACAGGCAAGCCTCTCCGTCGGCGGCTGTAAGGTGGACGATTGACGTCGTGCCGGTGGCGAAAAGGATGCCGACCTTGCCTTGGGAGTGGAGTTCGGCGGCAACCTCTGTCCCCAATCCGCCATCCGCAAGCCGCAGGTCAAGGACGGCCAGATCGGGACTGTGCAGCCTACCGAGCACGATCGCTTCGGTAACAGTCCGTGCAATCCCGCACACGTTATAACCGGCGGCAATAAGTATTTCTTCGTTCATGTCCGAAATCATCACGTCGTCTTCTACAAGCAGAACCTTGAGCATCGGTGGCCTTCTCGGCGCCGCGCAAACCTGGCCTTCAGAATATTGCATCTGTCAAGGCTTCGTGGCGTCGTTGAAGCGCATTGTAAGCTCCAGCATGGAGAAATAAGACTAAATGGGCGGTGCCTGAAGATGATCCGTAATTGCAACCCTCAAAGATAATGGTTTGACGTTATTGTGAAACTTCACCCGAATACTGATTCATTCCAGCGCGGCTGGTTCAGCTTTCAATACGGTAACAAACCACATCAAAATCTCCGTGCCCTCCTTGCCGACGGCGCCACTTCGGCCAGCCGCCCCAAGCTTGTCACGGCGCTTGTCACGGCGCTTGTCACGACGCGGCAGTCGAACACGATGGCGCGTCGCATCGGGTCGGGATAGGGTCGGATTATACTTATGCGCTTTTCATGCAACATGTGGTGCTCGCTATCGACACATTGTTGTCAATGATCGAGCGGCGACTGCACCGTGTTGACAAGTTTATTTCACGGGCACGGGTAAAAAAGAGCGCCTTTTCAATCATTGGTTTCTTTGCGGACGTACACTTACGTAGTTTATCCCGGCTAGGCGGCCTGGCCTAAGCTATCGCGCCGAATAGACCTTGGGTTTCGACGGTTATAGCTCAAATACCGAACGAAGACAGGGATTTCCGTCATGGTGCGCGTATCTGTTCTAATTGGGCCGGCATTATCAGCCAGCCTGTTATTTGGTGGGGGCGCCCTGGCCGAATTCCGCGCCGGTTTGCCGCGTAACGCGCTGGCTGTGCAGCTGAATGGGGACGCGGCTCACGACAAATCGCCGGCTCTACTGGCAGCGTCGACTGGCTTGCCGGACAGGTTTGAGCGTGCGAAGGCAGGGATGCGATTTTCCGCCAGTGACCTGCATTCCGAGTTTCAGCTTCCGAAGTGCTATCCATATTGCGGCGGCTAATACCAATCCGTGTTGTGACGGACACATCGCCAATTTTGTAGGTTCGCCGGAGTCCGCGTCTTGCCGTGCGAAACTGCCGTACCGAGAAGGTGGACCGCCGTCCACCCCACGGCGGCGTGCCGTCCCACGGGACGGCCACTCTCTACGCCGGTTGGTGTTATCCGTGTTCATCCGCATTCATCTGTAGTTCCAAATTCGGCTTATTTTGCGTTATCGTTCTGAGATTTTCCGTTGCAACTGCGAGCCATTCCGATGCGCGTCGCTGATCGCAGCCCTTATTCTTCGGCGTCGCCGCAAATGGCCTAGGCTATCTGGCCGAGTATTCCACGGAACTCGACTTCTATAGTCCATGGCGTGATGTAAACCCGGGAGTTGCACGATGGTACGAGTATCCGCAGTGTTCGGACTGGCATTTTCAGCCAGCCTGTTTTTCGGAGGGGGCGCTTTGGCGAAGTCCCGTGTACAGCTTTTGGCAGGCGCGCCGCCAGTGCAACTGAATGGCGATGCGGCCTACAAGAATTTTGATAGAATAGGCATCAATTCCGGCGCCGGCCATGCCGGAAGTGCATACATTGTCACCCCGCTCACCCTCGGGGCGACCGGATCGTTCACCTCGACATTCGACGTCTCGTTGTGGAAGAATGCGAAACAGGCTCTCACGGCAGATGGTGTTGCCTTCGTCATACAGAATGATCCCGCCGGCGCCGGCGCGCTGGGCTCGGAGGGAAGCTGTCTGGCGGTCTGCGATATAACCAACTACGCGGCGATTGTATTTCAGAGCTACAGCAATGACCAGGCTGGGCTGTGGCTAAATGGCACGACGACAACGCAACCGATGAGCCTTGGCGCGCAGACGGACCAGATAGAAGTCACTGTCTCCTACAAAGGCGCGGCCAAGACGCTTTCCTTTTCGGCCTATAATCGTTCTACCGGGCAAACCGTCTCCAACCAATATGGGGTCGATCTTTCCACCCTCGGCACGTCGCTATATCTTGGCTTTAGCGGAGCCTCGGGCGGTGTCGCCGGCCGGGAGGTCATCCACAACTGGAAGCTGAAAGTAACAAACGGGGCCTCTAACGGCAATAAATGATCGCTGCTGACGGGCATGGTGTAAGCTCATGGCGGATTGGATGTTTTTGTAATCCAACGAGAACATCCAACTCCGGGGCGGCCTCAAAGGTCGCGGCAGGGGCGACCGCCATGCCCGTCGCCAGCGTCGTAAGGAAAAGCAAAGGCCAACGACGCAGTTCTTTCATAAAAAGAAGAACCAAAACGAAATACGTCCCTACTTGTCCGATCGAGGGCGAGCCGGTCGCGGCGGACGAGCTCGGGTATCGAGGGCAGCTGAGCGTGGCACATTATCCGCAATCGCGTTGTGTCGTCGCCCCGCCGTCAAACCTGGCGCTGGATTCAGGAACGCATCCAATGCCATCGGTCATGCACGGGAGGTTGGCGATGCCGCTCTTGCAGTTCCGGGCATTCCCGCACCACCCTGGAGCGGCTTCACCCTGACTGGAAAATCGTCGGCGTCCGTCCGGCCGCTCAAGGTTGCTGTTTGCAGAGCATCTGTATCAGGCTCCAGCCGTCGCCTCCGTCGGGCGATTTCATTCAGGCTGAAAATGCTCTAGCTCACCGAGCTGGATACGCCGCCGATCGGTCCATTCCTGGCACGCACCGGTCCCCTTGCGTTCTTGCAGGTCACCGAGCCCGACCGCCGCAAGGCCGGGTCGCAGCCTTTCACGTGTCCGCGGGAGGCCGCAACGAACCGGCATGAAGCTGCCGTAATATGTCCCCCCACTCTTTTGGGCAATTGAAGGTTCACCTTATGGATGCGCCGAGCGTGTCAAACACGTGTGTGAGGTTGGTGGCGAGGGACATAAACATCGGCATGACAATGATCGCGGAAAAACACAAGACGGCGCCGTATTCCAGACCCTTGGCGCTGCCCGAGTTGCGCGGCTTATAGACCGGCTTAGGGGGCTGGCGGCGGATAGTTGAATGTTGGTACACTGGAGCCTCCTTGGTGGGAACCGCGATCATTGCGGCGACCGCTTCGATGGAGGACAGATTCTCATATTCGGCGGACTCTATCTATTCGTCCCGATGACCTAATACCATCGGCCTAGAGCGGCTTCGGCCTGATTGGAAAATCATCAGCGTTCGTCGGGCCGCTCCTGGGTGTTGTTGGCAGAGCATTTGTATCAGCCGCCAGCTGCCCGCCTCAATCGAGCGATTCCCGTCAGGCTGAAATGCCCCAGCTCCATGCGCCGGGCGCAAGAATGCGCAGGAAGAATGTTCCTCTGTTCAGAAAACAAGACTGGCCCTGCGCCCGGCGGCCGGCGCGCTCACGTTACGATCTACGAAACGCCGTCATTTCGGCCAGCATTGCCGGGGTGAAGAGTTTCGTGAACAGGAGCGGGCACGGCATATCGGGTGTCGTGTTGTAAGCGTTGTTGCCCTGTTCGGTCAGCCGGTCGACCCATGTCAGGAACATGGCCTTGCTGCCAAACGCGTGGGCATACCTGGAGAGCACGTCCTGGAGGAGTCCGGACACGTCGCTGGCTGACAGGCCGGGATCGAGATCAGGATCATCGACCCTGGTACGGCGCAGCGCAAACAGAGGTCCGGATGTGCGGCAGCCGCCATTGCGCATGACGAACACGGTGCCGGTGAGGCCACGCGGCGCGCCAGGATCCTCGTCGCCTAATATTACGACGACACCACGGCCTGTCACCAGTTTTCCGAACAGCTTGGTTTGACGCGACCCGTGCCCGATCGCGCCGAGCAGCGGCGCGCAATCCTGGAACTTGGAGGCCTCAACGGATTCGAAACGCACTGCGGCCGGATCGTACGGCAGATTGAAGATGGGATCGAGCGGCTTGCCCGGCGCGCCAAATTCAATCGTCGCGGCGCCTGCATGGCTGCTCAGCATCAGCGCCAACGCAACACCGATGCCTGCGGACAAGCCTACGGTCGCCGCGCGGCTGACGGCGCGCGATCCGCCGGCGATCGCCGTGGCCAGCACATTGCGAAGCGTGGGTTTGTTGCAATCGGCAGTTGTTGCTTCACGACGCAGAACCGTTGCGTCGGCATAATGGCGGCCGGTGTCCATCGTGCCGCAAAGCGTTTTGGCCGTCGCGTCCGGCTCGGCAAGGCCGCCGGATATCACGGGGCCCGTCGCGGCGTCCGCAATCCGCCATACATGCCCGCCGGCAGTTTTTGCCGCCCGCAACGCGCCGGCGGCCGCACCGATCAGGTTTGTCGCGTCGTGCCCGTGCAGCGGCGCGTGCGCGATGCCGATGCTCGCCGAAACCAGCAACGCACCGCCGCAAATGTAGAACGGAGATTCCAGGACCCGCGTAATGCGCAACGCGATCTCGTCGGCATCGAATGGCGCGTTCATGTCCGCCAGCAGAATGGCGAAATCGTCGCCGCCAAGGCCGGCGACCGATTTGGCCAGCGGCTCGACCCGGCGCAAGCGGTCGCCGAATTGACTGACCACATCGTCGCCGATCGTGTCACCAAATTTATCGTTGATGTGGGACAGCCCATCGATATTGAACAGCAACACGGCGCAGGGCAGGCCGGCCGCCAAATGATGCGCAACGGCGTGTTCGAACGTGCACCGGTCGTCCAAACCGTCCTGCCGTCCCGGCCGCAGGATGGCGGCCCAGTTGGCCGCATTTGGCTTGATAGCGTGCCCGGAGATGCGCACAGCAGGTCTGATGCCGAGGCTGCCGTTATGCAAGTCGCTCAGGCTGTGAAATGCATCGACCATGGCGGAAAGCTCCTGATTCGCGCTGCGTTGCGATCAGAGATGCCTACGGTTTCACCAGCGCACTATTCAGCTTGGTGATCTAGACCGCGCGCCTAGGCCGGTCGGCCTAGTCCATAATTCCGTCATGCGAGCAAAAGTTTTTGGTTCTTGTTTCAAGAAAGACCTGCTTCCTTATACCTGCGCTGCCGTCAGCAGAGCTCCGCGAGCGCCTGCCGCAATTCGCGCAGTCGCGGCGGCTTGGCCAGCACGCGGTCCACGTGTTTCGGGATATCGCCGCCGGCTGCCATGCGCTTGCCCCAGCCGGTCAGCAGGATCACCGGCGTGTCCGGCGAGGCGGCCTTGATTGCCGCTGCGACCTCGCGCCCGCCCATATGCGGCATCCCCAGGTCCGTAATGACCGCTTCATATGGTTCGCCACGCCCTAGCGCCGCAGCGAACTCGGCAATGCCCGCAGCGCCGCCGGTTGTCGAAACGATGATATGAAGATCGGTCGCCAGGGCGTTACGCAGCGCGTTCATCAGCACCGGGTCGTCATCCACCAGCAGCAGCCGAAGGCCCGAGGGGACGACAAGCATCTTGGCAAGGCGCGTGACCTGGGCGAGGTCCGCGGCGGGAGCCGCGAAGGCCAGCCGAACGGTCGTGCCGTTGCCCGGCGCGCTGTCGAATTCGATGTCGGCGCCGTGCCGCTGCACCATGCCGAACACCATGGCCAGGCCCAGGCCCGTGCCGCGCTCCCCTTTGGTGGTGAAGAACGGTTCCACGCACTTGCGGCGTGTGTCATCGTCCATGCCCACACCCGTGTCGATAACCTCCAGGATGACCGAACCGTCGCCGGCGGCGTTACCCAACCGGGTGCGCAATGTCAGCGTGCCACCCTCCGGCATGGCGTCGACGGCATTGAAAATGAGGTTGGTCAGCGCGTCGCGTAATTCGCTCTCCAACCCCATGATCCGGGGCAGATCGGGCGCGAGGTCGGTGTGCATATGAATCGTCACGCCGCCGCTCCGCAGTGGCTCGTCGTGCCAGCGCGACTTCGTCAGTTTGAGCACCTGCTGCACCATCAGATTGATGTCCACCGGCAACAGTTCGATCTGCGGCTCGCGTCCCCGATAAAATTCGCGCATCCGCCCCACGGTGTGCGCCACATCCTCCACGGCAAGCTGGATCGTCTGCAGGTAGCTGCGCGCCCGGTCGCTCAGGTTCGTTTCGGTCTCCAGCATCGACTCGGTGTACAAGGAAACCGGCGACAGCGCGTTGTTGATGTCGTGCGCAATGCCGCTGGCCATCTGGCCGAGCGCGCGCAGCCGCTCATGCCGCATCGCGGCCTCCTGCGTCCGCCGCAGATCGTCATACGCCTGTTTCAGCAACGCATAGAGTTTCGACTGTTGCGCGGCGAGTGCCACATGTTCGCTCAATTGGCGCAGGAACTCGCAATCGGCGCTGCTGAACGCATTGACCGCGCGGCGCGCAACCGCCAATACACCGAGCACCCGCCTTTCCGCACGCAGCGGCGCCAGCACCAGCGAGTGCAATCCGCCCGCCGCCAGGCGTTCGGGAAGCGGAAAGAGCATCTGGCCGAGATCCGGCTCGTAAACCAGTTGCCCCTGCATGCAGCCAGCCAGGCCGTTGCCGTCGATTGAGATTTGCGTTTGCTCGTGCATCGCCAGATCACCTGCAAGCTCTTGGCTTCTGGCGCTGACGCAGGTGACGATGAGCGCGTTCGTTGCTTCGTCGTGCAAGCAAATCCAGGCGATGTCGACCGGCAGACTTTCCTCGAGAGTACCGACAATGACCTGAAAGATACTTTGCAGATCGAGATGCTCCCCGACCGACCGGGTGATCTGGTCGAGCAGTTGCAGGCGCTGCAATTGGTCTTGAATGCGCTGCTCGTGGCGCCTGCGTTCGGTAATGTCGCGGGTGATCTTGGCGAAGCCCACCAACGCGCCGGCGGCATCGCGCGTCGCCGTCAGCACCACATTGGCGACGAAGCTTGTGCCGTCCTTGCGCACCCTCAAGCCCTCGTCCTCGCAGTGCCCTGCCGACGCCGCAAGTTCGAGCAGCCGCGACGGCGTGCCGGCCGCCACATCTTCCGGCAGATAAAAACAATCCATCGAATGTCCGAGGATCTCGGCCTTTTCGTAGCCCTTGAGCTGGCGCGCGCCTTCGTTCCAGGTGACCACACGGCCAAGCGGATCGAGCGAAATGATGGCGTAGTCCTTGACCCCTTCGGTCAGCTGGCGAAACAGTTCTTCGCTCTTATGCAATTTGTCCGCCGCTTCCTTGCGGTCGGTGATGTCGCGCAAACTGGCAAGGTGCGCCTCGCGACCCTGCCAAAAGATATCGGTCGCGACCAGCTCAACATACCGGGTTCGCTGGGCGTTCGGCAGAATGAGTTCCGTCGGCTTCTCAATTGCCGGCACGCCGAGGTGAAGCCCGACAAGTTCGCCGGCGTTGACGGCGAATAGCGCAATCGCCGCCGGATTGGCGAACCTGATGATGCCTTCGGGATCGATCACGACCAATCCGTCGGCTGCGTGCTCGACGAAAGTCTTGAAGGCGCCATCGCCCGCCGGGGCCGGCGCAAGGGCCACGGTCGCCGGCACGTTCATGGTTGATGCGCGCGCTGCTGAACCACCGCGCGGGTCACGTGCCCGTCCTTATATCGAGGCCCACCACAACCTTCTCCGTATTCGAAAGATCGCCAATAATCTTACGCAACGGTTTCGGGAGTTGCCGCACCAAGGTCGGGACGGCAAAGATCTGGTCACCCTCGGCAAACGCCGGCGATTCCAGCAAATCGATCACTTGCAACGAGTACTGATCTTTCAGGTGCAGCGCACAAATTGTCTTGATGTTGGTCAGCGCGCGCTCCGCCGCCGGGGTTATTCCGGCAATGTACAGGCGCAATATCCATTTCTTGTCGGGCGTATCCCCGGTCACGATGGTTCCCCCAAAGGCAATCCGCGTAACGACAGTCCGTCGGACGACATCACCAGCTCACGGGTTTCCTGCGAGTGCTCCATGCCACGGGACTTGACGATGTAGATCTGGCGGCGGCGTGCGTGGCCGACCATTTCCATATCCAGCGCAATCCAGGTATCCACGAGGGACGAAATCTTTTCCTCGGTTTCGTCGGGCTTGCCGAAGATTGTCGTGAGGGCGACCAGCAGCAACGTGATTTGCCGGCTTTTGAGGTAATCGATCAGGCGCATGAACATGGCCTTGATCTCCGGCTGATCGCCGGCGCCGAGAAAGTTCGTGACGGGATCCATGACGACGCAGGCCGGCTTCAGCGTGTCGATGAGCTGGATCATCGCCGCCAGATGTTCTTCGAGGCCGAGGAATGTCGGACGGGTTGCCCGCAGGGTGAGCGATCCCTCTTTCAGCCAGCTTTCGAGATCGATGCTCAGTGAACGCATGTTGCGTGCAAGCTGAGCCGACGATTCCTCGAAAGCGAAATACAGGCAATGTTCCTTGCGTGCGCAGGCGGCGGCGGCGAAAGCGGCGGCGAGCGAGCTTTTCCCGGTACCGGCCTTGCCCGAAACGAGTATCGTCGTGCCGCGGAAATATCCCTGCCCGGCGAGCATTTCATCCAGCCCCCCGACACCGGTACTCACGCGTTCACCCGATGCCTGGTGGTCCAGGAGCAGTGACGTGAGCGGCAGCACGGATACGCCGGCTTCACCGATCAGAAACGGGTACTCGTCCTTGCCGTGGAGCGAACCGCGGTACTTGACGATGCGCAGCCGCCGTTTGGAGATCTGTTGATCGATACGGTGATCGAGCACCAATACGCAGTCGGAAATGTATTCCTCGAAACCGTGCCGCGTAAGCTCGCCCGCGCCCTTCTCCGCCGTCACCACAGCGGTAATGCCCTTGTCCCTCAGCCAATGGAACAGGCGTCCGATCTCGGCGCGGAGACTGTCGGTGTTGGCGAGGGTCGCAAAAACCGTTTCCATACTGTCAAGAACAACGCGCCTGGCGCCGATTTCGCGGATACCGTAGTCCAGCCGGATGAATAATCCCTCAAGCGTAAAGTCGCCTGTTTCGACAACCTCGCCATGCGACAAATCGATATGGGTTATCTTGAGCCGCTTTGCCTCAATCAGGGCATCGAGGTCGAAGCCGGCCGAACGGAAATTCTCGACGAGGCCGCGAGGACTTTCGTCGAACGACACAAACAGCCCGGGTTCGCCGAAGCGCTGCGCGCCGCGCACCAGGAACTCCATGGCGAGCACGGTCTTGCCGCATCCTGGGCCGCCGCATACGAGCGTGGGGCGCCCGGCCGGAAGGCCGCCATGGGTGATGTCGTCCAGCCCCGCGATGCCGGTCGGCGCTTTTTCGATTCCGGGCCGCGGATCAGGCACCTTGTTCTCGAAACTCATGGATTTGCCGTCCGGTCGGAGCCACCCTCGAGGGTGCACATGCCGCTTGCGGCCGGGTCATCATTCCGACTAAGAGACAAGTGGGCGCGCCACGAACCGGCGCCGGCCGAAACGGGCAAAAACTGTTTCAACAAGGGCGATCGCTCCCATCAAGAATTGCGCGCAATGCCTGCGCGATGTCATGTTGGCGATACGGCTTGCTGAGCAGGACTGCATCTGCATCCAATGAGCACAGAGTTTCCTGTGCCCGCGACGGGAATCCCGAGGTGAATACGACCTTCAAATCCGGCCGCAGCTTTCTGGCGGCCGCCGCCAGATCGTAGCCGTTGATACCGCCTGGCATGACCACGTCGGTGAAAAGCAGATCGATCTTTGCCCCGCTCGACAAGGTGCGCAATGCGGACCGCCCGTCCTCCGCCTCGATCGTCTCGTATCCCAAATCACTCAGCTGTTTGAGCACGATTTTGCGCATGCCTTCGTTGTCGTCGGCTACCAGGATCGTTTCGCGCCGTGTCGCACGCGGCGCGGCTTGCACCGGTTTGAACGCGCTCACCGCTTCGCCGGTCGCCGCGCGTGGCAGATAAATCTTCGCCGCTGTGCCAACCCCCAGTTCGCTGTACAATTTGAAATGCCCGTTTGCCTGCTTGACGAAGCCAAAGACCATGCTGAGCCCCAGTCCGCTGCCACGGCCGACCCCCTTGGTGGTGAAGAATGGATCGACTGCCTTGGCCATGACCTCGCCGGACATCCCGCTGCCGGTGTCGGTGACGGAGATCAGAACATATTCGCCCGTGCAGGCATCGGGATTGAGCGCGATATAGTCTGCGTCAAGATCAGCGTTTGACACATCGATGATCAGGTTGCCGCCGCCAGGCATGGCGTCGCAGGCGTTTACACAGAGATTCAGAATCGCCGATTCCAAGAGGGTGGGATCGGTCATCACCGGCCAAAGGCCGGGCGCTTTATGGACACTGAGGTTGAACTGCCCGCCCAGCGTTCGGCGGATCAACCCGACGATTTCGTCGATGGCCTCGGCGGGATCTATTGTCTTGGTGCGCAGCGGCTGGCGCCGGGCGAAGGCCAGCAGACTGTGCGTCAGGTCCGCGCACTTCAACGCCGCGGCCAACGCGTCCGCGATCATGTCCTGATGATCCGTTTCGCTGCCCATCAGGTTTTCAAGCAGCTCGAGGTTTCCGATGATGACGCCGATCATGTTATTGAAATCATGTGCCAGGCCGCCGGTCAATTGACCGACCGCTTCCATTTTGACCGCATGCCGCAGCTGTTCTTCGATCAGAACCCGCTCGGTGACGTCTTGCGTGGTGCCAAGAATTGTGATCGTCTTGCCGGTGTCGTCGCGACCGATTTCCCACTCACGATGAAGATGGCGGACCTGGCCATCCGTGCGGACAATCCGGCATTCCACCGGGCCAGGCAGAGTTCCCGACTCCGCGAGTGCGCGGGCGTCAATCAGGCCTTGCCGATCTTCCGGAAGGACGAAGGCCATGATATTCTCGGCGGTCACCACGAATGTTTCGGGTGAGACGCCAAAAATGCGGTAAAATTCGTCCGACACCTCCAATTTACCGGTGCGCAGATCCCTGAAATCCGAGCCGATATGGGCGATGCGCTGCGCGTGATTGAGATGGTTGAGGGTTTTACGATAAAGTTCGTTGCGCCGGTGCTGCTCCTGGTACAGTTGCGCCACATCGATTGCTGCCGCCGCCGCGTTGGTGAACAGGCTCAACGCCTTGATATGGCCGAGCGCGAAGCTGCGCGGCCGGCGGAGGCAGTTCACGTTGATGACGCCGATGACCTTGCCGCGTGTCATGATCGGCATGGACAAGGCCAGGCGAATGTCGGCATGCGGAAACGGCGGCGTTATGCGCGGGTCGGTCACCACGCCATCGAGCATCAAGGGCTCGCGGTTGGCGGCCACCCATCCCGCGACGCCCTGGCCCACTTCTACGCGCGCGCCGAGCAGGAATTCGCGTGCGTTGCCGCGCACCGCCGCGACCTCAAGCCAGCCGCCCTCCTCGCAGAGCAGCATGAGCGAGGCCTCGTCGCCTTCGAGTTGGGCCATCGCGGCGTCGATGATTTTGTCGAGGAGCGTGTTCAGGTCGAGCGTATGCGCGATCGCCTCATTGAGTTCATGGATCGCCACGGTGCTCCGCAGCTCGAGGTTTTCCAGCCGCAGCCGCCGCACCGCCATGGCCCGCGCGAGCACCGGCAGAACACCGCTCAGCTTGAAGGGCTTCAGGATGTAATCCAGCGCGCCCGCCTGCATTGCCTGCACCGCGGTCTGGATGGTGCCGTGCCCGGTCATTACGATACCGACAAGCTGCGCGTCGATCCGAAGCGCTGCCTCCAGCAATGCGACGCCGTCCATGCCCGGCATCATCAGGTCGGTCAGCAGAAGATCGAACTCGCCTTCGCGCAAGGCCTTGAGGCCATCCTCGCCCGTCGTGAAGCCCACGGCATCATAACCCTGGTCGCGCAGCGTGTCGCAAAGCGCGCGCATGAGGGTCACCTCGTCATCAACGATCAGAATCCGCGCGAGATGAGAAGAAATCATACCACCTATCTAATGCCGCCTATTTCATGCCGCGGCGGGCGCACGGTTCGGGGTGAATAACTTTGCGTTTCAGTTATGATTCTCTATGAGCGCCGGAGCAGCCGCGGAACTTTGCCCGGAATGAACAGTTTAAATTCAGTCTAAAGTCCTTGGCAGCAGCGCTTTGATCTACACCAAGCGCAGATATTTTAGGCTGAAATAGCTTCCGGCCGCCAATCTGGCCGGCCGCCAATCTGGTTATCGCGATCATGAGCGCCGGGAGCGGTCGTTGCGCCCGAGTTCTAAAAGCCTTTTCCGAGGCGGTGTGGGCGCCAAACCTTGAACTGTCAAGAAGAATCCGTGCGGCGATTGGCTGCGATGTCCATGGAAGCCTCGTGCGGCGCGGTGCGTCCGGCATGTCGATTTGCCGCGCGCGCCTTCAGGTGCCTGGCTCGGTGTCTTTGGCAACACAGCCAACGCACGGATCGCCCGCACCGGCGGGTTGCGCTTGACTCGGCGCAGATAGCATCGTGTTTGATTTCACACGGGGCGGAAATACAGGCGTTGCATCCGGCGAAAATTCTCTTGTGCTGCCATCTATAAGTTCGTACGAACTGTACCCAGATAACCTTCACCGCACTCCGCTCCGGCGATTCCGTCGTTTGCGGCCAGTGCCTCTCATCCTGGTGGTCCGATCCCAGTTCTCGCAACCCGAGCGTTGGGTGAATCGGCCCACGAAAACAACGGCCAGTGCTCAAAATCTTAGGAGCCTTCCATTAGATTTTAAGCACTGGCCGAAGCAACGTGCGGCACGTCTTGTGTTAGCACGATGTTGCCGCGGACAACGAACACGGCTATGACGCGCACGCCTCGGCGCGTGTGCTACAAATCAACCTTCGTTCAGGCAGTCATAAATTTGAAGTCCGGCACGATACCAATGCGCGTCCTCATATTCGATGACGACGACTCCATCGGGCGGTTCGTGGTGCGGGCCGCCACGATGACGGGTGCCGATGCGGTTGCGGTGAGCGACGCGGAAAGCTTCGCCGCGCAAATTCAAAACCAGGCCCCGCATGTCGTTGTCCTGGACCTGCAACTCGGCGCGACGGACGGCGTGGAGCAACTTCGCAAGCTGGCCGACTGGGAATTCGCCGGCACGCTCGTGCTGATGAGCGGCTTCGATGAACGGGTGCTCGCCACCGCCATGCGGCTCGCCAAAAGCCTCAACCTGAAGGTGGCTAATTACTTAAAGAAGCCGCTGCGCCTGGCGGATGTCAATCTCACCTTTGAGAACTTGCAGCGCGCGCTGGAACCGATCAATGCTGAACGGTTGCGGGACGCGATCAAATTCGACGAGATGAACCTGGAATTTCAGCCGGTGGTGACGCGCACGCCGAACCGTCTGGAAAAGCTGGAAGCGCTGGTAAGATGGGACCACCCGGTGTTGGGGCGGCTTCAGCCGATGGACTTTCTTCCCATGGCGGAAAACGATGGCGCGCTCATCGATATCTTGTCGGAATGGGTAATCCATGCCGCGGCGAACGCATACCATGTGCTCGCCGAGCTTGGCATCAGCGTGCCGCTGTCGGTGAACATGCCGTTACGGAGCCTGCAGGACAGGACCATGCCCGACCGGCTGCAACAGCGCTTGCGGGATGCCGATATGCCCGCCACTCACTTTCAGATCGAAATTACCTGCACCAACGCCTTCACCGATCTTGCACCGATGATGGATGTATTAAGCCGGCTGCAACTCAAGGGCATAATGCTGGCACTCGACGGGTTTGGGGTCGGCTACTCGTGCCTTCAATTGCTGCAGCATTTGCCGTTTTCTGAAATAAAGATGCACCGCGTCTTCATCGGCGATGTGGCGGTTTCGGCCAGTTCCCGCGCGATCGTGAAATCGATGTTCGAATTGTCGGAGAGCCTCGGCATAACCTGTATTGCCGTCGGCGTGGAGACCGAGGAAATCGCCGATCTGCTGGCGCAAATCGGCATAACCCGGCTCGTCGGGCATTTGGTTGCGCGCCCGATGGAGATTGAATCGATACCGTTTTGGCTGTCTCAATGGACCGGCGCGGCGCCGGTGGCGCCGGCGCGCCAGACCGAGGCGCCGGCAAACCCGACGGACGGCAAAACCGCATCGTCCGCCATTTTGCCGCCGAAGGCGAAAACCGAAGGTGTCCATTTGCCGCCCCGGCAATTGCAGGTCATGCAGTTGCTGAACGAGGGCTGCTCGGTGAAAGAGATCGCCCGGCGGCTCGACCTGGGCATCGGCACCGTGAAGGTTCACCTGTCGCTCGCCTATTCCGCCCTAGGTGCGCGCAATCGTATCGACGCGATCAATCGCGCCCGGCCGATGATCGTCGAGGCGGCCGCCGCCGGCCGTGTGCTGTCTTAGGGCCCGTTCGACATTAACTGAATCAGGTTGCTGGGTCGAACGGGCCCTAAGCTTTTGTTTGAAAAGGCATCTTTGTCGGC
>Ga0116229_10003266_pt1 | contig 26580 bp, 33 predicted proteins | sample S1TSphgellanicum_3_FD_87313 | JGI IMG/M metagenome (GOLD analysis project Ga0116229, IMG submission 87313) | Host-associated microbial communities from peat moss isolated from Minnesota, USA - S1T2_Fc - Sphagnum magellanicum MG | ecosystem: Host-associated > Plants > Peat moss > Unclassified... | reverse complement strand
TGTCAGGGTTAGGCAGACGAGGGAACTGCTGGCTGATTTCATTGTACTGACTTCGTGAATAACCGATCTTGGCGTCTTGATTGTGCTGCTGTTCCAGAGTATTTAATGAACGACGGAGCGGATTAAGTGACATTACCTTGCCGTTTTGTTGTTGGTTGTTCCAAAGTTCCAGCATTGTATTTTCACCCGACGGAAGAAGTTGTTCTTTTGACGTAGAGCATCCTGCAAACATGATTAAAACGGGTAACGCGAACATGATTCTCATGATCTCTCGGCTCCTTAATCCAGCTCATCCGCATTTTGGCTATCGTTCGGCATTGAAAAGTCGTAACGAACCTTTCTACCGCTAACCTCATAATCGATACGCAACTGCCGGGTTATATGTAAAGCTAAACGTGCCCCCGGAGGCACGTAGATGGCATCAAACATTTGCCCGTAACGCTGTTTCACCCAGTCATTGGTTTCACTCATCCCACCTGCGATAGCCTTACCTATTGCGGCTTTGCCCGCATCGCCAGTCAACGATGAAGTCGTGCCGCCATTCCCGTTGGATTGGCTAGTCTGCTGACTCTCATTCATGGTCTGGCCCGCGGCGGCGGCGGCCGATAACGCAAATAAGGTAGGAAGATAAGTTGAGGCGTTTGATTTGCGCGTCCCGCTGATGCAAGGGATCCCATTCTCGTCCGAGATCCAGCCAATGCCCCCGCCAGTGCCAATATCGCTTTTATTGCTGGCCGTATTGCTATTTCCACTGGCCAACTCTGCGGGCTGGGGAAGAGTTCGAACAGTGCCATTGGAAAAGACGAAGGTGATTGTGTTTATCTGTCCACGCACGCAGGAGAGTGTCCAGTCACCGCTTGCGGTGCCTGATACGACAGCGCCCTCAATTTCACCCAGCGCTATTCCATTGGCAGTAAGGTTATCTTTGCCAATGAGGACTTTGAACGGGTAAGGATCGAGCACGGTGCCATTAATGGGAACACGACCAAGCAAGGCCGTCATTGCCCGGCTGCCAATCAGTGTTGAGTTCTCTGGCAGGGTAAATACCGGAGCCTCGCTGGATTGACTGCCTGAGTTGATATCAGAGGTATGTCCTTTAACCTGCAACTCGTAAGCTGACTTCTGACGCGTTAACGGATTATCTTCAAGAAAAGATACGGGGAAGGAAGGGGCGTCTTTGCTTTGCCCAGGTATAGTGTTGGGCTGATCGGCTGGGCTAATCCATGTCACGTTATTTTGTTCGGAAGCGATAGCGTCATTAAAACTATCCAGCCCCAAGCCCAATGGGATATCACTTTCTTTTCCCTGAGGCCCCGCGCCGTTTTTATCAAATTGGCTCAGTAGTGACTGCAATTTATCTTTTAAGCTTTGCTGCTCGTTTTGCAAAAGCTGCTGGCGTTCGTCATACTTCACTTGCAGTTCTGTCAACGCTTCATTGACCTGACTGGAAACATCTTTCTCCCCCTTCAAATCACTACGATTTTGTTTTCTTAGCTCCTCATTTTCTTTTCTTAACTGTTTCTGCTCATCGCGAACCTTATTTAATGCACCTATCAGCGTATGCAAGGTGTCCTCGGGGGTATCGCCTAAAATCCCAAGCGAGTTAAGTTCGTCTGGGGAAAGGTTAGCCAAAGAGCTCGCGAGCGGATTTTCACTTTTCGCTGCAGGGGCCTCGGGTTGGCTGCAACTTTTTACGCCAATAATAATGGCGCACAGCAGCATTGCAGGCACGAGCAGTTTAACTAAAGTGTTCGATCTCACCTTCATTCAGCTTTCCTGACTTCAGTGGTCGTGATTATGGGCTCGGGAATAAGGGCCTGCTCTGGGCGGCCGGGAACAATCAGATAAAGCATTGTTGTGTCTTCGGGCGTCCCGGACGATCCCAGCCAACGGTGTTGGAAAGTGGCCGAAATAAAATGCCCTTCGAGTTCGCGCGGATCGAGCAAGAGTTTTTCTTTAACCTGATTGCGGAGCTTGAGGGCCAAAACGGTCATGTTGCTGAGGCTCCAGCTGGCCATCGGCGACACTTCAACAGCTTTTGAAGGGTAGAGGGTGGTCATACGCGGCGGTAATTTTACAGAGACCTGCCGAATACCGTTCACGCCCTCAACGGTTCGTAATGGACCATATAAGTTCTGTGCAGCATACCGAGTAAGAATTACTGCTACAGGAGCGTCATAGCGAACTTGTTTGGCTGAGTCGAACTCATCTCCGGTGTTGACATCTGAGGGGTGAGTGCGGCTGGTAGCTGAGGAACCGTTTCGATAAACCAACCGTATAGGCTCATCTGTTCCGCTGCTTTTCGCGTCGACGTCAAACAGAATAATTTCTCCATTTTCGACATCCTGAAGCTGTAATCTGGTGGGTGGAAAAGCGTCCTCAGCTTTAAGATAGACTGCTCCGCCAGTGCTTTGCACCCGTAGCTTTCCATTAAGTGCCTGAGGCAAACCGACACGCATATTTTTATCGACAAAGATGATCCTCTCCACGCCTATTTTCAGCGGTATTTGAAGCGGAATGCGCTCCCATTTTAGTAGTTCTTCCGCCTGTACTGTTGTAAATGGGTTTATGGCAAGGCACAGCCCCAGTAATTTTGAACGGGTGGTGCGCGAGTGATGTTTCACTGAAACATTCCTTTGCCTTTGGCATCTTCGGATGGTGTAGCTGCTTCTAACCGTTGTGGAATACCTTCATAGCAGTCGAGTGCGAGTCCAAATGGGTTACGTTCGGCATCGCCATCCCAGCGCACCACCTTTAACGGAAAGCGAACTAAAGCGCGTTTTACAGGCTCAGACTGGAAATATTCATCGACTACTGCATCAAGTCGGATCACCCAGCTGTCGCGATTCATAATTGCGACACTCTTGCTGTTATAGCCTCTACCTGGTACTTCGTAGATCATGCGAACTCTGTTAAGCAACTCGCCGCTGTCGGCGCGTTTTCTTAGGTCTGCTTTTAGAAATATCAGACAAGACGGGGTGAGATAAGGAGTCAGCGCTGCGATTTTTGCAGGATAATCGACATCACCATTTTTAGGCCATGCATTAAGTTGCTGGAAGATGTAAAGCGCGAAGGTGTAAGCCGTTGGCGCAGGAACTTCCCACCACGGCCGACTGCTGCCAGTACGCAGATCCGGAGGGTTATAAACAACAATACGGCTTGGCGCGGTTATCCATCCGCCAACAGCTATCAGCAAAATAATCACCAATACTCCACAGCTCATTCTCAGAGAGAAGATATGCTGATCGCGATTTTTCAGCGCGTGCCTAAAGCGGCTCATCTCCCAAACCTTGGGTTAGTCTTTAAGCCTTTGGGACTTCGTTTCATCGACCATCGCTGAGATACGGTAATAAGAGACAAATTGCCTAATCCAAACTGATGCCTTTTGATCGCTAGTCTTTGCCAAATATAATTCTCAGGCTTACCTCTCTTGAGACGTGCAAGCCATCGGCCGCAGAAGGCAATGAGGATTAATGGTGTAAGCAACATTCCGGTCGGAACTATTACCCACCCTATTAGTGTTATCAGCGGAAATGACCAGATGAGGCCAATACCGATGCCAATTAAGCCTGCCAATCCCATTTCAGGCGTTGTGAAGCCGCGAAATACAACGGGGTCAGCATTGAGCCGGTCGGGTAAGAAGCGGATAGTTTTCATCTTTTCCCTGCTAATTACAGAATGATTGAGGCTGATTTGCCAACCAGCCAGATCACTGTCACCAGTAAAACCACACCGACAACGATGATTGCGCCAAATTTGCTCCAGGTTGCTTTCTCGTTGCGAACTTCTGAAAACGTTTGAATGGCCGCGAGGGCAACATTGATAAAAGCGACAGCCGCGGCGATGAGTCCGCCCAATACGATTGCATCTTGTAGATAACCCTTAATTTGCCCCATCAAACCTGCACCGCCGCCGCTGGCTGGTGGTTCAACGGTGGGAAGATCGGCCAATGCAGGTTTGCAGGTGAGCCACAACCAAAGAACGGCGACACTCGCGCCACGAAGAAAATTTTGAATGGGCACCGAAATAGGCGTTGAGCGGATTTTTATTAAGATCATCACTGGCTCTTTTTAAAATGTGAGGGGGGTAACTAGCTGGCGAACATCCAGATAGAGATAATGAGGAGCAATATGGCCCTTATGACAAAACGGCCCATCGTAGTATGCCGAACCTTTTCATTCGCCCATCCGCTCCAGACATCCGACATCGCCCAGGGTGCCCAAAGAAATAGAACAGCCAAAAAGAACCCCACGCAGCTTGAATACAACACGTTGACGTCAATGTTGCCGGATGCTGCCTTGAATGCTGCAGTTTGAGCAGCGCTCATCGGCATTAGAAGGCGTCCTTACGGTATTGCCCTGAGAGGAGGTGTCCGTCCAATGGTTGAGCTCGAGCGGGTTCTAAATAATTGCCAATACCGAGTTTAATGACGTTAAGATCGTCGCTGGCACTCAGGTAATCGAAGTAATAGCGAGTCTGGTCAGAATCAGTTTGAGCTGACGCGCTTCGTGCCCGTTCGAGGGAGTGCTGGACTTGTTGAATGAGGTTCAGGGTGCTGGCCAGTTCGTCCTTTTCAGACGCTGAGAGAGATTGGCTGGTAGTAAGTATCGCAATCGTTAAGCCTGATAAAAGCAGCAGCTTGGGGAATTGCCGATGGGTAATGAGCATCTTACACGCCTGAAGGTTGGTAACAGAGTGTTGAGGATGGCGTGATTTAAAGGTTAGAGCAGTGATTAACTGTTTATGGTTAGTAGGAAATTAAAGCCGGGCCGCTGGAATTTGGCTTTTAAAGCTAAAATAGCTGACGCGCCTTCGGCTTGCCTGCTGACAGCAGCTTACCAACACGAGTATTGGATGCTGCTATCCAGCCTTGAGAAGGCTAATCGGGAATAGGTTGATGATCATTAGTCTTAATCATGCTGATAATATAATCTTCATTATGTTCAGCTTTCGAGGCTATCAAATATATCTTCCCGTCTAACGAGAATTCTCGGACTGTGTAGTCAGTTTTAGGAACAGCAACTTGGCTGATTCTTCGACCTGCTGCGCTAGAACTTCCCAACTCAGGTCTAACAACCTGCATCACAGTGCTTTTGTTCTCCCAGGGCCATGGTACGGGTCTGGTGTCGTTAATGAAGGGACCATCGATGATTAATGCTTTTTGAGTACTCATATTAATAATCCAGTAGGTGGCAAGATTAAATTATTCGAAAGGTTTGATTAATGGTTTTATGTTAGAAGAATTGTCACTTCGGAAACTTGTGGCCATGAATATGGCCACAAAGAACTATTTAGAATGTCTATAACCCGCGATTTCTATAATCGGGTTTTCAGGTCGTTTAATGTTTTTGATGTTTTTTAGAAAAGCTTCAAACATTTCCTCTTTGGATTCAGTTATTAAACTACCTTTAGGTGTCAGGGCGTTAATTTCGTCGAGTGTGTAAAATGTTCCATCAGGCTTTCTGACACCCTTCTGAAAAGCACCGGTAGGATTGAATGTATTGATATCGTTAAAGACATTAGCATCCGAGCTAATTTTTTTAATGTTAATTTTAGTAGCCATATTCACTCCTCGAGGCATTCGTTAACGTCGTTATTCTCATTATCGCTCAAAAGTTGCTCACTAACAATCAGTGATTTTCGACTTTCAACGTCTACGCGTAGCCATGCTGACAGGGATTTCGAATCACGATACAAGATCTCCTTACTCCCTAAAATATCGACAAAATTGTATTTATTTATATAATAATCAGCAACTTTACTATTAATTGGAGACATTACCCTTATCCCGTGGCACCTAGCATCCCTCATGAAAAAAATCAAAGTATAGAGAGCGAAACGGAATGTATTACCATCCAGTACGGAGGTTTTTATTGCAAAGTTTTGTATCATTTCAACGTCTAAATAGTCTTGTTCAGCATTAATAACTTTTGAATATTGACACATACATGCTGCAGCGGGTTTATTGGATAAATCCAGTAGTTTAAAACTAAAGTTGAAAGAATTTTTATGGTAAAAAAGGGATCCCATAAACTCCCAGGGTATCCATTTGTTTTTAGGCTGCTGGCGAGACATCGCCCTACACCAGTCTAAATCTGCAATAGTTAGTTTACTTACTCTGAAATTATATCCTGCTTTTTCGAATAAAAGGTTAGATACTTCAAGTGCATTACGTTCAATCTCTCGTAAGTTAATATCATTCAAATTTTCTCTTCCTTGAAATTATGCTTCTTATAAATATTTTTTAAATGAAGCCACTGTTACAGTGATAGCCATTCCGAGCAGAAGTGCAGCAGGCAATAGTAAAAGGTTTGGATAAATAGCGGATGGCCATGAAAGATAAACCATGCAAGGTATGTACATAGCAGGTTTAACCAGTCGCCGTGCATGGTGATAAACAAAACTTGATTCGTAGGCTGCGCCGTAGCGCCTGAGGTCACGTCTTCCTAATCCTTCGATAATTGCTACGATTATCACCAATAAAAATAACGGTATAGATAAAAACAGAATAATGACACGTACCATTGTAATAGTGACAATATACACGGTTGCTAACAGATACTGATATAAATAACCGATTAATAATCCTATCCAAGTGTTTATTTGTTGAAATAATCCCTTATCAGGAGTTTTTGGACTTTTATATTGCGAACTTAGCCAATCTAGAATTCCACTTTTTATAAACATCAATTCGTAAGCGTTATTCATCCAATTTACTGAGGTTGTTGAAGGCCGGAACAGCAACAGACTCAGGTTAAATTCCGTTGAAAGCCATTGCTTCTCTGTGAGCATGACTTGATAGCTTCTGGAAGCACCTCGTTCAGGCCATAAGAAGGTGATACAAGCATATTCAATCACCAGACTTAACAGCAATGATGACAAAAAAATACCTACTGCAGCCCAAGGCCATCCCCAAAGCAGGTTAAAAATAATGCCGTGTTTACGCGGCGGAAGGGGGCGTTGAGGTGTATTACTTTGTGCGGTCGTCACTGTTTCCTCCGACCCACCATGTCTCGCTCGAGTGATAATTTTGACGCATCTGTTCTGCTATCGCCGCTAGGCTTGAAGGCATAGCACTATCGCTAGCATCAACTGTTGGCAATGGCATCCTTATCTTCCATAACTGCCCGCCTTCAAGTAATGCAAAGGCTTGGCCCTTCGGCAGACAAATGATATCTGCAGGTTCCAGAAGAGGAGTTTTAACGGTCCCGACTCTGTCCTGAGTACTTGAGGTGAAGTCCTGGCCTAGTTCAACGTCGGAGATATCCGCATGCCCGGAAACCAGTGTTTTGGTGTAGATTTCTACTTGAGGGAGTTGAGTGGTAAGAAGTTCCGCAGTTTTGTTATCGCGCACTCGCAGCATTATTAAAGTATTAAAATTACCGATAACCTGAGCCGTTTTGGCCGCGCTGCCAATACGCGCCTCAATATCTGAAGACGTTTGCGTATAGGCGGTAACCTGCATTCCGGCCCCTCCGCCTTTATTAATTAGTGGGATAAACTCTTGCCCCATCAGCTCATTAAACTCATCGCAATGCAGATTAATCGGCTGTTTTTTCAGATTGTTTATCGGCAGACCTGCGTTAATACCATGCTTGTAGATATGACCAGCCACACTCACTAAATCGGCAAACATCGAGTTTCCCACTGCCGAGGCAACTTCGCTATCGGTTAAGGCATCCAAGCCGACATAGACTATTGATTGCTTTCGTATCGCCTGGTCCCAGTCGAAAATAGGTCGTGGATCTTCCATATCCAGATAATCCGGTGACAACAATGAAGCCGTTTTTCCGGTAGTCAGTTTCTCCAGAAGGGGGAGAAGTGAAGCGACTATTTTGTCGAAGTAGGTGCGGTCATAGCGAACCGCACTGCGCAGGCCATCCATGATCGGGTCGTAGAATTTTCTACCTTGTTCTGAACCGAGTGCCAGCTCGATAGACCAAATTCTCACGGCCTCTGCTTGCCCCTGCATGTTTCTCGGAACGTCTTTATCCCTGATAACCCGCATATTATTAGCAATCTGTTGCGTTAAAATCGCTTGCTGATTTATCACGATCCTATCGGCATACATAATATACAGCTCATTAATATTATTAACGTAACGCATGATTAACTGATAGTCAGGACGCTGACCCAGAGCCACCAGAGCTCTGGCTATAATGTTGACGAAACGCCAGGCAAACTCGCGAAAAGCTGCGCTGTTCCCTTCACCTGATAATTGCCCAGCAATACGGGAAGCGACTTCGGAAACACGTCCAAATCTACCTACTGCATTGTAGCGCGCCGAAATTTGTGGCCATCCCAAATGGAAAATGTAGAGCTCTTTTTCTCGCCCTGAATGATGAGCTTCAGCCCAAACACGACACAGCAGGTCAGCATCTCCTTTAGGATCGAAAATGATAGTGGTCTCGCCGCGGCGAATATCTTGAGTGATAAGAAGCTCTGCAAGTCGGGTCTTGCCAACGCGAGTCGTTCCCATGATCAGGGTATGTCCGACACGTTCTCCAAGATCCATTGTGACATCTTCTTCCTTGAGTTCAATGCCGTGCAGTACTGGCTTCCCTCCGACCGAGGGTAACGGGCGAACCGGATTAAAAGGGGTGTCAGCACTGAGCAATTTGGTCAACCAAGGTTGATGATGTTCACATCTGTTTTCTATCCGTCGTGCTGCCTGATACAGCCAGGAGGGCATGACATAGCGCTCAACCTCGGGACGAAGCGTGTCCTGTAGCCGTTGAGTATGCTTTTGGGTCCAGCGAAAACCTTTGCCTAAAAAAAGACGTCTATTGCTTACAGGGATCTTACGGCTGGTTATTGCATATCGAGGGAGTCGACGCAGATTCTGTCGATATCGCAAGACCTTAAAACCCTGTTGTGCACGCAGTATAGAAAGCCATGCAAAACCTCCTGCTGTTACGTAACTCACCGAGGGAGACAAGGCGACGGCCCACGGCGCGACCGCGCAGATATACGAAGCCAGTGCTGCCGCAATTGCCGTATTGAGTTCAACCGCGGGCCGCAGCATTGCTTCAATGACATAGCGATCACTCATGGGAGAGCTGCTGTGAAAGGGCCTTATCTGTCAGCACGACAGGATAATGAAAGAGCTGCAGTCGGCGAGATAATTCGCTCCCCGACGCAGGCGATATGCGAACGCTCGGCGCGAGTTGTCGCAAGGCTTGAAGATCGTCGATATCTTTAATATTAACTGCCAGACCTTCCGCACGATGGCGTTTTAGCTGTAGCGCATTTTTCGTTAGCCATGCGACTGAAGTTGGATCATCGCCGAGGAGAAATAGCATGCCAATGCCATGCAAATTTAATGGCCTGTCAGAGACGATTCCCGGCGTCATCTCCGGCGTGCTTACCGGCAACATAGCGGCCTCGGCATGGGCGTTAACATTTGTGATTAACGTGGCGTCTCCTTGGGTTATTCCAGTGAAGAAAATCCCAATGCCGATAATCATGATTTTCTTCATTGCAGTCTCCGGGGTTCAACCCAGACAAAGCTCGCTTGGGGACGATAATAGACTTGATATGAAATAGCTTCACTATCAAGGGATTCCAGTTTTTGGGTGATAATTGTCTTATAGCGATTTGCCGGTTTGCCGCCGGCAGGATGGTGGTAACAACCCGATGCATCCATCCAACTGCCCGGTTTTAAGTCATAGCATTTGCGAAGAATTTGAGCCGCCGACTGGAGATTGGTATAGGGATCGAAAGCTTGCCAGGTAGACGTAAAGCGTTGGCCATTCCATCCGAGATTTACCTGAGCAATACCTACGTCAATTCGTTTGAGAGGATGGTATTTAACGAATTTTTGAAGTGCTTTCCATGCTTCTAACCTTGTCGAATAACGGTAGCTCCTTCCTGCAACATTAATGCTCCACGGCCAAGGGCGTTCGCCCTGAGGTGATGATCTAGCCGATTCAGCTAAGGCGATGGCAAACAGCATTTCTGGAGGTACACGATTACCCCAGGCAATACGCCGATAAAGTTCGGGAACAGGCAGTGTTAGTTTATCTGCCGCGTTGAGTTCACCGAGCGCCATGAGGCATAAAATCGGCAGGCTTAGAAAGCGGTGATTTCCCATCCGCTCCCTCCGTGTTGAAGTGCGACTGGCATTATTCCTTTGCCATAACGTTGCCAGAGCCCGCGGTCGTGATTTAACGTGACATGCCGATCGCGCATACGCTTAACCGGTATCTCATGTTTTTGAGCCCATTCACGCAGAACGCTGTCATTGCCATGGCTATCGACGAGATAAATATCAACGGGTCTCTTACCCGACATTAGCAAGGTGACTCTACTGTCGCATTGCCTGCAGTTCTGACCTTTTACGAAAAGAGCCACGCGCGTTGTTGAAGAGCTTTGTTGTGTCGTATCTTTGCCAATCCTCACCGGCTGAACGTTGGAATAGAGTCTTTTCCAGGCTGCAGATATTTCACGTTGAAAGCGCAGCTCTTTCTCGGTTCTCTCAAACTCTGTTTTGACCCATTTATCGGCGTATTGCTGGCGCTTTTCTTGTGTCCTTGCTTCAATTCCTAATGTTGAAAGCGGGTCCAGGCCGGGTGACTGAATACCTCGAGGTCCATCCATTAAATCTTCGTAGCGGAGTAAATCCTCCTCGCTAATACCCCATTTCAAAGCCTGAGTTCCGACCAGTTCTGATTCAATGGATAGGGGAGTGCTGGTACTCGACAAAGTCCCAGGATCATTTATAGATTTTGAGCTGGAGATGGCATCAGCACTTAACGCAAGGAGGGATAAGGCTACGTAAATTATTATTTTCATTGTCGTCTCATGGAACATGCAGCATTAGCTGACGGCTTTTGAACTTGAAAAAAGCCTGCTGATTGTTGATTCGGATTAGCTTCCAGCCTCTGTTGAACTCTCCCTCGCTCATAAGACACACCTGTGATAAATCAGTGAGCCCAGAGGGAGCTACGGCGGCGTATTTTCTGGCACCGCGGTGCTCAATGGCTATTAGGACGAAGGGGGGCTTTGCCCGAGGTGTTGCTTTTGATGCTGGCTGCGCGGATGGTTTATATGGAGAACGAGGTAAGTTGGTTGTCGAACTACGAAGGGTTGTGACCGCAGTAGTGATGGACACAAGGCTAAGCTTAAAATCATGTTGAGCTTGGCGGAGTTCTGCGACATCTGCAACCAACGCTGTATCAATGTGGGGCTGCTTGAGTCGCTCAGATATCTCTGCAGCAAGGCTGCGTGTCTGGTTCTCCAGTACGCCAATTCGCCCCTTCACTTGAACAACTTTCTCCTGTAGTTCACCGATCTCACTGGATACGACGGACGTTCTTTGTTGATTTTCGAGTAATGAGAGGCGCTTGCCATTTTGCGCAATCAATTTGTAGCTGATCCCGACCACAGTTAACAACGTTATGAATACCAAAAGTGGAAGTATGAAACCTTTATGGCGAGCCAAGAGGGTGACGGATGTGCTCATTGGTTGAAGAACCCTCCCTTAGGTTTTACAGCAAGAGCTGCTGACGGCAAACTGTAGCCATTGCGCAGGGTATGGCATACAACACGTTGCACCTCATCAATCTCGATGTTCCACGGGGAGCCAGAAATTAGCTGCAACCCAGTTAAGAGGCGCATTGGCCCTAACTGATATTGGACCGCGGGTAAAGGTTGAGGATACAGAATGGCTACAGCAGGCCCCATGGTGCAAAGCCTGTAACCGGAATATCGCAGCAAGTAATGAAGGGCATCCGCAACAGTGGGTTTTAAAGATGGTGAAATTCGAATATCGATAATCTGAGAAAGTGGGGTCCGCTGGCCAGCCATCGGGTCGATGCTGACTAAAAGGTATCGGTCATAGCGGGTAACTTCAGGCCTGATTATGCTCACAACCACTGGAGGGGGGGGAATGCTGGATGTGCCTATTTCCGGCTGAAGGGTGAGAGCCGAAGTTAAAGGTAGGGGAGTGGTAGAGGGTGAACACCCTGTTAATAGGGCAAGGACGACGGTTATCACGCAGAGATTGAATTCTACTTTCATTCGCGGCAAACCTGCATATATGAAGAATGTGCCAATGTCTTGGTTTACCGCTAACGCCTCAATCAACAATTAAAATTTGGAGCACAAAAAAAAGCCCCAAGAAGAGGGGCATAGGGTTTTAATCAAAATGAGTTTTCAGCGTAAGACTGCTGCACTACACCATTCTGTGGGGGGATTGAGTCAGGTTTCTCTGCCTTATAGATCATGTCCTGGCCTATCTTCAGCCAGTCGACTTTAACCAGTCTGGCTCGAAGGCTAACGCGCTGCTCCCCAGCATATTTCCCTGTTTTCAATGTGAAGATGTCAGTTGAGGGATGGCTAAAAGTGAAGCCAACCAAAACCTTTTTATCTTCATCGACTGCTTTCTGGCAGCGATTTATCAAGCTACTGGCCTCCTTACCGGCCACTGTTACGTCAAAACGAACATAATTTGGATTATCTGTGACTCCACTCAAAGCATTAATAACGCAGCTGAGAAAAGTACCACTCTGAGCATTTATCTGGCGAATGCTGCTCAAATAACCCAGCCCCTTAATATTGAGATTAAAATACTCACTTTTCGATGGTTGAGTGAGTGTGGAAGGTTGAATGTTTAAAGACATGATGATTTCTCCAGTAGAAAGATTTTTAAAAGAGAAATGCATCTACCCTTAAGGGAGGTGATTTCCCTTCAGGGCACAGAACTCAGTTCTTTATGGCTGATAGTATTGAGAAAACTACTTTATGTGATAGGCACTTTAAAAACTGTTAATTTGCAGTCGCTCAAGAGCGTTTCTTTCAGACTGCTGAAACATTGGTTTGTTGTTTAAGACAACGAGTAATCTAAATTATCATCGAAGAATCAAGATAAATAGTCATTGGATAAATCACAATCAGTTTAGGTAGATAGTTTTCATTAGATAAATTATGAATTAATGAACGAAATCTATTTATTGAATTTTCCTAAAAATGTTGCACGGTGCAACATTTTGATTTTTTATTAACGATAGGTGGGCTTAGTATTACTTTTTTTGATTATTATTCTTCACGCTATTCCCACGGAGGTGGGGCTAAAACTTCTCGATTTCCGTTGTGGCCTGGAGCACTTACAATTGATTTTTCTTCCATTTGCTCAATAATTTGAGCCGCTCGATTATAACCGATCCGAAATTGACGCTGTACTCCAGATATTGAAGCATGTCTTTTCTCAATGACATATTCCACAGCTTGGTCAAATAATGGGTCTAAATCATTAGCTTCTGATTCTTTAGAACTATCAGGTATTACCTCATGAATTGTATGTTGTTTTATTTTAGCAACTGTGGCATTTATTTCATGAATGTTGGCATAGACACCTTGTATACGTTGAGGTGAACTATGTTCTGGCGAAATGAAGAACATATCCCCTTTTCCTAGTAGAGATTCAGCCCCCTTAAATCCTAATGCTTTAGAATCATTTACACTAGCGAGCGTTAACACAATGTGAGAGCTTATATAATTTTTTATAAGGTTAGAAATTGGTCCACTTGAGGGGCGGGATGTTGCAATAACAAAGTAAATTCCTGTCTTATGTGCATTGAGTAGAAGGCTTGAGAATTTTTCTTGTATATCTTTACTAGATTCTTTCCACAACTCGAAAAAGTCGCTGATGAAAATAACAATATATGGCTCTTTTTCAATCTGGAGAGGTAAGGAGCTAATGTTTGATGAGTAACTACCGTTTGAATTCATGCGATCTATATTATCATTATAACTCTTCAAATCACGAAGCCGTAATGATGAGATTAATTTAATTCTCCTATTAGTTTCACCATAGCACCAGTTTATAGCGTTTGAAGCATGACGCATATCTGTAAAAACATCCGCCAATAAGTGTGGGATTTTTTCATAGTTTGTCAAATCTACTAACAGTGGATCAATCATCAAAAGTCGAACCGTATCAGGTGATGATTTATAGAGTAGGCTAAGAATAATTGAGTCCATACAGGTAGTCTTTCCAGCACCTGTCGTCCCTGATATTATTACATGTGAAGTAATATTTAAATCAGTTATCACCGTCTTGCCAACAGTGTTTACACCTAATATTATAGATAATGGAGAAGGGTTGTTTATAAATTCATCCGAGTTCACTAAATCTTGAAAAGCCACGTCATATCGTACTTTATTTACTAATCTTATACATACCTCAAAATCTGGTGATTCAGATGGGCATATTTCTATTTTTTCCACGGCAAGCATTCTTGCTAAATCTGACTTAAACAAGGATAGAAAAGTAATTCCTACGGATTGTTGAAGTTCTAAATTAAAAGTTGTAAAAACAGGGCCTTCAACTATGAGGGTTGTCCTTGCACCTATATCACGTTTTACAAAAAAATCATCAATAATACCTGCTAACTCTAGTAGGTCTGAATTACTATTTTTTGACACTTTTAGTACTCCATACTAGGTGATATCGGCGTAAACTTATTAATCATCTTGATAGTAGTACTAAGTTTACTTTTCCTAACTTTTAGCCATACATCATCACATTTCATATAGTTTAACAAGAAACTGAGCTGAATATTTTTTGCTGCCTACTAATTCTACTTTTCATCTGTGAAATAAGAGTCTACAAAAGCTTCACCCTCATGAGATCACTGAATCGAGTAGTGTAAGCAGGAGATAGCATTTCGCGTTTCATTTCCCAACTCTTCTGGATACCTTGTCCCGCGAACCATAATTTCCCTTTTCCCGAATGATTGATTCCATCGAGTACTGCCATCAATTGGTCACTATTGGAACGTGGCCTGCATTCGTCGAACAGCCCTAACTGTGCAACCCCTTGGCTATAGAAATCACCCAGCATGACACCGCATTTTTGAAAACGGTGGCCATCTTGCCAAATCGAGTCCAGGCATTTTGTCGCTGCCATGATGATATCTCTACTGTCTTGGGTGGGGGTTTGAAGCTTAGTGCCCGCCATATTGCCGTAGTAGATTTCATTGGCTGCAAAGGGACTTGTTTTTATAAAGGCAGATATGTGCCTGCAATATTGATGTTCACTGCGAAGTTTTTCGGCGGCACGCACAGCATGACTACAGATAGCTTCACGCATTAGCTCATATTGCGAGACGCGATCTCCAAAGGACCTTGAACAGACGATTTGTTGTTTAGTCGGTGCAAATTCTTCTAACTCCAGGCATGATTCACCACGCAATTCCCTTACAGTTCGTTCGAGAACAACGCTAAAATGCTTGCGGATAAGTCCGGTGGGTGAATCAGCGAGATCCAAAGCCGTGATGATGCCCATCGTGGACAGTTTTTTAGAAATTCTCCTACCAACTCCCCAAACGTCTCCGACATCGATCAGTGCCATCAGTTTGCGCTGACGTACCAAAAGTGAAAGATCGACTACACCACCTGTCTTTGTCCATTTCTTCGCAGCATGATTAGCAAGTTTGGCAAGGGTTTTTGTTGGTCCAATTCCTACGCCAACTGTCAGCGCCGTCCAGCGAAATACTCGGTCCCTGATTTCTCTTCCAAATTCTTCGAGATTTTTGCAGTTGCTGACTCCCTGTAGATCGAGGAAGGCTTCGTCAATAGAATATATTTCCACAGCAGGGGCCATATCTTCAAGTACGATCATAACTCTCGAACTCATGTCTGCATAAAGCGCGTAATTACTACTGAAAACAACGACATTAAGATGTTGGAGTTGCCTCTGCATTTTAAAAAATGGATCCCCCATCTTGATACCCAGTAGCTTTGCTTCGGCACTTCTGGCAATCACACACCCGTCGTTGTTAGAAAGAACAATAACTGGGCGACCTTTTAAATCAGGCCTGAATACAGTCTCACAGCTCGCATAAAAGCTATTAACGTCGGCAAGTGCAAACATCATCTGAGGCCATTGATGCTAAAAGTAACGACCCCGAATGTCTCTAGATCATCGCCACCGTCGTGGAGAATGATGTCGGGGAAGTTTGGGTTCATGGGTTCAAGTTTTACGACCGGATGTGTACAAAGGCGTTTAACCGTGTATTCACCGGCAATCGAGGCGATGATGATATCTCCATGCTTAGGTTCAAGGCTTTTATCTACGACAAGCATGGAACCTTCATAAATTCCTGCATCGACCATTGACGTCCCCGTTGCCATAACAAAGTATGTTGCAGCCGGATGGCTCACACATAATTCATTAAGATCTATACCTTTTTCAATATAGTCCTGAGCAGGACTAGGGAAGCCTGCGGGTACCTTATCTTGAAAAAACGGTATGCTAAGTTCGACTGGTGAGAGCGTTAGGCGATAGAAATTCATATTTTTTCCCCATGATTATACTGGTTATGCATACAGTATAATCATGGGTTATGAGTTTTTGAAAGAGTGTATTTGAAAGATGGAAGTAAGGTGTTGAGTGGTATAGAAAGAAAGTTGTTAGGCACCCAGGATGCCATAACGAGGAGAAGATGAATGGCAATCTTACAGTCGGCTGTGTACCAGAAGCGGAAGTAGCTAATTCCTAACAGCATCCATTATGGGGGGGCAGGTCACATCCAGAAACTGCTTTTGTATCAGGGCGTTTTGCTAATGAGATGAAGAAATAATCTATCTCATCAGCGAAATTTAACGACCATCCCAAATAAGGCTATCATGCAAAATATGAAACATCTGAAAGGGATAACCACTCCAGTCAATCCCAATAACACACAATGAAAGTCGTCGTGTCAGCAGTGACGGAATATCAGTGGGATATCATTGTGACGTTCAGTGTTGCATAAAATAAGATCGACCCGTTTTATCTTGTTCTTTACCTGTACTGAACTCGGTACTTATCGTCCGATACTGGTAAGAGTCAGTGACGCTCCACGGATGAGAGCAGTAGTGGAATAAAGAGGGCATTCTGACTGTACTGATGAAACGGGTACGAAAGCACCCCGGAAAATTTGTGGCATAATTGGCGAGCATGCATAGAGATGAACTTACTGAAATGGTGGAATAATCAGTAGATCACACATCTCTATGCCTGGCTTGTTTTACACACCCATTACTGGGGATTACTCAGTGTCTTAGCGGGTTTGATACTTCATCTTTCAGCCTTTTACTTTACGGGGAACGCCAGCCATCAAGCTGTATTTCTCCTCCAGATCCACATCAGGAGTCCAGACGGTTTGCTTCCGGCTTTTACGGCCCGCCGACAATACCTTGCGTTTAAGTTCATTAGGAGTTTGGTTCCTAGCCTGACCAGCCAGAATATAGTCCCGGGAAGCTTTTTCAACTGTTTTAACAATATTTTCGGGAAGGATGCCTCCGCCACTTTTACATCTGCGTGTATTGAACCACACAGCAAACTTCAAAGCATCCTGATACTCAGAGCGTATCGTGTCTGAGCTGAGGATTTTCAGCACTCGTTTATGGGCTGCGGGAGATTTCACCGTGCTATTAGCCACACTGGTTTTTCTTACTCTCATAAACTCCTCCTCATCAGTTGCTGATTACTACTTTAACATATCTGTTCATAAAACACCCAGAAAGTGTAGATCAAATCGTCTTGATCATTAGCTTGGCACGAGGCTTGTTATTACGCTTTATGCGATTCTTATCAGTAGCGTCCAGCGCATAGCCAAAAGACAGATAACGTTCAATCAGCTCCTTTGCCGGCCTGCTGATATTGACCTGGCTGATGTCATATTCCATTGCAAAGCTTTCAGCGATGATCAGCGCAATTGGCATGACAAAACCCTTCAGGGGGTGAGCATTAGGGTTTCCCTCAAGATATCGCAAGGTTACACAGAGCCGCTGCCGAGACCGTCGGGCCAGCATCAATCCACACAGAAAATTACGACAGCGAATGCTAACGTCTATACGTTTGGTCTGATTACGTCGCTCACGCCACCACTCGAGATCAATCTCTTGGCGCTTTCCATGCTGACGCCAGCTATGGATAGCTTCTTGAGAGTCTTCATAGTAAATGTGGCCAAGCTCAATTTCATCAACAGGAATTTTACCGGCAAGCTGCTGACTAATCGAGATCAGGGCTTCTGAAAGCGCCTGAGCATACCTGAGTTCATGGGTTAACTCTTCATCAACAGACGGGAGCTTATCCAGTTCTGAATTCATATCAACATCCCTTTATCTACGACGGAAAACTAATTCTTCATCATGGCATTAAAATCATGAGTATCAGGACTGAAACGTATCTCCAGTTGCAGCGCAACACCAAGCGAAAAGATTATCAAGCTTGTGTTACGTAAACCAACAACAGTGGAAGTCATTAATATTACGCGCTGCATTAATCCATGAGGAGGACGTCAGTCAGCCTCTGTTGTCCGACCGCTTTCTCCAGCTCTCACGCTTAGACAGGGAACCTGCCAGGTCCATCAACTAACAGCTGTCTCCCTACCGGACGTTCCGTTGTGGTTCAGACCCAGTGACCTGTTCCCCGTTGACTCACACAGAATGCTGTTCGCAATGTCCGCTTCACGCCCTGAGACATTCGACAAGCTTTTTATGGCTTCAGTAAGGGCGAGTGTCGCGCTTCGAGAGCCAGCAAATATTTTGCTTCGTTGTACTGGGTTCTGGTCTTCCAGCAGCGGTAAATGATCCTTATCCATTTAAACGCCAGAGCCCGAATGGCTGATTGATGTGATTTACCTTTTTCTCTAAGGCTCTGATAATACAGTTTGGCCCAGTATGATGAGTTAACCGTCTTGGCCGCCCATCCAACAAAGGTCTGCCTGAAAAACTTGGCACATTGTCATCGCCAGTGAACCCAGGATTTCTGGCCACTTCGTTCTGTCACCGGCGCAATACCTGCGTAGTTTTGAATTTCTTCTGCGCTATTGAAGCGATCTCGGTTATCGCCAAGTGCAGCAAGCATCCGTGGGCCCATACACGGCCCCATGCCCGGAAGTGATTTGAACAGCCCCGCATCTGGTAACGTGTCAAACAGCGTTTTGATTCGTTCGTCATAGGTTTTAATGATTTCACTCACGACTTTAATTTGTGTCGCCAGTGCGGTTGCCATCAAAGCATTAGCCTCTATAACACTCGGGTCTGTCGTCAATGGGATCGCGTTATCAATACTCGCCACACGTTGCTCGGTAAGGGTCATTGCGCGGCCACCTTTGGCATTCAGAAAGTTGCGGATCGTGTCGCTCTTGGCTCGTTTCAGTTGTTGCAGGCTGGGCCATCGTATAATCAATTCACATAACAGCAAGCTACCCCGATGTGAAAACCACTGCAGAAGTTGAGGGTAATATTGTTTAAGGGTATTGATTAACCTGTTCACAAAACGACGTTTGTCTTCAATCAGCTGTCGACGCTGTTCAACCAGCTGTCGCAGTAATCGAATATCCGCATTATCAGGTTCAATGGCTTTGATCTTTTTTGGATAACGTAACATCAATTCCAACGCCAGTTCTGCATCCTATGGGTCATCTTTAGCCCCACTGGGCGAGAAGGTCTGTCGATAGCGAGCGAGTGACAACGCGTGTACGGGAAAAACAGTGATAAACGGGTATTTTTGTAGTGCGAACACCACTGGGCCTTTTTTGAGTTCAACGGCGACTGCAATGTTACCTTTCACTTTTTTGTGCAAAGCTTTCAGCCAGGTATCAAGTGCTTCAGGCGTATGTTCAATGACCTGAAAGACACGTTCACCCTTGTTAAACTGGACACAGACATCGTGCTTTTTATCCGCCCAGTCGAGGCCAATATGAGCAGCAAACTGATCTATCGAATTCATAACCCACCCCTTCTTATTGAGGAAAATAGGTATGCATTCCACTCTCTTCGAAAGAAATATAGTCAGCAGTTTGTCTGCATGCCCTGAGTATTCGTTAACGAACGTGGAGCACTTATTGGCTCGAAAGAAAAGCGGTGATCATCGCATGATTCTCGCTCAATATTCGTAACCAGTACGTGCATACCCTGAACCACCAAATAGTGTAAATCTCAGGATATGAAAGTCTATACTTCGCTCTCAGCAGACCTTCAGCGTCACGTGTTAGTTTGGGACATTGTTTATCCACGAAGCCATGGGGTTATCGTAAGTCCTGTGAGCAACCCTTCAGGGCTAAGCAGACGAGTAACTGTTTGCCCTCAAGGCTCCATGCGGTTAGCCACCAACAGGCGATAACCCTTCTCGCTCAAAATGCGGGTAGCTGAATCGAGATCCTGTACCTCATATTCAATCCATCCCTGCGGAATTGGGTATTCGGTTGGCCACTGGTCAGCGCCAAAACATGAATTTGCGGCCTGTGATAACGGCCAGACGGCAAAATGCTTAACGCCCTTCAGCATATTTTCTTCCGAAAGCAGGTAATCGCAGTTACCCTCCATTGGCTTAAGCGGTAGACCGAGTACCTGCACATAAAATTCGGAGCTGGATTCAGTATTCTGCGAGATGGGGCCAACCCCAGCGATAAACAAGACTTTAATTCCTGGTAAATTCTGCGACATGCCTGCTTACCTAATTGTCTGAAATTGGCTCCTAAATTTATACTATGACTAACTGAATCACCACGTCTAATATTGTAGTAGCATAGTGAATTTGGACACCTGAATAGAGGTGCAATTAGCACCTCGCTCTGATTCTGAATTCTTCTTTCATGCTTGCTGTTGAGCAATTTGCGGCAGTCTTAGTAACGCCACTATCGGGCTATGAGAAAAACTGAGAACTTCCGCACCTCTTTCAAAGCGGACCATAGTAACCTCGCGGTGCGTTAATCAATAGAAGCAGGTCAGATTGAGAGAAATATTGACTAAGAGTGATTTTGAACAAATGATATTCATCAACGGCGAAATTCTCTTTTTGAAAAAGTGATGACTATTCCTTTTCTAATACTCATTGAATTGCAAAAATACTTATATTATTTCATATAAAAAGAAATGCATGTCTAAATCATAATCAGCCATAATCTTCTCCTGAAAATTACCTTCGCTGACTGAATTAACAGCCGAACGCCAGAACTGTAATGCCGATGTATTTTCCAGCATTACTCTTGTTTGCCACAGTCCAGGCCTATCAGACACTGCAAGACGAAATGCCTCTTTAGCAACACCCATTCCTCTGAACCTACGAATAATAAAAAACTGATCAATGTCATAACGTTTTGAATTATAGGGATAGCGTCTCACCAGACAGAAGCCAGCGAGTTCCTCACCGCAATAAACTAAATACGGCCAATGGTCATTACGGCTCCAGTGGGGATCAAGTGATGACGACTTAAAACTATAACTTCCATCGTTATTACATGGGGCTCGACTGAACTCAGAAAGGTCGTAAACGTAATATCGAAATAGATTTTCAACGATCTGTCGATGATGTACTGCAGAATGTAAACTTACACTATTGCTCATATACTGAACCCTTTAGAAACTGTCTGCAGGATAATTCAACGACTACGATTTTGCGAATTTTCAACATGGCACTGTAGTTTGCTCTTCGTTAACTCAGAAATCTGTTCGGTAGTATAAAAATAAATCGGATTGAGATGCTAGGTCTGCTCTTCGCTCACAGCGGACCTTTAACTGATTCAGCTTGTCAGTTTCGTGCCAAAAGCGGAAGTAGCTAATAACATTTAGTTGGATAAACGGGGGAGCGGATCAACTGGGTACGCCCCCTTAATCCCAGAACCTTCAGGAAGCAGCGATGTATCCGCTCAATGAAACCCTCAGCAAAGCACTACGTCAGGACTGCCGCTGACCTCCATATTGTGGGCAGTGGATTCGGCAACCCTCGTCTGAATAAGTTATTTCCTGTTAACTGACGATGCGACTGGTTTGAGCGCATTTTGCTCTAAGCAAAGTGGCTGATACTTGAGTAATCAAGACCATCCCTCACATTATCACCTACAAAAACTAAGAATATCTTCAAATATAAGAACTTGATAAAAAAGAGTTATTAATATTACCCAGACAGCTAGCCGTTCAAATAAAAGAGATGGATTGATTGAAAATCGGGCACCATGAAGATAACTTAATGAATCCTATAATTACAAATGGAAATATTAAGACATGTCCAGATGCACAGCGCCAAGACAAGGGCACCGCTCGGCAAGCGCACGAGCAAATTGCCCAGCATGCGGAAGTCGCTTTAGCAGCTACCGCTCATATTCCACCACTCCCTATTCTCCTGCCGGAGTCAATGGAGGAGGCAATGGAGGAGGCGGTGGGAGTAACTCTTCCGGACACACCAGAAGTAAACCTCGCTGGTCTCCGGCAAGTTCATCCGTGTTATACACACCAAACGAGATCCGTTCTCTTACTCCGATACGTGAAACCGTTGAGACACGAGCAGTACAGCAACCCGATCTTCGCGACGTCTTTCTATGCCACGCATGGGATGACAGGCAAGGCGCGGCAAAGGAATTACATGACTTACTTGAAGCCGCTGGCGTAAAAGTCTGGTTCAGTGAGAAAGATCTCGGACTAGGGGTCCCGATGATGCGGGCCATCGATAAGGGACTGGCAAATTCGCGGATCGGACTTGTGCTGGTAACGCCGGCGTTGCTCAACAGGCTTCCCAAAGAAGGCGTTGCGGACAAGGAACTATCAGCACTTTTAGCGGGTAACCAACTTGTGCCCATCGTGCATAACACTACCTATGACGAACTTCGTAATGTGAGTCCTTTGCTTGCTTCACGTAGTGGCTTAGACACGGGCGAAGACACCATGGCCGTTGTCGCGTCCAAAATCGCCGAGCTGGCGACCCTGTAGTGGTCTGGTTCGCCAGGAATAATCGACCCGGGTGTAAGAAGAGTGTTCAGGTTTAAACTATCATTAATTACGGAAGGCCTGTGAATCAGGCCTTCCGTCTGTCGAAAAAAACGAAGGAAAGAAACTGATATGAATCATGACGGCATCGTGTGACCTGCTCCTGTTTGTTAACACAGAATGCTGTTAGCAATTTCCGCTCCTCGCTCATGAGGGACAATCATACTTAAATCTCCCACATCGCAGGAGGTTTGAGCATGAACACGTCACCGTGGAACAAAGACCGTATCATCGGACAAAAAAGACCGCTTCAGATATCTCATATCTGGGGGATTCGAATTAGACTTGAATTGGAAGGCAAAACGCGCGATTTAGCCCTGTTCAACATGGCCTTAGACAGTAAACTCAGGGGCTGTGATCTGGTAACACTCAAAGTATCAGATGTTGCATATGGCAGTTCTGTTTCGAGCAGAGCAACGGTGTTACAACAGAAAACCGGTAGCCCCGTCCAATTTGAGATAACCAAAGGGACAAGAGAAGCAGTTGCAGCGCTAATAAAGCTGGGCAATCTGCACAGTAAAGACTACTTGTTTCAATCTAGGGTCGGTTCTTGCCAACACATTTCAACACGGCAATACAACCGTATTTTTATGGATGGGTAGGAAAGCTTGGTCTCGAAGATTCGCTGTACAGCACACATTCCATGAGAAGAACAAAACCTTACCTGATATACAAGAAGACCAAGAATCTCCGGGTCCTCCAACTTCTGTTGGGTCATAAGAAACTGGAAAGCACAGTCCGTTATCTGGGCATTGAAGTTGATGATGCGTTAGAGGTCTCTGAGTCGATTGAAGTCTAAGGTTGTCAGGGCTGCAACAGCAGCCCTGTGCCAGAAACAGACAGAGTCAGCTATGCAGTCATCGGCATGCTCTGCGATGGCCTGTTACTGTTAAAATCTTAGGAAAGATTTTTCAGAGGAAAGATTGTGAACTCGCCCCTTTCATTACAACAGCTTGGTCCACGCATCTGCATTATGGGCCCTTCAAATAGCGGGAAATCAACGCTCGCTGACGCTATTTCCCGCAAGACTGCCATACCTGTCGTTCATCTTGATCAGCTTTATCATCTTCCGGACACAAACTGGATCCCCCGTGAACCTGCTGAATTTTTTTGCCTGCACTCATTGGCTGTAAATCAGGAAAGATGGGTAATCGTGGGTAACTATACCAAATGCATCGATGAACGGCTCGCTCGGGCGACGGGAATGATCCTCCTTGATGTACCGTAACGGTGGCCCTGCTGCGATACATTCGTCGATGTTACTCCTCAGCGCCAAGGCTCGGCGCGTTGAGATCGGGCAGGGAAAATGTCAAATGGCAGATGATAAAGTTCATTACCCGTGTTGCACCGCAAAACCACCTCCGCCACAGGGTGCTTTAAGACCGGATTACACTGCCGAAGCTGCTGCTGAGATCTCCGCAAGAGGTGAATGAATGCTTTAAAAGCTGGGATTTAGGGGGCTAACGAATTCACGGTCGGCACAGCCATTTATCATGTTTGCTTAAATCGGCCGCTCTGTGCCCGCACCGAAAGCTGCTAACGCGAACATCCACTTCTCACAGCTCAAAGCGGACTGCGCCTTACTCAAACGCCCACTTCGTGCCAAAAGCGGAAGTTGCTAAATCAGTCTATGTTAATCAACGGGGAGCAGGTCACAAGGACTATTGTTTCTATAAATCTACTCAACATTTATTGCAGGCATCCCATCTCATCCTTAGGCAGTGTTCCTTTTATTGCCTTGACCTCAGCAGCAATATCCGAGGGCAGGGAAGACCAAATATTCAGATGGGGAAAGGTTTTTGCCTCAATCTGTTCGACAGTTACCTGGTAATCACAAAAATTGGCTGCCCTGGGAACGCTTTGATCCATCAGGAACGCGGCGTATTTTCCCTTGTCCGGCCCAGAGCCAATGAATATTACCTTCCAGTAACCGCTTGGGATCTGTATTGCAGGTGCTGCGGGTAAAACCGCTATATCCCTTTCAAACAACAGGCCGGTCACTGAGTGAACCTCCGTGCCCTCGTCCTGATTGACCAAAGCGCGTTCTTTATCTTCTAGCCGCGCCCATGGGCCTTGATTGAGCGCTGACTTTTGGGGCGTGATATTAGATAAGTAGTTTAATGACTGCCAATCAGCAGTACCGCCCAGGCTGGCCAAGGGGGCCTGATGGCCTCTGTCTACGGCGAGTGCACCGTTGGCGCCTGTATATGCGGCGGGAGACAGAGTTTCTGATTCAGGCAAAGCAGGATCGCGTTTCCAGTTACGGGGGCGACCGCTTGCCTGACTGGTTTTAGTTATCGTATAGGCAACCCAGTTGGCAAACTTCGTATCAGGATTATTGTTCAATGTATAAGCTTTGCGGGTAACAGTCTGAATACTGCCGCCCACAGGGCAACCTACGGGACAATTGACGCTTATTGCCCCAGATACGGCCTGCTGAGAAGTTTCATTCTGTACTTTTTTGATTTGTGTCGTACAGGAAAAAAGGAATAAGAGAGGTAAAAGCGACAACGACCGAAAGTGGCTGGATATAAACATGTTAACTCCATTTAATATCTAAAATCCTTCTCATAGATATGTAGTTAACCCCAAATAGTCGAGCATTGATACGCTTATACGCTTTGTTGAATAGATCGAAATCCTGGTCGGAATTAGGTTCGGTTTCCCTTTCTAACCGCCAAAGAAAACGTCCAACAAACCCTCGTTTGCTGGACGTTGCTTGAAGCGCACTTATCAGATAGCGCTAGCGATTATGCGATACCGTATTTTTTCTCAGTTACAAATTTAGGTTCTTTCCAGTTCGGGCCTTTTTCAGGTAGTGGTTTCCCTGTTTTTAACAACTTGCCTTCTGTGAAAAGTCTCTGATGAGTTTTTAATAGTTCACCATGAGCAACCACTTCAAATTTATAATTAACATACATCCGATCAATGCTCGGGTAAGGAGTTCGCGGAGCAAAATGCAGAAGAACATCTTCCACACTCTCATTTTTATAGATACCTTCAAGATCTAACATCACTTGCCCTCCTCGGCTATGCGATAGGCTTCCTCAGCCTCAGGTGTATACAACGGTTGTGTTTTCTCATTAATCTTATAGTCTTCTAGAGTGGCTGTATGTGTGTTATTCCAAACCTCATCATAGTTTTCTGTTATTACACCATCATTAATACCCAGATTCCTGTAACGCTCCAGTTCCCTGATTTCATGTGTATAAAAACGTTTGTCGGTATCGGTAACCTGCAATTCTCCCTTCAGGATTTTCTCCAGACGGTCGACCATTACCTTGTTATCGGGTAAGACACCAAACCGTCCTGTATGTAGTTTCACCTTGTCCACTCCTGCACGATCAATAGTGGCACTTTTCCAGTCCAGATTCTGGATGGGTCCGCCGGCCTTGTCTGTATTGTAATCACGCCCGCTGTACTTTCCTTTGGCGTTGGTTTCACCATAGATATCGCTGATCATGACATAGACGGGCTCGACGCCGGTCCCCGTAGCATCCGGCTGCCAATAGATAAAGTCCTGTAATCCTCCACCTTCATATATCGGCAGGGTTGTCGTGACGATACTGTCCGCCTGCCTGAACGTGTTCCCCGTGTGTACGGGTGTGACAGGTGCTGGCGCGGTATTGCCTGTATTTGGCGGAGCAGCGGGCCCAAAAGGTACTGGGTTAATCAGAACCGTTCTGGAGGGTATCCCCGCAACTGCAGGTACCGTTATACGGTCTAATCCGGTAACCGCATCACGGACGCCACTCAGTATTTGGACCTCAGCAGGCACACTGCCACCGGTCTTAAACAACTTTACTGCAAGGCCCCCCTCCT
>Ga0116229_10003265_pt1 | contig 26589 bp, 23 predicted proteins | sample S1TSphgellanicum_3_FD_87313 | JGI IMG/M metagenome (GOLD analysis project Ga0116229, IMG submission 87313) | Host-associated microbial communities from peat moss isolated from Minnesota, USA - S1T2_Fc - Sphagnum magellanicum MG | ecosystem: Host-associated > Plants > Peat moss > Unclassified... | reverse complement strand
TCCCCACTATGCATCTGCACATAGTGGTATCCTCCACAAGGTCTCCTTCATCTGCACTTAACTTCACATTTTGCTCCAATGGAATTGAAATGGGTTTGCAACCTGTCATCTCATATTCAGATAATTTGTTCAAGGCATATTGTCTTTGTAGTAACCATATCCTTTTAAGGGACTAGATTACCTCAATGCCGAGGAAATAACACAATTATCCCAAATCCTTCATCTCAAACTTTTGATTCAAAAACTTCTTCAAATCAAAGATGTCTACATCACTATCTCCTATGATAATCAAGTCATCAATATAGATGACTATGATTACAATCCCATGATTTGTTTTTTCACATATAGTGAAAAATTTAGATTGGATGTTTGAAATCCATTTGTGACAAAATACTAACCTATCTTGTCTAACCAAGCTCTAGGTGCTTGCTTCAAGCCATACAAAGTTTTCTTCAACCTACAAACCAAATTAGTATGTGTTTGGTCCACATAACCTGGTGGTTGTTCCATGTACACTTTTCCCTGTAAATCTCCATGAAGAAAAACATTTTTTACATCCATTTGATGTAAAGACCATCCTTTTGTTGTTGCCATAGCAATGATTGTTCTTACAGTTGTCATTTTAGCAACTAGATTATAGGTCTCCTCATAGTTTATGCCATAAATTTGGGCATAACTTTTGGCAACCAATCTTGTTTTGTATCTGCTCATAAATCCATCTGCATTGTGTTTGACTTTGTACACCCATTTGCACCCAATTGCTTTCTTATCCTTTGGTAAAGCTACCAATTCTCAAATAGCATTAGCATCCAAAGCTACCATTTCTTCATCCATGGCATTGTCCCACATAGGGTTTCCAACCGTTTGTTCAAGACAAATGGGTTCAACCTCCTGTATAACTCTCACCATGTATGCGTAATGATGAACTACAAAGCCATCATATGTGAGTTTTTATACAAGGTACTTGACTCGTGTGGATTTTCATATTCCATTATTGTTGTCAAGTGTTTTCAAAGTTTTCTTGGCCATTCGAGCTCCGGGAGTAGTGACTAAAGTGATTCTTGATTCTTCACCCACATTCTTCTCTAAGTCACTTAACTCATCATCTACATGAAGATTTTTAAATGATGTTTGAGAACTACCATGTACAATGTTTGAAGATCTTAATCTTCCTTTCCATGGAGTGCTACTGGACCCACTAATTGAAGACTCTTGTGGTCCATTAATATTGTGATTCTTATTCCACATTTGATGAAACATCACCATTTCTAGCCTCTCCATCTTCTATTATTTTCAGTGGTGAGTACCAACTAATCATCTCATCAAACACAACATCTCTACTCACTTGTAACTTTTGAATGGAAAGACTGAAACATCTATATCCCTTTTGTTCTAAGGAATATCCAATGAAAATACATTTCTTAACTTGTGGGTCTAGTTTTGATCTCTTCTCGTTAGGATCATGCACGTTTGCAATGTAACCAAACACTCTGAGGTGTGAGACATCAAGTTTTTTGCTTGTTAATTTTTCTTTAGGTGTCATGCCATGAACTGTTGCTGTGGGTGTTCAATTCATGATATAGATTGTAGTTGCTACTGCTTCAGCCCAAAAGTAATTTGGCAAATTCTTTTCATTCAACATGGCATGTGTTATTTTTGCAATGTGCTTGTTTTTCCTTTCAGCAACTCCATTCTGCTATGGGGAATAACTACATGAGTATTTCCTTTGAATTCCATGCTCCTTCAAGTACTCACTGAATTCATTTGAAAAATACTCTCCCCCTCCATTGGACCTTAGGCACTTGATGTTCACACCCTTCTCCTTCTCCACCATTGCTTTGAAATTCAAAAAATGTTGAAACACTTCACCTTTGTGTTTCATGAAATAGACCCACACCTTCCTTGTGTGGTCATTAATGAAACTCATGTAATACTTGCATCTTCCAATGGATTCTGTCTTCATGGTCCACATATCTGAGTGGATCATTTCCAAAGGTTTGGAACTTACATGAATTGTTTGAGTTGGGAATGGATGCCTAGCTTGCTTCCCCAATTGGCATGCTTCACAAACTTCTAACATCACCTCTTCTGTTCCAAATTTGGGAAGACCTCCAACAAGATTTTGTTTCTCCATCAACTTAAGACATTGGAAATTAACATGACCAACCCACTTATGCCAAATTCCACTGTTTCCAGCTCCTTTTCCATGTGTGAATAACACATGTAAACCTTGTTCCACCATTTGGCCTACGGAGACCAAATTTTTTGTTATGGTTGGAACATGAAATACATCTTTCAAGTACTTTGTTTGCCCATCACGCATGGATAATGGCACCTTGCCAATTTGTGTGATGGGATGTGTAGTGTCATCACCAGTTTTCACAAACCTTGGTGTTTTCAAATCCATTGTGTTTCTAAACCATCCTTCATGATTAGTCATGTGGTTTGAAGCTCCAGAATCCACATACCAGACATTATTATCTGATACACCTCTTATCATTGAATTTACCTTGTGCTACATCACAAACAGTTACTCATCACCTTGATTACTAGTTGATGCATATTTCCCTTGTTGCAACTTTCCATTTCGTGCATCATGTTCCCTTTGATAATAGTTCTTTGCCATGTGCCCAGGTTTTCCGTATTAGTAGCAATTTGAGTCATTATTTGGTTGTTGAGCTTGATGATTTCCACCACGACCTTCACAACTTCTTCAACTTCCTCTTCCTCTAAAATTTCCTCGTCCACCTCCATGAACTTGACCTTTATGTTGATGATGTCCACCATGCGAGCTTCGTGTCGACCTCGAAATGAAGTTTTACCACCTCTACCTTTACCTATATTAGTATTTGAATAGAAAACATTTTCTTGTGATCCTCCATTGGATGAAGTACCAATAATTTTCATCTCTTCACTTATAAGTAGTGTTATTAAGTCTTGGAAATCGGGAAATGTTTCTCAAACTACAATTGAAGTACAAAATTGGCTATAGTCTTTTCCAAGTCCATTCAAGGATATGCCATGACAATGGGAACATGGTTTGCTGGGATTAGGGTTGGAAGTTGTGGCATGTGGTGGATTGGGACAATCTTTCTTGTGAGGCCCACCACACATCCAACACTTGTCTTTTCCACCTTGTTCTATTGAATAAGATGTGGAACCACCACCTAAATCTAGTTTGGCTCCCTTGGCCTTCGGTGGTGTAGCCTTGGTGGGCTGATTTCGTGATTATTGACTTGATGGTGTTGGAAAATTCCTTGGGTTTTCCACATTGAACCCTAAAGTGACCACCTATTCCTCCACCATGTTCATTTCAATTCTTTCCGACAATTGAAACACATTGGCCAAAATGGGTTGGATAAGTTGTAATAAAATAACATCTAGCACCTAATGCCTAGGCACTTTGTCTAAGATCCCATACCAAAATTGAATTGTTTAGACTTCTATGACACCTTGTGTCCCCATGATCAACCTATGCATATTTGCATAAACTTCTCACAAGCTCTCATGGGGTTTATGTTGGAAATTTTGCAAATTTTGCAATTCTTTAGTCTTGACCCCTTAATAATTCCGTTGCAACTCACGAAAAATTTCCACGATTGGGTTAAATGCAAGCAATGGACCTTACGTACTAGTGGATACCCCTAGACCACCATCCCAATAATTCCACCATTTCCACTGGTTCCACCACTTTTGGTGGCTCCACTACTAGTGGTATTTCCACTTCCATTTGTCGAATTAATGCTAGGAGTTTATGTTGCACCACTTTGGGCCACAATTCCACTAGTGATAAAAACATAATTGGGAGACCAATATGGCCACCGATTCTCAATCTGAATATCATGGGCATGCCTATTCACAATAATCATCCATAGGTGGCATTTTCAAATGTTGAAACAAACCTTTCCATGCCATGAAGGGTGTGAACAGTTGGGGATTACACATTTGCTACAAATCACATTAGTTGTCAAACTTTTAGATGAAATCATCCAGCTCAATGGTGTCAATCGCCTTTGAATATCAACGAAGCCTTTTGGTGGCTCCATACATCTTTTCCATGTCCCACAACATTGGCGAGGTGATAAAGCTTGGAAAAAAATTGTTTCAAAATTTAAAGAATCTCCCCAAGATGATAATGCAAGTGGTGTAGGTGGTTTGAACTACACCCTTCACTTGGTGAAACCATTAGTAATAATGTCCTTGTCCCATGAATATTGTATCACCTTTGTGATGAACCCTAAACCCTAACTTGGGTATCCCCTTTAAAATCCAATCATAAAAAGATGATACAATTGTGATGGCGCAAACGAAATCTACAAGGATGTTTGAACATGTTATGACTTAACCAAACCCCCAAACTATAAACCTCATAACATGAACCCAAGGATGTTGCACCTTTATGGTTAGGGCACCTACACCCACAAAAACATTTCACATGGCCAACAAACTAGGGGACATTGTGAACACAACAAGGTGGTTTACTAGTCATCAACCTAGTCTCACCACAATAACAAACAATGGGACATCCTAGTGACCAAATCCAAACATATCCACAAATACACCTCCCAATATAACCTAAACCTTGACTAAAATTTAATTAACATGTTTGGGGAAACCATGAGTCAACTAGGACCTATTTAGTGATCAAGATTGGTTGGTAGCCTTGTCCCATGCCCGACCATTAACCATGCCAATCATAACCCTTAGACTCACTTCGACAATAATGGCACGCGTGGGAAGGCACATAGCCTTTCACTTGAAGTTTCATATTGAATAGTAAACATAGATGACTAAGAGGTCAACCTAAAAACATGGGCTCACCTTTAGGTTGTAATCGAATGGCACACACCTTGGTAATTCCTTAACCCCTTGAAAGCATATGACAACCCAACCAACATGCTAATAGACAATAAGCACAACCCAACAAACACAAGTGGAGATGCACAACTCATGTAATACAAATCTCCACTTTTATGATTCCCACATAGAAATCACGATAGGAATTCAAATCCTCCACATTTACTGATGGCATGATATTCCACCACCTGTAAGGTACAAAAAATATAATTCACTAGCATAATGTTGAAATGCCAAATGTTTGGTACGAAAAAATTGATCACACACCACCTTGTGCTTGGAATAAGCTTCTAAAAATGTTTGTCTCCACTTGAGCTAAAAACTCTAATGTTGGAAGTGCTTTTCATTAAGAGTTAATTGCCATTGAAATTTCCTAATTCTGCTTTCATATGGTTGAGAATTGAATTCCCAAAGTTGAATGGCAAATAATTCCATGAAAATGTCAAATCAACCTTTGGCCTCCAAAACTTTTTGTCTCCAAAACTTTTGAAATTTCATACCCATGAAAGTTTCTTCTTTTTAAAAATTCAATGGTGCAAATGGTTCGCCAATCTGATTTTATATGCGAAAGATATGAATTTCCAAATGAATTTAAAATGAAAATAAAAATGAATTTGAAAATGAAATTTTTTTCCAGTCTAAAGGGTCAAATCATCTTATCTATGTTCATAGATGGGTTGTTCACTAACTAGCCTACCCACACAATAATTAACCCCTGTTCGCCCACTAGTTACCTTTGGTTGGATGGATGAAAAAAATCATCCAAATTGTGGATGAAAAATCTTCCACATGTATGAAAACCAAAAATAAAAATAATGATGTGGCAAGTTCAGATTAGTGTCGAACTATTCGTGAAGCTTCCAAACTTTTGAAAATTTTGAACTTTTATGTTCGAAAAAATGAAAGAAACAAAAAGGTTTGGGAGTGGTATAGATTGGACCACATCAACCCCCTAATCTCAAGGATATCACAAACTTTGCGAACTTAGTAGGTTCAGGGGAGGTTTATGTAAGCTTGGAGCTCATGACAATGGCGTCATGGAGCTCCACACTCCTATTGCCATCACCACCCCCAACTTTTTTTTTTTCTTCCTCTCCTCCTCCTCCTTCTCCTTCCTTTTTATTTATCTTCTTTTTTACTACAACTGTCACCGCCCATTCTCCTGTTCTTTTTTTTGTTGTTCCTATAAGGTACCAAAACAGAGGGGAAAAAAAAAGATGGGGAATGAGGGGAGCTTTGCGGAGCTTCTTTAGCTCGAAAAACATACCAAGATTTGCAAATGAACAATATTTGTAGCCCGAGCAAGATTCATACAAAACCAACTTGCAATAATAGAAACTACACACAACCACCCATCACTTGCTACTAATCAAATTTTGTGTTTAACACACACACAACTAAAAACCAAAAACTCAATGCTATAGAACTTTAGCTTAGTTGTAGCACACAAACAACTAGCTAGATTTTTGGTGATTCAAAAATTGACTCACATGCAACAACACAAGAACCCAAGCCTAGAACATAAAAAACTAAAACACTTACATAACAAAGAAAATTGCAATGCATAAACTATGATTTGGAGTCTCAAATCACCAAAATTGATTTGAGGTCACACAAGATGGGATTATATCCCATGAAAAATATCTCAAACATTGTTCACACCTGAATTGGTTCGAGATCAACTAATAACTTAACCAATTCAAATTATCCTTAATTAACTAGGACCTAACTGAGTAACTAAACTAACACATATAACAAATATGGGAGTCAACACAAGAAGCCTTTTACTTTTTATTGTAGCTACAATTATATTGAAAAATACATTAAACTATTACACACCTTATCCACAATTTGGCAATCCAGTCAAGGTGGGTATTTCCACCAACATATCAAGATTTTATATAGACAAACCTTAACTAAGCTAAAAAAACCAAGCTATTGCAATCATCATAGTTTCATACTTTACATGAATCTTTAAATACTACTATCTAATTTTGTTAGAACTTCAAACACATAAGGCTAAAAAAAATTTATGTTAGAGCTATCCATTCTTCTTTCACAACTTTCTACTTTACAAGGATTTGAACATGAAAGAGATGGCATAACTACTAGTCGTTGTCCAAAAAGATGACACAATCAGGTTTGAAGAAACATTGGTGGTGGGTGCTGATGTGAACACAACCTTGCAAAACATCAATGAACAAAGCTCTAAACCAAACCATTTGAGAGTGACAATAGGGCCTAGTAGTATTATCCTGAACAATCCATTGATTAAATAAGTTGAGAAGATGGGAAAAATCACCAACCATGAGGTCCATATAAAGAAGCTTTTGTTGTTCTTTGTAGTTACATTATACACTTTTATGCACCAAATCTTTGAAATGAAAATTCTACAACAATGTAGCCAAGTTTCGAAGTTGTTATTCAAGTACTAGTTGAGGCCAACTATGGGATCCACCCACAACCTCCATACTTGAGTTTCCTTCTTTCTCATTCACACCCTAACCATTTCCTTTTGTTGTCTGATTAAAAGGTTTTAGTGTAATATGCCAAGCGAAAAGCTTTAAATCTATTGGAATATCAAACCATGATCGTGCCATGGCCTAGCATGCAAGTTCTTAATCAAAGCAAACAAGAAGCATTTGCCTCACATTCCCACATTGTGTAGCATAAACAATAGTTTCTTGCCTTGCCTTTGGTGCATTCTTTCTGATCTTTTCAAAGGCATGAAGTGAAGCCCACTTCCATAAATGGCACTAGTTGGCAAAAACATTTTAAAGCTCCATTACTTGTGGTACCTTGTCCTTTACATTTTGGAAAATATCAAAATATAAGGATCAACCAAGTTCTCCACAATCTCCAATACTAGGTTCTCCATGTATGGCATGCCCTTCTACAAAGCTCCCTTACTTCTGCCAATAATCCCACCTTCAATAATTTCCATACATCTTTTAGTAGATCCATCTAGTGACAAACATCAAACCCCACTATTGGTGCACACCCCCCTGTTGTTGACGCGCATTACCTAATTTAAAAACCTAAATTATTTAAGCCTTAATCATTTAACAACGATCCTCTTACATGTATATTAGTCTACATCATCCAATTATTTTATTTGTAATGGATGCAAAAGTAGGTTAAACAAATTATCCCTCAACACTATAATCTTTTATTTTTAATAAAAAATGATTATGAAATCATCATGCACTTCATTAAATTTATAATAAGTTACATACCAAGTTTTAAAAAATTCAATGTTAAAAAATACATAATAATTAAGTAGGTTTTCAATTAGTTAGGTAAAATGTGCTAAAACTTAGTTTTAAGTTAGAGAGTAGGCAAAAGATGGATTTAAATGTGTAAAAACTTAAAGTAATTGATATATTTTAATGTGCTATCAACTTGAAGTTACCAAAAATTAAATTAAAGTCCTACTTTCGTCTACTTGAAACCAATTTGGGTACCTATTTGCATTTACTTGCATTTTCAAAAATCTATTTAAATTCATATTAAAAACATAAAACACAAAATGATTATATTAAAATCAATAAACATCCTCGTTTGATCATTAAAATAAAAAACATTTCAAAATTTTTTATATTAAAATCTATTTTATTGCCACTTTCATTCAAAAAAACAAATATCACAAAATGGCTTATTTCAGAATGCTTGCACTTGATATAATTTGAAGGAAATTATAAAAACTTAACAAACAAGTAATTCAATAATGAATTTGAGTGATTTTATAACTTGAATAAGGCATAAGATGATTAAAAATATAAAGTTTCAAAGATTTTTGTGTTTTTTACGTGCATGATGTAGTCAATTAAAAAATATGTTTATATTGTTTTGATTTTATTTGAAGATCGTGTTTCATTTTTTCAAATTTGTGGACTTCAATCTTTTTGCAACAATATGGCCATTATAAGTGTAATATTTCACTCGTTATGTATTGAACATTATTAATTGAACTTGCTCAAGCTTGAACTTTCTCTTTTTTGTCTTGTCGATCTTTTTCGATTTCTTTTATCTCCAACTCCTTTTCTTGTTTTTCTTTCACTTATTTTGCATCTTTCCCTTTTCTTATAATTTATCTCCTTTCTTTCCTCCTTTTCTTTTATATATATTTTGATCCTCTTCCCTCATTCCCCTTATTTCTCACCTTGATTTTTGCCTTATTAAGGTTCATTGTTTCCATGTTGTTGGATGAAGCATGGAAACATCTTATTAAGTTTGTTTGATTGTTTGTTGAATCACACATGTTGCTACAATTTGTAAAATCATTCATTTATTTTATACACCACTTTTATTAGGTTTGTAAACAAAGTATCCATTTTCGTAAATAACGATTGAATTATTCAAATCACAATTATTTTGAAAAATGGTCATAAAAAAAATTAATGGTTTGGTGGACTTTTTTTCTAACTTGTTCAAGTTCATAATCTTATGATGCGTCTTTGCAATGACCTTTCTTCATTCCTTTTTCTTTTCAATACATTTCTCTTCATTTCTTGGGGTATTATAAAACCATTTTATATTATATATATATATATATACTTTTGCCCTCCATATACCTCAATGTTTATACAAGGGTGAGGATGAATCGTAATCAACATGTGTTGTAAGTGTGAAACTTGTGGCACTTTGTCTAAGCAAAACACAATGAAATTCATATTACATTATTGAATTTAACATGTTAGAAGTGTAAAACAAACAATCAATTATCTAGGAAAAAAACAATGAATTCCAAACTATTTAACAAAATATGGGGTAACTTGCTTGAATTGGGTCTTTCTTTGTTCATCCTCAACACAACAAACATGGGTGTTTTTGGAGATGGACAATGCATTGTTTTTAGTACACTTACATATAGAACTATCAAGCCCATAATATATGTTGGACAATGTGTGACAATTATGTAACTAGTGGCAAATTAGTCTCAACAAAACAAAATGTAGTTCATGTTGTTGAAGAAGTTGGAATAAAATTAACCTGGAAGTTATAATAATAATTTTTTTCTTGAATGGACATGCATGTTTTTTTGGAGACAAAGAAAAAAGGAGAGCCATGTGAAAAAATTGTCACCTCATTGTCCTTTCATGCTACATTGAAGTGCCATATCATTTGACATGCAATCTCTAATAACCCTAATTTTATGCACTCTATATGGAAAAAATAAGATACATGTGTCTCAAATTAAATGAAAGTAAGGTGGTGAACCCTATTTTCATGTTCTTCAAGGTGCATGCAGTTGGGTGTGCACATTTTGAATAACACTTTTCCTTTCATGGTGTTGGATGTTATGTTTTCAACTTTTTTTTGCTCTTTGGCAAGCTTTCAACAATTTCTCATTCTTGTTTGTGCCCTTGCTATTTGGGTTTTATTGTTCACAGTCTTTTGCTATTCACATTATCTTGTTCTTGCTTGCATTCTCTTGCTTTTTTTCACATTCTCCTACTCTCCTCAAGGTACCTACTTTATTGTTTGATATTTTTTGGCTCTACTTTTTAGTGCTCTCTTGTTAGAGCATCTCCACCTCAAAACAATAGATAACTCCTCTATTTTAAAATAGAATACTCTTTAATGATCATTGTCCCCCCCACCAAATGTCATAAAAGTCCCTTTAAACACTCAAAGACCATTTATGTCTTTACATTTGGACGAGTAATAATCAATCTCCAAATCCATAGCAGAAAAAACCTTTAAAGGGGTTAAAATGACCAGTGCAAAATGGACCATAATACTAGAGAGTAGCATGATTTGCACTATCTTCTTACAAGATTTAATGAAATGGGGTGTTTGTCGGTGTGGGGTGGAGATTCTCTTACTCATTAGGTTTTCATTTCATATTTTGTTGGTAGTTCTCCCCTCTTGCCTTTGTGTAGGTGTGAGGTGCTTTTGGATTCTAGACCTTATGTTGCAATGATGGTGCTCCAAATTAGTAAGTGCTTTGCCTTGTATTTTTTTCTTTGTTTTGTTTGTTTGATTATTGATGTGTATGTTTAGGTGTTTGTTTGATGTTATTTTTTTTGTGTTTCTTTGCTTGTTTATTTGTCTGTGCACTTGATGCTTATGCTTGTTTTATACGGATGCTTTGTTTTTATGTGTTTGTTTGTTTATTTGTATGCATCCTTCTTCATTTGGTTGTTTGGTATCATTGTGTTGGAATTGGCCAAAAAACAAATTGTTTTGGCTTCTTGACCATATTTTGGTAACAAAATGGTGTGCAAAAGGAACAATCCGATGAAAATAAGAAAATGTTTATAATGAATGGAACTTATTAAATAAATATGAATTCAAAACTGCATTGGATGGGAGAATTGTGGGGGAAAGTTCTGCAAACCTCCCTAGGTTGAAGTTGAATAACAATATAATCAACAAAAAAATGAAGAAGTAATCGAATTGATCTTTAAAAAATTGCATGCACAAAGAAAGATTTGACACCCCATAACAAAAATTCAATAAATTGGGTTTTTTTTCCTGTGAATGATGATTAATCTGAAGTGGATGTTGCAAATGCACAAATCATGCACGGTGCATAATTTGTTGTAACAAGAAAGTCATCCTATAACAAAATCAACAAAATGATTAATATCATATTTAAAAATGAAGGGGATAACAGTTCTTTAAAAAAAAGAAGTGTATGCAAAACATGTGATTAAGGCAAATTTTGAAGAAGTTAGTACAAAGGCTATGTTTTGCTATTAAAGAGGGATCAATTTTCATGAAGAAACTCACATCTGTTTCTTGTCAGATACATAAATGGAAGTGTCTTTGTGATCAACACCCCACACAGAAGTCAAATCTCTTCAGATGAGGCCCCAATCTTACAGATGATATTCCAGTTCCTGCACTGGCATGGACAGGTATCATCTGATACCTTGGTGACACCAAGATCCTGCAAAAACTCCTCCCTCACGAGATCTGAAATTGTGACTTTTGACCCAACAATACCTCATGAGTTTCATTTTCAAATAATTGAATTCAACCCCACACTAGAAGCACTCTGGCAGAGCCAGACTCCCAAACCTTGCCATATTCACCTCCAATTCCAAGGCCAAGATCTGCAGCAGATAGCCCCAGCAACAACTCTCCACCAGGGATTGGGTTGGGAGGGGAATGGGTTGCAGAATGTACAAGAGAGGCTGATTCACTTTGGACTTTCACCAGCCAAGAATTCTCGGGAGCATAGAAATTATGACTGAAAGCTGTGATTCTTGACAAATGGATGCTTAATCCGACACACCCACCATTAAATGTTCATCAATATGAGATCAGAAGCAATTGATTGCATCTCAATCCTTATCGTCTCAAATGCATTCACCAATAGTTGTCAAACATGCTTTGCTCAAAAAATTGCACCACCATGTTCAATCAAAACATAATTGGAGCATTGAAAAAGCTTTCTAAATGAATTTCTGGCTTGGAAAAAGATACCATTAGACCTTTGATCTCCGTCTGCTAGATTGCTTGAAAACTTCCTTGACTTTGTCCATTTCTACATGGGTGTGATCAACAACAAACTAACACTCATGTAGGCTTTATGCAAAAGCATATGTCCAGCATCTGGCTTAACTTAGTTGTCCCTTTTCTTTGCATGCTGAAGATTGTGAACATGTGGTCTTTTGGATGCTGATTCTTGTAATTCAATCCTGCATGACAAAAACTTGAGTCAGCTCATTTCAATCTGATTAAAAGGCCATTGTGCTAGCTTTAGCAAGGGGATCCTCCATATCCATTTACTTAACCACAAACGTGCCGACACATTTAGGTGAAAATCATGGATTAGACCCAATAGATGGAAACAACTACCAAGGAAAAAGATCGGAAAGGAAGAAAAGCCTACATCATCATTGTCATTCTGTTTTTTCAACTTGGTTTCACTTGATTTATGGAAAGGCAAGTGCATGAGACCAAAAGGAGTCTCAACTTGTACTTTCCCAGTCATGATGTAGGCTGTCCCCCTTCCACACACAATATCCCAAAGTGCTTCACCAAAATCCATTGGCCGAAATGAGATGGGAAGTTGAAACAAACCAGCACCATGAGCATCCATTGTAGTAGACTGCTCCAGACTTGCTTCACAAATTGGCATATCTGCAAGGCTGAGATTATAGTCTAGGTTTTTTAAGCCTGAGATCAAGTCAAAACACATGAAGAGATTGTTAATGATGGGTTTTTCAGGCATGATCCCTGAAAAATTGTCAAATGCCAGAATTACAGAGATGGAATTAGATGAGTTATTAGTTTTATACCAATCTCAAAGTGGTTTTGGTTTTTGATACTGAAATGAAGAGTGGCAGCTGTTTCCTCTAGTGAGAGGTGGTCCCAGACTACTTTCTCCAGATCAACATCTGGGTATTGTGGAATTGGGATGTTGCCCTGATTCGTCAAAGGTAAAGTAACCTTTCCCAAAACAGGCACATCAGCCACCAAGGATACCTGCCATCAACTTCACACAATGACATCTGGGTGGTAGATGCATCTGAGTTGCAGGAACAGTCATACCCTTTCTTCAAACAATTTTCAAAGTCTAACGGGGTAGTAGGTTAACATTCAGAATAGATGCAACAAATAGTAGGTCTGGAGGAGTTCTCAAGAAGCAAAAGTAGCCTGTAATCTCCAATGAAAGCAACAGTACATTATTACCTTAAGAAGATAAGGGATGACATGTCCAGGTTTAATCTCCTCGAAAGTCTCCACAATATCCTTATAGATAAGCAGAATGGGTATCTTGATAACCTCCGATCCGTGTGCATGAACAGTCCCCGCATCTGGGATGTCCCCTGAGCACAAATGACGACCCTCACTCTCCATGCTATAGACAATCTCCAACAGAGGGATGGGAACGGGATTCGGATTCGTAATCAGGACGGAAATGATCACCTCCGCCTGCTTGAGGGTGATGGAGGGGAGATGGAAATCACTCACACTTGCTTCCGGCTTGCCCCAGCTGAACGCCGACTCAATGCTGTCACCAATCTCCTTAAAGAATGCCAACACCCCTCCACCTCCGCCGTCCTCTCCTCCTCCTCCTGTAACATTTTTCCCAACTTCGTCTTTTGGCTTCAAAACCCTCTCAGAAATGTTCATAGCTGCAACCTTGTCCTCTAAGTCGTCCGCCATCGCTGCCAAAAAGCCTTTGTTCACTATTGTGTGAACCAAGCCCCTTGAATGGCGATCATGGAAAAGACTGGTTATATATATATATATATAATTATTATAATAAAAAAGTTAATAATAATAATAATAAATTCTCACAAAAGCCCCATCTCTGCTGGTGTCTAGGAGCCAGAAAGCTATATCAAAAATTAAAAGTGCTAAAATCAAGTGTTTTTAGAGGGGTTTTTCAATAGCCAGAATTTGACGAAAATGTAAGGAAATCGCCAGATTACTACTCTACATCATTCAAGTGCGTAGCCAAAAAAGAAGAAGGGACGTTTTTTTAAAATTTTACTTTCATGTTTAGCTTGTAGTCAAATTTGGCTAAATCTTCCTGTGGATCATCGCCATTTTGGCGACATTACAAAATTGACCCCAAAAAAACACTGAGATTGAGATTTGGGTATGTTCCAGTGTTGAGTGGTTCTCACTTTTTTCGAGAATTGCTGGTTTTGGTTTTTTTTTGTCTCTATGTGAGAATCGGGTTGATTCTTAATTTTTTTAGAAAAAAGGGGGCGAATCGTCCTGAGTTTTCTTTTTTCTTTTGGATTTTTTTGACAAAAAAAGACTTTGAATATATATATTTAGCCGTTTAAAATTTCAGAATTTCATCTCTTTCAAAAGCTCTTTCAAATTGTTCTAACTTCTCTTTTTGGTTTGTGTCTATCTAAAAGGTTAAAAGGGGATTTACAACCCACTCTACAATCATTGGGCCAATTTTTATTCACAAAAATGAAGATTTCTAAGTTTTTTGATTATAAATGATATCTTATCAAATTAGTGAGGATTCTAGCCAAAGAAAAGATCCTTTTAGTCTCTATTTGAAAATTAACAAATTTAAAAATTTGACAAGCAAGAAATCTAACTATGGGAAACATGGTTTTATATTTCTCCCACCATCGAAGGGGACATTTGATTTCCTTCACATCCACTTAATAAGGTTGGAAAGCCAATAGTTCTTTCTTAATAAGCTCTTTTGCTATTTTAGTGCTCCCTATTGTCATTTGAAAAACTCCAAAGTATTGTCATCATTCACTTTTTGTCACCAAAACCATTGTCAAATTCTATCGATGGATGCAAATGATAATAACATTTCATGAACATAGGATATGATGACATTGTATCATATTGTTGAACAATTGCTATTCTTTGATCATGACCAATGAAAGAATACATTAAGCAAAGACTTTTAAATCTTGTGTCCAACATTAAAGCTAACATATTATGTGTTTTTATTTCAACAATTTTTTTCAAGATGGAAAAAAAACTATCTAGAACTTCACAAACCTCTTTTTTAATGTTGGAAGCAAAACAAATTAATTCAAGTTCCACACTAGAATTTTTTTCCATTAGGGTTTGAAAAGATGGTGCATTTTCTTATTCTTCTTTCACTTTCAACCTCGTGGAAATGATAAAATGAAAGGCATCACTTAATAGCCAATGTCTCCTAGATTGGAGGGGAGAGACAATAAAAAACAATTTGACAAATATGTTATGTCAAAAGGGGTGGAACTTTGGTTGTCATCTTCATTGAACTTTGTTTGATATAACAAAGCATTATAGCATCCTTGAACTGTAGAGCCTCTTGAAAAAGAATGATTCTGTTGGCAAACTTGCGAAGAAAAATAAATGATCATTATTTTCATTGTAGCAAATTTTAACAAAAATAGTAATAAACAAGGAAATATTAAAGTTTTGATGATAACCTTGTTTTAACTAGAATGTTCAGTTTTCTTTGAGGATGATTCAAATTTGCACAAGCCTTATTCCATTCTTATTTGCCCTTCCTTGACTTTTTCGGTCAAATTATGCATTTCTATAAATGAGATTGGGCAATTTTGATAAATATATGTTTCAAACACTTACAAAATTTTTCATCAAATGAGGCATACTAATAAGCTTTAGAGAATGCATGGCCAAATAACTACCCTGAAAACTTTCTATCAAATTTAAAACATCACAACTTATAATAGACTTTGAAGTTGCAATCATAATATTTAAATTAGATCCTTCATCTTTAACATAAGCAATGATTTATTTTTCTCTAATCATACTTACCTAACAACTTGGTTAAGTTTTAAACTAATGCATGCCTAAAGATATTAGATGCTTCAAAAGCCTAATTGTTATGTTTTGGTTGTTAATTAGCCCCCAAAACATTAATAACAATGGAAAAAATGTCATAAGCCCCTTTTAACATCCACAAATCAAAAGATGTTATAGAACAATAATTTGCCAAAGCAAGTAAGACATACAATTGGTCATTTTTTCCACCAACTTCAGCAAAATTTCTTTTGAAAATTGTTTCTTTTAACCCTTGGACACAAATGTAGACTAAATCTTTTAAACCATTAGCTTTCAACAAGATGTAGTGGCAAATGATTTTTACTAATTAAAAAAGTTAAACTTTTGAAAATCTATTTTTGTTGCACATCATCTTTCCTATAAGAATCTTTGGCATAAAAAAAATTAGAGATAACAATTCCATTTACATAAGGATTTTTCTTTGTAGGTATTTTTCATCAGGTATTTTTAACAAATTGTTTATTTCTTCTTAAAATATTTTTGTAATCATACAATGGTTTACATAAACATATTATTTTAATGCAATGACTCCATTTGCATTATTATACAATATCAAACCTTTCCTTACTTGTGTTTTGACATTTGTTATTAAAATTAGACTAACATAACAAAAAATGCATTTCATCAATTAAAAACACTTAACATCCACTAGTTTATTGTCATTTACACAATAAAATGACCAACATAGTGCATTTCTACTATCATGTCTCCATTTTATTTTTTGAGAATGCAAAAATTTCAAAATTTCCTTCATTTTTCCTTTCCCTTCATTTGCATTAATATTTTTTTCTAATTTGTAGACTTGCTTGAATTTCAAATTCTTATTCCATTCTCTCTTCTTCCATTACAATGTCATTTAAATATATTTCATCATTATTTTTCATTATGTTTTCATTTTGGGATGACTTTTCCATCATCATTTGCAAGATGAAATTTTGCTAGAAAAGTTGTGAAAAAAATTTATAGTTTACAAGAGCATTTACAAAGGGCATTTACAAAAATAAAGTGCAATATAAGGTTAGAATGCACATTAGAATGTAAATAAATTCAAGGAAAGAATAACCCCAGAACCAAAAAATGAAAAAAAAAACTAAAAGTTGGAAAAAGAAAACAATGCCATAAACATAAAATAAAAACAAAATAACAAAACTTTTTGAATAAAAAAATTAAAACAAAAACTACCTTATTTTCCTAACCTTGCGTTCCAAGCTTTAAAATTTGTACATGGAAAAAGGAAGGGGGAAAATACAACACTTCAACAAATAAGCAACAAAAACACAAGGTGAAAAGTGAACAACAACAATAGTAACATAAGGGAAGGTGAAGTAAGTACTTGTACTAGTAGCAACAATGCAAGGCAAGGAGTGAACAACAACAATGCAAGGTGATCAATAGCAACGCAATGCAAGGTGATCAATAGCAACGCAATGCAAGGTGAGCAACAAATAACAGCAACATAGGCAAGCAACAACAACTAAAGCAAACAACGAACAACAAAAATGTTAACGAACAGTAGCAATGTTGGCAAGTAGTGAAAAACAACAACATAAGGCAACCATCGAGAAACAACAACACAAGGAGCAATAGTAACACAAGGGGATGAATGAATAGTAACAATGTAAGGTGAGTAGTGAACAACAACAATGCAAGGAATGAACAATAACAACACAAGGTAAAGAGTAAGCAACAACAATGAAAGGCAAGGAGCAAACAACAACAATGCAAAGCAAAGAACAAATAGAAATAATGCAAGGCAAGGAGCAAGCACATAAAACCAAAGCAAATGCAAAAAAAAAACACACACACAGACACATAAGTGAAAAGGCCCAAAAACCTCTTGTTTTTATATTTTTGTGGTTTCCCCTAGTAGAAGTGCTGCGTTAAAGCCTAAACCTAACTCATTTTCCCTCTTCCTTCCAAGACCCTAGACCTTAAGAACTAGATTTAGGTTTTCATGTGAAAACCCATATAATTTTTTTTAGAAAAAAATTATTTATTTATTTATTTATATTTATGTTTTTAGTTTTGGTTCTCCTAGTTAGTTTTCACATGGGTGAGACCTTAAAATCAATTTTTAGCCTAGTTTTCATTAAAAAATGAAAACAATTGATTTTTAATGTGGAAACTAGACTAAGAACCAAAGAACCAAATCACCTAGTGAGAAGTGCCCAACACTAGTATTTACCAAACAAAAGAAGATCCAAAGGCAATAGCAAAAGAAAGGTCTATTGGTATAAAACCTAATCTTCAAAAAAACTGAGTTTTTGGTTGCACAAGGAAAGAAGGTCCAAGAAACTTGTTTCAAAAACTTTTAAATGTGTGTTTATTGGCTATGACACACACAACAAAAATAAAGATGTTTCAATCACGTTATAAAGAACATCTTCATTAAAATATATATAATTAGGTTTGATGAAATGACCCTATGTTATTAGGTCATGAATACTATACTAGACCATGAACATTCAATTGTTCAATTTAGAACAACATTTAAACACATAAATGTGAGAAAACTGGACAAAATCCTTGAAACTTTTCAATCGGAACTAAATAAACTTGTGAACATGAGTGAAAATTTAGTAGCTGGAAAATAATCATTCATCCAATTAGGTTAAGATGTGAATGATTTGACAATGATTGATTTGTAAGCATTAAAAGTCATGCCTATTCCTCTAGCACCATAACTCCCAAAATGAGAGCCCATGCCCACACAAATAAAGAGTGCACCCATGCACCCATTAAGATGAAGGATTGTGTGTAGTAGCATTAGCCATTCTACCCAAACCAACCTTTATAGTGAAAACATTACAACACATAGGGTGGACTAAAACAATGCACTAGATGGATTCCACAAGCAAAAATGGAACTTGGGCATAAGCACTTTTGGGTGGACCCACTAGGAATGTCATCCCTTCATTTTATTAGACCTATTGAACTTTTAAAAACGGTAGGAGACACTTAAATGAAACTTTTCATTAGATCTTTTGTGTGGTTATATCAACTATTTTGTATAGAATTTTAATCTTTAATGAGATAAAAGATATTTTTTATTTTGATGTTTCTAATCATTGCATTTGGAAAAAGTTTCAAGAATGACATAAGGTTCCTTTTCTTATAGCTTTTTGGTTAAGAACACATGTTTGCAACATGTTTTGGTTTTTTTATTTCAAAATAAGTTTCATAAGTACCTTAGAATGCATTCTATTGGAAGTTTTTATTATGTAATTATTTAAATAGGTATAATTTAGTTATGTATTTCCAAAGTTCAAGAAGGTGATTTTGAAAAGGGCCATTACAATTAGAAAATCAAAATTGCAATTATTCTCACTTTTTATTTTATTCCAATGAATATGTAAGATTATATATTTTGACATGCGATGGATAAACATGAGAAAAATAAATTTATGACTATGAATTTTTTTTATAAAAAGGGGCCAAAAATATTATTTTTATAGTTTTATTAATTTTACCATTCTTTGAAGTGGTTCCTAGTGGGTCTACCCAAGGACGCTTATACCCACTTGGACACTTGAACCACTACCACTTGGCAAACATCCAATTTTTTCATAATGAATTTATAATTAACTACAACTAGACCTATGCTCACATTAATGTGAACATAGGTTTTCATGTGAACATAGGTTTGGTTGTTGTTAATTATGAAAAATTTAAATTAGTAATATATTTAAAGCATTTGAACATTTTAAAATTTTAAAATGATGGATCAATGCCACATTTCCTATCATTGTTCCACCAAAATGCCTTTGACCCATTTTCTTTCATCATTATAAAATTTCTAAACAACCAATCATTCAAAAGCATGAACACATTTCCCAAAATGCATGAACACATATTAATGAAGTGGTATTATTTCCTTCAATGGACATAAAATTTTATTTTAAAATATTTTTGTTAACCATGGACCCAACAACCTAAATTCACACAATTTGAAGGTTGTCGAATAAAAGTGAATGAAAACATGAGAACTCATTTAATCAAGATAGTCCAAGGGACTATTTAGTGGAATGTAGTCCTACCTTCTAAATAATAAATCAAAGAAAACCATAAACAAACATTTCCAAATAGTTTCCAAAACTTCAAGGTGGGGCTCAAAAGGTAAACTACTTTCTATCCATTTCATGATACTTTTGTAGCCCACTAATTAATGGCAAACTTGTTATGTTCACTTTCCAAAAATTGTTGCCCTCATACTATTTCCTTCCTATTATGGTTGTGATTTCCTTCCTATTACAACTATTGTCCAACTATTTGCAATAACCAAGTTATAGAAAAAAAAATTAAACTAAAATTTACGATCTTCTATATCAAACAATACTTAATACTTTCCTTGTACCAAAGATTCAAGGCAAAACAAAACAAAGGTACAAAAACAAAATTTCACAACCTTCCATGAAAAACAACATGAATGCATTTATTCCCTTAAATAACACAACTATTTACAAACTTCAAGAATACAATTAAAAAATGAAAATGAAAAAACAAGGAACTTACTCCAAAAAATGAAAGAATCCTTCATCCACACAAGTTCCCCATCACTCATAAGTCACAAAGGCACCTCACTCCTTCTCACAAGATAGTTTCTTTTTTTAAATTGCTTCACAAATCCATGTTTCATTTGCAAACTCATGGTGATCACTTTATCTTCAAAGATTAACTATTGAAGTAGTGTCATCACAAATCCAAACTCATGTTGATCACCTTATCTTCAAACATTAACTACTGAAATAGTTTCATCTTTTACTAAATAGAAGATGATAAATGAATGCCTACCATTAATAACTAAGAAATCACTAAGATGTCCACTATGTTAATTAGATTAAATAATTTTCACATTGACATATATATTTTATTGAAATTTCATTCTAGAATTAACTTTTGATAATTTTACTTTGAAAGTAATTTTGTTACATAACAAATTTCATTTCCAAAAGACGTGTATGATAATATATTATGATTGGCATCGCCTATGTGTTTAAGTGGTTTCCTTAATCCATTTGTACCATTTCTTTACATGCAATGAATTGAACAGTTCATCTAGCTTATAATGCCTTGGGAACATGTTTCCTAGGCAACAATAATACAAGTTCCCTTTTTAGTTTGACAACATTCTACCTTATTCCTTTTAGTAGTCATATTTCTTTCATTACATCTTTCAAATGTTCAAATAATGGGGGCCATCCTATGTTCCTTCTTCTTCACCAAATATCAAAATAAATATAAGGCATCAAAATTTTTACAAGGGTTTAAATATGTGAATATTAGAATATTAAGTAATAAAAGGGTGAAAAAAAATTCTCATCTAGAATACTCCCCAACAATGCCTTGTCTAAAATGTTAACAATTAGTGTCCCCCATAGGCAAGCCTTACAAATTCCTACACATCAAGCCCTAAAACTTCTGATTGACATGAACTCACCACTGATAGCTGAAACTTTATGCAGGAAAAAGGTAGGCAAGTTGATGCATCTAACTGATACTAGAGCAAAAATTTTAGTGGCAATTAGCATCGTAAGCATATTTCTTAATCAACCACATGATAATAGTGGATCAAATTCTAAAGCTCATGCAATCGACAACAATCTAACCAATGTTGTAAATTCTGGTTTATGAAGAAAAACTCATGTTCCAATTGATATATCCTCCCATTCCAGTGCTAGATATTTATTTAAAATTGATGGAACTTGTGGTCCAGTTCCACATCTAAGTTCTTCACATTGGGTTGTCTAGTTCTAGCTTTGGAAGAGAACCTGGAATCCCAGTTCTAGTTTTTTTTTCTCATTTGATAGAACCTTCAGTCCAGATCCTAGCGAATTTTAAAAATTTGATGGAATGTCTGGTTTGGTTCCAGACTTGGCTCTTCACATTCCTGAACTTTTGGATTTCCAGTTCTTCCACGCAACAAATCCAAAGTCAGTTTGGCTCAGAAATAGGATCTAGTTACACATGCACAGATTGCAGATATTGCAAGAATCAGTGTTATACGACCAATAAATTGTGGTCACCTATATAAGGATTATGTGCCTGCATATAACCATTTAGAAAAATATTGCCTGCATGGCTAGAAACGGAAATAATAATAAAGCAATACTTGACTCCATACAGAACCAAAACTTGTATGCAAAAAAGTTTGTAGGTCATTTCGGGTTTCAGTTCCAATCCTAGTTGAGGTTCCAGGACTCAGAGTTTGTTTCCATTCTCAAAATTTACAACCTGGACTCAAAAGGACCCATCCCATACCAACATCAGTTCTATCTCAATCATGTATCATCTCATGTGCAGTATTTCTGCTTTTGTCAAAGTGAAATCAACATTTTAAGAAAGTTTGATGTTTCTATGAAAAAAGAAAAGAAAAATGTACAACCATATTTTTCATGTGTGTGCCCACAATTTCTCAACAACAATGAAAAAAGTATTTAGACAAATTAATGGTCCTTATATCATTGGAAATTGTTGCTGATGTTACAAGCTACATAAGTGTCACTAAAGATTTCCCCTTAACTCTAAGTTACTTAAGGTCAACTGCTCTTTCAAATGTACAGGGCATTGTGAGGTCTAGGAAATAGTCTATGAAGTTCCTAACAATGTGGCAGAATCTCTCCCCGGTGCCAATCGCATCAGAAATAATGGTTAATGTTAGACGTGGTTTGTGTCCACCCAATGCTTGGTCAGATCCCCCCTGTGGACATTACCCAATACTTACACACTAATATCCTCCATGTTTTGCACGATTGCAACACTCCACTTGACCCTATCATTTTAGAATGTCCAATAACTGGGTACCTGCAGTGTGCAGGCAGATCTACAGTAATCTATGTACCCCCCAATTTGTACATGATTGTCAGCTGCGAATGGGCAATCTTCTCTATATTACAAGATAACAATGTGAGAGAAGTTAACATTGCACATGGCAATCTTTCACAATGTTGATTGCTACAAATGCTTGAAAACAATTGATGTACCTACTACTGCAACTTCAAAGATCTGGTTTTTAGAGCAAGCATGGTGTTATGCATTAGGCAGTGGCCATTGCAAGGACCTGGCTTCAGCTGCAGGTGGCCACAAACCAGGTTCCTGGCTGATGCCCTGATGCCACTGGCATTTGGGAGAGATTCTGCCACATCACTAGGAAACTTGTAGACTATTGTTAGACCTCATGATGTTCTATGTGCCGGGCACATGCATTTGAAAGAGTAGTCAGCTCTAAGAAGTTTTGTTTCAAAGGCAGAATCTCACCTAAGTGACAATTATGGTTGTATTTCCTTTGTCTTGACTTAATGTGTGAAAAGACAACACACACACACAAATGCACAAGATTTTGATGTATAATGAGAACAACTATCCAAAGGACAAGAAGGTTGATAGAGAGAACTGGTAGCACCTGCACTTCTTGAAAGAGGGCGGTTTCTTTGACCATAAATATTTCTCCATGTTCTTATTTCATGACACAAGTTATATTTTGCTTTTGAAGCAGACCTTTTGAAGAATTAGTATAATGCCTTTGTGAGGTGTGGTTGGAACTTGGAATATTATGACTCATAAACTTGGTTGCTTATGGAGCTTGCTTATGGAGCTTCCTCCAATTGCTAATGGGTGCCTCATTTTATTATTAGCTGCACATGTGGACACTGCTAATGCTGACTCACAATGGATTGCGGATAGTTTTTCCTTCTATGTATCTAAGGTAAAACCATTGAGCTCATGAGCTCAAGAAGATAGGTCAATGACTCATAGCTTGTGAGATAAAGAAGAAATGCCTTCTAAAAGCTGGAGCTGAATTCCATCATTCATCCACCCCATAGACCATCACTAATGTGTCGGCCCAGCACCCATCATCCATTGGAAACCTGTTATGACTCAGTTGTGAATGAACCATAACTCATCCACAACTCATGAGCCACCAAAATTTCCACCTTGGCAACCTATGGTGTAAACCCTCCTACTTCCCCCTCGCACCACCTAAGTAACACTACCTATGTAAGTGGGTACATATTATAGGTGAGTTGGTAGGAAATGTAAGTGGACGCTATGTAGGTAGGTCAGAAGGTAAGGCACACTTGGTGGCTAGTAGGTAAGTATTGCTATGTGGATGGTTTAGTGATCCACCATGGAACTTAGCTATGAGACAGGAATACAATGGAAAGTGTTTTCCTGTGCAAACACCATCCATCCTTTGTGTGCTCTGGCTGCTAGTGGATGCTGGTTTGCTCTGGGCATAAAACCATAATCAATCAGCTCTATAAATCTTGTAGACCTGTCCTGCATCCAGCTTTCTGATTTTGGATCCCTGGATCAGTGTACTGGACATAACAATCAAATGCAATGCAATCTGCAGCTGATTTTTGTAGGGGCAAGAATCGGTATATGGGTCTAAACCTGGATTCTGTACTGTCCATGTCCGATATGTTTGTTAAGTAGCTAAACAAGCAACAAAAGCTGCACAGGCACAACTAATTAGTGCCTGAAGCATGGGCCACATGAGTGAAGCAACAGCCACCATTTCACCATCCATTGGAAGCCTGTTATGACTCAGTTGCAAAGTCTTCAAGTGGAGTGACCAGCCGTACTTTCACTAAAAAGCCACACTTAGTGAATTCTGTGTTTCACTCTGTCATCATTAGAGAAGTAGAGAGACTTTGCAAAACTAGTTGGACCCACAACTGTTGTGCTGGCTTGCGGAATGTGTCCAAGGCTCAACAGCTTCACATGCATTAGACCATGGAATGGTTTGCATGAGGAACCCTTGAATGAACCAGCACCCACCAGTGCACCATGAAGGATGGATGATAAGTGGTCAGGGAACAGTTTTCTGTTGGATTCCAGTTCCTTAGCTAACCATCATGGTTAGCTCAGTTGCTTCTTTTACTACCTACCGATTAATAACCCATTTGTGAGTTGTTAGTAGGTAGGTAGTAAAAACAGCTCTTACCTATCTATAAACCTCTTACCTTTTTTTCTCACTTATCCCCCAATATAGAGGACCTACTTCTTATAGAATGGGATATGAGGGTTAAACCACATATTAACTCAGTTAGGGTTCATCCACAACTGAATCATAATGGGCATCCATTAGATGGTGCACTGGTGGGCACTGGTCGGTCCCCTTGAATGAATGAGGTCATGCAACTCCTGCAAGTTACTGAATCTTCTTGTGCAATATTTCAACCTTGAAACCATTTTACAGGGTGCCCCAAGTTGATTGCTGATTCCAGTCTCTGTTTTCACCTGTATTGAGCTAGTTACGTTAGCAGCTGGTTTTCCCTTAGTATCTTGATTGTGGACAACATTTCCTGGGTGAAAATCAAAGTTCAACAGTGTGGTACTTGAGATTCATCCTCGTGTATCACAAGGACCTGATCACTTTGGTCGGTTGCATCTCAAGTGGTTCAAGTCCTCAACAACTCTACGTCCTATGAAGTTTCCTTGCATTTTTCAGGCATGTGATTGAACATGTGTGATATCCTTCGATCTCAAGTGTACTACATTTTCATTGATGATTATCGACAGCAGCAGTTGACAGTGATTTCAGACTCCAGAGTACCTTGCCAGCCATCTCTGGAAGTTAATTAACCTGATATAAGAAAGATTAGTCATCTCCCAACAGCAGCTACTCATGTGTATTGCCAAAACGTATATGTTCAAAAGCCACAGCACAGCAATGTATATCAATTTGAGAGTAGAAATTAACTGGATTTTACTAAAGCTGTAAGAGGGATTAGACTACGAAAGAAACATTTTCTTATGTCCCAAGTAGGACAGTTCTACAACTCCAATGTTTCCAACATATGCTATCATGTCTTCTTGGACATTGTTGTTGTTAGGTGACATACTTTGTTATGGCTAAGTGAGAATTTTGTTAAATAAAGCAAGCTCTAGACTTGGTCTTCCAGTGAAAAAAGGCCTGGGCTCCAGCTCCATTACATTGGGAATTGTGCCGTCCTTCAGTATATAAAGCTTTGCAATGGTCAGCTACTATTGACATGGTGACATAATCAAGAACCTACTATTTACATGTGCTGCTGGCCATGGCATGGTCTTAAAGCTCAATAGTTTGGGCTGGGTGGCCTTTGTTGGGCGGCATTTTGAAAATGTCAAAGCTCAAAGATTGCTGGGGTTCACTGTTCAAGCACCACTCGGTTGGATTTTGTACACAAGCTAATTGTCCCATTTGGAGGGGTCCAAGTTTATTACAGGATCTGGGCAGAACCACCTTCTGTGGTTGCCATATGACAGTTTATGGCATGATCTTATGACATAATGCAACACAAAATGTCAGTTGAGATGACATTGCCGTTGAATTCAATGTTGTCCCTGGTTTATCATTCCAACACAGTTTGATGAACAGACAAACACAAAGCATACAAATTTGAGCCCATTCCAAATTTCCTAGTCATAGAAGAGTAGTAGGAAAATTTGCAGATTGAAGTAATGTACATTTCTTTGGCAATACAAAGACTTTGTTTCCCT
>Ga0116229_10003262_pt1 | contig 26604 bp, 17 predicted proteins | sample S1TSphgellanicum_3_FD_87313 | JGI IMG/M metagenome (GOLD analysis project Ga0116229, IMG submission 87313) | Host-associated microbial communities from peat moss isolated from Minnesota, USA - S1T2_Fc - Sphagnum magellanicum MG | ecosystem: Host-associated > Plants > Peat moss > Unclassified... | reverse complement strand
TTTTTTTGTTTTTTTTGGTTGTGATTTTGTGTGTTTTTGAGGTTGGGGGGGTGGGGGGGGGGGGTGGGGTTGATCAAGATGTGTGGTTGGTTTTTAACCTTGTGTGCAAAAGTCTACTTGAGGCATTTATTACATGATCATATTTTTTCAATTTGGGTGCTAGTGGATAGACCAGAAAAAATTAACATACTATCTACATGTATTCCTAGAAGTTCATATTAGAATGTCATGATTTTGGGCTTTGAAATGCATGGAGAAATTTGTCCAAGTCAAACTTGTCATATTTTGAATTTTGAATTTTGAATGTAATGTGTGCATGGGGTCTAATTTTTTGGTGGGTGATGGTATTTTCAAATTGATTATGGAAAGTTGATTATATGTGTGAGAAAATTTGAAAGGATAACAAATTCAAGAGTGTCATAGAATGAATGTTTATCATGCATCAAGAATGTTCCATGCATTAAAATGAGGGAAAGAAAGAAAAATTAAACATATGTTCAACATTTTTTGTTGCATAATTCTAATGTTATTCCATCTTGTACCTTTGTAGTGCATGCCTTTGTGAAACAGAGTTGTGAATGAATTGGTGTATGATTGAATGTTGTAACATTTCAGTTGGTGGGAACATGTTATGTCAATGTAGGTATACATTTTATGTGCCAAGAAAAAATGCATAGACTTGAAAGTTTTCAGGATTCAAAGGGAGGGTCTAATTTGAAAGTGCATCTAGTTAGTAGCATGGAGCTATTGCTTTGATATTTATACTCAAAAAAGGTTTTATAGAACTTAGAGGATTAGGCCTTCTAGTGATTAAACTTAATATTGGAATCATGGATGAGGGAGAGAAATAAAATAGATTAGTGAATGTCTTTACTCGAAATTTTGTTACAACATCATAAACTTATTTGACCAATTTAAGGAAAACAATTTCATATGCATGGCTTGGGTTAATACAAATACTTTAGGTTTATGTAGGACATGTTCTCACTACATATTATGTCAACAAAAAATATATTCATTATTTGGATATCCAATGAAACACATGAAATATTTACAATTGTTGTAAGTGGTGCATTCACGAAATAAGGAGTCATAGGTGCCAAAGTTCTTTCCAAGGAATTCATTTTACATGTTGCAATCATGTATTGGTTTATTAAATACCATAACTATATTTTAAATGAATTGAAAATGAATTGAAATTCAAAATATGACCCATCTTATAATAAACATTTAATTTTAGTGACAATGATTCATAGAAGTTGGTTTAGGTAGGACAACTTTAAGTTCCTCAAGTCATTGTACATTGGATGATTTCAAGTTGGAATTTGTTAACTCGTTCCCAAATGAAGAGGCACAGAAAGGTGTCTTTTCATATTTTTGTATTAAATTTTTTTTTAACAACATATTCACAAGAAGATATTGAATACATTTTCCACCAATTTGCATACCAATTGTCTTTAATTGAATTTGAATTCAATTCAATTGAATCTTAATCCAATTTTTGAATTGGAATTGAATTAAAATTTAATCACATTGAATTCAAATACATTGAATGGATTTTCAATTTTATATAGGAAAGAATTAATGTCTTTCATTTCAACAACACTTTAGAAAAAAATCTTGCTCCACAATGATATTTGTTGTTTCCTTGTTTTTCAATGTTTTTAGTTTTGGTGCAAATAAGGAGGATTTATTGCATGTTACACATTGCATCATATCATTATTACCCTTTGGCTGAAATTCATATTTATCAAGGTTATTCAACATTTCATGTCATTGACATATGAACATGAAATGAGTTTTCTATGTTTGGGCATGAACATATTTTTTCTCCTTCATTGTGATTTTCACTTACTAAAAGTGTTAAATATCAAGTATTGTTCACTTCATTTTGTGTGCATTTTGTGAAAAGAAATGATCAAAAGAATTAATGGACCAAAAAAAGAAAGATGTATTATTTTCTTCTTTTCCTATGTTTAAAAAATTTTGGTTACAAAATTATTTTGAAATGTGTTTTGATAATTTGATTAAATGCATCACATCATTATTATATAGTGCATGCTATATGATATCAACCCATTTATGCCTTTACAAGAATGTTTTCAATGACATGAATATTCATTTTTTAAAAGAGAAAAAGTAACCTAAGCATTTAAAACCTACATATTTGTGAAATTATTTAACCAAGATGAAGGAAAAGATAAAATCATTTGAAAATGAAATAATTAAAAATTCATTGATCAAATAATGGTTGGAAAGGTGTATTTGTGAATATTGTTATTTTTGAAATTCACATTTGACATTTTTTATATCCTAAAATCAATCTCTAGCAAAATTGAATAAATATTTATGAGTGTTTACAAGAAAAAATTTGTATGAAAAATGTCATTTTATCATTATTACATGATTGTGTAGATAATATGAATAAATAAACTAAAATTTCTTTGTGCATGTCTTGTGACAAAATCAATCCTTGTTAACAATGAAATATTGAAATAATGATATGTTTCATTATTCAAATTTTCTTATTATATAGAAATATTTTTGCAAGAATTTTCTATTGAATAAAAAAGATCTTTCTATAGATTCACAATCAATTAAATTTGCATCAATTAAGTCATCAATAGTGATCCTTTCGTTAGTTTCTTTGGAAATTCATTAATTAGAAATTCAATTTAAATATCATTAATTATATGGGTAGATGACCAACATTATCCTCATTAGACATGTCATTGCTTGATGATAAATCCTAAATAAACTTAGAATATAAAAATTAATGATATCTTATTATATAAATTTAAATATCTTTGAAACTAATAAAAACATTCAAAAGTATTATTAACATTACAAAATGAAATAGAAGATTAAAATGTTGTTATAAAACAAACATGATTTCATGAGATAAAATGGTTTGTATGTTTTTAAAACTTCATTTGAAAATCCTTGTCCCTTTTGCAAATATGACTATCTAAAAAACAATTCATCTTGTTTATTGCATAATTTATTGTAAATGAATGTCACTTTTCTATTCAAAATTTATACCTTGGCATCTTTGACACTATTTACAATATTTGCAAAAAAATTATAATTTTCAAATCTATTTTTTCAAATAACAAAATTTTGTGAAGGAAAATACATAGTTTTTTGGAATATTTAAGATTTTTTTTTGATAGAAAAAATTTCAAATTTCATTGATTATTCTACAAAGATTGGTTGAATTTTCATTTAAATTATAGTGATAAAAATTATTTAAATAATTTTGAAAATATATGAATTTATTAAATCATTTAGTGTTTAATTAATTGAGGACTTTTGAAAAGTCCTCAATTAAATGTTGACCATTTGGAAGTTGGAAAATTGAAGAGAAACTTTCATTTGGGGGCCACCAAATGATGCAACAATAAATATTAATAATCTTTTGCTTTATTAAATGGTCCAACAAAAAAATGTTAACAATGTTTTGTTTCAGACTTAATCCCAACTACTAGGTTAGAAAAAGTTTAAAATTGACAATTTAATCTAGAATTAACTGAATACATGTGTGTTTTTTACATCCCATGAATATGTTGTGGAGGTTATAATTTTCTTTTGATGTGTGTTATCAATTGAATTAAATGCATAGGAAGATGAATGACTTGTTGGCATATAAGCTTTATAAGAAAGAAAAAAACCCAATAAGTTGGGGGGGGAAAAAAAAGATTTAAAAAATTGATCTAATTTGTGGAAAAATCATTAATATTTGCAAATTAGGTGCAAATTGAAATGGGCAAAACTTGAAAAACCATAAATGTTGGTTTTAAAAATAAATTAAAATCACATAAAATTCCCATTTTTTAATGTAGTTTTGAAACATGTTAAAAATTTAACTCTTGATTTCAAAATTTACATTATTCAAAAATTTAATATTTTTGTTAAATCAATTGCATGTTACTCATAAATCACATGTTTCCCAACCTAGTATCATTATGTATCACACCAAGGTTTTGAAAACTTCAAGATTCTTTTTTGCATGTTGTTATTTAAGAGTGCATGATTCACACTCAAGTGCATTTTTGTTTGATATTTTCATTGAACAATTACATTTTAAAGTTTAGGGTTACCCTAAACCCTATTAAATAATACATTATTTTTGTTTGAAAGATGAATATTAAATTATGATTTAAGTTTTTGACCTATACATCATGATTGCAAATTATTTTAGATATTTTTAATTTCAACATTTTGTTTTAGATGAAAGGAATAACATGTCTTGGTGTATTTCAAACCACTAAACCACATTTTACATCCTATTTTTATTAGATTTGGTATTGATTAATTTTCATAATGTTCATAATTCCAACAAGTGGTAACAATGAATTTAACATGTTGGTAGCTTTTGGTTTGTATTGAAATTCAAATTTACAAATAATTCAATATAAAATTAAACTAATTGAACAAAAAATTTTAATAACCAATTTTTTGGTATTTGGAATTTAATAATTATATAATAACTTTACATTAATCATTTTTATTATTTTAATAAAATATTAAAACATAAAAATATTAAATTTGAACTTTTTAATAAGATTTTAGTGGACATTTTTAAATCAAAATTAAAAATATATTCAAATCAACCTTGAAAATGATATACCCATCAAAACATTTTTATCAAAGTTGACAAGTTTATATTATTTTTTATCAATGTCATGTTAATGAAATTAGTTAGATTTAACAAACTCATTATAAACATCAAATTCATTTATATTTAGTGGGAAAAGGCATTGGATAATCTTTTAATATCACCTTGACACAAGACTTGATGGTTGGACATTTTATTTTGTCCCTCCTAACCACCCTTTCATTAAAATGGGTAAACATTTTTTTTCCCCCTCTAATTACTTTTTATTTTCTCATCAATTGAATATATTGGCCCTTTCAATGTTGATTACATTTAGAGTTAATAAAGATTTGACACATCATTTCAAAGTTTTTTGAGCTTTTAAACCATTATGCTTGTTGTTAGGCCAAGTTTTTAAAAGGTCCTAAGATAGGATGTCAACTTAACAAATGTTTTCAAATTTAAACATCTTTAAAGTCAAAATTCAAATCGGTGCAATCTTTTGGTTTGAGAATGATCTAAGTTTTGTCAACCAAAAAAAAAAGTAAACAACACCACAAATGACAAAAAATGGAGAAGAACAAAAAGATAAGAATGTTGATAAGGAATAACAAAATGACATAAAGAAATAATAGGGGAATTAAAAAGGCATGTTGGAAACACCAAAGGTGTTAAGTTGAACATGAAAATTTTCTTTTTTCAAGCAATAGAAATCATCAAAACATTGAAAATTGAAAGCATTGGATATAATGTTGGAGGACATTGCAAAATACACAGGGGATGTTGTGGGCTTTAGGGTTTAAAATATTTTATATTTATATATTTAAAAAACATATAAACTTAAAAGAAACAACACATGGTGCTCTTCTTATCAAATATATTATTTGATTTCAATAATATGTTTGAATAACAAAAAAAAGTCCATATTTTGAATTTTTTTAAAAAAATGACAAAAGATTGAAAAAATAATGTCCACATTGTTTTAAATTATACAAATTGAAATGAAATTTTTCATAAATTTGCATCATTTTTTGATAGTTGAAACTTTGCAAATAATGGAAAACATTAAAAAAAAAAACTAAAATTTCAAATTATTGTGTTTGTGTGGCATAATCTTCAAACACAATAAGCAGTGTCCACCCAATATGTTGGCTCCTTTATTTGTGAATGTACCTAGAGACTTTCTAACATTGATCATGACCTCAAATGTGTCATGCAATTAAACTTTTTAAAACAATGAAAAAAGTATAGTTGAATAACCATGGCTCTAAAATTACAATACACATTTGATACATTTTCTTTTGCAATTTTTAAATTTTTTTTGATGAATGACGTGTTGAAATTGCAAATATGTGTTATAGTTTTAAACATTAACATTTCATATGATTTTGTGGGCATCTTAGAGCCCTTCTTCAAGACTTTTTTTGTCCATTCAAAATGTATATCTACAATGATAAATAGGTTACCATGGGATTCAGCTATACATTCATCAAATCTATTCCAGTAGACATCAAAAAATATAATCAGGGCTAAAAAAATCAAGAAAATGGTGACAAGAATTGTACAAGCACCCACCAGGGCACCATCCATTATTACTCAGTTATGGATGAACTTCAACTGAGTTAATATTTGGTTTCACCTTGGTAACAAATTTTGTAGGAAATAGGCCTCATATATAAGGAGATAGGTACGAAAATAGGTAACTACTAGGTTAATTGATGGTTTGTAAATAGGTGAGGGCTGTTTTTAGTACCTAACTACTAGCAATCTGCTAACAGGTTTGTTAGTAGGTAGGGAGGAAAAAAAGAAGCAATTGAGCTAACCATCATGGTTAGCTACGGAAATTGAACTCAACAGAAAACTGTTTCCTAACCACTTATCATTCATCCTTCATGGTGCATTGGTGGGTGCTGGTTCACTGTACCCCTCACTTTTGTACATGGCCAATGTGCATGGAAAACAAATTGAACTAGAGTAAATTAAGCAAGTAAAATGAATTTAGTACCATACTCACAAAAAAAAGGTTGAAATAATAGAGTTATCCGTGAAGTAAGAAAAACACAGTACCAGAACCTGAGTTTGGTCATACACAGGGTGAGATTCAAAAAAAACCTGCAGAAAAGTACATTAGCATTCAAGGGAAGGGGTGGTGGGGGGTTGTGAAACTCAGAAAACCATCAATTTAGGTAGTAAATTGAGTTTCACCCTGTCTTTCCTTTTTCCTGCGCGCCTCCATTGCTGCTACACATATTTTCACTGCTCTTACCTGTACAGCTACTATAACTAGTCTCAGCGTTTCATACTGAGATTTATTAAAATGTCTTTACTTTGCGGATACCACTGAAAGAGGGCATAGGGGATGAAAGGAGGCCCAAAGACAAGGTGAAGACATGGTTACTTTTCTGAAAACTCTAACATAAAGTGAAAAAATGTAATGACGTCGGTTGATTTGGCAACCAATATTTGTTGTGATGTTACTTTATGTTCATTAGTGGGGGAATTGTAACACGTTATTATGACAATTTCTTGGGAAGACCCCACCTGTAAAACTCTGTAATGGAAAAAGGAAATTAATCCTGAATACAAAACAATTTAAATTTGATTTACAAATGTAAAGTCTCCTCAGTAGATCATGGCATTAGCTCCTTCCTGTAATCATTTTCAGCATCCTCAACAATGTGTAATAGCTTTGAGAATTTCTTAGAAAATGAAAAAGGTTGGAATCCTTTGAATAATAACAATCATCATTGATCAAGAATTTTGTGCAATATAAAATTGTGCAAATGTTGGTTGAAAATGTAATATTAAGAGAACATAAAATGATAACAAACTTTGAGTACATGAGTAATGAGTTCTTCAATAATAAAGTTATCGGCAAAGTCACCCTCTCTTTCACCCCTTATCCCCTCTTTCAGTGGTATCTGCAAAGTAAGGAAATTTTATTAAATCTCAAGGTTCGAGACAAATTATAATAGTTTGAGGATTTTTCCCATTATAATAGTTGTACAGGTAGGAACAGTGAAAAGATATGTAGCAGCGGCGGAGGCGCTCAGAAAAAAGGAAAGAGGGGATGAAACTCAGTTTACTACCAAAGTTGGTGGAGAAACTAGTTTGGGTCCCAGTTATTTCGTTTTGTAGAATTTCATTCCCAGTTATGCATTTGATGCCTTATTATGTCGAAACTGGCTGACTCCTAATTGCCTAACTTTAGGGATAACTTTAATGAACAAACAATAAATACAAGTTATGCAAAGCAGCCTAAATCCAATGCCCGTATGAGTAATAGCTTCATCGACATGTATGCCCCAGGTGGAAGAATGGAAGACATTAGAGCTTTTTCATCAAATCGGACATACAAGGGGGTGGAGCAAACCATTGTCACCTTTGTGGGGTTGCTCAATAGATGTGCATGTATATAGGTCAGATGCATCCATGGGGGCATTACCCTGATTGACATACATGTATGGCAAATGTGCGAGCACTGAGGATGCCTTGAAAGTTGAAAGCACTCAACAAAATGCCCTGATGCGATGATGTGATCACATGGAGTGCGTTGATTCTTGACATGCTGAATCTGTGCAAGGCTTTGGAAAGATTTCAATCAAGCAAATGCAATGTGAAAGCATGGAACCAGTCTCCTTCACTATTGTAGGGTGCTTAATGCATGTGCTAGTTGAGGGGCACTTGAATGCAGCATGCACTATATACAAATTGGCTGTGAGTCAGATATCTAGTTGGGTAATAGCCTTGTGGGCATGTAGGCCATTTATATGGGAACACAGAGGATGCTTGGAAAATGTTCAATATAATGAGCACAAGTTCCTCAGAATACCATGTTTTGTGGACTTCTGAGCAACAGAGGACAGGCATAAGGTATTGGAACTTTATGCATGAAGGCAAGAAGAAGAATTGCGAACAGATGTTGTCACTAAATTTCTTTGAACTCTGAAATGCATGTGCCAGTCTAGCAGCATGTGATGATGGCAGGTATGTCCATCAACAGATCATTCAAAGTGGCCGCATAATGCCATTGTGGATTAGTGATCTTGTTGACAAAGTATGTCAAAGGTGGGAGCATAGACGATGCTTGCAAACTGCTCACTAGTCTTCCCGCACACAATGTGGTTGCTTGAAATGCCATGGTTTTGGGATATGTGAAATGTGGTGGCAAGGGCAAAAGGCCTCAGCATTGCATCAACATATCCATGTTCATGAAATCGTGGACCTTCATTTGGTCAGTATTGTAGGAATTCCCAATGTGTGTGTGCTAATGTAGTAGACCAGCTTTTATTGAGCAAGAAGTCACTCAAGGAGGTTGAAACTTTGTGGAGAATAGCCTTTTTGACATCAAGGCCAAATATGAGAGTATCCATGCAAAGTGCAAATTCTGAAAAATTGCCAAAATTCACCGCATTTGCCTACAACATGGAAGGGTGCTTAAGATTTTTCTGCTTTCATATTTTGAACATCACCAAATTTGGCTAAATTTCTCTTATGGATGATCATCACGTGAGCACCATCAAAAAAATTGAAGAAAAAAGCATTGTATGAGACTAACAAGATGAGAAAAAGAAATATCAAATTTGTGTCATCATAAGATGTTAGGATGAAAGCTTAAAGATCATGCAGATTTTGGCAACAACAATTCATGCCCCATTGGTGGCATCCACCCCAAAATTCCATTGTTGCTCCTAGTGCCCTAATTCACCCAAAATAGGTTGTGCAAGCCATTTGTGGAGCTGCTCTAATAGTGTGTGTACCTGAGGGCTTGAAGCTGTGGTGGTGGGAGTGTTCTTTTTTCAATATTGTGATGTAGCCAAAGTGGTGATCACTCACAAGAAATTTAGCCAAATTTGGCTATAAACTAGATATAAAAGCAAACATGTATAACAATTTTGTTGTAAAATCCTTTTTTACTCCAAGCATTGTGTGTTGCACATGTCCCTCCACTACAAGAGAATGTGATTTTTCTCACACAAAATGTCAGGGCTCACGACACATTTGTGACATAAACTTTGTCGTTTCATTCATTACAATATAAAATATGTGATATTTATTGTGACATATATTATATTAAAATGATAATTTGACATTAGGTAATGGGTGAATATTGCAATTGCTTGTTCTGGTTATCCTGTAAACATCATGGCAGACCAATTGGGTGTGCTTTTTAATTCAATTTTGAATTCTCTGACCTTTAGGTACTAAGGAATTTTTTTTAAAAAATCTATTGTTCCTGTCAAGTTTGAACCCATGCAATTAAAGAAGCAGAATTATTTAGGTCATTAGCATACTTCCTAGTGTTTAAGATAATAATATCCTTTATTGTATTTGCTAGTATCACCACTTTGTGATACAGGACTGATACTGGTATATAGGGTTCTCCAAAAAAATTATACCGTATGGATATGGATAATAAGATGTGATATATCTATCTATGAGGATGGTAGTTTGTTTGTTTTGTTTTGTACCACGAGATCCACTGAACTGGGATGCTTCAGATCACATTCTTCAGTCTCTTTGGAAAGCTCTTGAGGAGGAGGGGTGCATGGGCTTGGTTTCACAGCGTTTGGACCTGCGGTGCAAAAGTTCTTGAATATTGAATGATTTCTTCACTGAAAAGTTAAATTAAATGGTAGCTGAAAATTTCAGAGGAATTGGAATGTGCCTTTGGTGTCGTTGGAAAGATATTGATGAGCAGGATTTAATGGAATTTATTTGGTAAGATTTGGATTCGGAATGTGGGAGATATTAATTTTGAAGTCATTTCTGCTGAAAATTGAAATAAATTCCCAAAAAACCAGGTTTTGGAAGGAAAAATCAGTTGAGGACGTGGTAACACTTGGGCCAACAGCACAGGCCACACTAGTATGGTATGATATATACAATTGGAGAATATGGAATGGGTATGCATTGGGTATCAACATATATGTTATGAACTGTGATATCAACAGGTATATGTATTCACTCTAATATCAATAATGGCCCCATTGATGATGCACTTTTGACATATTCATAAACCTGATCAGCCATTGAATGCTGACATCTGTTCACACTCACGTTGCAGGAGAAGCATGACTTCCTGCCCTACTACCGAGCATCACCTATAACCGGACACCTTAGTAACATCTTCCTCGTCTCTTCTTAATTTTGAGTGATTTAAAACGTTATGAGAGCGCTAACTTGAGCTCTCCAATTCGTCTTTGAACCGCAGAGACAAAGGAGTAATTATAGAAGAGCAAGAAGAAAAATAAGTTTTTCAAAGTTATAAATCGCGTTTTTCTTCTCTTCTACGCCTCTTACTTTCAATGCTCATAACTTTCTCATTTCTTGTTCAATTTAAGTGATTTAAACTGCTATAAGAGCGCAACCTTATGATCTACAAATCATCTTTGAACCATAAAGGCAATAGAGCTACTTTCAACGACGTTTCTCGGTGTTCGGTAATAGTCTTCCAAGTGTTCGGTGGGTTTTCGTTTTCATCATTTAACCCCCTCCCCTATTTTGGAGGCTCACAACTGACTCATCTTTTCATTGTTTTCAAAGATTCAACTTTCTGTGGGTGCGCAAGTAGTAGGGCTACAATTCCTCCTTGAGGATGAACTTTAAAAGTGCACTCTCCAGAAATTCACAGATCTCTGAAACACCAAGTCACAGATGTCTGAAACACCAAGTGTTCGGTGACCGGCCTGGTTACCTACTTGCAGCAAAGAAAAAAGCACACACTATGAGAAAGCCACCAAATCTTTCAATATGTTGCAAATATATTTAAGTACCTATAGGTCAAATAAACTATAATATTTACACTTACATAATAATTCATACCAATAGAGGATGAAGGATTGATACAAGGGAAAAAAGGAACATGAATACATGATATATTAAAAAAAAATTCTGATACCAGACTAACATGGTATTCATCAAAAAAATTAGAATTTGGTATGGCGGGGTGTATAACAGTGTTTTTTTTTGGCGAAATTTCGTCAAGTGGTGAGTTCTACGAAGACCATTCTACATCCTTTTGTTAAATCCAAAGATTTATCTCCCATCGATTCGCCACATTTCAAACTATCAAATCTAGGGCTAGCCATCTCGATTGCCCTAATGGACAACATCATAGACGAGGTGAAGTTGTGCTATCAAAGATCGTCTCACTTTCATTTCCTTCTTTTCCATGTTGGCAGCTGGCCACTTGAAATCTTGTTTTATCACCTCCCCTTCTCCAATTTCTTGAACTTTGTAACCATCCTCCCCACTACTCCATGACCCCAAATCATTGCCATTCTTTAACCTTCCATTAATTTGTATGACATCCTCTATGTGTTGATGAACTTGGAGTTCGCCAATCCATCATTTTGTAGGTCAGTAATAATTATACAAAATTGAAATATGGTTTAGGGGTAATGGCATCAATAGCAAGTGCATTTGAAAAGAATAAGCGCTTTTCAAGGTTTATTGCAGGGTTTCAATTTTCTTAACCAACATTGAGCAGCTTAAGAGGCTTGGTTTAATTTTATTAAAGTACAAACCCAAGCCATTGCATAAGCACAAGTGATGGAGCTCAAAAAGTATGTTATATCATTAAAGTTTGTGAAGATTGTAATGAACTCCATCTTTGTAGATAAATCTTTACCTACTCTTATGAACTTTGCATTCATTAGATTCTTTTTTTCTTCTCTTGATTTTTTGCATTGTTGTTCAAATTTGCATCTTTGTGAGGTTGAGTTTGGGGTTTAGTAAGTCGAGCTTTAGGTTTATGACATTTTTTCGGGTAAAGAACCTTAAAGGTTCTTGTAATATTTGTCAACTTCTTTTTTGTGTTTTTAATTTTTTAGACATTTCGAGCTCTTTCACCATGAGCCCTTTACATCCACTTGAGGGTTTTAAGTATAAGTTTTTTTTTTTAGTGCCTTAGGTCTAATGCTAGCAAACATAATTTTGTCATCTAAGAAGTCCCATAATGTATCTAGTCCATTTTCACCTACAACATCTTCTAATCTTGTCGAACCTTCTATTAATGTTAGTATTTTTTCTTCAGAGCCAATCCTAGAAAATCCAAAGAGGAAGCGTAAAAAAAGGGAGTGGGAATTGAATCATGTTTTCCAAGAAATGTGGGCTCCAAAATTGCCGTAGGCAGAGGTTGTAGTTGGGTGTGATGGGAAATTGACAATGGTTCGATGCAAGGTGTGTAGTGAAATCGAGGGTCAAGAAAAATTGTTGGTGCTAAAATTAGACAATTTGCAAAAAACATGTAGGAAGGCAAAAGTGCAAAGTTCCATGTCCTGGATGTGTTGTGGGGCAGTATTTCATGTCAATAGACAGCAAACATGCTAAAAACAAATGGTTGTGGGTTAGTAGGGGTCCAAACATTGTTGTTAAGATGGTGTGTGTTAGGGGAGTTACTATAGACAATAAGTGCAAGTTCACTCAATTTGTTGTTATTTTTCGGATCTTGAAGCTTGGTTGACTTTTCACAGATTTTGAAAAAATGAAGGAATTATTTTGAGTTTTTTCAGGTGAAAAACACACCCTGTAAGCATTGGTCTAACTCCATTAGTTGGTAAATGGTTGAAACCATGCACCAAATTGTCATCAAACACATTAAAGTTGCAATGTAAACAACCAAGTATATTGCCATTAATTAAGACAAAGTTACCACAATTGACAACTAGTCGTGGTGTAGTGTGCATGTTTATGTTTAGGCATTAGGAAGGTGTCATCATTGTTAAATCTGAGAGGGTGCTTGGTGGAGGTTTTTCGAATAATTTGACCTTATTGAACTTGAGGTCTTTGGAGGAATATGGGGGGTTGATAGTTGAGCAAATTGCCAACAAGGTGGTTTGTTTTGGTTCAAATGGTGTTTTGGTGTTTATTACTGACCACATGGGTGTTGCTGCTCAATTGAAGTCTAAAGTGACACCTTTTTTATTGCAGTGCACTAGATGGCACATTGCACTAATTTAATGATGCAAACTCTTTCTACTTTGCCTTGGTTTTAAGCTATAAGGTTTTTTGCAAAATATGTATATTTATTTTTCCTTTTCCCCAAAGCGGCATCTTGAACAATGTGTTCTTGCCAAGTTGTTGGAAACCAAAGGCATGAAACTATTGTGGAATGTAAAAATTAGGTGGATTTCGATGTTCCCTATGAAGTGAATTCTTGTTGAGTACAAATTTTTGGTGGTGAAGATGACTAATGATATGAATGTCATGGTGGTTGTTCAAACAAATTTGGGGTACCTTTGTGACGTTAAGGTGGTCATGGGCTTAACATGTATTATGCCTTTGTTAAAGGTAGTGTATGTGCTCATAAAGTTTGCACAATTGAAGGATAGTTTTGTGTGACTTTGTTACATTTGTGAAGACGTGTTGTGTTGAACTTTACAACATGTACATGTTGCTCTAGAAAAAAAATATGCCAAGAAGGGGTTCAAGCTTTTCTTGGATTTGCATGAATGTAGTAATGACCAGCTTTTGATTGGTTGGTGGACTGATCTTGCAACAAACATTCAATATGTCATATTTTTTTTTATGGGTAAACATTATCAGTTGTACAAGAAGTGTCCATTTATTAGAATCATCACCCAAGTTACACGAGATGACTTGACAATGGGTTTTGAGGCAGTGAAGGTTGCACGTTCCCATGTTATCGTGTCTTTAATTGTTAAATTTGAACGACAATTCCCAAATCATGATTTGATGAATGCAACATGCATCATCTATCTTCAATATTGGTCAAATCCTCATGTTGACGAAATGTTCTGAAAGAATTTGGCTTTATTGAAGGTTGAATTTTTCTTTGAAAAGTCATTAGCACAAAAAGTGAATAGGTGAAAATCCCTACTCTTTTTTATGAGGGGAGGTTTGATGTTTCAGCTTTTTTTTTCAAAATTATTATGAAGAACAACCATGTTGCTGTGTTGGAACCCCCATTGCCATGCAACCCTACCATTGGGCTTGGTCCAAAATTACATTTAGTAGCCTATTGCATCACCTATTTTCAAAGTATTCAACATTGGTGGAGGTTGTAGCGATTCTGGTTTTAGGGAATGTAGAAGATGAATGTTGTTTTTCACCTTATCCTTCATGAAATCAAAGTTACATAAGTGGTTAACAACACACTTCAATTTGGTTGTGAGGATGTTTGCGCAAGACCATTACACTTTGGATACATTTCCTTTTGGGGATGCCACCAAGGATTGGGTAGATAACAAGGTAAAGTATGTAGTTGATTGTTAGATTTTGGTAGTTGCAATATGTAGTTTGCGATGATTGTTTTTCTAGTTTTTTATATCTTCCATTGTAGCAACAATTTGTAGTCGCATGAAGTTGCTATAGTTTATTGGCAGTTGGGACACCTTAGCTTGGTGTTTGATGTATGCCAATTTTTGGCAACATTCATAACCTTAAAAAAATCTAAAGTTTTGTTTTCCTTCCCACTTTTATTTTCCTTCTTAGAATTATTTAATCAAAGTTCCATATTTTGGCTATGTTTTTAGGTTGTTGCTAAATTTGGGTTTAGTCCATTTTTGTTTTGCAATTTGGACTACATTTTGTATTGTTCTACATATTAATGTGGGCATGTAGGTTTGGTTTTAATGTATGTGGCTTGTGTAGGACTGAATTGGGTTGCAATGGACAAGATCCAAAAGGATTGAGGTTCACCCCCCACCCCCCCCTAATCCATCATACTTTTATGGTTTTGTCTCCTTGGTTTTGTTTATTTGTTTTCTTTAAAGTTACGTCTTGATATTTTTTTTCATTTTGGGTTTTATTGTTGAGGTCCTATTTCCAAGTTAACCATATCACCATTTGATTTTTAAAAATCTAAAATGTTTGCCAAATTACAAACGTTTCAAAATATTGGATTGCCACATAAACTAACAATGAAAAATTGGTTTTGCCAATTGACATTATCAATTTTTTTTGCATTGTCGTTCATACTCAACCACCTTAATGCATAAGTATCTACAAAGTATCTCCATAAAATCCATCCTCATTGGTGCCACATACCATTTGCATTTCCAAGTTGCCACCTGTACCTCCCTATCATATTTGTTGTAGCCATCCAATAGACCTTGGGATTTTGAAAAAAAAACCACTAATGTATAATGGTATCAAGAGGTATATTTGAATATTTGATATTAGGTTAATATGGTATTTAGTACCATTGTCACTTAAAAGAAAAGGCTACCTAATGTTGCTTCTATTGCTAAAAAAAACAGTGAAAAAATGCAATTTGGAGAATCTATGCATTAATACAAAACTATAAAATAATGTTGTCAAAACAATAACCTTTAATCTACCCTAATTGAGTGATGGACCAAGAGGAATTAAATATCTCTAGCTTCACTCTTGAGCCCAACTAGTCTATCATGGAAATTCCACCATCAACTATCTTTTAGAATGAAACCCCCCCCCCCAATACCACATATAACTTCAAGGAAAGTAGAGAAAAAGGAAAACAAGAATCCCAATGCCTCTTTGATAAAGATGTGATAAACCTAACGTTGTTTAATCTCCTATTATTCCTTTTTCAAAACTCCCACATTTGTGGGTACTCCTTCCCATGAACACTAGAACTTATTACATCCTGAAACAAATGACAATACTCACTCCCACAAACCTAATTACCGTGTAAATTGCTTTTGAAACCCCTCAGACATTCATTTTTTTCCCCATCTGGTCCCTACATTGTCCATTTAAAATGTTTAACCTTGAAGAAAGGTTAATACGTAGCGAAAAAGAAACATAATCCCCTATCAAAAGGCTCAAACAATAGTAAGGGCATTCATCCCCCACCACAACTATTGACAAATTGCATTTTCTAGACTCAAAAACTCAAGCACACATACACAACCTTCTTTCCTTCTCCAAATTCAAAGTTTTAGCTACTAGAAAACTTCGCTTCTCCAAATTAAAAGTTTCGCCTTATATTTGCCATCCATCATCTTCAATTATGCCTCCTATCCAAATACAACACAACACTCCACATTGATCAACGTTGAACGCCACTCAATCCATGAAGAATACAAAACAAAGCTCATCACTTGCAAACAACAAACAACACAAGAAAATAAAAAATACACATTAGAAAGATAGAAGTGCACTCAAAGCCTGGTGATGACCAAGTGTCCATTATTTTGGCACTTTCTATCAGTTCAAATCCATGCAACCCTTCATTCATTAGGTCATTTGCATCCTGCAGATGCTCATTTTGCCTTTATTCACACTGAGAAACGCATACACTTTTTTTTTTCACACCATTACTAATACCAGGGGTTGACCTATATTATACCAGACCAACACTAGGATTTAGTTTATCTTTTTCAAAACATCAATCAAACCTTGCACAAAGCCACAAAGGCCGTCATAGGGACGCTTGAACAGAGCTCATTAAGGGGTATTTAATTGCTTCTGCATCTTCGATTTGAACTTTCTGTCTTGTTAAGCTGTTAATTAATATTTTTTCTATATTTATAATAAACCAAGAGCAGTTTACTAAACTGTTGAAAATCAGCATGCAAGCTGCTGTGTATTTCTGCTATTTAAAAGACTAATACTGAGTTGATGCTTAGTAAACTGTTGATAATTAACATGGATGCTACTGTGTATTAATTTGCTATCGATAGCCCTTTTAGCATTAAGTTTTGTACTTCATTGCTACTGTTTTGATTTGTTTCGATTTTTCTCTCGTGTGTTTACATTTGCTTCGACATGCCTTGTACTTACTGTGGACAGGGTTTACTCTTATGCGAAGAGCAGTGCACCAAACTATTCATTGGTATGCTTCCTACTGTGTATTTTTTTTGCTTACCATACTAATGTGGAGAGCAGTAAATTAATAAACTATTGTCTAGTATGCCACAATTAATTCCATGGGGGACAGGTAGCTACTACCTACTTCCATGTGTGTGTGTGTGAGAGAGAGAGAGAGAGAGTTGGTAGGCTGTGATTATTTTTCAAAATGGCGAAATGTAAGTGTTTTTTGGATTTCAAAATTTGGAAAAAAATTAAAAGAAAAGCGCTGATCAAACATCAAGTTCAATTGGGTAACCAAAAATGGAAAGGATGCTTATACTTTTTTACTTATATATATTTATAGCCAAATCTGTTAATTGGTCTTATAGAGGATTGTCACTTCAACTACATCACAAAATTGGAAAACAGAACACTATAGGTAGGAGCAAGAAGGGGAAGCTCCGGCACTCTTGAAACACTTCTGTCCTATAATAAGTTTGCAACTGGTCTAGATTAAGCTAATTATAAGCTTGCAACCCTTGTGCTGTCGCTGGAAGCTTGCTTAGTGACAACTAAAACGCCCCCAATTATCAGATGCACGGGAGCGAGGGAGAGCGAGAGAGAACCTCCAAAAAGTGGGAAACTCACCTTGCATCCTTGTAAAATAGAAACATGCAACAATTTTGAAGGGGACGAGGCAGATCCCGAGACCATCGTCAGCTGTCAAGAGTTACGTGACGGGTCTGAAGTTCGTGCCTTTACGCCGACAAAAAATTGGGATTGGGGAAGAAGACATTCATGAGCATGTTGGCGGCGAGGAGAAACTTCCGGCTGTCATGAAAACGCTTTGATGTTCTTTCTGTCAACTCCGAAGAATGTGCCTCTCGCCGATCCCCTCCTATTTCACGGAATATTTGGGGGGCCGGGCGGAGGAGATCTCGTCCTTTTGGGAAGCGTAATGAGACCCTCAATTGATCACTCTGATGCCAGTCACCAACCCACCTACTTGATCGCCACTTGTCTGACCTCATCAAATGGGAAGGTCACTAAATCCTTTGTCAAAACGTTTTTCACAGAATGAGAAAAATTCCCCCCCAAAAAAAGATCACTGGCCCTATGAGCTTTACCCAGAGCTTATTTTATAGATTGTTGTGTGGTTTTGTGCATTGTGCAATTTGTCCTCCCCCATGAATACTTGTTTAAGGACCCTTTATCCTTACCAGGTCAAGTGTTGATTGTGGAGGGAGGTCTGGCACACATCTTGATTTGGCTTGATTTGGACTCAGAGGATGATGACAACACCTGGATCGCAAGTTCTACATCTTTCAAGATTTGCACAATGGGCATATGGATTTTGAACCATGGTTAGTTCAGGTAGTCCTAAGAAGACTTGACCATTGTGCCTTGCAATAAATAAGACTAAAAAGAGGCCAACAATTATGTGTAGGCAAAATCCAAGCGCAGGGCCATTCCCTAAATGTGAGGCCTAGGACGGCTAGAAGGAGGGTTTATGATCCATGAACCTCATGAGTCAAATAAATAAATAAATAAAGAAAAAACACCTGGCAAGGGAACAAGAGAAGAAAAAAGAAAGGATCAAAGTCCAAACAAAAGATCACACCCAAAAGTGCAGAATGCACAATGGGGAGCCCTAATAGGAGAAAACACAAAACCTAGGACCTAAACCCATTGAGGTAGCATGAAGCAAGTCATGCAAAACAATAGACCACACCCAAAAGTGCAGAATGCACAATGGGGAGCCCTAATAGGAGAAAACACAAAACCTAGGACCTAAACCCATCGAGGAGGCATGAAGCAAGTCATGCAAGGCGATGGGCCAAAAACCTGGAATTACACCAAGCCTATAGGAGGCCTCTCCTGCTGCCACAACTGCCAGACGCAAGATAGTGGCGGCCTGGACTCTCTGAAAAGCCACTGACGCCAAGGTTCCTCTAAGAGGGTGGAACTTGGAAACAATCTTTTGGGACCGGTACTTTATATTTGGACTTGTTTTAGATAACTCATCTTTTATTTGTCCTACCGATGAATTCCATATGCCGTTTGTCTTTTTGACTTAAATGGAACCTAATCAAGTTCAACTATACAATTATGGAGCAACTCTATTATTGAAAGCTACTAAAGGGGGTTACTTGAGATCCGCTCAAACATGAATTTAGTAGTTCTGGCTCTTTCGAAATTCATAAACCGTAGTCCACTTTCTGTAAAGGTTTAAAGAGCTCTCGTACCTGTCAGCTTAAAAAGAAACCTAATTGCAGGGTTTTGTAGAGTTTTTTATCCTGTTGTCATTGATGCCACAGTTACAAGAAGCAGTCTCACAATGAGGGGGATGTGCAAGTCATGTATATCATTCCTTAAAAGTTTGCATGATTGCCAGAATGTTCAGGCTCAGCAATCTAGCACATTAGTGGGCTAGGTTATAGCTTTAAGTTGTCACCCAATAGCCTTGTGGATCGGAGGACTCCTGTGGGAGCCAACCAACAGCCATAAGTACGCCTTGAGCGATGGATGGTAGTTGGACAGAAAACACTTTTCATAAGTGTTCAAATTCTCTGCTGACCAGAGTGCTCAGTCGAGTTTCTGGTTTTACCAATGTAGGTCTAGTAGGGGGAAATTACCTGTTGTTGGTCTGTTAGAGCATCTCCAGCGGTGCTCAGTATTATCCTGCACACTAAACTTAGATGAGAAAATGTCCACATATGCCGGTCTGGCTCAGGACAATGGTTTTGGTTCAGTATAATTCCATAGTAACCGTGTGCAGAAGAGAGTGTAGTAAATGTGATCTGACTGCTGGTCAGTGTTTCTGATTGGCCCGTCCAGGTGGTTTGCTATAGTAGTCCCCGACCTTTTTGCTGTCCCAATTTCAGTTTGAGGCGTGGGGTTGCAAGTTGCAACAAAATAAACAACTAAACTTGGATGTGAAAAATATATGTGCAAGGTCAGGAACAGAGCACTGCTGGAGATGCTCGCATCTCCACCGGTGCTCAGTATGTGAGTCCAGACAGTAAAATTTATTGTGAAAAAGTTAAAATGTGCTGGTTTAGCTCATGAAATTGGTTTTTCTGCACCAAATTCGTGCAGCTTGCCTTGGATGGTAAAAGGCGCAACACAATTGTGCACCTCCAAAAAAAGTGTAATAAATTGGATCAGACTGCGGCTCAGTATTTCTAATTGGTCGATCATAATGATTGGTCTAGGTGATATGCTATTTGTAGTTCCCACGTATATGCAGTTACCCTTTTATTGGTGGAGTTGCCCAAAAAAACAGCTATACTTAGACATTTAATTTTATTATCCAGAGTTACATACTGAGCACCGGTGGAGATGCTCTTAGGGGCATATGTTCAGGTATCAGCTGCCCTACTTACAGGGTATTTTGATTTTACAGAAACTTCAGATATCCATGTGCCCCAGCACCATATTTGCGCCAGGCCCTTCAAAGCTAAGGGTTAAGGTTCACATTTCTTTTGTCATAACATACCTTTTTTCACATGGCTCTCAACAAGAATTAGTAAACTTCTTGTAACCAAAAATTGGGGGTGTATGTTAACTGCCGCTAACAATAGTGTTATGCAACTTCCAGAAACAAACCACACGGACTGCTGAGTAATTTTTATTCACATGATCTTTGAAACATGGTTTTTACTGATCAGCACCACACTATCACAACCACAACATAACTATATCCTAAGAACAAACACCACTTTTAATGAACCTTGATGACACTTGATTGGAGAATTCAGATCAGACTCTCCTTGTTCATCATTCTTGTCCATTCAACAAATAACATCTCATGATTCAATAATTCAAAAACTTGACATATCAAAGCCTTGTTCCCTTGATGATGAAAATCCTTCTCACCCAAAGCACCACAGTTTCCCTTTCTTCATGATCCAACCCAAAATCCTTAGACATGGACATGTTAGACAATGAACACTAGACTTTGTTATTCTTTCCAATTTCTTCGATTTTGAGTCAAAGAAAACAAAAACATAACTCTTACATTTTATTTTATAGTTGGAGTCTATTGTCCCTATGCCATGGATAAGAGTTCTTGGATACAATGTCTTTGTGTAGAAACAAAATCACACACATAAAAACTTCACAAAATGAACTTAACTTTTTTGAAGATTTGCCTAGAGCTCCCCCATTTAAATCCTCTTCCAAGCTCCTTATTGCAATCCTCCATCACAATTACTTCACACAACACTTCCACACAAATCTTGTTAGCCAACACACTAGACTCAACAACAAACCAAGTATATTAAAAGATCCAACAAGTAATGTTTTTTTTCCTACTAGTTGCGATTGTTGGAACTTTTCAAGAACAAACAACCAAAAGGTGACGATCACATCCCATGCAAAAAGGCACAAAAAATAAAACCTTAAAGATGTCCTACATTTCATAAGACATGCCTTTAAGTCACATTGTAATGAATGTTTAGCATGGGTGAGGGCCCAAACAAGGATAATGAACTAGAGGCACCCTTAAGTGATTGCTTAATTTGTGTTTATTTTTAGAATATTTTAATTTTATATAAATTTTGTAAAAATTTTCAAAAATAAAAAATTCCAAATCTTTTCAAGAAATTTTAATTAATATTTTTTAATTTAAAAATTACATAGAACATTTGTTATAATTTTTTAAATATTTGAATTTTTTTATTCATCAGATTGATTTGAATTTAATCACATGTTCCCATGATATATCATGATTATTATTATTATTATTATATGAATAAATTAAAAAATTTAACATGTCATTAAATTACCATTTAAAAATATGAAATAATGATTTCAACTATGTTGGTACATATTAACATGTCTACACCATTAATGAACATTTCCTTTAGCATGGGCAACATATTTCTTTTTCATGTATTCCAAATTTGACCATTTTCTTGTAATGTTTCATGTTTAATTGCAAGTTATTTATAATTATAATCAATGACAAGTTGTTACATTTGAGAGAAAAAATATACACAAAGACATTGCAAATTCAAAAAGCCAATAGGGGAATGCAAGTTCATATTTGGCCAATGTCAATATTAGCATATTGTTGTTGATATTCCATTTGCAAATTCACATAAATCACCTATCAATACCATATTGATACCAACAATTAAGATCTTTAATAATCAAAAACCCTACCTAACATCAAAGTACAATAAACCCCTTTTAGATTCATGCCTTTGGTGACCATTTTTTTTTGTGACATTAATGAATTGTGTTTCAAACATGTGTAGTCACATTCCATACAAACCTTTACAAGTTTGTGAGTATATGTAAAAAACCTTGCAAAATAACCCTTCTAGTTAGAATAAAGGTGCCAACAATTGTTTAAATTTCTTACATGGCTTATTTTAAGTTCTACTATGCATTATTAAACTTGAAGAAGGTTGTGATTTATGTTAATTTTATTGTGACAATCTACATTGAGTTTGAACTCCTTGTGTATTTTGTCAAATAGATTTTTTTAAATTAATTTTTTTGTTTTCTTGGCAAGTTCACATATCTTTTGCTTGTTTACAATAGAAAGTTGTTGTCTCTTTCCTTTTATTTCAATTGGATTCATTGTTGTTAGTTTGCACAATTTGAGCACAAAATAATATTAACAATGTCAAAGGGCACTATAATTTACAAAACTTTTAATATTTACCTTAGATTTTTTCCATTATAATCATATTTATTAAGAAAGCTTTGCAAATGTTTTTGTGTTATTAACGAATGTGATAATGAATCAAAAGAATGATGTTTCTTACTAAAACAGATAGTTACCAAAAAAATGTGTAACACAAGCAAGAATGTGACTAAAATGGGTGTGATTATAAAGGGTTTTATTGTAATTTGATATTACTACCTTCAGGTATCAAAAAACATCATCTCAAACAAACATTGGTTTCCACCAGCTAGTTACAAACAATGCACTAGCCTTTATCTATGTGCAAACCATGAACATGCATCTCTTTATCTAAGTGCCACCTATTATCCTAACTACCTACCTTTAGGGCTTATAGATGATAGGTAAAGGATAGGTCAAGCTAAAACAAAAGGGTAACTCGTTCATCCACAATTGATTCATAACAAGCTTCTAGTCGAGGGATATTGGTCCATTTTAGTGGATTGTAAATTGGTTGTAAATTTGGAATGGAAATTGGTAGAAAATAGGGTAGAGAAGAGCTGTACACTAGGATACATTCAAAAGGTTTTGAATGTGACTAAGGTAGAACAACTCATGAACGATCATTTAAACACTCAAGGCAAGTCGGATCTAAGGGGAGGGCTTTATTCTTTTGGTGTTCAAACAAAACTTGAACCCCTCCTATTGGCACATATGGCGCACCAAAAATCATCAAAAGTGAATTCAAATTGAGAAAGTTATAGCCCCCCCAAAGTAGAGGGGTTCAAGAACTCAAAAAAAGAAACCATAGAACACTACAAAGCCTAAGTCTGATCACCCAAAAAATTCCTTGTATGTTGCTCTATTACTATTAGAGTTCCAAAATGATTTGTAGAACTAAAGGTGGTGATCCTATAGCACTTTAAATCGTCTAAAATGAACAAGAAATGAGAAAGTTACAAGCTTTGAAAGTAGGAGGGGTCCAAAGAGAAGAAAAAAGGAAAAAAAACATGTTTTGTGATTTGGAAAGCTTTTTTTTTGTCTTGTTATTTTTTCATTACTCCTTTTCATTTGCACTTCAAAAATGACTTCTAAAGCTTGCCATAGCAATCCCATAACATTTTAAAGCACTCAAAATGAAGCATAGATGATGAAGATCTAAAGAAGTGATTGGTGATGTGCAGTTCTACCCTAAGGTACTATGAAAGGGGTGAGAAAGGTTAAACAGTGGAGAGGGTTGTTGAGAGGTTCCTCGTATCCTGTCATACTTGCCATAACTAGTAAATACCCATGGACTGTTTAAAGTCTTCCCAGGGTTGTCTAACTTGTGATAGTCATTACCATGAGCTAGACATCAACTCTCAATAATTCAATTGGAAATTGGAATGGTGTAATTTATGAAAGAATACCTAGACAATCCATGGGAGCAAGTTGCAACATGTTGATTCACACCATAATGGTCAGAAATTACATATGTGAGTCATTGGCTGGCAAAGGGATGGGGATTTAAGACCTACAGTTTTTTGGAGTCTTGCATTTGTTGTGCAGCTGTCACAAATCTCACATGTTGTTTGTAGACATTATTTCTTTATGCTTTTTGCATCAGTGAACTGCTTTCTGCGAGTTAGACTCTCAAAGCACTAGGTCACAAATCTGCACTGTCACAGGAGCAATCCAATTCTCTTAAGCACAATTTGTCTGCACAATCTCAAGTGGACAATACTGTCAGTATGCAAGCATGCAACACTTTTTGCAGGCAGGAGAGCTAAGAAAAAATGGCAATGTATTTCTGAAAATCTTGGTTCAATGCATGGGCCTCAAAGGACATTGGCTTTCTGCTACAATCTCATTCTTTTGTGATCAGACTCATCTGTGGGTCTAAAATTTCCCAGCCATATTGAAGGTTTCTAAAATATATTCACATTTACTTATTGGTTTGCAGAAGATGCTGTTGTACTCAGTAGTATTGCAACTTGTTTAGTACCACAAAAACACTACTAACCAAAAGTGTGATTATAATGATGTTTCATTGTAAGATGACATCCGAATGTACTAGGAAGCAAATTGAATATTATCAATGATGAATTATGGATTTGCTTGTTGTCATGGATCATACTTACCTGCAAATATCTTCAATCAACTTTACATGGAACATTACTACATTTATAATACTTTTTACAAGAAAAATGACAACCAATGAAATGGTACTTTAGATGCAATTCTTGCTCATGAGAAAATGGTTTGTGTGCATTAGTAGCATTTCCCATCATACCCAAAAATGGACAAGACAAAGGCCAATATCAATACTATGAACTAGCTCTGGTTATAGGAGCAACAGATATCTCTCCTCATTCACCAAGCTAGGCACACCTCGACAATAATCCTTTTCATTGTCAACTCAATTGCAAACTGCCAGAGCATTCGTGAAATTTTTGGGAACTCAGCTTGGTGAGAAATGACTTCCCTATCTGGTTCAAATCAAAGGCAAAGCAAGGGCAATTAGTTTTGGAGTGTAAAAACCTCTGCAACTTCTCTAGTGTATTTGGAGGTACACTCTTACACTCCCAAAGTGTAATAAGTTGTGTGCAAGAAGTGCCTGTTTTGAAAAATGAAATGCATGCTGGAGCAGGCATTTTTTTCCCCCAAAATGGCCACTGTAATTTAAATTTTAAAAAAAGATTGTGTCATTTTTTTATTGAGGTAACGCCCATGGAGGTGGGGAGTTCCAGCATCCCTCGGTGGGCAGGCACTTACTTCCAGAGCTTCCCACTCCTTTCGCACTACCCAATACTTAATTCCACTCTGAAAAGAAATAATTGTAGGGTAAGGCCCTCAAGTGGAGCCGGTCCTAAAATAAGAGGCCTAGGACAAGGCAGTAGCCAAGTCCCTCCAGGCTCCACCATTGTGTGAGCGTACCCCATATTTGGGCTTCAGTCATCATAAAGCATGAGGTGAACACTGTAATGAAGCTGAAATGTACTGTAAAGATACACAGATCACGGGGTGTAAGATGTAAGTGTGGGAGCTAGCATGAAATCACTGAACCACTCTCCATGAGTAGGTATAAGAACTACGACCCTACCTTTTCATGTAGGAGGGATCTTCACAAATATAAAGTGACCTCCTAGTACACCAGGAAGTTTCTTTGGAGTGCATTACCAACTCCCATGGAAGAACAAAAACTAGATTCTTCACAATAAAATTAGAGCTATTCCAGTGTGAATGTCCAGGAGCCACCAGTGGTTATGGAGTGATGTAACTTGGGTAGGTGAATCCAGTTGATCAAGGATAGAGTAGGAATACCAGCTTGAAATCCATATCCCAATTTGCCCTGTGACATGCCAGGCATGTGCCAAACTAGACCTGGGAAGTTGGCAGTATGTTACCCAACTTGCTAAGTGTATATATCTATACTTATAAAGAAATGGTGTCCACGTGGCTGGTTCGGTTATTCGGGATTGGCTGGACAGCCCCCCCCCTCCCCTCCCCTTGAGGGCCCCAGAACTTTTATGGGGAAATGCAACCCTCTTCAGCAATTGAAGTACCTTCTGACACAAGTGGTCACATGATGATGATGAAGACCAACCCTGTACGCCCCGCCCCGAACCCCACCTACTCCTCATATTTC
>Ga0116229_10003261_pt1 | contig 26613 bp, 21 predicted proteins | sample S1TSphgellanicum_3_FD_87313 | JGI IMG/M metagenome (GOLD analysis project Ga0116229, IMG submission 87313) | Host-associated microbial communities from peat moss isolated from Minnesota, USA - S1T2_Fc - Sphagnum magellanicum MG | ecosystem: Host-associated > Plants > Peat moss > Unclassified... | reverse complement strand
TTTAATAATCTTTAGGTAGGTTCTATGTAACACCTTAAGTAACCTTTAGGTATCCCATAACCTAGATACTTTACATGTTTCCTTGGATTTCCTAGGTAGGCCCTAGGTTAAGTAATATTTAGATATCCCATAACCTAGTTAGACCTTTAGATAGTTCCTATGTAATTCTTTAAGTATTCCTTAGGTATCCCCTAACAAAAAAATAACCTAGTTAATCCCTTACACATCTTATAACGTAAATAAGCACAGAGATAGCCATGTAGACATATGCAAAACAAGGAAGATAAGAAGAAACTCAAATCATCTTGGGTTGAGGGGGAAATTTGAGTTTCCTCCTTTGTTAGGCTCACTTTACACTAGGAGTCAAAGCCAAGGTTGAACTCAAATTTAGCATTCCTATTGGTGCAATCATGGAAATCAACCCCAAGGGTTTTACATTAGGAGTCAAGGCTGGAAGAAACAACAACTTTTTAATCTACCACTTTATGGCCCTAACTTGGCCCCAAGGTAGAGAAAAAACACCTATCAACTTGGGAGGCCAATTTGCAATCTTTGGGGCTAATGTTGCTACAATAAAATATTATTATATTGATGAAATCCACATTGTAGGATCAAACTAAACCCTGAACTAAACTCAAAGTGTTTTCTTTTTCTTCATTTTCCTCTCTTCTTGTTGAGGTTTTTGTGCTTGTTTGTGTGAATGATGGAAAGAGTTTCTAATTTTTCTACTTGAGATGTAGAAGATGTTGGAGTGTTATAGGAAAAAGATGTGTCAAATGTAAGTTTTCATTCATTTCAGCCCTCCTATAATTACAAAAGCTAATCTAGCCATCTTGACTTCAAATTATGTTTTTAAAAAAAATAAAATAAAATTTATGCCCAAGAAAAAATCAATCAACAAAGAAGCAAAGAAAAAGAAAAGAATGATTCTAAGAAAGAAACCATCCTCTTCACTGCATTGGTATGAATCTTTATCAGCTAGGACAGCCCTTTTCTTTTAATTTTAAAATTTTAAAAAAATAATAAATAAATGACGGCCAGCACCCCTTCCTCTTGGAGGCATGCCTGCTGCTTTTGGTTTGTGGGTAGCATATATGCCATTCCAAAAGAAAAGTTTCAACAGCAGAGGAGCTGACTCTTCCATAAATACAAGTACAGTAGTACCTGGGCTAGGTTTGGCAGCAAGGTGCCTAATAATAATGATTTTTTTTCATTTACTTTCAGAGTAGGAAAGATAATATTTTATAATTAAGTACTATACTAAATAATGAAGCTAGTGTGCTCAAAAGTTTCTTTCAGATTTTTGGCATGGCAAGTAAATATTTTTCAGAATTTTTGGCAATTTCAACAATGATTAATTAGTGCTTAATCAGCCTATGTATTATGATATTTATTATATAGTATATCACTTGGTGTAACACTAAAAATACCTATATTGGTACAGTGCACTATCAATTTGTGATATGTGGGAGCCTGGTAAGGCACTAATTAATTATTTTTTGAAATTGCCAAAAATTCTGAAAAATTCCTGCTTGCCATGTGAAAATCTTAAAGAAACTCTCAAGCATTCTAGCTTCATTATTTAGTATAGTGTCAAATTGCGAGACATATATTAAGCACCCTGTTGCCGAACCAGGCTACTTAGTGTTTTTGGTGGAGGAAACCTTAAGATTTACTCGGGTAAAAACTTACTGGGGTTTTAGTGTCTTAGATGAGTAGTATTAGGGTTTTGGGTTTCTCCCATCACTTTGGGTTTGGGTTTGTGTGTTAGAGTTTCTCCTTTGTGCAAAAAATTGTGAGCTTTGATTTTTGTTTATTCGATTTTTCTAATGTATGTGTTTCAATTTTTTTAATGTTTCAACTTTGATTTTTCTGATGCTCTAATTTTTTTGGCCTATGTGCTTCTCTTAAAATCAGAACCCTAAACCCTAACCCTAAACTGTACCTTGAAACTTCAACAACTTTAAACTTTATTCTTGATAATCACCATGAATTGGAAAAAATAAATTGAACTGTACCTGAGGTTCTGAAATATTTAAAAAAACAATTCAAAACCTTGTCTGAAAGGATAACCAAAATTATAAAAAATAAAATACTCGAGACCATGTGTTCTCTTAAAAATCAATACCTGCACAACACTGATATATACCCAATCTGATGGCAGATAAATATCTGTCTGTCATTCTAATAACCTCCCAACACTAGAAAATGCCTAACTATGCCCGCACAATTTCATCATCTCTCCTGATTTTGTTTGAACTTTGAACCTACCATGAAGGGCAGAGCCATTACATGATGAGCCAATTGTTTCATCAATCCTTGTGAAATTTCATTTGTCAAGAATGTATTATCTGCACATTCACTTGTCTTAAACACCTGTGCTTTTCCATAATTCAATCTCCAATTTACAAATCCGGGTAATGCAAAGCACAAGGCTGAGGGCCAGGGTTTTTTTTTTCCAGATGTGACAACTCACTGCCCCAGGATCAGAAATCCAGTGTAAATATGGCAACTATCTTCAAAAATCTTAAGTTTTTGATAGAAAACTGGTGATTTTTTCTTTAAAGCAAGATAATACACTACATAATATTCCCATTTCAGAATTTTTTGTCACTAGGATGCAAAAAAATTGTCACCAAAAAACATTGGTGACAGCATTATCTAAATAAGGGCCTGTGGAAGGGCAGCAGCCGAGAGCTGCCTGATTTCACCAATGTTATGTACCCCAAAAGACAAGAGAGGTTCAGAACTCAAGAAAACAAACCACTGAACACTACAAAAGCTGATTCTAGAACACTCAAAAAATTCTTTGTATGTTTCTCTATTGCTGCTACTAGAGTTCAAAGATGATTTGTAGACATCAGGTGACATTCCTATAGCACATTAAATTGTTTAAAATAATTTTTTTTAAATTAAGAGATTTGAAAGTAAGAGAGGTTCAAAGAGAAGACAAAAAGAAAAAAAACACATTTGTAAATTGAAAAGCTTATTTTTCTTCTTATTATTTTCTCATTCCTCCTTTTTCTTTTGCACTTCAAAGATGATTTTTAGACCTCTTATAACTTTTTAAATCACTCAAAAGAAATAAAAATATGATGAAAATATAATAAGTGTTTGGTCATAGGCAGACAATCAATGGTGGGCCAGTCTACCATACTGAGCCAACAAGCCTGATTTTGGAAATGCCGTCACCCACATGGTTTACTGATTGTAAAGAGCTATAGGGAAAACATAAAAAAGCAGGAAAAAAAATTAACATCAAGCTTTTACAAAAATGGGAAACCCACAAAGTGAAACTTTTCATTTTCAAAGCTGGATGAACTTTTTCACTCTGCTAAGTGCTCTCTATATATACTACACAAATTTCTCGAAGGGATGAGGACCTGCAAAGATATGATGAAAATGAAGATAAACAGTAAATATTGAGAGGCTGTGAAATGTCCTCTAAACATCAAAACTAATGGATGGCTCAGACAGCATGTCTCTTTACATTGTAAATTTTACTAAGAGCAGATCCACCCACACCCTGTATTTAGGCCTCTACCAGATGTTATCACATCCATCACAGAGTGTTAAATGTGAAAAAATGGCCACTATAAGGCAAGAGATCAACTGAGACATTCATTATGGTCAGTCAATGAGAAGCAGTGATTTCTTTGTATTGGCCCTGTGAAGACCATGTATTGAGTGGAAATGCACCCATTTTCATGGTAGGTGATGGTTGTACTTCATCCACAGTACAGTTTACAGGCCATTGTACTGCTCGAACAGTGAAACTTGAAGGATTACGTTAGGGAGTCTTCTGAAATTTCTCTCGTTATCAGAGACACTGGCCATCTTCAGAGCATTAAAGATTTACTAGAATTTCTACTACCGGCAACTCTTGAGTGGGGTGGGGAGGCACTCTTTGTATATTGTATAAAACACCTGAGGTTAAAAAAAATAATTTCTATGCTATGAAATAATGAAATATTTAAAAGTAAATAATAAATATCCTCATAATGAATAATAAACACCCCTATTAACATTAAAGTAATAATTTATAATTTATAATTTATTTTCATTTTGGTGCACATTATATATTTTTTGCAGATCGTTTGAAAGTGACCTCCTCAAGTGACAACTTCATGATCAAAGCATAATTACAAGTTGACCTTGCTTACTCATTGCAACTAATTCAGCCAATTGAGCTACTTAGGTGATCTAGAAAATCCATGAAAGCATTGGAGTTTCAGCATCTCCTTTGACCTTGAGGGAAGGGGTTGGGCAAGAAACTTCCCCCTGGCTAGGTCACTAGAAGGCTGTCCAGCTTTGAAAGAAAGAGCAGTAGCTCATCAAGAGACAAACTTTTATGGAGTGTCAAAGCTCATTTGTGATAACAATGTTGTCTTGTATATCTTGTGAACAATGTGTAGAGCAAATTTCACATTCAAAGAACAGGGTCAGGATGAAGTTCCTTTTTCGCAGCTCTGCAATGATTCACTTGCAGTTCAGTTGCAGTCTTCAGTTTAGGTTCCAGTGCCAACCAACCAATTTAATGCTCTCTTCAACATTTCATTCACACCCATGTGATATGAGCAGAGTTTCATGCTTGCCTGCACTAATTCCAGTGGACCATGTCTTTCGTGAGAATCTTCAAACCAGATCCAGCACATAGATCATAGCCAATGGTGGTCTGAAGTACAAGCTCGTGGAACACAGAGATGACTGAAAGGCAAAAGCATTTGTGGTTCTGCAACAAAACCTCTCAGCAAGAGCACTTCCAGCAAACATATTCTTGACAAAAAGTATTCACATCTTGATTTGCATTCTTGACCTTGTTGCATCAAGGACAACCATATTTCTACAGCTGCCAACCATCACTCTCTGCTCATTCATGGAAGGTACAAAAAATGTACCACATTCCAGCCCTAGCTACAAAAACCAACATCATATGAAAGACCATATTTGTTCTAAAGATGAAAAATTGCTCAAACAGAAACACAAATGTGGGGAGTTTAGAAGATCATGCAGAACTCATAAACTACCCAAAATATTGTTTCATTGAGATACACGTACAGCAAACCAACATCTGGTCTGCACCACAATCTCTTGTGCTCTAACAAAAGGAATTTGCAGTCCACTACAACATAAGCTCTGTACATGAGGGGAGGAGGCTCCTGGATTCTATAGTAGTTCAATCTCTCTCACCCTTTCTTACAAATATGTGGTTTCAAAATGCCAGGATCCATTAGGAAGGGCTTTTCTAACTTACAATATAAGATCCAAACAAAAAGCTCTCAGGTTTTTCCAGTTCGATATTTGTTTCCACTAGATCCTTAGGAAGCCAGGAATGGCTTTTGTCCCCCTGCTTTGATTCCAGGATGACAAACTGAAAGATCTGGGAGAGCAAAGCTTTCTATCGGATATATACATCAAATGATCCAGGGCACAAAACTCTTCATTAAAAACAAAACCAATAAATCTCAGACATCCCATGAGTTGGTGCATTGATCAAAGGAAGATTTAAAGACCAGTTGTTGCTGTGTCTCTAATCTGAAGAGTGAAGAAATATAACCAAAACACTCTTCCTGCAGATTGAAGGCCAAAAAGTGCTTGCAAACCATCACAAAGATTCAGACATAAAAGTGGTGTCAAATGTGTGAAGTGATTAGTGGTACAGATCACCATGAAACATATCGAGCAGACTACATATCCTTCTCCCTCAACCAACGAGATAATATCCCAATCCAGCTGCAATTGGATGCATTGCGAATGCATATCCCATAAAATTGTATGTCAAGCCATCTGCAATACAATGGGGCTTAAGTGCAAACTGAAAATCAAAACCTTGTCAGTCTCAAATCACAAGTACCCACAGCAGCGGCAGCAATATCCACATGAAGGCCAATGCCAGACAATTCAAATTGTTGCTGTAGTAACCCTGTGAATAGATTTGTATGTCTGAATTCACCAGAAGCTAAAATCACAGTTTCGAGTTCTGGAGGAGCAAGAAAACAAAAACAAGCTTGACAGATCTCACAACGATTAACCCAAAACCTTCATTGACACATGTACAGTTGGATTAATCAACTGGTCCAGAGAACAAACGGGATCTTGCAAGCGGTTCACTGATTCATTCATATACTTAGTACTCTAGTTTCTTCTGTAGCTTGCTTGCTTTCCAGTGCAATGCTCATAAAGAGAGGCCTGAGTCATCGTCTCCCTCCGGCAGACCTGTGGAGTAGATGAAGTACAAGACCCAGATGAGCGTAGTCACTCCCACCAAAATCCATGTCAGCTTGGAGTTGCTGAGGCCCAGTCCCAGTCCTGTTCCTTCGGTCGACAGCCTTTCGTCAACTAGAGCCAAAGCCGGATGTGCAGCAGTCAAGGCACTTGCTGTGGACATGGCAGCCACTAGCTGGGAGAATCCAGCCTTGCCAGTAGTCCCCTGATCCAACGACTTCTCTGCAATGTCTTTCCTCTCCGCTGTAGAGCTGCATACGATCCTGGGCATATGCAGGACTGGCAGACCTGCAAAGTGAAGCCCCCGCTCTCAAAACAAAATTGACAACAACAAAAATCCAAACCCGGAGCCAAGCACTTGAAGAAGCTTGCAAGAGTTCATATATTTCCCAAGTCTGAATGAAACACGACTCCGATCCTTTTGGAAAAGTTAGGAGGAACAACAAGAGAATCAGAACTCTAATGCAGAAAATAATCAGGGACCTGAGGAACTGGAACAACCTGCAGCAGAAAAGATCAGGGAACTGAGGAGTTACTGGAACCTGCAGCAGCAGAAGAGATCAGGGACGTCCTGAGGAAGTACTGGAACCTGTAGCAGGAGGAAGATCAGGGAGATGAGGAAGTACTGGAACCTGGCAGTGCAGCAAGAAGATTAGGGAGCTGTGCTTACCAACAACGGGTCTAGCGACAGATCGTTGGCTGCAGCTGCTGGGGAACGACTTCTGCACGAAGCATGTCGCCGCGGAAGCAACGCTGGAAGTGGAAGCAAGGGCAGCAGCCATGGCTGTTGAAGAAGAAGATCTCAGAGCAAAAATGTAATTATTTCGCAGGGAAAAAAAAACACTTCCGTGGGTGCAGAATTGCGACAGAAGACGATGTGTGCGGAGATTGCTGCTGGCGCTGCTGCGAGGAGTGTGAAGAAGAAGAAGAAGGGGGAAGCGCAAGGGAGACACACACACACACACGAGAGCGAGGAAGATAGGACCTTATCCTGTGAAGCTCAATTGCGCCAATGAGAGGGGGGAAGTGTGACACGTGTCTCAATATGATTGGTGAAGATTGTGGTACGTCTCTCTCACAGACTCGGTTTCTGGTGGTAGGGCCGGAATTTAGGACCTCGTTGGTTGGTTGGTTGGTTGGTCTCGGGGCTTCATCAATTAAAAGGACCTCTTCTAAGGACCTCATGACGATGGCTTTCGATGGGGACCTCTCTCGTCTAAGGACCTCAGGATTTTTGGGACCTTTTGGTCTGCAGATATCCCTTACTACTACCGTGCCAGCTTCCCACACTAATTATATTATTTTCAGAAAATGTAAAAATTCGAAAAGAATTTAAACTAAAAATTTAAAAAATTGTGAAAGAAAATATTAGATCTTCAGGAATATTCTATTTGTTGAAATGAAAATTTTAATTTAATTAATGTATGTTGATATAGCATTTTGCACTATTAATTTTGCAGTTCTGACCTGAAATATGTGATTTCAACTTATACAAAGATTTTTTTAATTAGAAAAATGGCCCAGATTCATGATGTGTCAAGAAAAAAACAAGAAAGAAACATCACAAAATTGAAAAAAGAGAGAGAAAAATAAACACTGCCATGAAACATAGTGTAATACAAGGGCAGGTTCAACACATTTTTGTCAATAATCAATTAACTTGGGCTCCATGCTCTATGCACTATCACTCAATTGATTAATTGATGAAAAAAAAAATTAATTTGACTCAATTAAATTTCATTTAAATGAAAATATTGAATGATATTGGATGCAATTTGAATTGAATTTAAATTTACAAATTGAATTCAAATACATTAAATAGAAATTTAAATTCAACTGAACAATTGGATTAAAATTTAATTGAGTCAAATTCAATTGAAGAGGAATGAAATTTAAATTGATGAAGAAGAAGATATTGAAATTTTATTTGTGAATGTGATGTTGTGAGGAATTTTTTTAAAAAAAGTCAGAGATTTAAAAACACATCTTTCCATACCTTTTTATTTGAGAATGGGCTAAACAAATTTCAATTTGAAACTATCCTACATGACTACAACTCTGATTCATAGAACTTAAAGTTGTCCTACCTAAACTAACTCCAATGAATCATCACTGGAATAATATAAAAAATACATCTACAATATTATATTCGCATATGGATGAACTTCAATGAAATTCGGTTTATGAAGGTAAGTAGCATATGTACGGCGCGCATTGAAATACGGTCTTTCCTTATTAAAGTATCTTTGTTTCTATTGGCGTAAAGAGGACACCACAAATTAGAATAAATTCTGTAGCAACATATTTTGGACTCCTCGCCTCACAAATGAATCGCAGCTATTCATTTCTCAAAGCAAAATTCTACTGGTTCTTTATGCTGAGTAATGAACTCATACTGAGCTGTTCTGGATGTGTCCACCAATCACCTCCGACCTTGCACAGGTCCCTCCTTCCCAAAACACTCCCCTTCGTTGTCCTTACCTGACACCTAATTCTTCCTCTTCTTCCTCATTCTGCAAATGAGACGTTTTCATTTAGTTACGAGGAGATTCAACTGAGACAGGGTTTGGTTTGAATCAGTGATTTTATTTGTGGCAAGTTTCGATAGAATTTCAACCTCAAAATTGGAAAGGAGTAGTTTGTCACAAATTCCCTGGCTTTTTTGAACTTTTTACCAAAATTTCAAGGACAAAACCTTTTTTTGGAGAGAATTTCATCACACATTTCAACACAGTTTTCTGTTTTGGGGCAATTTTTCGCCAATTTTCTACAGTCTGTTTTTATAAATATGTTGAACCAACACTAAACATTTCTGGGGATGGTCAGGAAACTGAAATGAATAAATAAGTAATAATAATAAATCCCACCAATTTGAAGATCAATGCACATTGCAGTAGTTGTTTATTGAGAACCAGCAGTGCTGTGAACTTTGAACATTTCTATTTGCTTTTGTCCTGTTGGTATCATAATAGTAACAATGTCATAAATAAGTTATCCAAAGGAAAAGGTGAAACTATACCCACACAGCACTGGCGCCAAATAATACAGCAAGTAGGCAGAGGAGGTTTTTCAGGCATCAGAGGATCCCCTAATTATCAACCATATATGTACAAACAATATTGAAAGTTGAAGCTTGTCATGCTCGAGGGGCACCTTTGATTTGTTGCTCTTTTTAGCATGGGTTGGATAGTGATACACCTATCCCTATAATAAAAACCATTATACTTTCTTCTCATCTAGAAACAAAAAACTGAATGCAGTTTAGAACAAAAGAATGCAACAAGCTCATGCTGGCTTGCATGATGACCTTGTACCTTAACTTTCCTATAATTCGATTTGTTAAAAGGGATAATTCTAGGAGATGGCAAGACCTTTTTCTAGTATCTGATCCCCAGATACATCCCTGCAAACAGAACACTCTTAAGATGCTTTGGCAAAATCAAACAATGTCACAAGGGTGTTTGAGACACACCCCTGCACCATAACAGAACATTGCATATCATGTATTCAGTTGGAGCTTGTCCTCCATGGAAGTTCCTCTCGGCAGTACTGCAGACTGTCTTGCAAGTACAAAAAGCAATTCACATGGGATAGTGTAATATCGAATACTTGACATGGATGCAGACCTTTCCACCCTCTACAGCCAACTTTGCCCCTGTAACCAGCCAGTGCCCAGGCTTGTCTTGTGCTTGCTTGACCATCTCCGTGACATCCACATACTTCAACAACTTAGGATTCCCCACAGGTGTCTTGGGTTGTACAGTGCAGATACTTGAGTTAGGGTTAAATGGGGCCTGTAACAACAAATCCCCAAACAAACAATCAGAACTAATGTAACACTGTGAGTAGACTTCTGTTCTAGTTTCACAACAGTCACACCATATGCTGTAGATTCTTACACAGACACCTACAACATGAGAATGCTGACTATAAACAGAATCCCACCCAGCATTGCAACAAGCTGTGCATCTCTTTATCCTTCACATTTGTGTTGCTCTCTCCCAAAAACTACCTGGAAATGACAGCACGATCATCTGAAAACAACCTGCCCCTCAAAATCTTTTTCTTCACAGAAATTAAGCTCTAGATCATAAATGGGGGAGTACATACAGGTTCTTTGTTTTGGTTCAGTGCTCCTGTAAATGTGGTACTGAATCCAAGCTGTGAAAAAAATCCAGACTTTTGAGAGGAAGCAGGTGTATGGTCCCACATGTATCGTCGTACATAGCAACCAGGAACCTCAGAGAACTGCAACCTCAAATACAGAACATTTCTTCTTCCTGACTCCCACACCTGCAATCAAACCATACTGAATTAAACATCCCTCAGATATGGTTACAGAACCAGAACTGCGACATCCACGAACCAAAACAAACCTCACATAAAGACCTCCACCTGGTGATGCTATTCTCCAGAGTGTAAGTAGTTCTGACTCACTAGCAGGACACATGATCAGTCACAATCTGGAAAACAATATCATGGGCACTTGTAACAAGACCAGACTGTACCTTGAGCTGACATCCAGTTACAATATACGCACTGTCATCAGGCCACTCTACAGGGTTGGTGCAAACATGGCTGTAACTATTTGATTGGACAGCTTCAAAATATCTAGTGTCTGTTCGTGCAGGCTCTTTCCATTCAGGTTCTCTAATGGAGATATGGGAGCCCCAGTAAGGTTGAAAAAGTCGTGGAAGCGTTGAAAAGTGGTTCACATGAATTGCCAGTCTATTCTGCCTCTTGCCTTCCAAACACAGTCGGAGCCCTGTCACTGGTTTTCTGCCAACTGTCACCTGTGTATAACAATCAAAGCCTCAGCAATAAACCAAAATGCAGCTTGGAAATTCCAGAGCTTTATCAATAAAAAAACAGCAGATTGATAGATGGGAGTAACAAGATGTTAAAGGTCAATGCTCATGACTAAGATCTGATGTCCACCAACCTGACGGCCACTGACAAAGAGCTTAGAGCCCAGACAACTGAATTGCAGTACAGGCAAGGTAGACTCCTTCCTCTGAGGACCCACTGTCATTTCAAATGCAGGAGGTGACCACTGTCTTGCAATTTGAAACTCTAGGAAGCACCCCAATTCTCCAATGGGAGGCTTAACTGTAGACACCAAAAAGATGATTATTGTCATGCAATGGACATTTATCTCAGCACAACACAAGAACCACAAACATTCACAGGATCTTTAACTCTTCAATAAACTCCACAACTCTTCTGAAGCATCAGTTGGATGTCACAATCTCAACCATGGAAAAGAAAATAGTTGTACTATTTTCTATAGAACTTCTGCTATAGAAGGCAAATTGTGTCCAACATAATCAAGCTCAGGAACAAGGGGAGAGAGGACACATACATCGCAGGTATAATTTGATAGCTTGACTCAGAAATCCACTGCCAGGTACACCTCCTAAGAGAGAGCTTATGGGAACGAATGTCATTGCTATGACATCTGGAATTCTTGATATAGTGGATAACCAGTCTTGATGACTTTTTCCTGTATTTATATCACCTCCCCTCCGCTTTGGGATTATATCAACCCCCTGCATGTACACTTGCAGACTTTCATAACCAGAAAAATCAAATGCCTAAATGCTGCTTTCAGCATGGGGCAGTGCATATGAAGACATTGCATTAAGGAAGCCTTTCTTAAAACTGTTCCAGAATTGTTGACATAAAAACTGAAACATAATGGGGCATTCAGAGTAAAGGAATGATATCTCACTTCTTTAGCAAAGGACGATGCAGGCACCTCCAGGTTCAACCGAGCAGCTGTTTTCATGGTTGCATCTGGAACCTGATGTATGATGAGCACATTCAGAACCCATGTAAAGTTCTCTATGTTCCAATCTTACTTCTTACATCTTTCAATTATTGTTCTAATTGGGGATAGGGTGCTAGCAATGAAAATGTCAAAAATTCTCCCCAATCTATCTCTGGTGGTGCACATATAGTGCAATTCTGACCTAACAACCCGTACAGCACATGATTTGACATTATTGATGGGCCGTCTGAGGTTTGCAAAGGCCTACCTTCTCTTTCCAGATGTTCTCTTTGCTGTTCTGATCATTTGTATGACCAAGAAAGCTTTTGTCTGCCATGGTTTGTATGATTTTCTGGACTTGGATGACAGATGCACTTGATGACTGATGCTGTCGTGCATATATCACATCTTTCCCACCAATCTTCACACTAGTGATAATATGTGTCCCATATTTCTCAATGAAGCTGGCAGAGCAGCATACGAGCCACATCACCTCAGTCTCTTGAAACTCACTTATTCATACAAACTTCAATAACCAGCATATTTTTCATCTCAAGTTCAGGAAAGGAAGATTTGTAGGTAATGTGTTTCATTCTGTCGTTTGTCATTGGAAGAGAGGGAGAGAGGAAACACCTGACCTTGCCAAAGCCCGTGGCTCCCATGAAGGTGGAACTGCTTGCTTAATTTCATCACATAAGGTCAAGGCTGTACTGGTCAGTTGCAGACTATAAAGGGAAATAAACCAGCCATCAAGAGCAAGCCCTTTGGTGGACTGTTGATCTGTTTGCCAATGCCCATGGAAACCATACATGGAATTGAACAAACCTAGTGGCACCTTCCCATGAATAGCTGCACCTTCATTGAAGCGGGCTGACATCTGTAAGTATGCAGACCAACAATCACAGATAAGAGAAGTACAATGGACATTACTATGTGCAGACCCACCACAACAGAGCAAGAGAAAGAAATTAGTCATGGTGTCAATTGGGTCCAATACCTGAACAAATGGCAAAACTTCTGACTTGAAGTGCATCCGTTCACCTTTGATACACTTGATATCACAGGACACATTAGGGATGATAATGTCTCCTGGAATGCGAACATTATATTTGTCCTCATCATTAGTTTTTACAAGCCGCTGAGGGCCCTTGATGGAGTTTAGTCGAAAATCACATGTGACATCAAAGCCTCGGCCCAGTGCTAGAGCAGCAGCTAAGGCTACTTTGTGTGCTGTGGTCAAATCTTTTTGAGGTGCCCGTATGGTCCGATGCTCTCTTTCTGCCATAGCCAATGCAAACCATCACCAAAGTGCCTGCCTCTTTCCCTTGGTATGTTCTTTGAATCTTTTGGTAGGAGTTGCTGCAGACATTTCATACATGTATAGCTTGAATCTTCACTTGCTGTTTAAGGCCACTGACCACATTGTTGCAGATGTATGTGCACACACATGTTCCATGATCTGGTGATCTCACAGAAACAGTATTGACCTTGTCAATTTTTTGTTACAGGCACTTGATCATGAAGCTACATTTGCTATAAAATCGACCATGCTACAAGGACAACATGCAAGACATAAACAATCATAACCAAGCTGTATGCTCGGAACACAGATCAGGAAACGGTAATCAAGTCTAATCATGTAACTTTTTTTCCACTAAACACAGTTCCAGATTTAGCCGAAGGTTTTTGATGATCTCGAAATCTCCAGCACAAACAAGGAATAAACACTGGGCATGGCAAAAACTGAAAAAGATTGCTTGAAAACCGATGCAGGCTCTGGTAAATAAATCTTTTGAGTAAATGCGTTGGTCAGTAGTCTCCAAGCAGTAAGTTACTGATCATTCTTCGCCCTCACAACATCTTCAATCTTAAGCGCCAATTTTCAAGGCCAAAAAAAAAAAAACACCTATCCAGACTTCGACCTCGAATATCTCAGGAAGTCTTCGAGTTTGTTTTTTTTTTTTTTTCTGGTCACTAGACAAACACAAACTGGAGCACGAATTCTCTCGAAAGATATTACCAAACCCCTGCTGCAACATAAGTAATTTCGAGGAGAAGAACTGGGGAAACAACATCTTTCCCCCCCCACCCACCCCCGCCCTCAGCGTACAGAGGGGTGGATGCAAACTTGGTCTCTAAGAACTTTGTGATGTGGAGGAGATAGCTTATTATTGTGCGAGAAAGAAGAAACTTCTAAGAACTTTGTGAGATGGAGGAGGTATCTTAGTATTGCGCGAGAAAGAAGAACCTTCTAAGAACTTTGTGAGATGCAGGCAGGAGATAGACAACTTAGTCTTGTGCAAGAAAGAAGAACCCTCCAAGAACTTTGTGAGATGGAGGAGAGAGAGAGAGATACCTTATTACTGTTGTGCAAGAACCTGTGCAACACAGGAACGCCAGACAAGAGTTCGAAACCCCGCACTCTCCCCCGCCTGCCTTCAGCACGTGGAACCGCAACTTAGAATTTCAAAAAAAAAAAGTAGAGAACAGAAGTCCCGAAACATGGCGGGCAAGGGGGGCACTGAGCGACAATCCCGCGAAAACACTCAACACAAAAGAAAGAAGAACAACACGCTCTGGAGCAAGCAAGAATAACAACAAAGAAGCAGGTGTTGTATTTTGCAATCCGCGGGAACAAGAAAAAACCAGCGAGTATCGCTCTTCCCTCCTCGCGGAAAACGAAACTGCGTAGCGAGGGAGCGAGGATCCTGGACGCGGAGTCTGAGTGCAACAACGGCGAAAGAAGGGCGTCGACTCGCAGGGCCCCCTACCCCGACGCCACCCGCCCCATCCCCGATGCCAGGCCAGCCATGGCCAGTGGGCCAATCAGAGACGAATTTTTACCCATTTCAGCCAATAGGAACCGTCGAAGACCGAAATTCAAGGGTCAATACCTTCCAGAAAGACGGACCAAAACGGACCCAAACCAAAGGCGTCAACATTGGACTTTCTTTCCAAATCCTTTTCATAAAATAATACAAAATGGTATACCTACCTAGTACCACCTACCTAATAACTAAGTTAAGGTTTTATTTATTTTTTCCTGAGTTTTGGTGAGTGGGGACTTTTTATTTTTTTATTTCTTTGTTTTCGAATTTTGTGATGTCTAATCACACCAGGGCTTTGTTTTGTCAAATTGGTGAGGTAGGTGGAATGGCAATCATTCACAAGAGGAATTAAATAAGCCAAATTTGGCTAAAGGTCAGACAGGAAAGTAGAAAGCTTTTAGAATCCTGCTTGGTTTTGCTGACGTCGGGGAACGTATTGCCTAAATATGGTGACTTCCGACTCCTTTTTTCAAAATATGGCACAAATTTCCGCAGAAAAAATCCTTTGTACCCTTAGCATTGGATTTGTTTTTGTAGCTGTGGTGCCAAATTTTCTCAACCAATGGACTGCACCAACAGGAATTTAGCCAAATTTGGCTACAGGTTAGAGATGAAAGTAGAAAATTTTAAAGAATTGTTGTATATTTTGGTGCTGGAACCTGTTGTCTAGATATGCTAATTTCGCATTTTTATCCTTGGCAAATCTGGTTCTTTTTTCACAAAATCATTTATATGAGTTGCACTGAACTTTTTTTCTCACACTGTGGCAAAAATTTGCCCAATTTTTTTTATAAAAGTTGTTGGTGACTGTTTTTTCAAAATGATTTTGTGATAGAACTAAGGTGGCCATCATCTAGAAAAACCTTTAGCCAAGTGTTTGCTATAAATGAAATATGAAGATCTAAGTATCCTCCTATATCTGGGTACCTATTGGAACATGATGTAAAATCTAGCTATTTTTCTGATTCTTAAAAATTATGGAGACAGAAAACTCCAAAACCCCATTTTTTGGGTTAAAGAATTTAAAATTTCACTGAGTGGCGAAACTTTGCCCATTTTTAAAAAAAGGCTGGTTGGTGGAGCTATCTATTGACTCTATCTCTAATGGAAAAGACTATGGAACAATAATGTAGTTTTCATTTGGTCCCACGTTTTGAGAAGTGTTCAGCAGGTGTTACTGTGAGCTGAACTAGTTTGAAGTTGCCATCAAGGGCAGAGTCATTGCATGATGAGTCACGTGTTGTACAGGCGACCATAGGCCCAACCCCTAGTATCTGAGAAGCCGACAGTTGATATTAGGATTTGCTGGGAGTGACTCGTATATTATGGAACGCGCTGGTATAGGCCATTGTGCGGATTGAGGTTCTTGTGAGGAATTTGGGCGAGCCAAAATTTTCAAGTGGGCAATAAATCAAGCAGAATGTCCTGTACCTAGCATGCTCCACAGCACAATGGTTTTCATGATCTGAACAATGAGTAAGTATATTTTGAACAATTGTTAGATCAGGTAGACCAGAGGAAACCTGCCCAGTGTGTCTTCTAAGGGGACGAAAACGAGACAGAAAAGGCCATAAGTAAACCATTACGTATAATGGAACCTGTCAGCTACAGGTCATTGTGCCCAGTAAGCAGCAGTCCAGGAATTTGGGCAAGCCCAGCAGGGTGAGGCAAAATTTCTGAATCGGCAGCAAGAACATGCACAATGGCCCATGAGATGAGCCAAAAGTTCTGAATGGGCAGAAAAATGGGCACAATCATCTGTACCGAGCACATTCCATAAGATAATGGGTGTCAAAATTTGTACAATGGGCATGTGGATGTTGAAGAATGATTAGGTCGGCTAGATTCAAGAAGACCTGTCCATTGTACCTTGCATAAGGGGATCAAAGGGAGGCAGAGAAAGCCACATGAAAATCATTACATGCGTTGGGCTCTTGTAGAATACTTAACTCCTGGTCAAAAAGTGGGAAGAAGTCCTAGAAATGGAGGAGGCTACGGCTGGAACATGGTGGGGGAAGTGAGGATCACATTCTGGCATATCTTAGTTGACCTCAGGTTCCATTTTGAAACTACATAGTTCATTACTCTTGGCTGGCAGTTTACTTCCTAGTTGACTTCAATTCTCTATTTCCAAAAGTATTTTGTCACTTTTGACTGACTGTTACACTGGAGTTTACATATTGAGAACAAAACAAATTCAAATCATTCCCATTAGGGCTTGTTGCCTTTGTGAGTAAGGACTTTTTAAAGTGTAGGGTAAAGCCCAAAGGGTGAGGACTTAGGCCGACAATAGCTGAGTCTGGGATGTCTTCAAACTGAGGAGGCTCGGGCCTAGCATTATGGAAATGTCTCCCACCAAAGGGCTTTACCTGCATAAAGCATGAGGTTAATTAAAGCTATCATGAACCTAAACGTAAGTCGATCACGAGGCCTATGAGAGGGTTCTTGCATTTACTTGTTAAGAGTGGAAGGGATCTTACACATATAAGTAGGCATATTTATCCCTCTTGCAAACCTTCTCTATTATAGGAGGGATATGCATGAGTATAAGGTACCCTTCAAGTACACTTATGAATTTTCTCCAAGTGCACTAATAATTGTTAAAACTGTTGCTTTTGTTGGCAAGGAAGGGTGGTGAGAGATCAGTGAACCAACAACTAAGTAATAAGGAAGGGAGGTCAGGTGCAATGCAAGCCTCATTGTCAGTTTCAGTCGCAATTTTATTCAAACAAAATTGTTTGGCCAGATTTTATCCAAGTCGGTTATAAAAATATTAAATTTAAACTTAACAATTAAACCTATTTAGCCATTAGCATGTCAGTCTTCACATCAAAGTGGAAGGGGAAGAATCCAAACCTAAAAATTATGTATAGGGTGAAACATTCTCTCAAGGAACTTCTCGTACACCAAGGTTCTATTATACAAGGGCGGAGCTCAATTATTACAAGCTTAAGTCTACAAGGCCCCAAAGAGAATGCCTCACCCTACATAAAGAATGAGGTTTTTTTTATAATTTTAAAAAAAAATTAGTATAGATGATCAAAGATAGACTTTGACTTTAATGATGCCAATTATTTGGGATGCTTCTTTAACTTATAGATGTTTCTCGTAAGGATTTTTAAAATCTCATTTCACTTATGCATCCCTTCAAGGCAGTCTTGTTCTTGTTACTTTATGAAACTTGATTAAGATGAATGTGATTTGTGGAGTTTTTAGGTGGTGCTTTGTGATGCTTGTTCATTGTTGACAATTGTTTTTTTAGTGAGGAAATGACAAATGTTTTTAAAAGTCAAAAGAGAAAACAATGTCAAAACTTCATAAGCTTGTTGAGCATGGCTCATCTTCAAATATATGTGACAAAAAATATTTTAATATTGGTGTTACAAAGTGTGACAATTCATTTCCAAATCCTTTAAAGATTTCATAAATTATGTTTAAATTGCAATCTAATTATGTAATTGAGAACAAGGCAATACCAATCTACACCAAGCTTGTGATTAGTGCAAATCAAATTAATGATATGAAGTTTTTGAAGAGTTTATTCTATCGCTTGGAAAGGAATTTTCTAATTTGGATTCCAAACCTTAGATGATGAAGGTGTGAAATATCATCATGTTGTATTTAATGAAAAGGGGAATATTTGGGAAGTTAGTTTTGCAATGTAGATCTAAAAGAGTTTGAGCATGTAATGAAGAGGGATATTGAGATTCAAATCATATCAAAACATAGGCAAATAATGCATTCAAGAACTTTTGGAGCATCATGGATTTCTTACCAAATTAATTATTCATGTTGATATATTAAAGTGTAAGGATTTTAGTTGAATTCTTTTGTTGACATGCTTAATGCCCTTTCAAATAATTATGAAGCAAAATAAGTCATTATATGCTTCAAGAATCATTTTAAACATGTTTTGTGTAGTTGGTTACTTCATATGGTCTAGGCAAGAATAATGCACTATAAAAATTGGTGCAACCCTTTGAGCAAAATGCAACATATTCAATGATGTTAATTACCACAATGCGAAAGTAATATAAATCAAGTTATCTTGTGATATATTAAGGCCAAACTTAAAATATTGTAATTATGTATTACAATAGAATATTGTATTACAATATTGTAGTTCAAACTAACATTCCCACATTCAATTAGGAAGTTATATAACATTTGTTTCCAAACAATGCACATTGAAAACTCCTCAAGGTTGGAATAACAAGATAATTTGCTTGTGCACACATTTCTTTCATATTTGAATTAATAAATAGATGCCTAAAGTGGATGATTGTGACTTTTTTTTCACCCTAATGCACCTATAATACACACCATCACCATTGAAAAATTAAAAGGTTGATGTGAATTGTTGTGGTGTCAAGAACCGACACCCTATAGTTGATAGTCCAAATCCTTAATCATGATTGAATTTTACATAGAAATTGTGGAAGATTAAACAATTTGGACTATAGGATGAAAAAGGTCCACACCTTTCTTCTTGACCACAAAAACTAAGGTGAAAACACATGATGAAGTCTAATTTGTAAAAGCATTAGTGGGAGAAAAAACCTTGGCCACCATCACAATACAACTTATGATAACAAACATTGAGGAATTAAAGGGAAATGAGTTATACACTAACTAATAGGTCACAATATTAACATCACAAAAATGGGATAGATATTATTTCCAATTGAATATGGAATGCAAAAATTTGTCATATAGGAATCCTAAAGCTACAACAAATATAATTTAATGGGCTTATTCAAGGTTGAGGTTTATTTAACTAGAAATGGGTTTCTATTATGTGTTAAATAAATAAAAATACCTTAAAAAAATTAGATATTATATAGATGTCCTTTATCATCCTTCAAAATAACTATATCAATTGTATTAATTATACACTTTTTTAAAGAAAATAAATGAAATGCATTCTATAATTACACCAAAACATGACATCCATGACACAATTACACATGGCATAAGTGATTAACCAAGTCAAAAATTACCAATCATGGATGCCATGTTTTCCCACAATGAATAATATAATTGGTTTCCACAAAAAAAGTATAAACAATGTTTACATTTATTTTAACAATGTTGGATACATTTTATTACATTATAAACCAAATGAGAGTTTTGAAACCTACATAATTTATTTCAAAGGGGACAAGGAACCTTTTTTGGCCATTTGGTTGATTGTTTGTATTCATTGGGTTTAGAATTTGTAGCCCCAGGTGCAAGAAATAATCATACAAAAAAATAACAACTTGTTCATAAACATTTTATTTCAGCATTTTTTTCATCTTTGATTTTGAGGGTCAAATTATCAATTCGTAATAATGTATAAATGTGAAAAATCACCACCATGACATGAATTATTTCAATTTAGACAATATTCATTTTTCTCATTTAAATTATTTTTGTTTAAATTTCATTTGTACAAACTAATGGAAATAAAAAAACCTTAGACTATTTATTCTTTGAAAATGGAACTCCAATCTTGAATGAACCTAAACTAAGAAATCCATTGTGGATTGGCTTGTGCAGCAAATTAAAGTTGGTGAAATTATGAATGGATGTAATTAATTTGATGTATCAAGAGGCTTATGAAGAGAAATGTGTTTGGCATCAAACTCTTTTTAATTAATACATTTTGGAGACTCCATTTGCATATATCTAGGTTTAGATTTTTTTATAATTATATTTATTTTCATTTTTCATTTGTGTGTGTCTTGGTAATTTTTTTCTAAAAGGTTCAATTGAAAGAGGTCCACCATATCAAATCATTAGGGAAAAAATGTGAATCTGTGATTACATGGCATAAGAAACAAGTTGTATTTGAATTTATGACTATATTTTGCCAAAAACATGGATTTATGATTACATTCATATAGCTTATCATGGTATAAATTATGAGTCCTATTCAATCACATGACTATAATACTCACATAATACACACATTATGTACTATGAAAGTACCATACACAAGGCACACAAAAAATAGTACATGTAGTTCTTTCATACACCCATTTACATTTTTTGGTGTAGTGAAAAAGGTGTATGTATTATTGATCAGGTTCCAAATGCTAAACAAAGTGCAAATAGTATAAAAAAAAAATTCATCACTTTTATTAAATCAATTGTTGATTTCGAGGAAAATTCAACCACATTAAGGATGATCAATGATCTAGTTTTAAAACATTAACCATCCAATTAACAAAAGACATTTGAAAAGAGAAAGTGCTTAGTGCATGAAGTAATAATTCTCATTTGAACTTTAGCAATCAAATTGGGCACCCATTTCACAATTGATAGAATGTCCATTTGATGGTGATGGATCTAGTTATGGTGGTTAATTTTTCTAAACATGGTAAGGTTCTGGATATTTCCTCCATGATGCCAAGGTTGCCAAGTACCAACTCTATTGATCCAAAATGATGTTTCCCAAATTGTTTACAAACAAATGCACAATTGATAAGTTAACAAAATATACTACAAGTTGTTAAATAGAATTTTGAATGGCAATTGGATTGGTATAATTTTTGACACATTTCATGCATAATAAGGCATGATTTAGAAACATTGTAGATAAAAATGGTCGCTAATTTAACTACCAAATTACAATACATGAAACATGGGCAAAAACAATCTTGAACCTTAACTTCTTCTTTTTTAAATTGAATAAATGCCCATTTGTTCCATATAAAATTTTATTGCATACATTACCATGTTATGTTAATGAGTGGTTTAATTTATAGTAATTATTCAATGATTGTGTTAAAATAATCTTTACAAGGGCTTATTCAAGATTGTAGTTCCATTTTCAAAAACAAAAAATCCAAGTTATTTTTCCACTAGTTTTTTACAAACAAAGTCTACATAGAACAATTTTTTTGATAAAAATGAATAGTTCAAATTTTAAAAATTCATATTGTAGTACTTGCAATTTTACACATGTGTGCATTGTTGTGCATTAATCTTTTGACCCTCAAAACCAAAAATGAAAAAAATGTTTAAATAAACTTATCTGAACAAGTTGATTTTTTTTTTCATGGTTATTTTCTACACATGTGACATGCATTTTGGGTTACAAATTCTAATCCTAATCAATACAAGCATAAACCAAATGATTTTTTTCAAATCCTCTTCATGAATTTTGTAACTTTCAAAATTCTTGTATGGTTTATAATATAATCAGATGCATCCAATGAATATTTTAATAACATAGAAAGGCTCAAGGGTAGGTGTGGGAAGATATGGTCTACAGTTATGGTGTTTGTGAGACCATGCAACAAATTAACATGAAAAGTTTTTGATTCCTCATCTATGGGTTTTTGCACACATTGAAGCATTAATAGAACGAGTGACTGCGCTGACAAAAAACCAACAAATGTTTGAACATTTTCAAATAACTTGCTACAAAATCCAAAAATGGACTAGAAAGCCAAAAGGTTGTACCCCCAAAGGTGAAGTTGTATATCACATGTGCCATAAAAACTTTTGTCACTTTTTACTAACACCATAATGTTACAACCTAGGGGATTTGGCTTGGTTTCTCCTCATTTTTATAACCAAACAAAGATTGATTAAAAGTTTTAATTTTTTGAAAGAGTGTAAGATGAACTCATGGACAAAACCATAGTTGTGCAAACACAATGTGATCATTACCATAAAAATTTCTTTTATTTTTCCACTTCATGTGTTCTTCATAATTATAATTGGTTTTGCAAAGTTACTTCACCTTTGCACAACAATGTAAACTCATAGTAATGTAGCACAACCTTAAAACCTTGGCTATAATAGATTTTTATTTTAAGACATCCAAATGTCACGAACATCACTTTCATAGGATAAATGGAGTTCATTCATATGGATGTTCATCCATGATTCTTTGTTGATTGCCAGTTCATTCATAATTAACTTATATTTCATTTTTAGTTAACTTTTAGTTCATTTCCAAATTTTTTACTCCATTTTTAGTTTTAACTTTCAATTGATTCACAAGTAAACTTTTTGATCATTTTTAATTAAGTCTTAATTAACTTATAGTTCACTTGAAATTAGGAAGCCTTTTAAAAGGCTTTCATGGTTAATGGCAACATGAAAACTTCCATGGAAGCTTCTTTGAATTAAATCCCCAAAGGGGTATAAATAAAAGTAGGACCCTTCATTACCTTGAATATGTTTAACACAAGTTTAAAATATGATCTTATTCCATAGCCTTATTTTGTTGTTTTCATATTTATCATGGTAAAAATTATGTTTGTACTTTGGTCTTACACATTTCACATTCTTGATTTTAATCTTTATGTTCTTATTTTGATTCATTGTTTTATGTTTTGGATTTAGACTTAAACCTATTTTTTCATCATTCATCTTTGCAATATTCATGCATGTGACACCAAAACCTCTCACATTTTCTTGTTTTGTGACATTGTAATTTCTGAAAACATTCACACAAACTTGATTCATTGTGTTGTTTCATGCAAACAATTTAACTAGATAAAAAAAGGCTTAAAGATAACTCAGCTGGAGGCTCTTATGTTATGGTGGTTTGTTAAGCACGTAACTAAGTACTTGTTTGAAAAAAAACAAAAAAAAATTGTATAATCTTTTTCCCAAAAGAAACATAGAAGAGCAAACTAGGTTTTTCACCAATTTCAATGGAAAAATTAAATTGGGTCCCAATTATTTTCCTTTGTTGGGCTTGCCCCTATGGGGATAGGGATTATCACATTGGATCCAACTTTTGCAATTTTATTTTATTAAAATCAGTTTCACATCAAGTAAACTAATTTATTTGATGAAAATATCTAGACTATTTAAATTGAAATGGGTTTTTTTAGTGTTTAGAATGAAGCATGGTATATGGATTAATTGAGGAAATTTAAGGTTTGTTTTAATGTGTGACAGGGTGGTGATGGTAGCTTTTTTGGGTTTTGAAGTTTGTTGTTGAGGTAGGTTGTCCACCTTACATTGAAAAGCTACAAAGGAAGAAAACTTGAACAAACTCATCAAGGATCCTAGAAAAAAGACCCTGGTCAAAATATGGTAGCAAACCGAGTTGTAGCAAGGGGACTTGATCCATATCATTGATGTTGAAACTCAACCTACTCCTCTTCTATTTGATATCCAAGTGCATGGCAATGGCCAAGTTGTTGTTCTCTAGATTTTCTCCATGATAAATTTAGATCTTCAAGCTTGAAGAACCCATGATGGTTAGTAGTAAGCTTTGTGAGAACAACCATGACTAGTTCAGCTGCAACCACTTAATTCTTCATCTTTTGAACTTTGTTCAAGGCTATTGTTGCTACTGTTTTTTTTCATGCATCACCATGTAGTATTCCCGATATTGTTGTGGTACTACGCAATAGATTTTTTTGTTTAGAACTCGAACACAAGTTCAATGTCGTCACCTTTATGCTACAGATCATGTAGAAATAAAACGATGATTTTCTTAACTGAATGAGGAAGGAATTTTTGCAAGTGTTGATAGAAATTAGAGCATTAGAATTGGCTTCAAAGGTGTAAGCTTTGCATTATTTGTCTTTTCTATATTATCGCAACCCTAGCCTTGGGCTCACGACTAAAACAAAGGGCTTGCAAGGGTGCGGGCCAAGACTAAGCCCGGGAGTCGCATTCTCATGCCCCCGGGAATGCAAAAGAGTGTGAGGGAAAGAGCCCTCACACTCCCAAGTGAACTCCCATGTTGGGAGTTGGAGTCCTGGTGGACTCCTGAATGTTCAGAGAGTGATTGCAAGTATGAAAACCCAATGGCTTGAGAAATTCTTCATACCATTGGAAAGCTATTGAAACTTAGATGTCTAAAATGGGCTTGCATCACCCATTTGGACATTTGAAACACAAGTTATGGCCAAAAGAAGGGTTGGGAGTCAAATTAACAATTTGACTCCCGACCACTAAAAGTCAGGAATCACCCCAATTTCCTTGCATGCAGGTAGCGTGCGATATACCGTTGGAAAGCTCTTGACGAGGGCTAAAAATTTGTTCTAGAACTCATTTCAATTGGAGTCTTTACACAAAGTTATGAGGCCCCAAAGTTGTAAGAATCCTAACTTTGGCAATTTCGAGACTCCCAAGTGGGAGTCCCGGGATAAAAAGTCATTTGGATGTGGGCCTTGTGGAGAGGCACAAAGTATATTATAAGGGGGAAGGTGGTGTCTTCCCCCAAGTTCGGGCCGTGGTGAATCTTGTGAGTCTAAGTTTGCACGTGGCTCGTCTTAGCACCAAAAGTGCTCCAATTATGCACTAACCACCTTGTGTTGGTTTTGTGCAGGTCCATGTGAGTAGTTGGTGCTTGTCACTCTTCTTAGTCCCATCTCGGAACTCCAGCATGCCCCTCTACCCCTCAAAGTGTTGCGAGCCAAGGAGCGTGCCCCAATTCCTTGTTTTTTCGTTATCTTCAATTTGGACTCACATTTGAGTCCATTAAGGAGCTTGGGGGTGTGTTATATGCACTCCCAAAATTGTCAACAAGTTGGGTTGTCTTTATGTAGAAGTTAAATACTTGAAAAAGGCAGTGGACATCTGGCTGGCATGCAGGGAGATGGACAACAAGCTCTATGTGAATGTGATTGTCAATGTTGGTCAAATAGGTTGTTAGCTTCCTTTGGTTGTTTGGTGTAGTTTACATGAAAGATTTCATTCATGAAATAAGTCACTAACAATGAATTGGAATTTGAAGCATTTTTTTCATGCCCTTGAAGCTTGTGTGTGTTTTTTTCCAACAAATGTGATTTGGGTTTTATGTTAGGCATGATTGGGTTTCAAACCATTAACTATGACAAGATTGCTATGGAATTGAACTTATGTTCATGATTGCAATACATTGCACTCATCTCATATGTTATAAATGTCTTATGTTTAGCCTAAGTGGCTAAAGCAATCTAATGAGCTACTGGAATTTATTGTGAATTTTTTGAAGACACTAGAGGAGGTAGTGCCACAAGGAATTCATGAACCACAATGCATGCCAAAATCAATGTAAAAGATTTTAGTGGTGTTAAACAAGGCTCCCAAGCACTTGCAGCCAGATCTAGTTATGCTTGTGCCAAAGCTTATTAACTTTTCAAAACACTCATTAGCTACATATGCTCTATTGGAACACTCTCCAAAAGCCAAATGCGAAACCCATTTTGCATCTACGTGTATGTTTGCTTGAGCTTTGAATCATGTTCTCACAAGGCTATGTAATATTTGTAGCATTAGATGTCTACAAAAGTTATTAGAGGACGTATTTTATTCCAACATAAATGTAGATGTTTCAATGTGTTACATGGACATTCAAAACACAAAATTTTCCATTCCCAAGCATTGGAGGTTCTAAGTTAATTAGATGTTAGTAATGAAGTTTAACATCACATCTTGCAACAAGCACTAGATGTTCTACCAAACTCAAATGTTGAGCCTCTAACATCTATTACGATTTTCATCTTCAAAACAACAATTGAATGTCAGTAATTGCTTCGTGCAGTATGTCTTGAAAATGCAAACCTCACATTCTTGTCATAGGCTAGTACTATAAGAAAATGAAATTGATTGTAAGAACTAGGCATTCCCTTATAAAACTAAGTGAGTCTACATAAATGAATGTGGTTGTTGAAGTGACTTGATAATGTTGTAAAGAGTTCTTCTACATATGTGTGTATACATGATTTAGTAGTTTGGAAAGGGCTAAAGAAATTGTGCCCAATTATCTCTCCTCATGTTTTGGATGTGGTGTGAAGCATAATATGAAGTTCAATAAATGTTGTTGAAGATCTCCTATGTGATATT
>Ga0116229_10003260_pt1 | contig 26614 bp, 22 predicted proteins | sample S1TSphgellanicum_3_FD_87313 | JGI IMG/M metagenome (GOLD analysis project Ga0116229, IMG submission 87313) | Host-associated microbial communities from peat moss isolated from Minnesota, USA - S1T2_Fc - Sphagnum magellanicum MG | ecosystem: Host-associated > Plants > Peat moss > Unclassified... | reverse complement strand
TCTCCTTCTCCTTCACTCACTGCTCTTCTTCCTCAACGGCCAGATCACTCCTGCACAGCAACAGCTTCTCGACTTTCTCGGTCTTGTGAAGACCAACAACACAGATCAATAGGTACCACCAAGACAGAATCGACACCGCCGCGCCGTGTGCAGCAGGTATGAAATTCTACAGTCCGCCACTTCTATTCAAGGTCCAAAACTGAACAATCCTTTGCAGGTTTGGCTTTGCCGTGTACAGCAGACGGACTACACAGATCCCGCGTATGAACCTTATCTGATCTCCCGCGAGAGACCGATCTGCTTGTTCTCAAGGTCTACAATGGAGCGGTGGAACTAGGATTGATTCTGCTCTGAGGCGCCGCTGGCTTTCTGGACCGCTGCGGCAGGAACAAGATCGGGGACTAATTTTCGAGTCTAAGCAAGCTGCAGTTCATCACGAGAAGCTGGTTGCAATGACCTCTTCTGCATGGGAGCTCGAAATGCACCAACAAATAAACACAGTCTGATGCATCAAGGAGGGCTAATATTCTTCAGGCCGGATGTCCACCTAAAACCACGAGCAATCTGAGATCCTGTTGCCAGGAAGCTGAAGAAGCCGGTCGATCTCTCCAATCCAGATCAAATACAAGGAACGATTGTGCAAACAAAGCGGTAAGTAGACTTCAGTCCGTCCTCCCGTACGTCTCAACACGCAAGATACACAAGCTATAAGCTTTTGGTACCAGGAGCTACGAAATCCGTTTTCAACGGACAAGACTCAAAAACCCAAGCAGGAAAGGCTTGAGGCACGCACATGAAAACCAAGCAGGGGCAAGTAAGTGTGCAGCACCAGAGCTTGCGTTCTTTCTTTGCAGGAGGTTCGACTCCTGCAAAAAGTTTGATTCAAAAACCACACACACAACGCTTGTGGTGCAAAGTTCGCTCTGGCTTCTTTCCCAAATTCCAAAACCCACCCGCAAATATGCAGAAGAAACCGAAAAGTAATCACTCCCAAAAGCACACCCCCTCCCGCCCCCCACCAGCGTTTTAACTTTCTTTTTTCGGTGTCGAAGTTATGGCGAAATTTTACAATAAAATTAGCAAAAATAGTCGAATTTGCACTAGAAAAAAATTCCAAATTTTAGCCTATTTCTTTGCGAAATTTGGCCCAAAAAAACTCAGTCCCCCCCCCCTTTTTCTTTCATGGCTCTGTATAGCCAAAATGCTATATTAAAAATTTAACTGTTGTGTGTTGTGGGATTCTCAATAACCTAATTCTACCTAACTTTAAGAAAAATCGCCAGATTTTTTTACTGGGTTCTAGGATGTAGCCAAATATGTGAAGGAATCTTAAACTTTTTTATTTTCATATCCTGTTTATTACCAAATTTGGCTAAACTGTATTATGGATGAATCGCCAGTTCAACTACAGCACAAATATGAAAAAAAATCATCTGACCCCTACCAAACTTCGGCTCAAGCGAGGAAAAGAAGAAAAACCCTGTATATAAAAGGGCCATGAGAAAAGTGGGCCCAAAAAAAAAAAAACACAAAAGAGCACCACTGGTTGTGGGTCCTGCAAGTTCGGGAGAAGAAAAAATAGACACCTACCATAGTAACATAACCTAGCAGGTACAGCAGTACACCTATCTGTGAAGGAAGGTAGTTTGTTTTGTTTCGTAGTTATGAGATCCATCGAACTGGGGTGCTTCAGATCGTATTCTCAGTGTCTTTGGAAACCTCTTGACAAGGAGGGGTACATGGGCTTGGTTCCATGGCATTTGGACTTGCAGCATAAAAGTTCTTTAATATTGAATGATTTCTTCACTGAAAATTAAATTTTAGGTGAAAATTTCGGAGGAATTGGAATATGCCTTTGGTGTTGCTGGAAAGATCTTGATGAGCATGATTTAATGGAATTTATTTGGTAAGATTTGGATTTGGATTGTGAGAGATATTGGTATTTTAGTGATTTTTGTTGCTGAAAATTCAAATAAACTCCGAAAAACCAGGTTTCGGAAGGAAAAATCAGTTGAAGACGTGGTAACACTTGGGCCAAGGGCAGAGCCACTTGTATTAATTATGCGAACAAAATTTCAGGATTTTTTTAGAAATTATTACGGTGTGTGTACTCAAGTAAAAAGTATCAAACTCATAATTTCTTAATGGTTATGCCGGAATCTTTAAGAAAAAATACATTAAATATATCTGGCATCAAAGAGCAGAACCTGATATGCTACTATATGCTACTACAGTATTGAATATGTCAGTCATCTTAAGAATTTTGATGGCCTTTCTACTCCTACACATAATGGTTTTTTTTTCAATTTTATGTAAGGTAAAGCTCAAGAGGCTTTACGGGAATAAGGGCTTGTGTGAGGTGGAGTTGAGCAGGAACTGGAATACGGTAAAGCTTGAACCTAAGGGCATTACCGAGTGTGAAGACGTGCTTGGATTTTATTTTTCTTTTGTGCACTATGATACCCTCCAAAAACCAAAAAAAAGTAAAAAGTGGGACGTCCAGAGCTTGCATTCCATCCTTTGTAATGCCCCTGAAAACAGTGGAGGAACAGTGTTAGGTAGGGTGCCCTCAGGTTACACTAAAAGATTCCAAGCAAGTGCATTACAGACCACATAACCAGTGAGAGCACCCCAGTTACCGATAAAAACAAGCCACTGGAGTGGTAAGTTTTGTTCTGGCAACTGGGCTGCTCAAGTCATGTTACGAGACATAACCAGTGACTCGACAGACGGGATTTCTCTCACCCATAACCGAAGACTACTCAGACGTCTGGGACGAATGCTGTTGTCGTTGTCCGCATAATCCCTTGCGCCCATCTGGCCGACCCGGTACGCAGCAGATATGGGTTGTAACCTGAGACCTCTCCACCAATTCGGTGATGCCATGCCACCAATTTCTAGGGAGGAACCAGTTATCGTGATATTGAAAATTTGGGAGATTTTTCCCCAAAATTTGCAAAATCTCTGGAATTTTACAAAGTTTTGCAAGTAGTTAAAACAATTGCATGAACATTTTGGGCTTCTTAGAATACAAACATGTACTTCAGATTTGAATATGAACTTGTCATAGATTAAGATGGGTAGTGTCAAGTGTTTTCTTTTTTTTCTGAATTTTTCTATTATGCCAAAAAATTGGGAAACTTTTTTTTTTCTGCTGAAAATTTTCCTAATTTTCATCTTTTTTTGGAAACAATTGCCAATTTTTCAAAATCACAAAATTTAATTTTAAATTTTGGAAAACCGTGATACTAGTGGCACAAATTCAGGTTTTATTTTTCAATTTTGTGAGCTAGGTGGGTTCACCGAACCAAAGTTGGCTACAGGTTAGAGAGGGAGGTGAATTTCTTTTCGGAATCCTCCTATGTTGTGGTGACAAGATAGACCCTAATGTCCAAATATAGCAACTTTTTGCCTCTGAATCTGACAAATTTGGGTAAAATTTGTCCAAAAAATCCTTAATGCCTTCATACTTCCTTTTTTTTTTGGGGTCACCAAGTGGGGAAATTTCACCACAAAAAAAAGAGAGGCTCACAATTTTCAATAATGGGACCATTTTCTTTAATTTTTGAAGGAAGGATTTCTAATTGAGACCACAAAGGCAGCCCTAGTCTTTTCTAAAAGATTGGAAGTCAATAAAGTGTTGCTCCAATCCCCTTAACCCTAATTGTTTGTTAGGTAGGGTTCGTAGTGTTTGAATTTTTTTAAGTATTACGGAATGTGTCGGATGCAAGCCACCATTGTGCGTAGGGAGGTGCATGCAAGGAAATTGGGTGAGCAAAGTAGCTCAAGCCAAAAATTCCCATCAGGCAGAAAAATGGGCACAATGGCCAGTATACACTACACTCAATAAAATATTGGAGTTGATGATTTGGCAAGGGCATGTAGATTTTTCGCAGAATGGGCATGTGGAATTTGAACAATAGTTAGGTGAGGTAGACACAGGGAGACCGGAGAACTGTTCATTGTGCCTTGTATTAAGGGGACTAAAAGAGGCAGAAAATGCCATATGAAAAACCATTATGTTTGTGAACCTGTTTGTAGCACGACAAATACTTTTGTCTTTCAAGGTAGGCTAGTTGTCTTAAAGTCATTCATTGCAAAAAAATTAAAAACTACAGTATTCACCCCTGTACTGCAACCTCTTGTTGCTTTCACTTTTCTTCAAGGAAAAGGCGAGTTGGTAGAATTCTTTAAACCTCCATCTTTAAAATGGAATATTGTATCCAACATTATTGAAATTAAAGAAAAATGGAAAATAGTGTAGGTATTGAGATGGTTCTTCTTCCAGACGCAACATTTTTCTTAACAATCTTCTTTAATAAGGGAAGGCCTAGCCATAATGCCCTCATAACATTTTTCTTAACAATTTTTTCAAATAAGAGAAGGCCTAGCCATAATGCATTCATAACATTTTTCTTATGCCCTCATAACATTTTTCTTAACATTTTTTTTAATAAGAGAAGGCCTAGCCATAATGCCCTCATAACATTTTTCTTAACAATCCTTTTTAATAAGAGAAGGCCTAGCCTTTCTACCCAACCTTTCCCATTCCCAATACTCCAAACTTCTTGGGAACAGGAAAACATTTCTCACAAATTTCTACAGCATAATACCTTGGCAGATTTGACAATCAATATGTTATTCCTAAAATTGTTGAAATTTTCAACACAAAAAATTCAAAGAACAAAATTTTGAGAAAGAAATGTATTTTTTTGAAGTATTCAGGAAATTAATTTTTCTTGACATGGAATCCTCAAATTCATTCATTAATTAGCAGGCATGTGTTGAAGCTGCCCCTTTACTACACTATGTGTTCAAGTAAGAAATGAACATACATTTGCATACTTATTCATATGCTTCTATTAGGTTAGGGCCACACTTAGAGGTAGGAGATCTTTTCTAGTTTGTCCTAACATTTGTGCTAGCATTGTGCAAAGGGGCCAAGTGTTGAGATAACCATTTGTTAACACCAAATAAACATTATTAATTAATTTAACATTGTTTTTACTTTGTGTCCTCACGTAACTTAGCAAAAGTTGCAGTTGCATCTTTCTTTTCAAAGGTACATATCATTTCGGTGGTTTTCAATCAGGATTAGCACGGCCTTTCACCTTGCCCTTTTCTGGTCAAGGCCTTCCCCTACAACTCTTGCATAGTTCTTTCACGCAACATATGCTGCACATATGCTTAAGCACTTGCACCATGGTCATAGTCTTGATAGTGGCTTGATGGGTAAGTTGGTGTTGTAAAGAAGATTTGGAGCTTGGCACCCTTGTAATGTGTGACAAGGGTTGTACTGGCGTGCAATGTTGTTGCAACAATTTGGACCTTTGCACTCATGCCTTGAGGAGGGCTAGGGAAGAGAGGAGAAACACCCAGGAAAACTCTTGTCACAATGAGGAGAAATTGAAATTATGATTTTGAAATGTACATTTTTTAAAGATTAGGTGATTATTATTTTAACTGCCACCATTGAATTAACGGTCCATTTTATGTAGCGTTGACATAAGATTTAGTGGTACCAAACATTACATGTGTTAGGTTAATTTTAACTTTAGTACTTCCAAGTTACTTGTGATTTAACTCTAATTTGCTTCTTTCCTCAATAGAAGCTTGCTTCAATTTCATCCCCTTTTACAATTTATATGCATAAAAGTTGAACCACAGCCAAACAATATGGAATAAAAATGAAGTGTTATTGGGAACATCTTAAGGAACATTTTGGGAACCTGATAGGAACACCTTGAGAATTTGATTGTGACATAATGAGAACATCTTTGGAATGGACAAAAAAAACAAAAAAATCCCCCTCACTCCCACCGTCCCCAAAAAGCCCAAAAGAAAAAAACTAAGCATCAATAGCGTTCTTGGCCACATGAAATTTCTATTTCCAAAACAGTTGGTCACATTTTCATCCAGGACAAATTATAGGTTTGGGGCACACATTGTCAAGGTTGATAGCTTTGGAACCACCATTTGAAATCCAACAGACCATCATTTGTCTACAAAACAACCTTCCATAAAACAACCATCCATAAATTGCAAATCTATGACCCAAATTACTTCACTCAAATTATGGTTTACAAGCAATTATACTGTGGCCAATTGAGTTGCTCTTTAGGTGGTCTTGTTATTTGTGTTACAGTTTTTCAATCTCGTTCTTAGTCCTTAGTCCTTAACATGCAACCTATAAAGGCAATAAATAAATGAATAAGTACCCCCAGTTTATAATGGGGGTATGGGCCCAGGCAAAAAGGGGTGACGAACAGTTTTGGAAATAGAAATTTTATGCAGCCAATGGGAAGGCTCATGCACTCAAAGTGCCTTTATTTTTATTTTTTTAAGTTTTGGGTTGGGGGGAGAGAAGATTTTTTTCATATTTCCTTTGTTCCCAAAATGTTCCTTTCAAGTTCCCAATGGGTTCCCAATGTGTTCCCAATAGCACCTCATTTTAATCCCATATGTTTTGCCCAAAGTCCTCCTCTTCTCACCTGTGTGGGCTAAAGGGGGAGACACTCCATTTTTCCATAGATTCTTCTATTTTGAGGAGCACCCATAGCTTCAACTTGTTTTTGAATAGGTAGGTTGTTCTTCGCAAGGGGTATTAGCCCAGGACAAAAATGGTGAGGAACTCTTTTGGAAAGAGAAATTTCATGCAGCCAATGGGAAGGCCCAAGCATGCACTCAAAGGTGACTTGCTCTTTTTCCTTTTAAGTTTGGGGTGGGGTGGGGATTCTTTTTTCTTTTTTCCCTGGTTCCTAATGTGTTCCCACTATGTTCCCTTTAAGTTCCCATCAGAATCCCAATATGTTCCCCACCATGTTCTCCATAGCACCTCAGTGTTATCCCATATGCTTTGGCAAATGTTGTCCTCCTCTCACCTACATAGGTGGGCCAAAGGGAAGGAACTCTCTTCTTGAAAATAGAACCTTCTATTTTGGGGAGCCTTCATAGTTTTCTTTTTTTGAGCTCGTTGCAAACCAAAAGAAAAAAAAGGAAATTAGGAGGTACCTCATCTAATTAATTGCATTATATGTGCCAATTGGATGCCTACCCATTTACATTTTTTCAGCTGTCCATACTTCTTTTTTTTGGACACAAATGGACAAAATCACAGGCTACATAATACTTTGGAATGTCTTCTTTTTATTTTTGTCGGGTGTGATGATTATTGTGGTACCTCTTTTCTGCCCTCTTGATCATTGTCCATATTCATTATTGATACTACTCTTCCCCCTCCATCTTCCCCTGGGGCTCTGCCAAGGTGTGGAGTGTAAACTACAAACCAGTATTGGATTTTGTTAATAAGCATCAGTTCCACTGATTTAACTAATTTCAGAATCAGAAAACCACTGGTTGCAGTTTCTTCAAGAACCTGGAACAATGTCAGCAGGTTTCATGAAAGAACCGGAAAGGAACCGGCAGTTTGGCGAGTGGTTATTTGACCTTTTTTTTAAAAAGTGAGAACCTTACTACAGAACAGTAGCAAGTATCTATCTATGAAGGAAGGTAGTTTGTTCTGTTTTGTAGTTATGAGATCCACCAACCAAGGGGATGCTTCAGATTGTGTTCTTGATGTCTTTGGAAAGCTCTCAACAAGGAGGCGTGCATGGGCTTGGTTCCATGACATTTGGACTTGCGGTGCAAAAGTTTGTGAATATTGAATGATTTTTTTACTGAAAATTAATTAAATCGTAGCTTAAATTTTTCAGAGGAATTGGAATGTGCCTTTGGTGTTGTTGGAAAGATCTCAATGAGCAGGATTTAATAGAATTTGTTTGGTAAGATTTGGATTCAGAATATGGGAGATATTGATTTTTAAGTGATTTCTGCCACTGAAAATTCAAATAAATTCCCCAAAATCAGGTTTTGGAAGGAAAACTCAGTTGATGACACAATAACACTTGGGAAAGGGCACAGGCCGCACTAGTTTGAATTGTTTTAAAACTGTAGTTATGAACCTTAAGAACCGCCTTGATATTCAGGAGGGAATTTGCTGCAGTTTCTAGTACCCACCCAACACAGATGTGGACCTATTCTTTTCTTTGAAGCATTCCCACTGGGGGGTGGGGTCATGGTAGGGTGATCAGAGAACACCACTCTCATCTGTGTTAGCAGATGGTAGAAGCTGGAAGAGTTCATTTATAAATTGTTTCCACTGGAAAAGGAGTTGAAAGCATGACTCCACGTAGTCCACATTCTAAGTGTGGGACTCATGTAACTTGTGATCAAGAGATAGCTTGTTGGGTTATTATCAACCCTTCATGTATAGAATAAATTGTTGAGAGCCCCCCACCTTATGGGCGGTAAAATACTTTGTCTTCCTCTTGTGTTTTTTTTAGTGGTAAGGAACTTTAGGTGTTTGTGTGTGTGTGTTTATGCCATTTTGTAGTGTCTTTCTTGATTTGCTTACTTTTCTTCTTGCACCTTTGGAAAAGTAGGGTCCCTGGTAGTAGATTCCCATTTTTTAATGCTCCTGGGTAGTCTGGTCCATCAATAGGTGATTGTGCTATAAAACACATGATAGATAGCTTCACATTTGCCATGCACTTCAAATGTATACCTAACAAGCATAACCCCTTTACTAGTTATGACTAATTCCTTCCTTTCCCTTCTTATCAATGTCAGGTGGTTCTTATGGCTTATAACTTTCCTACTATAACTTTTGGTTTCAATAAACAATAATTAATTCGGTTTGTACTCTCTTCTTACTAGATTTGGATTTGTTTTTTATTTGTATTTTAATTGATATTTTAGACTACCTAGAATGTAATACTATAATTATTTGAATCAATTGTTTCATTCTTCAATCTTGGCACATTCACTATTTTGAGACAAAAGTCTTTGTTTGAATGAATGGAAACTAGTAAGCAGACACTTGCCCTAAAGGACATAAGAGCATGAGACATTGACCATAGAGAATGTTGTGGCATGTTTTACATGAAAAGTAAAAGCCTCTAATATCAGAAAATGTTGATTTCATGAAAAAAGATTTCTTACCACATTGCTTATGTATCTCATTTTGATATTTTATGGCATTTACGGAAAAAGGAAACTCAAATTGAAGCAGCTTTGTGCTTCTATCATGCATTTTCTTACAACAAAAGTCCCAAAGCTTAGGTTTTCTAGAGTTTTGAAAGTGAGAACCAGTGTTGGCCAGTCATTTGATTTTGCTGATAACCCCCACCCCCTAGTTTGGGTTTCCTTGAAATGCTTAGAAATCAAAGAACCTCTGGTTATTTCAAACCCCTCACAAAACTGAAGGTTTTCAGGAAAGAGCCAGCAAAGACCCACTGGTTATTTGATCAGTTCTTTGATTTTCTAGACATGTGATTATATATCACAACCAGGTCTTTTACACTTTTTGACATCCATGGTCATATGTATCATAGCCGATTCTTTGATTCTTTTGAGAACCACAGAACAGGAACCACCAATGGGCTAGGGTTTGGTACCATTTCTAATCTGCGCCCAACAACACTGGTTTGGTTGGGCAGATACCCACCTTAGCAGGTAAGAACTGCTGGTTCTGGTTGGTAAGAAGAACCTAACTGGAACAAGATATTTTCAAGAATCAAAACCGGAACCAGTTTACATCTTAATCTTGCTACTTGAAACAACTACCTACATCAATTTCTATTTTATTTTTTCACTTCTGAACTTTCTATGCGCTTGGGAACATGAGCACAATCTGGGGCTTATGAGCCCTTGTTAGCTAGCTAACAGCCTATGCCAAAGATACCACTGACAAGCTCTTGAACTTCTCATTCCAAAGCAAATCCCTGATTAACCCATTAGCTTCAGGTTTGCTTGGCCTGCAACACTTATCACCAGAGTGCCTTCTTTTGGTTTTTGGGAGCAAGTCAAGAAATGTGATCATTCTTCTGCCTAGGGCACACTAATGGTTAGCCTCCTCATTAGCTTAGCCCATCGTCTACCAGGTTCCAAGCTAACGGCAAACTAACAGACTGCTCATGTGCCTAGCTTAATAGTCAAACCTTCCAACAAAACCGTGCATGGTGCCACAAACTTTTTTTGACACCCAGCAAAGTTCATTTTGGGGGAGGGGGACCCAAGGTGTAAACACCTGCTTTGGTATCATGAAGAGAAGACACCTAATTGTTTGTGTCATTGTCACACAGTGGTCTATAGATCACTTGTTTATTGGTGGCCTATGCTAATACTCCTTCCTAAGACCATGGGTACCTACCTATTTATCACACAACTTTATAATTTAAAAAAAAGACTTCCCCAATGGCCTTTTCTGAATGTGTTATGATGGTTACCTTGGGCCACTCATCTATTTTTCCAATTGATGGCAGCTTACCAAACTTATATAGCTGTATTATTATGGGCCAAATAAGGTTGCTTACCTTGAAATATTGAGTTCATCTGTGTAACCTTTTGTCATTTACTTTGGTTTTGGAGAAGTTGTTTGAGGATCTTTGGAAACAATACAATCATTAGTCGTATTATCCCTGACATTTTCTTGACAACACATATGGATGTTACAGTTTCTAATCTCTTATTTGCATGTTGAAAGTTATAATAGTTGGCTGCACATTCCCACTAACCAAGCCCAACGGAAAAAGGGAGAAAAAAAACAAGTTGAAATACTTGCAAGATCATTTGAGAACTAAGCTAACTGAAGAAGAAGAATTCACATTTCTTCTAGGGTTTCATAAATGTTTGATTCATATCCCACTAGAAGAAAAGTAGAGGTCACTAATGGAGGTCTTGTGTGTGCATTTGTGGTAACACGAAGTTGTCCATCCTGGGTAGCTTAATAGGTATGTGCCCTGGATCCAGCGGTACAGTCATAGGTCCCTGGCCCCCTTTTAAAATTGCATTGGCAATTTCAAAGAGCCTTTTCTCGGAGCCATTGGATGAAAGGTCCAAAACCAGTCTTGGGCTGTTCTTTCAATTTTTGAAGAATCACCAGTTTCCGTTCTTCAAAATATTCCAGAATCAAAGAACCACCCATTCCACCTACTTCAAAAACCTCAAATAATATCTTCATGAAAGAACCAGATAAATGATTCTGTTGTCAGTTCTTTGACTTTTAAATTTTTTTTGAGAATCATGGTTTATATACCAAAATTCATTTTTTGAAAATTTTGAGAATTGACAAATTAAGTGAGTATATGCCCAGATGATAACCGCTGGGTATCTGTCCCGCATTTTAAGAACAACACCCCATGAAAACTAGTTATGCTTTCAGCTCTATCCATCATGTGAACCCTGCCATTCTGGTCCCTTTTGTTCAAGTAACATCTTTGTTGAAGTAAATAAAATTGGGAGGTCTTACTCCAGTACTTTTCTATGTTTTTCCCCTAAGTGAGATGGGTGGTGGTCTGGGAGTTCCCCTATTCAGGAGCAACTCTATTCAAAAACACTACTTATAGTATATAGGTACTTGCTACTCACCTTGTTAGACAGGGGTATTAGACCAGGTCGAAAATGGTGACAAAAAGCCTTGAAAGTTTCAGGTTTTTTCTGGGTGACAGGCCAATCAAAATGACTCATTGCAACCTTGGGAGCCCCCTCTAATCCCAAGGACAAGAGGAGCTAGTACAGAGGGGTGATTTTCCTCAATTTATCATATTGTTGTCCTTGGACAATTAACATTTTCAAGTCTAACTATTTCACTCCTTTCCTAATAATCATCTCTTTTTTTTTCTTTACTCACCAACATGGATATGAAAAAATAAATTAACATGTGCATTTTCATGTTCACGATATTTATATTAAATCAAATTAAATTAAATTTGAGATTGACATAGATAATGATGAACTATTGGACACCATATGGGAACATAAGAAGAGGGGGAAAAAATAGTTGATTGATGTTCATAATGCAAAGTAGTTAATTGAATCATGAATATACACAAGTGAAAATAACATAGCACAAACGATGAAAAGATCTGTTATAGATTGATTATTCATGCATACAGGGGAAAACACCAATTACCATTGAACTTGAAACCATGTGCGAGGACCAACTTGAGACTGAACTGTACTCTCTAAGTTACTTTGTTATCAAATTAATCTTGTAATAAAAGAGTCTAACCATGGTACATGGTTCCATCCTTTCAATCAAATTACCTAACCATGTTATGGTTCCATCATCTCCCATGATTTTGTTGATTTGCCCTAAAGGCCAAAGCCATTGTGCAATGAACTTCTTGGTTTGTCATGTGCTAACATTGATGGGTGCATATGATGGGTGCATAGGGCATCATTGGACCAATCATAGTTTTGTGAAGGAGACTTAAGGTTTGCAACAATCATATGGAAAAGGAGAACAAAGGAGCACATGTGATAAGCTTAGGGTTGTTATGAGTTGGGTGCTAGAATAGAAGATTTAAAAAAAGGTTGTGTGCATCAATTGAATGGTGAAGATCTTGTTATACATTTTAATGTTTTGTTTCACCGTTTTGAATATCATTGCACAATGAAATGCGATTACATTGATTGTTCACATTGATTGTTGTTGTTGGTGTCATGAATGTGTGAGAGAATTCAATTGTGTTTTACTTTCACAATGCACTATGAGATTTGTTCATTATTTGATCCGCAATAAATCTATAACAAGAAGTTACATATGTCATAATAAAAATGTCATGAATTCAATAATGAATGAAATTTTCTACCTCTGTCTTCAAGTTTTCACTGGAACTCTCACTATCTTTGTTGATGTAAAAATGTCAACATTGTTCGACACAATGTCTCAATTTTTACACAGCAATGCATCCAATCTGAATGTTGTGATGATTATGTTATTTGACAGGGTGAGTGATTATGTGATCTAGTGATATGTGAGTGAAAAGATCAAGCATTTTACCGCTCAGCTCTTTGCCATGTATACAAAGGTTCCAATATTTGATAATTGAAATCATGCAAAGACAAGTTGTGTATGTGCGCATGAATATATTCTTTGGCTTCCATGGAGTAATATTTGAAACTACATATTTGTTTGTGACAATTTATCAAGGCTAAGTGGAGGGTTTAAATTTTTGAAAATCTGCTAAAACTAAAATATGATCAGATGAATACCCACCATTAGGAGAATCATGAAAATCAATAATAGGTGAGCAACAAACTTTGATGATATATATGGTATTAGATACCTTGAGCCTAATTACTCCTTATAGCCAAGCTCAAAGGTTCTCCCTACACTCAAGGTACCCACTACCTGATCCTTATAAAGAATACATATTACAGTAGCAAGACAACATTACCTTCACAGAGTATCAAAATGTGGGTCACTTTGAAACTACCTATTGCAATTTGATGAGGACTTTGGTGATGAACTACAATTACTTGTGTGTGTCTTTGTGTTGCATGATACATGAACACCCATTTTTCGGTTACATAATTTTCAAACTATGGAAATTTCATCAACAACTTCCAATCACATTTTTGTTTCAAGGTTGTCTGTAAATTTCCAATGTTGACGATGGGTATATCTGGATTTAATATATCAGACTTAAAAACAATTTCAGCCAAATAAGTGTATATATATAGGTTTTGAAAATGTTCAAATCTGGGTATGGGTAAACACATGTAGGGCTTGCAAATTTATCAATTTGAGGAAGGTTAATAATGTTAAATATCCATTGTGTATCTTCCATTTTAACTTATGGATATCAATTAGCTAAAAGGGGAAAAAAATTGTAATATACAGTTAAAAAAAGGAAAAATGATTTATTTTTATTTTTAATTCACCAAATTCATGTAATGGCAAATGGTAGCACAATCTTTAAAAAGTGCAATCTTGCAACTGTAGTTAGTTCATTTGGGTAAAAACTAAAAGACAGAGCTCATCATAAAGGAAAGAGATGTCCCTGGAGGCTAGGTTGTTGTCTTTTTGTTCCTTCCTTTGTGCAATAGAATGTATGTTATATTTGTGACAAACAAAAGGGAAAAAAGGAAACAAAAGAGAAAAGGCCACTAGGTGAACCAAACTCGGACAGGAATGTTTCCTGCTCACCCATCACTCCACCTTTCTCTATGGTACTAGGTAACCAGAGAGAGTGTGCAGGTTACCATGAATAGTTGAGGAGCATGAACCAAGCTCAATCATTGAGGTTAAGAGGGAGGTGGTAACTATGAGGCACTTGCCAGTGTTGGGCGGGTAATTGGTTTACCCGCATACGGATTCAAGTAGATACCCATTTAAACAACCATCCTACTGGTACCAAACTCGGACAGGAATGTAACTGGGTATCAAAAGCCTTGACAAAGGAACTGTTCAAGGACACTCCTAAGGTAGCAGAGAAATATGTAGACAGTAGAAAATACTTGGGGATGTTATTAGGTGAAGAATTTGAGGACTTGTCCCCATTTGACCCTTAATAGTTACCCACCTATTAAGCAGGGGTATTAGGCAGCCCAGGTTGAAAATTGTGATAAACAGTTTTAGAAACAACTAAATGTGTTCCCATGAAGTTCCCAAATTGTTCTCTCAAGATATTCCCAATAATACCACACTTTTTCCCACATGCTTTCATTTGAACTTTCATATAGGTATATAAACTATAAAGGTGGTCCAAAGGAAAGCACCTTTGTGCTTCTATTTAGGGAGAGTGCTCAATGTTTCAAAAAAGTTGGTCATGGGCCAATCAAAGTAGCTTCTTCAAAACAAAAGCAAAAAATAAAAATAAAAACTTTGGGTGCACCTCCAACTACTTATTAGAGGTAACAATAGGTACCCAGATTACAACCTCCTTGGAATAAAGTTTTATATTGAGCACTAAAACAAACAAGGTCCCATAGACATAGTGATGATGCATGATACCCAAGTAAAGGATATAGACACGTTCCACAAAGCCCATATTCTTGGACAAGGAGCTCTTTTGCTAACCATGAACTAACACTTAAGTTGGTTCACTTGCCCTTAGAAGGGCCCATTTTAGGATTATTTTTTCTAATTCCCCCTTTAATACTTTTATGAAAACAATATTCACCCTTGAGCTTTAACCAACTCCAAAATAGGTTGCACTCAATCCTTGAGTTTTTTGGATGAGCAACAATGATGTGTCTCTTTGTAATGTTTCTTGCTTGAGATGGATTGTGTTTAATTGAATCCTTTTCATTGCTTCTGGTTGAGTGCATTGGCTAAAGAAGTGATATGTTGTATTGTAGTTATTTTTATCATTTCTTTTAAGAAGTGATTCTCCTATAGAAAGCATTGCCATCACTAGGGTTTTAGGTTCCATTGATCCTTTGCTAATCTTTTATATTCCAGTCCTTTTTAGCTTCCTAGCGAATCTATCTCCACATCACAAGGGTTTCAGCATGGCAATTTTCTCTCATGTTAGTCTAATTTAACATAGTTGCTCTATGTAGGAAGGTATATGGAAGTTTGAATGTGTTTGCTTCAATCAATTTCCCAATCTATCAAATTAATTCCACTTTTTAGGTTATCATATTCATCAAGTCCAAATGGCCAAATAACTACAAGTCATCAAGTGTAAACAAGCAAGACCTTCAATTTACATTGTCATAAACCTTGGAAAAGGTTGGATAACTAAACGCATTGCAAATATGAAAGAATTGACTATGATTAATTCTCAATCTATTGCAAATTTTGCAATAGCCTTGACCATTTAATTTGGGATTACATGTCCTTTAATGCAAGGAGGTCACCTAAAGCAACTCCTATTAATGCACAATGGCTTGCAACTATTAAACATCCAACTAAGGCCTACATCTAGTCAAGGGGCCTTACACAAACAGTGACAAATTCATAGTGGTACACAAGTGGAATTAGGATCATAGACATCCCTATGACAAAGACTTTGCTAAAAGCAAAGCATTTGATCCCAACCAACACTTGGTTGCAAGGGAAGTTGGTAAGCAAAAAGTTCAAAAAAAACCCTTTTATTCCTTTCAAATTCAAGTACACCTTCTGAAGATGAACATGGTAGATGCTCCTAATTATAAGGATGAAGGAATGGTGATTCCACATCAAGACTCAAATGTTACCTAAATTGTGTTAGAACAACAATGATTGTTCGATCTAACCAATTAAATAAAATGGAACGGTTTTAAAGGAAAGTCAATGGATAAAAAAGAAGTGTTGTTGAGCATGGGTGGGATTTTATTGGAGATAACAAGGGTAAAATAATTATTCCTAACTCACAAAAGCTATGGAAGCCATTCCACGACACCATTTTCCCTAGGTAATTTTCATAACAAACCTAAGGCTACAAGGAACAACAACATGATAGTGACCGCCATTGATGTCCAAAATACAATTATGACTCAACTTCATAAAGGCATAATCATTCCAACCTAATTAACAATTCCAATTGTTGTTGTTAGTTCTAAGGATTATTAAAGTGTTAAACAACATATCCTTCAAGACTTAGGATTGTTTGATAGCAAGAATGAAGATGCAAATGGCTTGTAACCAACTCAACAAAAGTCATAATCCCCAAATAAGTCTCACAACAAACAAACTTCAAGGGCCACAAATAATTTTTAAAATTTGAAAACATGTTTTCAAGGAACATAAACATAAGTTTGATTCAAGCCCTAACACTAAATTGTCAATAAATGACAATGTTACTATAAAAGCATGTCTAAAACATAACCATTTGTCATGCGCTTCTATGTCAGCACCTATAACCATCATTGTCACCAGACTCACAACACATAACATAGAAATACCGTGAATGGTACATCACATCCAAATGATTTTGGTGATTCAAAAGATCTCACCTAAAAACAACAAAATGTAAGAACCCAAGCCTAAAACAAAAAAAACCAAAACACTGCATAACAAAATTACAAAGTAAAAAATATGTTTTGGCATCTCAAATCACCAAAATTGATTTGAAGTCACACAAGATGGGATTATATTCCATGATAAATCTTTCAAACCCCATTCACACTTAAATTGGTTCAAGATTAATTAATTAGCTTGACTAACCCAATTTATCCTTAATTAATTAGGACCTAACTAAGCAACTAAATTAACACACCTAACACATCTAAGCATAAAAAATGGATCCCTAACCTACATTGGATGTTTATTTAAGGCCACCAAACATTGAAAGGTTTTGTCACAACCTTGACATTGGGTTTGCGAGTAAATGTGGAGTGCAAGGGCCCATGAGGCCAAGAGAGTGTGTTTAGGTGTGAAACACACTTTCACTCTCACAAATGGGGGAAAATGCAAGGGATGGAACCCAATGACTCCCAAGTGCAATCCCACTTTGGAAGTTACACTCCTACGAGAGTTATGAATGTTTAGAGCCTTGGTTGGAAAGGTAAAAAACCACCAAATTGAGCTCTTAGGACACCATTAGAAAGGTCTTGAAACGAAGATGCTTAAAGTGCCCTCGCATTGTTCATTTATACTTGATTTGCATGAGTTATGATCAAAAGAAAAGGTAAGAATCAAATTGAAATTTTGATTCCCAACCACAAACCCTTTGAAAGTAGGGGTCAAATGAGCTCCAATTGGGGCATATTATAAACCTTTCATTGCCTCCTTGAACAAGCCTTGGGCAATCCCACAAGGCACATTTAAGGTTTAAGAAATTGATAAATAGAGGAAATATGTATAGTTTGAACAACATATCAAAAGTAGGAATTGGCATTTGGTGGTTATGCTACATAGGTTTGTGAAAATATCATCACACTTCCTTAAACTTGGCCCTACATGATGCTCAATATCACCTTCACTTGGGATTGGTATTCCACACAACAACTCTAACATTACGACCCCATAATCAAATACAAAAGACAATTTTCTTGAACATCAACCTTTTGTAATATTCAAACAGTTTGAAGATGTTTTATCCATCATGTTGCACTAACTATTTTAACACAAGAAATTTTAGGTTACATGTTTAAAGGATTTGTAGGGACAACAACAATTGGAACCAAAGGTGAACCTTGGATGTAAATTTCAAAACATCAAGTTTTTACAAGGATTGTATTAAGCTGCATGTTTTAAATTATTAATAGAACTTTAACATAGTAAGTACCTTTTAAAAAATAAATATGCTTGCAACTTCCAAAGGCAAGTTTCTTGTAAAAGGAATTAGAATTATGTTATTAGCATCATCATCCTCATTATTTAACTGCAATAACCGCTCCATGTTTGAGGACAACTTTAAAAAGCTAGGTTCTACCTGGAAGGATTACAAAACACATCAGTTCTCAATGCATCCCATCCTTGCACCAACTTTGACCTAAAAATTTCTAGAGACCTTATTATCTTGACATTCAATGTTCAATGTTTTGTGTTTAATGCTTGGAAGGCTTAATGTTTTGGGAAAAAAAATTTACTCTTTTGGTTTTTTTCAATTTATTTTTATTTTGTTTGTTTGTAATTTATAATATTATTTCAAACTTGCTTGTGAAGTGAGTGCATGATTGTGAAACATGAGATTTTTCATGGGTTTTGGTGCCTTGGCTTCAAGTTTGTTTATTATTTCTTATTTATTTTAAAACTTATTTAATAATGTGAATGTCCCCACATTTTTCACTTCATTTTCATTTATTCAAACTTGATAAGCTTATGATGAATGGAGATGTTAAGATCAGGTTAAGTTTAAATGAAGGTACTTTTTGTATATTTTATGAAACATGTGACAACATCTTCAAAAACATTTCTAAAGATTAAAGGCTAAAACATCTACTTGACATATGCAAAATTGGATTTCTTAAGAAATATATCATATATCTAGTCTTACAATTACTTAATATTGATAGAAATCAGTAGAATGACAAGAAGACATCATCTACCTTGCTCGAAAAATTTGTCTATGTTGAAATTTGAATGTTAGCTAAGCAATAAGTCCTTAATTGTACGGAACATAAATTGTAAGTAAAAGTTTTTGAATGTTTCAAACCTTACAAAATACATCAAACAATGATATGGTACTCGCATTATTTTTTAGGGCTTTGTATGGGGAATCATCCACAAGGAGGCACTAGTACAAAACATGGTTTTTCAAATAGTTCAAGTTGATTAACTAGTTTTTTTAAACTAATGGACATGTCCATTTTGACTAGGGGCCCAAAACATGTATTTTTTGACCAATCAACTTGACTAAAATGACTTATTTGACAAATACATCTAGTAAAGTTATACAACACTAATCAAAATGGCCAATGGGTTTAGTCAAATGGGACATCCAATCAAATTGAATATAAGAAATTTACATCATTTGTCAAAATGACCAATGTTTTCTAATCAAATGGAACATTTTATGCCTATTACATGCCTACTTCCTGCCTTTCATTTACAATTTTACAACCTACCTACCTACCTACCCACCTACCTAAATGTACAACCTATTTACCAACCCACCCACCTACCTAGATGTAATACCTACCTATTACCCACCCACCTACCTAAATGTACAACCTACCTACCAGCCTACCTAATGTATTACCTACCTACCTATTTACCACTTGCCTATCCACCCACTTATAACCTACCTAAATGTATTACCTATCTACCTATTCACCCGCTTATAACCTACCTACATATTAAGTTCTTACCTACCTACCTACCTACTTACCCACACACCCACACACCTACATGGGTGTACTACCTACCTACTTTCCCACACACCTATTTACATACATGTATTATGTACCTACATACCCACCCACCAACCTATCTCCTACAACCAAATACCTTCATACCTCATAATCTTGTAATGAAGTGCAAAAACAAACATGTGAAATAAAAAAATTAACAAAAATTGAACAACTTTTGATGGTGTGGTCCAATGGTTAGGGACTTGGTTTATCATTGGGGAGGTAAAGGGTTCAATTCCTAACATTATAACCTATGTACATGCTTTAGGGGCTAAAGTAGGTAGGGTAAGCTAAGTAGGATATACTAGGTTATGTTAAAGTAGGTCAAGTAGGATAAGGTAAGGTACGCTACCACCTACCTACCTACCTATTTACTTGCCACAAAGTTTTTTTATCCAGGCAAAAACTTGACTAGTCAAATGGTCCAATAAAAAAAACCACCTTAGTCACAACAGACATGTTGAAATTGATTTGTCCAAAATGATAAAGTGGTTTTTTTACGCATGTTCAAATTGGGCGTTTTTGGACTAAATTTGCAAATAAAAAATGCCATGTTTTCTAGTAGTGAGGCAATTTGAAGGTACCATATTTTCTAGGTTTGAAAGTTGCCCATAACTTTGACAACTCTTTCATAAACACATGTTTATGTTTTTTGTCAAGATGCTTGACCCTAGTCAATGTGTAGTGCATTTGTTGTAGAATCACCAACAATAACAAATGCAATCAAGGTCAACAAATTACCTTCATTGGAAACTTTGCAATCAAAGTGCCTAGTCCATGGTTTCACATGAGATCTATTGAAAGACATACCAACCCCAAAATACAACATGAATAAACATGACAAAAAGGAGTTTGAAATCACATGATTGTTCAAATAAACAATAACACCTCCAAAATTCAATGTTCATGTGTACATTGCATCAATGAATATTACCCATGAAAATGCAAGCTGATGTTTCAAATCCTTGAACACAAACATTTCCACCAGATTATTCACATTGAACCTACACAAACATGGCAAAAGATTACACTACAAGAACATATTTGTGAGAATTTTTGCATTTGAAAGGTAAGCACAAGCTTGTAGTTTCACTATTCCAATCATCTTATTACTACCAACAATAAGTATAATAAGGTAAACTTGATACTATGTCAAGTTGTCCATACACACACCTACTTTTAGCATCCATAAAAGGCATTTTTGAAAAAACTTGCAATTGGGCATAAACAATTTTGAAGTTGGTGACAAAGATTTTGATTACATTTCCAAACCACATAGTGGTGTGCTATGATAATGCTGATGGATCCCAATAAAGAGAAGTGGCACCACTAATGAATAGATAGATAAAAACATCAAAACTACAAATAACCTTTAAATCAAACAAATGCTTTTGAACCAACTAACATTGAAAAAACAAGGAGGAGAACTCATTCTCGTGTTGAAGACCAAATTCCAATAGTGAAATTCTCCAGGCAAAACAACACAAACTTTTCACAAAATGGCTTTTTGTACACTCTGGAAAGAAAAATGGGTTTTCTCATGACTTTTTATTTCTTATAAGGTTGCCAATATTTTTTGGAATCATGTTGTTGATGATTGACATGTGGCCCAACAACAATAGTAACACATTTAAATATTTTCTTTACAAGTGTGTTGGAAACAACAATTTTCAAAACATCCTCCATATTGTGCAACGCTCTAGAAGATGGTACACGGTTAATGGTTATGGTGGTGTTTAGTGTAACAATTTCCAAGTAAGGTTTGTTTTCGGTGCTCATGAGCTTTATGAGTCCATTGATTTATGAATATTGCTTGCAGTTATGTGCTTGATTCTTCTTTTCTTGAGGAGCTACTTGGATTTCATTCAACAACTTGTTGTTAGTGGCCTAGTTTTCGAAAAGAGATTGGGCAACAAATAATGTAGAAGAAGAAGATGGTGGAGATGAAATGGAAGCTAGATTATTGTTATTTGCTATTTTGTTTTGAATTGGAGAGGGTTTTGAGGTACCTAGAGTAGCACAAAGCTCATCATGCTAGTTCCTATAATGACCAACTAAGGGTTTCATCATCTCCAAAATTCCAACGACTATTGCATTGGGCTTTATGTAGCCACTGCCTATACTGCCATTGTTGCACCCAACCATTTGAAGGTTTTGTGTTGTTCAGAGTTGTGACATGTTTTTGTTGATGTGCTAGGGCTTTGAGATGAAGAAGAAGTGCTTCCTTTTCCTTGTTGTTTTGCTATTGCTAGGGTATGCACTTTTGGAGGTTGTTAGAATGGTGGTGTTGTTAGTGTTGCAAGATGGGTATCATTGTCATGGACTCTTTTCAACCTTTAAGCAGCTCATGAAGGTTTTGCTCCAATGTTCGACACCCACAATACTTAGTTTGGTAATGGAGATCCCATCACTATTACTTTAGGGAATGCGACTTTATTGTGGACGTTGTTAGTCAACAAAAAGTAATGGCGACTTATGTTACTGTGCACATTCTAGTTAGACAATTGTTACATATTTTGAACTTGGCCATTTACATCATCTGTGACCTCATTCTCAAAGAACCCAGAACCTTTAGCCTTGCCTAGGACTTCTTTGAACATCACACAAACATAAAACCTAAGTCCTTAAGTATTTGAACAGAACTACTTCCAATAGGTGGTAACATATTGAGACTAGGTCCCAATTTTTAGATCAGATTCAAACACTAAAAAATACCACAAAAGATACAAAATCTAGTGAAGGGATCAAATGGATTAGCTTTAGCACATGGAATTCCTTGCAAGTAGTAGGAAATACTTTTTATTGAATTTTATTATTCATATGCGGGGTCCAATGTTTAAAAAAAATAAATTAGTCATGAACCTTTTTCCTTCTCGATGGAAAATCAATTATGAACTACCACCATTTTTACACTATAACTAATTGTTAAAAAGAAATGACAAAAAACAACCAGCAATTGTAAATAAACCAAACGCACAAATCCTTCCACAAAAAAGGGGAAAAAAAACAACAATTGCAATAGAAAAGAATAGAAACAACAAAACATTACCGTAAAAGTTGCCGAACTTCATGTGATGAGGTTCATGAGGTAAGGCCTCCTACTTGTGGTAAGTAGCCACCAGCAATCCATTCGCATCTAGAATTAATAATTTCTTCTTCTTCATAAGCGTCGATACCATGGCTAGTAGCACCTCCTCCTCCTTCTCCACCTTGCTAGCTCCTCTTCTATCATTACATAGAGGTGTTTCATCTTGATGTAAGACCTACAAAGCTTTCCACATGGAAGAGACACATAACCACACAATGTACATACAAAGCTTGAGAGAAAGCTAGTTGAAAAGCTTCATGATCAAGCCATAGGAATGAAAAAAAAAGATCGCCAAAATGAGTGCCCCAAAATTGTACATTTTGCTTAATTTTTGGCATCGAATGGTTTTAATTTCATTGAATTTTGATAGACTATTGTTAATAATTTCAAAATTTTCAATTGCTCTAGTAATGAATTGATTAATTTTGAACATGAGTCTGAGGTACGATAATGAATTTTTTTCAAATGCTTTATGTGCACATATATTATGGACTAGGTAACTAGCAAGAGCATGCAAGTTACCATGAGTACTTGAAGTGGGAGTGTCAACACAATTCTTAATAATTAGTGTGCTCAAGTCAATTACGACACATAACCAATTGTTCATGGTAACTAGCATGCTTGAACTATTTATTGGACATAACCAATTGTACAAGAAGCCATGTTGTCCAACACAGAAGGGGGTGACTTATGAGGTTTAACCAACTAGCAACCAAGAATGTGCAAGTATTAGGGAGGTACAAAAATGTCAGAAGGCAGCAGGATATGTGATATAATTGGCCAATTCTGGTCTAATGGCATGCTGCCATGTCAACAAGAAGCCCCCTACAATCAGTTATGTGCTCATTGTGAATGGATTCACCTTTTAGAAGACCATGCAAGAAGAACCAGTAGGCTCCATTTTGAGGTTGTGGACATATTTACAATTATTAAAAATAGTGACGTTATGTGTCATATTAAATGGTGTGAAATCACTTCAAAATACACTGGGAAGTGATTTATGCTTTGATTGATAAATCTTAAGGTAAGACCCTGTTTAAACTTTTCTGACCTTCATTAGTGTTTTATTTTACCAAAATGATAATCAAATTCAAGAGTGACAAACAGGTCACTGTTATCAAGTTTATTGAAACATTTTGGACTAGACACAAGAGAAGATGAAAAAGTAACACTCATAGATTGTTGAATCAATCTTCACACATTTATTGATGAATTTCATGAATTGAAAAGAATTTTATGTGCCTTGTATGTTCTATTCTTGTGACGTCCAGTTGTTGATTGGTTAGCCGGACATGAATCCTAAGGCTCCTTCAATTCCAAGCCCAAGTATATGCTGTTGTGTGGGGGGCACTTTCATATATGTTTGTCACCATCATTTGTTGATTGAGGGTGAATTGATGTTGATCGTATAGTAAAAGTACCAGGGGTTACATCCAATAACCAATGCATTCATTATGGTCCCTTTAATTGAGAGCAAATTTGGCTAAAGCCTAAACCCAAGGCAGAGCCAAGGCATGCTTATTTTGAGAATGCCTTGCTCAAAGGCATTACCCAACATAAAGCATGGGCAGGAAAAAAAGAATTCTATGATACCTAGCCCAACCAAACTTATAGTCATTTATCCCCAACTTCAAAACTCCATTTCTGGCAAGAATACTAAAGGAAACAAAATGCTTGGCATAGTTGACATTTTGCTTATCAAAACAGCACACCCTTTGCAGAGGAGAAATTCCTCTAGATAAGGTGCCCTTCGCATACACTAAAAATGTTTGAACCCCGTGCCTAATGCACAGGTGTGTGCGTATTCAACGGTACATATTACAAAATTACAATTACAAACTACATTTTCAAAACCTCTTTATATACAACATTCCGCATGTATCCATCAGGACCCTAGCCATTAAAATCTTGATGTTTGCACTGCTTGTGACTCGTGAGATAGCAACATATAGCTGACCATGGGAATAGACCAGAGACGGCAAATATATCCCAACGTTGATAACAACAATAAAAGATTCTTTGAAATCAATGCATTTCTGGGCAAAGCCCAAAACCCTAAACACTACCTCCAACTTCTGTTTTTTCTTATTTGCTTCCTCAAACCCTAACCCTAAATTCACCGCCTACCACATTCGCGATCCTTCGACAACTTCTCAAAATACAATGTGCATATGTACATACTCACTTTGCTGGTTCCGAAATATATCCATTTTCAGACATTGGTTAATCCTATCTTTTGTTGGGCCCTGCCCCCACAGGGACAGGGACTATCGCATTGGATCCAACTTTTGGAAGCTTTACTTATTAGAATTGGTTTCACATTAAGCAAATCGGTTTCGTTGATGAGAGCATTTGTATTCCACTCTTTTTTCACCCCATCAGAATAAACAGACCATGACAGGACAAATGGATGACCAAACGAATGGATGGATGGATGACAAGATAGATAGATGAAATGATGCTTCACAACATCCTTTACTATACGTAAAGTTCTGCTGATGTTTTAGGGAAACATTAGTTATGTTTCTTCAATGCTAGCTAACCTTATGACTAAGTTTTCCCATGGCTTTTGCACAATGTGACAAACCCCAGAAAAAAGTTGAGTAGATTAGTGTATACTTATCTATAATCGTGGTTAGGGGCTAAAAAAATGGGTGGAGGCCTAAGGGCAGTTAGTGACTTCAATTATAATGAACGCAATGGTCCAATGTTGTGTGAGTTATACTTATCACATACAAGGTTAGGACTTAGGACCCATGTTATGCATGGGTATTTGAGTTTGTTAGTAACCCCTAATTTTAGTTTCATTTTAAATTTCAAAATCAAATTTGAACTCCTGGTCCAATTCTCTTAAATATCCTTTGGTTTCAAATGTTTCCAAAACTCAAAGAACCTACGGCTTTTTTATGAGAGAACCATGGGCTTTTGGGTGCTTCTTTCTTTTTTGGTGGAGAATGGATATTTACTGGTGCTTTCATTTTCGGAGAATGATGGTTATGAGATTAAAGAACCAAACCTGACCGTGGGTGGGGTATGGTGCAATTTCTGATGTATGCACAAGACTGGTTAGGACCAGGATCATCTTTTGCCATGTTTATTTGGTTTGGCCATAACCAACACAATGTTTGTTTGGTTGCTTCATATGCAAAATTGTGGAGTTTCTCTTTGTAGTTGCATTGATATTTCATAGGGTTGCCTATTTCAATGTTGAATTGAAATTGAGCCAATTCTTAATAAAACTCAGTGATTTGAAGAACTTTTTAAGATGCAAAAGAAGTAAAAAAACTAATTAGTTGTTTGATTCTCTTCAAACATTTTCTGGCCTTTTGTGTATCTAGGCTTCATTGAATAGAACCCTATTTTGAGAATATTTGAACACAAACCCCATTTGTCCTTAACTTGGGTTGTTGGGGACATTTGGAGAACTCTTCAAGGAAAGCATTGTTGTTGGAAATCTGTTTTTTTTCATTCACTGATAATACAAGAATAAATGCAATGTTCCCCTCTTTTGGGTGGTGTAGGGTTTTACTTGGCTCAAATCCATTTACTGCATGCAATTGTTTGAAGATCATGTACATTGACTCTTCATTTCCTTTCTTTTGCTGATTTAGGATTTGGGATTTATGGACTTGCTTTTAGTTGTAGTTCTTTTAATAGTAGAGTTGAATATCTTGCCTATGTAATGATGATCTTGGAAACTCACATTATTACATATAGTAAAGGACGTCGGGATGTGAAGCATCATTTCATCCATCTGTCTCGTCATCCATCCGTTTTGTCATGGTTTGTTTACTCCGACCCAAAATGGCTGACTTTGCCTGGAGGGCCTGGCACATGTAGCATTTCGAGCATTTGCCTTTCCTGTTCTTCCTTTCTCCTCTCAATCAGGAAAAGTTTATGAAAAAAAACAGGAAAAAAAGAAAACATGTTTATGATGGAAAAATAGAAAAAATACAT
>Ga0116229_10003258_pt1 | contig 26616 bp, 22 predicted proteins | sample S1TSphgellanicum_3_FD_87313 | JGI IMG/M metagenome (GOLD analysis project Ga0116229, IMG submission 87313) | Host-associated microbial communities from peat moss isolated from Minnesota, USA - S1T2_Fc - Sphagnum magellanicum MG | ecosystem: Host-associated > Plants > Peat moss > Unclassified... | reverse complement strand
TAACTCTGCATGAAGGGACCAGCGCCAAATTGTCGTCGCTCGGGGCTGTCGCGGGTCGCAGCGCGACGGGTCGCGGCGCTCAGTGCCGCGGCGCTGCTCGCCTGGTGCACCGGACTGCGGACCTGGGGCGCGGACTGGCAGGACAGCAGCGACTTGGAACGGCTCGCGCGCACGGCGGCGCTCGCCAATTTGCCGCGGCTCGGCGATCAGCAACGCCTCGAGGTCGGGCCCGTCGCACTCGGTCAGAAGCTGCCCCGCTGCAACGCTGCCATCACGCCCAGCGTGGCGCCGGGGCTCAGGATGAACGGGCGCGTGGTCATCGAACTGCGCTGTTCCGACGCGAAGGGCTGGCACGTCTATGTACCGGTGAAGGTCGTCGGCACCGCCACCGTGGCCGTGGCCGCCCATGCCTTGATCGCCGGCACGGTCGTCACGGCGCGCGACCTCGAGGTCGAGCGCCGCGACCTCACGGCCTTGCCGCCGGGCTACCTAGACGATCCGTCGATCGCGGTCGGTCTCACGCTGATCCGGGCGCTGCCCGGCGGCGCAGTCCTCACCAACCAGGAACTCGAGGGCCCGAAGGCCGTGCAACGCGGCCAGAGCGTGACGCTCGTGGCCAGCATGAGCGGCATCGCCGTGCGCATGGCCGGCCGCGCTCTTTCCGACGGGCTCATCAACCAACGCGTCAAGGTCGAGAATCTATCGTCGGGCAAGATCGTGGAGGGCATTGCGCGCTCGGATCAGGTGGTGGAAATTGTTTTGGAATAGCCCTTCAGTGAACCACGTCACAGTCGATAACAGCGGGGAGGGTCGGCGAATTTGCGCACCAGCCGTTAAAGTTCAGCAAACCCGCGACGATAACCCCGTATGGGTAAACCGTTTACCCTAGGAGAGAGTTAGGTGCCCAATAAAATCAGTGGATACGCGCCGAGCGACCCGCTCTCGACCGTCAAGGGATCGGTCGGCGGTGCGGCGGCGGCGGACAAGACCGCGAGCGAGCCGAATGCCGCGGCGGCCGCATCCGCATCCACCGCAGATCAAGTGACGTTCACCGGCTCGGCGCGCACGCTGCAAAAGCTCCACGAGACGCTCGCCAACACGCCGGTCGTCGATGCGGCGAAAGTCGCGTCCGTCAAGCAATCCGTCCAAAGCGGCTCCTACCAAGTCGACACCGGACGCGTGGCCGACAAACTGCTCGAGTTCGACAGCAACCTGAGCTAGCCATGATGACCTCCCACGACGCCCGCGAACGCCTGGAGCGGCTTCTCGATCGAGAGATCGAAGTCGCCCGGCAGTTGGCGGCAACGCTCGACGCTGAACGCGGTGCCCTCACGGGCACGGCGGCGGCTGCTGTGGCCCACTGTGCAGAGGAGAAAATCGCCGTGCTGAAGAACCTCGAAATGCTCGACGGCGAGCGCCAGAGTTTGTGCGACGCCGCATCGATCCGACTGCCCCCGCCCGACCGCGCGCCGACTCAAGCCGACGCGCTTCAGGAACTCGCGCAGCTGCCGCACAAGGTCGGCGAGCGCTGGCAGGCGCTCATGGAAATCATGGCGCAATGCCGCAAGTCGAATGACATCAATGGTTACATCGTGAACGTGCGCCAGCGTCAGGTGCGCCAGCTCATCGACATCGTCCGTGGCGGTGAGATCGGCACCTATGGGCCGCAAGGCAAGACGTTCGCCAAGGCGCTGCGAGCCTTGGCGCGCGCGTAACCCATGTTGGTCTTAAGCCGGCGAGCGGACGAATCGATATTGATCCAGCCGGCCGAAGGCACCGACGTCAAGATGACCCTCGAGCAGCTCTTCGCCAACGGCCCGATCCTGATCACCCTCCTAGGGGGTACCGGGCGCCGTGTCAAGGTCGGCATCGAAGCCCCCGAACAGCTCGCGATCCGGCGAAAAGACGTCGCCTGAGTCGGTCCGGACCGGCGCCGGAGGCGCCAATCACGGCGGATTCGACATATCGCCGTGAAATATTTTCTGCGCTTCGCTAAATCTGTGACCTGTGTGCATAATGATCCCACTAAAAACATGCCTGGAAGGGATCGTATCGATGGAGCGTCGCCTGCACACTCGACATCGCGCGCGCACTACGGTGTACGTGGTGATGTCTGGACGAAAGAGCCGCATCTGCAAGGCTAAGAACCTGAGTGCGAACGGCGTGTTCGTCGAGACCGAAAATCTCGGCTTGCGCAAGGGACAACAGGTGCAGCTCGCGTTTGCGATCAACTTGGGATTGGTCACCAAGATCCACCGCCGTACGGCGATCGTCGCGCACGTCAGCCGCGGCGGCACGGGCCTCATGATGGAACAGTTCGCCGGCCGCTGAGCGAACGCGACGGCGTCCACCGCGCCACCGCCGCGTCCACCGCGCGGCGGCGTCCACCGCCCGTCGCAGGCGGCCCGGCGACGCGCTACACTCGCGGCAACATGCCGCCCCTAGATCCGCCGCGACTCGATGCGATTCGCATCCGCGGCGCCCGTCAGAACAACCTCAAAGACTTGGACCTCGATTTCCCGCTCAACGCGCTCGTCGTCGTCACGGGCGTGAGCGGGTCGGGCAAGTCGTCCTTGGTCTTCGACACGCTGTACGCCGAGGGCCAACGGCGCTACGTCGAAACCTTCTCCCCTTATGCGCGGCAATTCATGGACCGCATGGACAAGCCCCGCGTCGATGCGATCGAGGGGATCCCGCCGGCGATCGCGATCGACCAGACGAACCCGGTGCGCACGTCGCGTTCGACGGTCGGCACGATGACCGAGATCAACGATCACTTGAAGCTGCTGTTCGCCAAGGCGGCAAGGCTGCAGTGCCGCGGCTGTGGTGCCGTCGTGCGGCGCGACACCGTCGCATCGATCGCACACGCGGTCGCGGAGCGCGCCCGCGCGGCCGCCGACCCGCGCCTGGTGCTGACGTTTCCGGTCGCCGTCCCTCAGAATTTTTCCGATGCGGAGATCGAAGCGCTGCTCGCGCGCCAGGGCTACGCACGCATTCACGCCCGGCGCCGCGGCGGTCTCGAGGTCGTGCAAGACCGGTTTCGAATCAGCGCGGTTGAATCCGGCCGGGTCGCGGACGCGATCGAGGCGGCGCTGCGCTTCGGGAACGGCCGCGTGAACGTGTATGCCGACGCGCAGGACGGCGCCGTAGCACCGTGGCGCTACTCGACCGCGTTGCACTGCCCGGACTGCGACCTCGACTACAAGGACCCGACCCCCAGCAGCTTCAGCTTCAACTCGCCGCTCGGGGCCTGTGAGACCTGCAAGGGGTTCGGGCGGCTGATCGGCGTCGATTTCGACCTGGTGATACCCGACAGCTCCTTGAGTCTCGCCGGCGGCGCGATCAAGCCCTGGCAGACCGAGTCCAACCGCGAGTGCCAGCAAGATCTCTTGAAATTCGCGCGCAAGCGCGGCATTCCCGTCCACGTGCCCTGGCGGGATCTGCCTGCCACGGCGCGCGCCTGGGTGCTCGACGGCGAGGGGGAATGGCAGAAAGGCATCTGGTACGGGGTCCGCCGCTTCTTCGCCTGGTTGGAGACCAAAGCGTACAAAATGCACATCCGCGTGCTGCTGTCGCGGTACCGTTCCTATACCGAATGCAGCGCCTGCCGGGGTGCGCGCCTGAAGCCGGATTCGCTGCTGTGGCGCCTGGGCGAGCCTGCGCTCAACATCCGTGACGTGATGCTGCTGCCGATCGACCGCTGCCGGCAGTTTTTCGACGCTTTACGCCTGCCGGCGCCGCTCGACGAGGCGGCCGCGCTGGTGCTGGGCGAGATCCGCACCCGTCTGCGATTCTTGTGCGAGGTGGGCTTGGGTTACCTGAACCTGGATCGACAATCGCGAACCTTGTCGGGCGGCGAGGTTCAGCGCATCAATCTGACCACGGCGCTCGGCACCTCGCTCGTGAACACCTTGTTCGTGCTGGACGAGCCGTCCATCGGTCTGCATGCGCGCGACGTGGACCGCATCGTCACGATCATGCGGCGCCTGTGCGACGCGGGCAATACGCTCGTCGTGGTGGAGCATGACTCCAAGGTCATGGCGGCTGCCGACCGGTTGCTCGACTTGGGTCCCGGACCCGGCGAGCGCGGCGGCGAAGTCGTGTTTTATGGGCCCTACGATGCATTGTCGACCGCGTCTCGGTCATTGACGGCCGATTATCTGCTGCAGCGCCGCCGCGTCGATGGCGGCGGCGCACCGCCCGGACCGTTCGCGGGCGAACTGCGCATCGAGGGCGCGACCGAGCACAACTTGAAGAACGTCGACGTCGCGATTCCGCTCGGCAGGCTGGTCTGCGTGACCGGCGTCAGCGGCTCGGGCAAATCCACGCTGATACACGAGGTGCTGTACAAGGGTCTCAAGCGCCTCAAGGGCCAGCCGACCGACAATCCCGGCGCGCACGCGCGACTTCTCGGCGCCGCGGCGATCGACGCCGTGATCATGGTCGATCAGAGCCCGATCGGGCGCACGACCCGCTCGAACCCGGCGAGCTACATCGGCGTTTTCGATGCGATTCGCGCACGCTTCGCGACATTGCCGGAAGCGCGCGAGCGCAAGTACACCGCCGGCACGTTCAGTTTCAACGCCGGTAACGGTCGCTGCCCGAGTTGCGGCGGCAACGGCTTCGAGCACGTCGAGATGCAATTTCTCTCGGACGTCTACCTGCGCTGCGCCGACTGCAACGGCAAGCGTTTTCGGCCGCAGGTCCTCGAGTGCCGCCTGACGATGCCCGGCTTCGCCCCCAAGAGCATTGCCGATGTGCTCGAGATGACCGTGGCCGAGGCGCTTGGGTTCTTCGCCGGCGATCGCGAGATCGTCGACCGCCTGAGCGTCCTCGCCGAAGTCGGTCTCGATTACCTGCGCTTGGGTCAAGCCGTACCGACGCTGTCGGGCGGCGAGGCACAACGCTTGAAGCTCGCCGCACATCTCGCGGCCCAGGTGACCGGCGAGCGTTCGGCCCGCGCCGCGAAGCGCAGCGGCACCTCCGCCGCCGCCGGCAGCCCGACGCGGGGTTCGCTGTTCCTGTTCGACGAGCCGACGACCGGTTTGCATTTCGATGACATCGCCAAGCTGCTCTGCACCTTCCGGCGCCTGGTCGCGGCGGGCCATTCGCTGCTCGTGATCGAACACCATCTGGACGTCGTTGCCGCGGCGGACTGGATCATCGATCTCGGGCCCGACGGGGGCGATGCCGGCGGAACGATCGTGTGCGTCGGCAGGCCGGAGGACGTCATGGCGGAACCGGCGTCGCATACCGGACGCGCCTTGCGCGACGCCGTGGCGCCCACCGTACCGGCGTTGCGCGCCGCGGAACCGCTCATGCCCTGGCCCCGCGCGGCCGCCGGGGACCGTGGCATCGAGATCCGCGGTGCCCGCGAACACAACCTCAAGGATATCGACGTCATCTTGCGCCGCGGCCAGTTCACGGTCCTGACCGGCGTTTCCGGCAGCGGCAAGAGCACGCTGGCCTTCGACATCGTGTTCGCTGAGGGGCAGCGGCGCTATCTCGAATCCTTGAATGCCTATGCCCGCCAGTTCGTTCAGCCGGCGTCCCGGCCCGACGTCGATGCGATCTATGGCATTCCGCCCACGGTGGCGATCGAGCAGCGCACGAGTCGCGGCGGCCAGAAGAGCACCGTGGCCACGCAGACCGAGATCTATCATTTCCTGCGCCTGCTGTTCGTGAAATTGGGGACGCAGCATTGTCCTGCGTGTCGCGTGCCGATCGAGCCGCAGAGCGAGGATGCCATCGCGGCACGACTGCTCGAGGACTACCGCGGCCGCACCGTTCAGTTGCTCGCGCCCCTGATCGTCGCGCGCAAGGGTCTTTATACGGCGCTCGCCAAATGGGCCCGCGGCAAGGGCTTTGCGACGCTGCGCGTCGATGGCGCCCTCGCGCCCACCGCGAAGTGGCCGCGCCTCGACCGCTTCGTCGAACACGACATCGAGCTACCCGTGGCGACCGTGGCGGTCCGCGCATTGGCAGAGCCTGAGCTGCGCGCCGCGCTGCGCTCGGCGCTGACCCACGGGAAAGGCGTGGTGCACGTGCTCGAATCCCCGCCCGGCGCCGGGCGATCGGCCCGCAGCGCGGTGAACAAGGGCAGCGGGTCGACTCCGCGCATCTTCTCGACCCAGCGCGCCTGCTCGTCCTGCGGGCGGAGCTTTCCCGAACTCGATCCGCGCCTGTTTTCGTTCAATTCCAAGCACGGCTGGTGCACGAGCTGTTTCGGTACCGGGCTCGATCTGCCCGAGTTCGACGCCGACCAAACCGGCGAGGAAGCCGCGTGGACCGAACGCTCGCGCGGCGCGCTCGCGGCCTGTCCCGATTGCGCCGGCCGCCGGTTGAATCCGACGGCTCTCGCCGTCCTGTTCCGCGGAGCGTCGATCGCCGAGGTGACGCGCCGCTCGGTGCGCGAGTTCGGTGCGTTCTTGGAGTCGCTGACCCTGGTCGGCCGCGAACTCGAGATTGCCCGTGATCTGCTCACGGAGTTGCAGAGCCGCGCTGCGTTCCTGCACGACGTCGGCCTGGATTATCTCGAACTGGACCGCGCGGCACCGACGCTGTCGGGCGGCGAGGCCCAGCGCATCCGGCTCGCCGCTCAGTTGGGGTCCAATCTGACCGGCGTCTGCTACGTACTCGACGAGCCGACCATCGGACTGCATCCGCGCGACAATCAGGCGCTGCTCGCGACCTTGGATCGGCTGCGTGCCAAGGGCAACACCCTGCTCGTGGTCGAACACGACGAGGAGACGATCAGGCGCGCGGATCACGTGATCGATCTCGGGCCCGGCGCCGGCAGCACGGGCGGCCGGGTGGTCGCCCAAGGTACGGCAGCCGAACTCGAACGCATCCCGGAATCCGTGACCGGGCGCTGCCTTGCGGCACCGCTCGTGCATTCGCACCTGCCCCGCCGGCCGGTGAATGCCAAGCTGCCCTCGCTCGAGATCATCGGCGCGACGCTGCACAACCTGCGCAGCGTGGATGCGCGCATTCCGATCGGCCGCTTGACCGTGATCACCGGCGTGTCGGGATCCGGCAAGTCGTCGCTGGCGCGTGACGTGCTGCTCGGGAATCTGCAACGACTGGTCGCGACCGCGCGCTCCCGAAAAGCGGCGGTGGCGCTCGACGGCTGCGCCGAGATCCGCGGCTGGCAGCGCGTGACGCGGGTGCTCGAGGTGGACCAAACACCCATCGGCAAGACGCCGCGCTCCTGTCCCGCCACCTACATCGGCTTCTGGGATTCGATTCGCCGCGTGTTCGCGGAAACCTCGGAGGCGCGGTTGCGCGGCTTCACGGCGAGCCGGTTCTCGTTCAACACGGCTGGGGGGCGCTGCGCCGCCTGTGAGGGGCAGGGAGTGCAACGCGTCGAGATGAATTTCCTGCCGGACGTGCAGGTGTCCTGCGACGTGTGCAAGGGTCGGCGCTTCGACGCCGAGACCCTCGGCGTGACCTTCCGGGGCAAGAACATCGGGGAGGTGCTGGCCATGAGCGTCGACGAGGCCCTGCCGTTTTTCGCCGCCCACCGCAGCGTGCAGCATGCGCTCGAACTGCTCTCGCAGGTCGGACTCGGCTACTTGAGTCTCGGTCAGGCGAGTCCGACCTTGTCTGGCGGCGAAAGCCAGCGCCTCAAACTGGTCGCCGAATTGGCAAAGACGCGCACCGACGGTCCGGGTCTCGATGCGGCACGCCGCGACGGACAGCATACGCTGTACGTGCTCGACGAACCCACGGTCGGTCTGCACATGGCGGACGTCGAGAAGCTGCTCGGCGTGCTGCACCGGCTCGTCGACACCGGCAATACTTGCGTCGTGATCGAACACAATCTCGACGTCATGGCGGAGGCGGATTGGATCGTGGATCTCGGACCCGAGGGCGGAGACGGCGGCGGCCGGGTGGTCGCCGAAGGGCCGCCGGCGACGGTGGCCCGCAAGTCGCCGCGCAAGAGTCATACCGCGCGCTACTTGAGCGACTTCATCACCGCCCGCGGAGCCGCTTGAATCGGACTCTCAAGGCGGGCACGGTCTGGGTCGGCGCCGCCCTGCTGTCGGTCTGGTGCGTGGGGCTGTTCGGCCGCGGCTACTGGACGCCCGACGAGCCGCGCGAAGCGGATATCGCCTGGCGGATGAGTTGGCAGACCGAGAAAGCCGTACCGCTGCTGGCGGGAGAGCCGTTTTGCGAAAAACCGCCGCTGACCTACTGGCTCGCGGCCGGCCCGATCGCCAGGTTAGGTTCCGCCGCCGGGGTCGCACGTCTGCCGAATCTGCTCTACGCGATCATCAGCGCTCTCGCCGTGGCCGCGCTGGCCCGGCGCGCCGCCGGTCCCGTGGCCGCGATCGCCGCCGCCGCCGCGATCGGTAGCTTCCTGCTCGCCTATCAGGTGACCATCTGGCTTGCGACCGACGCGCCGCTGCTCGCGGCCGTGGCCCTGGCGCTGCTTGGCCAATACTTAGGTTTCTATGCGGACAATCGGCGCGATCGATTGCTCGGCTACTGCACGATGCACGTCGCGCTGGGCCTCGGGTTTCTGGCCAAGAGCGCGGCCGTGTGGGTCGTGCCGGTCCTTTGTTTCCTCGTGCTGCTGGTCTGGGAGCGGCGCCTGCAGGAGTTCAAGCGCTGGGAATTGTACCTGGGCCTGATCGCGCAGGCCGCCATCGTTCTCGCCTGGGTTGCGTGCGTCTGGGTGGGGCCGGACGGGGTCACGCACCTCAAGGTGTTCTTCTGGAACAATCTGGTGGGGCGCGTGGCCCGCGTCGATGCACCGGCGGAGCTCCAATATGCCGCCGCGCACCGCAACTCACCCGGCAAGTATCTCATCGAGCTGCCGATGTATCTGTGGCCGTGGACTCTGCTCGTACTGGCGGCGGGACATCGGGCGTGGCGCGAACGGCGGCAGCCGCCGCCGCAGCGTCGTGCCGTGCGGTTCGCGCTCGCCGCCTCGGTGCCCGCACTCGTCCTGCTCTCGTTTGCAGCCACCGCACGCAACATCTACCTCGCCCCCGCGTTGCCGGGCGCCGCGCTGCTGCTCGGCTGGTGGATCGAGCGGCTGACCAGTGGCGCCGATCGCTGGGACAGGCTCGCGCTGCGCACCACCGCGGTCCTGATCGGCGTGGCCATCGCGGTATTCGCGATTGCCGTGGCGGTACTGGCGCTCATCGCGCCACCCGGAGCCGGGTTCTCGCTCGGCACCGCCGTGACCGCGACGCTCGGGCTCACGGGCGCCGTGCTCTGTGTCGGCGTCGCCTGGCGCGCACTCGGACGAGCGCGGCTCCTGGCGGCCCCATTTGCGCTGTTGCTCGGATACTGTGCGTTGCTGGTCGGACCCGCCGCCTGCCTCTATTCGCGCGTCGACGACTGGCAGAACTTGGCTGCGATCGGCCGTGCCCTGCGGGCCGATCTCGGCACCCGGCCGCTCATTCTGTTCACGCCGGACGAAACGACCCGCGCCTGGGTCGACATGTACACCCGCAGCACGGTGCTGCGCGTGCCAGGACCCGCCGACGCGTCCGCCGTCCTGGCGCTGCGCAGCGCCATCGCGGTACGGTTGCATCCCTGGGTGCTGGTGCAGCTGCCGGGCCGCGGTCTGTCCCCGGAAGTGCGCGATCTCGCGCGACGCCTGCGACTCGAGCGCGCTATCCACGACGAGGCGGACCCGACGGGCGCCCTGCCGGCGCCGGACTGGGCCGGCCCGCTGGGGCTGCGTGTGATCAAGCGTTACGCGTTGCCGAACGGCCGCCGCTACGCGATCTTGGATTCCGTTTCCGACTGACGGCCGGCCAGGCGTTCGAACAAGGCGACGTACTTCGACACCTGCCGACCCCAGGAAAAATCCGCCCGCATCGCGTTTTGCATCAGCGCAGCCCAGAGATCCGGGTCGGCATACCAATCGAGCGTGGTCGTGAGCGCCCAGCGCACCGCAAACGTGTCGAAATCATTGAAGACACAGCCGTTACCGGTGCGCGCAACGGGATCGAAGTGCTGCACGGAGTCGGCGAGCCCTCCCGTTCTATGCACGATCGGTATCGTCCCGTAACGCAGACTGTACATCTGGTTGAGGCCGCAGGGTTCATAGCGGGACGGCATCAGGAAAATGTCGCTGCCGGCTTCGATGCGATGGGCGAGCGTTTCGTCGTAGCCCGAACGGAAGGCGACGCGTCCCGGAAAGCGCCGCGACAAGTCCTCGAAGAACGCGGTGTACCGGGTCTCGCCGCTGCCGAGCAGCATGAAGCCGAAGCGGCGTTCCTCGAGCATCTCGGGCAATACATCGAACAGCAGATCGAAGCCCTTCTGTTCGATGAGCCGGCTCACCATGCTGACCAGCGGCACGTCCGCGTCGAGTTGCAAGCCGGCTGCTCTCTGTAATTCCGATTTGTTGCGGCACTTGCCGGACAGATCGGTCGGTCCGAAGTTGACGGTCAGCAGCGGATCGTGCCGCGGATCCCAATCTCGGTAATCGACACCGTTCAAGATCCCGACCACCTCGTCGCGGCGTTCCGCAAGCGTCGCCTGCATGCCCATGCCGAGGTCGGTGGCGACGATCTCGTGCGCGTAGGTGGGACTGACGGTGGTCACGGCGTCCGCCCACTTTATCCCGTTTTTCAAGGGGTTGATCACGCCGTTCGCGAGATCCAGCGCGTCCAGCAGCGTCTCGTCGCCGGCCGCGCCGAGATCGCCGATCGCGGCACTCGACATAACGCCTTGATAACCGATGTTGTGGATCGTCAGCACGGAACGGCTCGCGGCGAAGAACCGGTCCGGTCGATAGGTCGTCTTGAGCAGCAGCGGCAACAGCGCGGTATGCCAATCGTTGCAGTGAAAGATGTCGGGCGCGAAGCCGATCCGATGACAGGACTCGATGACCGCGCGCGTGAACAGCAGGAAGCGGCGGTGCTCGTCGGGATCCGTCGTGTACAACGCGGCGCGGTCGAACATCGCAGGACAATCGACGAAGTAGACCAGCACGTCCGGGTCCGGCAGACGCGCCTGCTGGAGCGAGAATTCATAGATCGTCTCGCCGATCGTCAGCGCGACGGCTTGAACCGCCGCGACGGGACGGAAGCTCGTGTGACCGGAGCGTACGCTAGCGTACAGAGGCATGAACGCACGGACGTCATGGCCCAACTTGCCGAGTTCACCGACCAGGGCGCCCGTCACATCCGCGAGACCGCCGGTCTTGGCGTAGGGCATCATCTCCGAAGTCAGGACGCAAAGCTGCAGCGCGCTCATGCCGTCCAGTTTAGCAAACGCCGACGTGACGCACTAAGCGGCGGTCTTGCGCGCAGCGCACCGCCACGCGGCGGCCTTCGGCCGCTGCACCCCGCCGCTGAAAGCTGATGCGCGAGCCGTGTGACTATGGCAGTCTCTGGGGTGGCTCTGGCTTGCGCCTACAATCATTCCCACGGTGACTTCATGATCGGTCCACGGCACTCCGCTCGCAACAACACCGGTCGCTACGTGAGTCGCCTGACCAGCGGAACCCTCGCCATCGTGATGGCGGGAGGACGCGGTGAACGCTTGAAGGACTTGACCAAGCATCGCTGCAAGCCGGCGACGCCGTTCGGCGGCAAGTTCCGCATCATCGACTTCGTGCTGTCGAACTGCGTCAATTCCGGCATTCGCCAGATCGCCGTGTTGACGCAATACAAGGCGCAGTCCTTGATCCAGCACATCCAGCGCGGCTGGAGCTACCTGCGCGGCGAACTCGGCGAGTTCGTCGAATTGATCCCCGCGCAACAGCAGATCGGCGAGCACTGGTATCGCGGCACGGCGGATTCGGTCTATCAGAACCTCGAGTTCATCCGTTCGCATCGTCCGACCCACGTGCTGATCCTGGCGGGCGATCACATCTACAAGATGGATTACGGACCGATGATCGCCTATCACGAACAGTGCGAAGCCGACATCACCGTGGGTGTGGTCGACGTGCCGATCGATCGGGCGCGCGAGTTCGGCATCTTGACGACGGACGAGACCAATCGCGTGCGCAAGTTCGCGGAGAAGCCCGCCAAACCCGATCCCATCGCCGGCCAGGAACACCTCGCGCGCGCCTCGATGGGCATCTACGTGATCGCGATGGACCGGCTCGAAAAGCTGCTGCAGGACGATTCCGAGAACCCGGCCAGTGCGCACGATTTCGGCAAGAACATCATCCCGCCCGCGATCACCTCGATGCGAGTGTACGCGTATCCGTTCCAGGACGTGGAAACGCGGGCGCAGAGCTACTGGCGCGACGTCGGCAACCTCGATGCGTTCTACGAGGCCAACATGGAGCTGGTCGCGCTGAATCCGGAGCTCAACATCTACGATCATCAGTGGCCGATCTGGACCTATCAGGCGCAGCAGCCGCCGGCGAAATTCGTGCTCGACGAGGACGGCCGGCGCGGCATGGCCGTGAACTCCATGGTCACCGGCGGCTGCATCATTTCGGGCGCCTACGTCACGCAATCGCTGCTCTCGACCGATGCGCGCATCGAGGAATTCAGCCGCATCGAATCCTCCGTATTGCTGCCCGGCGCGACCGTCGGTCGCCGTTGCGTGATCCGCCGCTGCATCATCGACGAGAATTGCGTGATTCCCGACGGCCTTCAGATCGGCTTGGACCCGGCACTCGATGCGAAACGTTTCCTGGTCACGGCCGGCGGCGTCGTTCTCGTGACGCCGGACATGCTGCGCGCACTGCCCTAGGTCACGGGGCGTTCGGGTGAGCCACGCTCGCGGTCCGGCGATTCCCGCAGCGTGAGTGCGTCCCAGGCCGCGGTCACGTCCGTGACCGCGATGCCGAGCATCGACGCGGCGCCGTCGATCTGGCCGCACAGCAGCTTGACGTCCGCGGGCACGGTACCCCAGGGCCGGTACAGGAACGGATCCGCCTTGCCGAACAGCACGACCTGCGGACAAGCCACCGCGGCGGCGACGTGAGCCGGCCCCGAGTCGACCGTCACCAGCGCCGCCGCACGGCTCAGCAACGCGACGAGCCGCGGTATCGGGAGGTCGTCCGCGGCATTGACGACGCCGTCGATCCGAGTCGCCGCTTCGAGGGCCCGGTTCAGCGCGTATTCCGGACCCGCGCCGAGCAGGACCAGTCGATGCTGCGGAAGACGGCCGCGGATGTGACGCAAGACCGTGACCCAGCGCTCCTGGGGCCAGTACTTGAGGTTGGCCGCGAGGCGGCGCGTCCCCCGGCGCATCGTGCGCTTGTTGCCGATCTGCACGCCGATCAGCGGCGCATTCTCGAGCCCGCGCCGACGCAGCCAGCGCTCGAGATCCTCGCGCTGTTCCGCGCTGACGCACAGATGGCAGCCAGCGCGCCCGGTCAGCGGGCCCACGCGCGGATAGGCGGTCCAGTTCTGCGGCAGAACCGCAGCCAGACGGCGCCATTGTTCCGTCGCGTGCTCGCGGGGCCGCAAGGGGTGATCACGCACGTCGACGATGTCGCCCGCCGTGTAGCCGGCGCGATCGAGGAGTCGCCGCGCGGCATCGTCGGCGTCGCACAGCCAGGTCGGGCGCGGACCCGACGCGCGCAGAGCGCGCACGCTGCGGCGCTGATCGGGGGCGAGCCAGTACGGGGTCTTGCGGCTGCGCAGCGTGAGCACCTCGCCGACCCCCGGCTGGCCGCGTAACAACGGTTCGCTCCAACTCCCGGAGGTCAACATGTCGATCGGGACCCGGTACTGCGCATGCAGCTCCTCGATCAGCGCGGTCAGCAACACCATGTCGCCGAGGGCCCCACAGCGAACGATCAGCGGACGGGGCGTCCGGGACTCTCGATCGGGCATGGCGCTCTCAACAGCCGGGATCCTCGTGATCGTGACAAGCGTCGTCCCTTCGAGCGCTATCGGGCTGCTTTGCGTATCGCCTGAAGGTACTTGAAGCGCTCATGGTCGATCTCGTCGACCCACGCACCGGGCCACGCGGAGTTGATGACCACGACCAGACGATCCTTGGGGAAGACCGACACGGTTTGCCCGAAGATCCCCTCGCCCTCGAACCCGCCCGGGATCACCCACCAGAAATAGCCGTACGGAGGATCTTTCACATGCGCCGACGTCGCATCCTTGACCCATCCCGCCGGCAGCACGTCGGTTCCGCCGGCCTTGCCGCCGTCGAGCAGAAATTCGCCGAAGCGTCCGTAATCGCGCAGTGTCATGCTGATGCAGCAGCCGCCCCGCTCGTGTCCCGCGGCATCCTGCACCCAGACGCCGTCTTGCTCCATGCCGTAAGGCCGCCAGATCTTCTCTGAGAGGTACTCGGCCAAGGGCTTTCCGACCGCATTGGAGAGCAGGATTCCCGCAAGATCGGTCTCGCCGGTCTTGTAGACGAACTTGCTCCCCGGCTTGGCTTCGCGCGGCAACTTTCTCATGTAGCTGACCACGGGATTGACCCCGGGCTCCAGCATGCTCAAGCCCACCTTCGCGACGTCGGAATTGGGGTCCGTGTAGTCCTCGTTCCACTTGACCCCGGATGTCATCGTGATGAGCTGACGCACGGTGACGCCCTCGTAGGCGCTGCCCTTCAGTTCCGGGATGTAGCGCGTGACCTCGTCGTCGAGGCCCTTGATCTTGCCGTCGCGAAGCGCGGCGCCGATCAGCGTCGAGGTCACGGACTTCGCCACGGAAAACGAGGTCCAGCGATCGTTCGGCCCCCGCCCGAGACCGTAGCGTTCCAGAATGATTCTCCCATCCTGGATGACCAGCACGCCGGAGGCGCGAAACGCGCTCATGTAGGCACTCGTGTCGTAGGTCTTGCCGCCATCCGTGAACGTCGGGTCGATCGACGTCGGCGAGACCGGCAATGCATGCACCGATTCGCCGCGGGTGATGACGCTGACCGGGATGAGCTTCTCCATGTTGCGATAGCCCCAGGCTTGCTGTTCCGGGGTCCAGCGCAAAATGGCCGCGTCTGCGGTCGGGGGCAGGGGATCGGGCAGGGGCTCGGTTGCCGCCGCTGCGCCCGAGACCATCACGAGCGGCAAAGCCGCGCTCAGCATCATTGTCCCGATCAATCGTGCACGCATGCCGTCTGCTCCCAGGAGAACCCGGTGCATTGTGGCACATCGGATTAGCCGGGCAGGTTGTATCATCGTCTGCCTATGGCGATTGAAATCGAACGCAGATTCCGGGTCTCGAGCGACGCCTGGCGCAGGGATGTTGCTCGTTCGACGCGGATCACCCAAGGTTATCTCGCCATCACGCAGTATTCCGTGATTCGCGTGCGCGTTCGTGACTCGGCGGGGTATGTGACGATCAAGAGCCGCGACGGCGGACTCGCCCGGGAAGAATTCGAATATGCCATCCCGCTGGAGGATGCGGGGTCGCTGCTCAAACTGTGTGGCCAACGGGTCCTCGAGAAAATCCGCCACGAAATCCCCTACGCCGGTTACTTATGGGAAGTCGACGAGTATTTGGCGCCATTGAATGACCTCGTCATCGCGGAAGTCGAAATGCAATCCGAAGGGGAGGATCCGCCGCGGCCGCCTTGGATCGGCGAGGATGTGACGCACGACGGTCGCTTTTCCAATGCGGCACTGGCGCAGCGCATCGAGGCATCGACCGTCGGTCGAGGGTGATCGCAGCGCTGTCCCGCGAGGAGTCGAAGCCGCCGCTGCCGAGCAGGCGCGAATCGTTTCGGGACCGGGTCGTGCTATAAGAAGCCATGCGCGAACCGTTGATGCTCAAAGAGGACTCCGGGAACGGCGGTGGACCGAAACACCCGCGGAATGTGCTCGGGGAGAGGCTCGAGACCTGCTCGCTTGCGCCCATGACCGGTTTCTTCCGGGATGGCTGCTGCGACACGAGTCGCGAGGACGTGGGCAGTCATACGGTCTGCGCGGTGATGACCGCGCCCTTTCTGGAATTCTCGAGATCCCGCGGGAACGACCTCTCGACGCCCGTTCCCGAGTACGGCTTCCCCGGTTTGCAGCCCGGCAACCGTTGGTGCCTGTGCGCACCTCGCTGGCGGGAGGCGTTCGACGCGCAGTGTGCACCGCGGGTGGTGCTTCGGGCCACGCATGAAGCCGCCCTCGCCTATTGCACCCTGGCCGACCTTAAGCGCTTCGCGATCGACCTCGATTAAATGACCGTCAGGGGTGGCGTGGTACCTGTCGACGAAGGAGGTCCGCGAACCATTGCGTTCGTGGGTCTCGGGAACATGGGCCGGGGAATGGCGAGCCGCCTGCTCGAGGCGGGTCATCGTTTGCGCGTGTATAACCGCACGAGCGCCCGCGCGGACGCGCTGGTACGGCGGGGAGCGACACGGTACGACTGCCCGAAAGACGCCTGCGAGGGCGTCGATGCCGTGATCTCGATGGTGGCCGACGATCCCGCCTCGCGGGCTGTCTGGCTCGATCACGATGGCATACTCGGCGCTTCGTTGGCCGAGCGCGGGTTCGCCATCGAGTGTTCGACGCTGTCGCATGATTGGGTCACCGACTTGGCGACCCGCTGCCGGGCACGGGGACTGCGCTACATCGACGCACCCGTGACGGGGCTGCCGGCGGCGGCGGCGGCGGGGGAACTGACCCTGCTCGTGGGCGCAGCGACCGACGATCTCGAGGCGGCCCGCGCGTTTCTGGACGCGGTGGCGCATCGCATCCTGCGATTCGGCGACGTTGGATCGGGCACCGCATACAAACTCGTCATCAACATGATGGGCGCGGTGCAAATCGCGTCCGCCGCGGAGGCTTTGGCCATTGCGCAGCGCGCGGGTCTCGATACCCGAGCCGTTGTCGATGCCTTCGCGACCAGTCAGGCCGCAAGCCCCCAGGTGGTGCGCAACGTCCGCCGGATGGCGGCTGACGATCACGAGCACGACATCGTATTCAGCGGCGCGCTGCGCTTGAAAGACGTGGAGTATGGGGTGCGATTCGCGCGCACCTTGAACATGGGCAGCCCGTTCGGTGCGCTCGCGGAAAACGTCTATCGGCAGCTCTGCTCGATGGGATACGCGCATGTGAACGAGAGCAAGGTCATCGAGGTCAGCCGCAGAGCGACGATGGACGCCACAGCGGAGCTTCCGAGGACGCCCGGCATGACACCGCTCGGCTATTGATGACTGTCGTTGGGTGAAAACGATAATGAGTTTTCTAAAGTGCTAGTTCAGAATACTCATTAAATGAAATTTATACCACGCGCCATTTCAGCGCAGATCCAAGCTGCGGCAAAGGCGTTCTCCATCGTTTTGCTCACGGGACCCAGACAGGCAGGCAAAACGACGTTACTGAGGTCGCTCTGGCCGCGCGCTGACTATATATTGCTGGAAGACTCGGATGTCGTCGTCCGCGTCAACGCCGACCCGCGGTCGTTCCTAGAGACACTGACTCCGCCAGTGATACTCGATGAAATCCAAAATACCCCTCAACTGCTGAATTACATCCGAGCTCGGGTGGATCGCGCACCCAGGCGCCGCGGGCAATGGCTCATGACCGGTTCGCAAGAAGCGCCGATGATGAGGGGTGTGACCGAGTCGCTCGCAGGTCGCGCCGGCGTGCTGCAGCTACTGCCGCTGTCGAGTGCCGAAGCTGAAAAGGTTTCCGTGCTTCGGGGCGGATTTCCAGGCGTGCTTGCTCGACCGTCAGCGGCACGGCTATGGTTCCAGTCGTACATACAAACCTATCTCGAGCGCGATGTGCGCGCCGTGACTCAATCGTCATGGTTCCGCCGTATTGCTCGAATTTCGGCAAACGTCTGATCAAATCCCCGAAAGTCTATTGGCTGGATTCCGGTTTGGCCTGCCACCTGCTTGGGATCGAAACGGAAACCCAGCTGCGTCGCTCTCCCTTTGCGGGCCCGCTGTTCGAGGGATTCATCGCATCGGAAATCATCAAACAACAGATCAACGCGGGACGTCGCCGCGAAATCTTTTATTTTCGCGATCAGCAAGGTTTGGAGGTGGATTTTCTGGTTCCTTCACGCGATGGCCGATTGAACCTGATCGAGGCAAAAGCCACTCGTACCGTGACGCCCGCGATGACTCATTCCATGACCCGCCTTGCTTCGGTCGTCCCGGGCCACGCCGTTCGAAGCTGGCTGGTCCACGGTGGCGCAAGTGCGGACTACGCTCGCGGAGTTGTCATGCCGGGGGTGACCGCTGCATCGGTATCGCAATTGATCGAAGCCTTGGCCTAGCTCGACCGAAGTTCGTCCACCGCCCTCCAGGCCTGGTCGATGGCCTCGTGCGTGTAGGCACTCCAGCCCGCATCGGAATTGGCGATGGTCACCCGCCCGCAGCGTTGTCGGCCGATCACGTTCGGCGGCGGCCCCGGCGTGACCGGATCGAATAAGGTGTTTGGATCATAGGCATAGCCGTGCGGCCAGCGATTGACGGTGATCGCAGCGATGTCCCGCGAGGAGTCGAAGCCGCCGCTGCCGAGCATGCGATCGAGTTGCGCGGTGATTGCCTTCTCATACGTTTCGAACGGCGTGGCGAGCAGACGCGCCCTGCCCGCGCGAAATTGCTGAACGTTCGTGAGTCCCTGATTCGGCGTCAACGGCACATGCACCATGTGCACCAGCATCGGTTCACCCGGATCCCGCGGATTGCGATAGCCGCCGAGCGCCACCGGGAAATCGAGTTTGACGTTCGTGAAGAAAGCGTTGGGGCAGTAGATCCGGTCGATGCCGAGTTTGACGAACGCATGCCAGTTGCGGATCGCGACATTCACGTAGACCAACGGCATCTTGACGCCGAGTGCCAGAGCTTGCTGCTGGGCCTGCGGTAATTCGGGCATGATGTGCGGAATGATCATGTTGTAGCACGCGAGCACACAATGACGCGCCGTCACCCGATGCAGGGTGCCTGAACGCATGTAGCCGACATCGACCCATCCCTCGAGAGCGTTGGCCTTGTCCGGACCGCGATTGGCGACATGCACGGCCGTGCTGTTGAGGCGCAGCCGCACGGGGTCTTTCGCAACGGGGTCCGGCCGGTCGAGCCGGGAATAGTCGAAGTCCGCGAGCACGATATCGTCCATGGTGTGACCGGAACCGACACCGGGGATCAGACTCCTGACCAGGAGCCGGGCGATCGAGGCATTGCCGTCCGGAAAATGATAGATGTAGGGTTCGTTGAACGCCGGATCCCGCTCGTCGTCGAGACCCAATCCGGCGAACCCGGGGTAGCCATTGACGAGCGCCTCGAATGCCGGCGTGATGTCCGGCCCCATACCGAGCAGGTCGCTGGTCGACCCGTCGAAATATTTCACCGCCTCTTCGCCCAGCCCGGCGTCGCGCCGCAGATAATCGCGATAGCTGATGGTTGCAAGGTAGGCGATCTTGTCGGATTTACTCTTACCCGCGAGATAGTCGCGCGGTTGGTCGAAGAGCGCGATCAATTGCCCCCGAGCCTCCACCGACATTGGAAATTGCGCGATCGCGGTCGCGGCCGGCAGAGGTCCGACGTCGCTCCCATCCGTGTCGTTGCTGGTGACCACGGGCGAGCCCACGACCAGCCGGTCGACACCGAAGTTTTCACGGTCGAAGAACACGCCTTCCCGCAAACCGTCGGAGCGATACAAAGAGCGGTCGAACGCGGTGTCGAAGCGATGAGTATCCACCCCGAGCGAACGCAGCAGATGACGGACGTGCTTGCTGAACAGCGTCTTAGGAGACTGCAGTGATTCGGTGCCGCCATAGCCTAAGAGCAGTCGACCGTCGACCCGGAACTCGTTGCGCTTGGCATGACCGCCGAAATCGTCGTGGTTGTCGAGAATGAGGATGCGCGCGTTGGCGCCGTGCGCTTCCCGGTAGAACCATGCAGCGGCCAGACCGCTGATGCCGCCACCGACGACGATCAGATCGAACTCTTCCTCGATGCCGAGACCGGTGAGATCGAAGGACTTGCCCTCGCGGCCGACCTGGTGAGCCACCTCGAACGAGCCGGGGTGGCTGCCGCGCAGCCCGGTCAGGGCGGGCGGATAGTAGAGAGCCTCTTGGGCTCGCAGTTGAGTGCGGGGGCTCAATCCCCCCGCGATGAGCAGGGCGGTGCCGCTCAGGAAATCGCGACGGCTGATCGTGGGGGTCATGATGGCTCGGGTGACGGAGCCGCAGTATTCTTGAAATGGACCTCGAGGGTCAAGCGTACGGCGTGTGGACCGGCGTGCTACACGGGTAACCACCTCTCCGGCGGCAACTCCAGGTGCGGAAAGTGTCCCGCCTCGACGAGTTCGACGGTCGCGGCTGGAAATATCCTGTGCCAATCATCGACATCGCCGCTCTGTGCATAGGGATCATGGCGGCCAATGAGCACCCGCGTGCGCTGCGCCGGATCCGCGAGTTGATTGGGGGCGGCCTCGACAACCCAATCGTCGACGACCGCTTGGAACGTCTCGAAGTCGAGTAGGCTGCCCTCGGCGGCCAACCGGTTCATGGTCGCGCATTGCTCGACGGCTGGCGGACTCCAGTAGTCATCGAGGACATGGGGCGTCGCCAGGAGGGCGTTGATCAGCACCCAACACGTGTCGCGGCCCGGCTTGTCCTCGGCGGCCTCGACGGCGTGCCGTAGTCGCTGGTCGCAGCGCTTCTTCGCGAGGCGCCTGCCGAAACGGATGAAGGCGGCTCGTACATCGAGAACACCGCCGCTGATGGTGACCGCGCCGATGAGGTCTGGAACTCTGGTGAGTAACTCGACGGCGATCCGCGCGCCACACGAGCTCGCGAGCAACGCAACCCTGCCGCCACGAGCCTCGGACATTCGTCTGACCTCCCGTTCGGCGTTCCCTACCCAAGAGTCATACGCGTGGCCGGCCATCCCCGAGATACGCGGCTGATCCCACCAGTGGATGGCAAGCGAGGTCTGGAAACGCCGCCGCTCCATCTGCGCGTTGAGCCCGGGGCCGCCGTGCAGAAACAAGACCGGCGCCTCGGAGGTCCGCGCGTTCATGGCACGCTACGACGTCTCGATCGTACCGAGACTGGCGACGCATCGATGCGCGAGTCGAGCCAGCTCGAGTTGGCTTCTCGTATGTGTTTTCATGAAGATGTGGCGCAGATGCGTCTTGAGCGTGTTATAGCTGATGCCGAGCGTCGTCGCTGCTTCCCGTGCGGAGGTGCCACGCGCCAGCTCGGCGAATACCGTCGCTTCTCGGGCGGTAAGCCCGTAAAGGCGTCGAAGCATCGCCTCCTGGGTGTGAGGAGCTTGGTTGGGATCCGTGACGTAGACGACCGCCACGGCTCTGTCACTCGACTTCCAGTCGTCGCTGATGTGGATCGGCGATATCAAGAGCTCGAGAGGCAGCGCACCATTCGGTCTCGCCACGGTCATGATGCCGCCGGATCGCAGTCCCCGGCGAGCGGCGGTGTTCGCCGCACCGCCGAGCAGCGCGCGCAATCTCGACGTGTCGTCTGGGCGCAATGCCTTGAGGCCAGTGGCATCGATGGCGAGACCCGCCTTCTTGGCGATGATGGCGTGCGCCACCGGGTTCATGAAGAGCACCTTGCCGCCGGCGGTGACCAGGAGCACGCCGACGGACAGCCCCGCGAGCGCCTCCTCGAGTTCGCGATGTCGGAGCGTGCTCTCCGATAGGCGAGCGTGCACCTGTAGCGCACGCTGCAAATGAGGAAAGAGCGCATCGAGGAATACCACGTCGTCCTGTGAAAAGTCCGCGCGTTCCCGCCCGGCCATGACCGTGATATTCGACGTGTGGGATCCCTGCCGCAGCAGCGTAGCTCCGATGGCTTGAGTGGCATCGAGTTGGCTCAAGAAGCCAGAGAAGAATTCGCTGCGGACGAGATCGCGTCGCGAGCACATCATGTGACTGGTCCGGACGCGCGCGGTCTTGAGAAGAACCTCGCCCTTGCGCAGCCAGACATTGCGCTGCGCGTAGTAATCATTGTAGGCCTGACTGACCGCCGGATCGTAACCGACGGGGACGGACATGGCGCCCAAGTGCGAGCGGGTATCGTGATGGAAGAGTACTGGGAATCGGCCGCCGAGCGCCTCTGCAATGCTGGTCAGCGCTCTCGGCCATTGTGTCGGGTCGGAGGCCGCCTCGTAGACCCGATCGATGAGCGGAGGGAGTTGCTCGGGACTATACATGTGCCGCACGCCGCCGCCGGCTCGGTTCCCCGCGAGGGTGCAGTCCCGGTATTATGTTACCCATCGGGTTCATCGCCTTTGGTTTGCGACCAGAACACGTCGAGCGCCTGCTCCAGCACGATTCTATCCGCCGCGTCTCTGTCACGCATCGTCTTCTTCGTCAGAAGCAGGCCCTCGAGACAGATCGTTCTGACCAGACCATCAAGGCATCCTTGATACGCTGTCCGGCTTCCCTCGTTGCCGGCACGACCACATCGATGTCGGTCGTCGCACGTTGTACGTGGGTTCCGCCTAATGGTGGAAGATCCCGACCGGACCGGTCATCCCCCGATAACCTGCCCAAAGGCCTCCTCAATGCTATCCTTGCGCGTTTTCCGGCGGGCTTCATGACAGCGCAAAAGATACCGGCCCCTCTACTTCAGGCAGCAAGTCACGCATGATTCTGGTCATCGACGTCGGTAATACTCGGCTCAAGTGGGCATGGCTCACGAGCACGGGACTGTCCGATCAGCAGGCCGTCGTGCACCGGGATGCCAAGACCGATATCTGGACGGCGGCCTTGTTCGACCCGAGCCAGAAACCGGAGCGGATACTGGTCTCGAATGTGGCCGGAGACGCCATGGCCAGGACCCTGTCGCGGTTGGCGCGCAAGGCCTTCGGTGTCCGCGTGGAATTCGTCACCGCACAACCCAGTTTCCTCGAACTGACCAACGGCTATCTCGACCCTACCCTGCTCGGGGCCGACCGTTGGTTGGCGGTCATCGGCGCGTGGACGCGCGCACGCTGCGCGCTCTGCGTGGTCGACGCGGGCACGGCGGTCAAGGTGGACAGTGTCGACGGCAATGGCCAGCATTTGGGCGGCCTCATCGTTCCGGGCATTCACATGATGCGGGAAGCGTTGCTGCGCAAGACCAGCGACATCGCCAAGGCCGCCCTGGCGAGCACGCCCTCGATGGCGGGCGTGCTCGCGAATAACACGATCGGCGCGGTCTCGCGCGGCGCCGTGTTCGCGCTCGCGGGCCTCGCCGACCGCGCCGCCGACACGATCGAGGCGAGCACGGGCGCGAAGCCCAAATTGTTCATCACCGGCGGCGACGCCGGCATGATCACGGGCACCATGCGCTCGCACGGCGAGATCGTGCCCGACCTCGTGCTGCAGGGTCTGGCCGTCATCGCGGCTCAGCCGCGCTGACGGTCGGGGGAGCTCCCGGAGTCGCGCCGAACCCGGGATCCTCGATACGCGGCGTCGCGGCCAGCAGCGCCGCGGTGTACGCATCCTGCGGTCGCCTGAACACGTCCAGGGTCCCGCCTTCCTCGACGATCCGGCCGCCGTGCATGACGTACAGCCGCTCGGTGAGTCGGCGCACGACGCCGAGATCGTGCGTGACGAACAGGAAGCTCAACCCGCGGCGTGCCTGCAGCTCGGACAGCAGAGCGAGGATTCGGGCGCGCACCAGGACGTCGAGCGCGGATACGGCCTCGTCGAACACGATCAAGTCCGGCTCGTTGATCAACGCCCGCGCGATCGCGATGCGCTGACGTTCGCCGCCCGAGAACTCGTGCGGATACCGCGCCGCATCCGCCGCGGACAGACCGACCTGTTCGAGCGCGTGCGCGACGCGTTCGAGTCTGAGGGTGCCGCGCGGTGCGCGGTCGAGAACGGCGAACGGTTCGGCGACGAGCCGCTCGACCGTCCATTCGGGATCGAAGCTGCCATAGGGATCCTGGAACACGGCCTGGACCCTGCGCCGCAGGCCGCGCAGCGCCGGGCCGCGGGCCGCGGACCAGGATGCTCCGCCCACCCGAACCTCGCCCGAGGTCGGCGCATCGAGTCCGAGAATCATGCGCACGAGGCTGGATTTTCCGGATCCCGAGGCACCGACGAGTCCCACGGCCTCGCCGGCGCGAATCGTCAGCGAGACCCGATCCACCGCCCGCAGGGGGAGCGCACGCCGCCACGCCGAGCGACGGCGGTACTCACGGACCACGTCCCGCACCTCGAGCAGCGTGGCGGGAGCGTCGCCGCCGTGCCTGATCGGAGCCGGCCGCACGGGCGGGCCTTCTTCCAGTTGCGCGGCCGCGAGCAGTGCACGGGAGTACGGCGCAGCGAGTGACTGCAATTGGGCGCGGTCGGCCTGCTCGAGGATCCGGCCGCCCTGCATGACCGCGATGCGTTCCGCCGTGCGGGCCACGACGCCCATGTCATGCGTCACGAGGATCATGCCCATCCCGGAACTGCGCACGAGGTCCGTGAGCAGCTCGAGCACCTCGGCCTGAGTGATCACGTCGAGCGCCGTCGTGGGTTCGTCCGCGATCAAGAGCCTCGGTCCCGCCGCGATCGCGAGAGCGATGGCCACGCGCTGGCGCTGACCGCCCGACAGCTCGTGCGCATGGCGGCGTTCGATGCCGGGGACGGCGCCGAGCCCGACGCGTTCGAGCGCTTCGAGCGCACGCAGACGTGCCGCGCGCGCCGAGACGCGCTCGTGCAGCCGGATCGTCTCGGCCACCTGGTTCACGACCGTCATGAGCGGATTCAAGGCCGTCATGGGCTCCTGAAAGACCATGCCGACGTCGCGGCCACGCACGCGGCAGAGTTCCGCGTCGGTGAGTCCGGTCAGCTCGACGCCGACGAGGCGTACCGATCCCTGCAGCCGAGAGCGGCGCGGCAGCAGCTTGAGCACGGCAAGCGCGAGCATGGATTTGCCGGAGCCGGAGGCGCCGACCAAGCCCAGCACCTCCCCGGCTGCGAGCGTCAACGACACCTCCTCGAGAATCGGCGCGCCGTCGATCGACACGCTGAGCCGATCGATGGCGAGCAGTGGCGGCGCCGCCGCGGCGGCGCTCATCGCGACCGCCGTTGCTTGAGACCCTGACCCAGCAGATTGAGTCCGATCACGAACAGCGTGATCGCGAGACCCGGGTAGACGGCGAGCGACGGTTTGAGCGCCGTCAGCGTCTGCGCCTCCTCGAGCATGCGGCCCCAGCTCGGCTGCGGCGGCTGAACGCCGAGGCCGACGTAGGACAGGCCGGCCTCGGCGACGACGCCCAGGGAAAATTGGATCGTGACCTGTACCCCGAGCACACCGATCAGGTTCGGCGCGATGTGCTCGATCGAGATACGTAACGGCCCTTTCCCGCAGACGCGCGCCGCAAGACAGAAATCCTGCGTCCACAGACCGAGCGCCGAGGCGCGCGTGACGCGCGCGAAGACCGGGATATTGAAGAGGCCGATCGCGAGCACGGCCGCGAGCGCGCCGGGCCCGAGTACGGCCGTGAGCAGGATGGCGAGCAGCAGCGCCGGAAAGGCGAACAGCACGTCGTTGGCGCGCATGACGAGTTCGTCGATGACACCCCCGCGGGCGGCCGCGAGCAGACCGAGCGGCAGGCCGACCCCGAATCCGACCACCACGGACACCAGCGCGACCGCGACCGAATTGCGCGCGCCGGCCATTTGCATCGAGACCAAGTCCCGACCGAGCTGATCGGTACCGAGCCAGTGATGCCAGGAGGGCGGCTGCAGCCGATCGACGATGGCGATGGCTGCCGGATCGTAGGGGGTCCAGACGAGCGACAGGGCCGCGATGGCGAGGAAGAAACCCGTGATCACGGCACCGGTCGCGAAGGCGAGCGTGTGCGGGACACGAACCCTCATCGTGGGTCCGCACCGGTGGCGCCGCGCGCATCGAGCCGCGGATCCAACAGGATCGTCGCGAGATCCACGAGGAAACTCACCAGGACCACCGCCAACACCAGGACCATGACGACACCCTGCACCACGACGAGATCGCGTTGCGTGATCGCCTGGAACACGAGACGGCCGAGCCCGGGCAGGAAGAACACGTTCTCGATGATGATGGCGCCGGCCAGCAGGAAGGAGAACTGTAACCCGACGACCGTGAGCACCGGAATGAGGGCATTCGGCAAAGCATGTCGGAACAGCACCCTCGCGCGGCCCGCCCCCTTGGCTCGGGCCGTGCGCACGAAGTCCTCGCTGAAGGTCAGGGCGAGAGCGCCGCGCAGCACGCGGGCCAGAATGGCCGCCTGGGGCAGCGCGAGCGCCACGGCCGGCAGGGTCAGAGACTCGAGTCCCAACCGCAGGCCGGCGCTCCACCCCGGAAAGCCGCCGGCCGAGACCCAGTGCAGGTGGATCGCGAACACGGTGACGAGCAGGAGTCCGAGCCAGAAGTTCGGGACCGCGAGCCCGATCTGCGTGACCCCCATCAGCACGGTGTCGGTCGGGCGCCCGCTGCGCGCCGCGGCGAGCAGTCCGAGCGGAAACGCGATCAGCACGGTCAGTGTGAGGGCATACAGGGCCAGCGGCACCGACACTTGCAGACGTTCGCCGATGAGCTGGCGCACGGCGATTCGATAGGTGTAGCTCATGCCGAAATCACCGCGGAGTGCCTCGAGCGCCCAGTGTCCGTAGCGCTGCAGGAACGGCACGTCCAAGCCGAGCTGCCGGCGCACGGCGTCCACCGCGGCGGGATCCGCATCGAGGCCCAGCATGTAACGCGCGGGATCACCGGGCACGATCTGCACGAGCACGAAAACGATGAGGCTCGCCCCCAGCAGCGTCAGCGCGAGGACCCC
>Ga0116229_10003255_pt1 | contig 26629 bp, 16 predicted proteins | sample S1TSphgellanicum_3_FD_87313 | JGI IMG/M metagenome (GOLD analysis project Ga0116229, IMG submission 87313) | Host-associated microbial communities from peat moss isolated from Minnesota, USA - S1T2_Fc - Sphagnum magellanicum MG | ecosystem: Host-associated > Plants > Peat moss > Unclassified... | reverse complement strand
TTGAATTGTATGTTGCATAATTGTGGAATTGCATTGTGTGTGCTCTATCAGAGCGCGGCAGTGTCGGGAGAGGTTTGGTTAGTGTTGTGTCCTCTTCGTTTCTCTGGATCCCTCCTTTTTGGTTACAGTGAGTCCTCAATCCTCTCTTAGAGAGGTGACATATCCTCTACATGTTATTTTTGATTTGAATGGAGTTTTTTTGGCAATGAAGTTTAATTCAGGGCCTCCCACTAGACATGGAAGAAGTCCAGTTCCATCACGGACCATTTGTTTAAAGCCTAGATTGAAAGATTTCCTTGAGTGGTGTTTAGTGCAATTTGAACTGTATATATGGTTTGTAGCCCAACGACACAACATCAAGGCTTATCTAAATAAAATTTATGAGGAAACGCAAATTAGAATTGATTTCTCTAAGATTTTTAGGTAAGACACTTACAAGAAAAACGATCATTTCTTGTTGATAAACCTTTAAAAACCTATTTTCCACAAGAATCTTGATGTTTTCTTTAGTAAATATCTTGGCACTCACCTTGGAAATACCTTGCTTGTAGATGATACGTTGTACAAAAGTATGTTTAATGAACCATTTAATGCCATTTTCATAAAGTCCTTGATACATGTAGTAGAGATCCAAATGATCACTTTATATCTACTATTTTGCCTTACTTGGAGCATTTTCATCATTATGGAATCAATGCGTCAACTTTTGTATAGCAAAATTCGTTTGGTAGCATTAAAAGTACTATTCATAGTCATCCTAGACCTTGTAAAATGTTATATAAGAAATGTTCTTGTAGTTGTTCAAGTTCATATTGTAAAAATGCACAAAGCAAGATAAATACATCTTATTAAAATTTGTGTTGACTACATTTAATCTGAACATTTGATCGATATCTTGATTCATTAGTTGTTAAAAAGTTGCATATTAGACTAATATCCTATTTCTATTTGTTGTATCAAGCATGCGCTCGATTCAAGCTAGTGCTGTAACATCAAGCAAGTGCATGATTCAAGCTGGTGGTGTAGTATTAGGTGGGCGCTTGATTCTTTATTGTTGATGGCAAAGACCATAATGTTGAGGGTGACATTTGAATGTTTTGTTTAAGCTTTTAGACTATGAAACATTGGGAATCAATAAAAAATGAATAATTCTAGATTGGGTGTCTCCACTTTTGTAGAGCACAATCCTTTTGGTAGCGTTAGAAGTGTTACTCATAACCATCTTGGACCTTATAAAATGTTATATTAGAAATGCTCTCGTAGTTGTTCAAGCTCATATTGTAGATATGCACAATGAAAGAGGAGTAAGTATTATTAAAATCTATGTTGGTTGCATTATATTTCATACATTTCAAGGTCACATTTGAATGTTTTATTTAAAACCTAATTTTGATAATGAAACATGGGGAATCAATAACCACCATTACAAAATGAGGAGACAAAGGACTTAATTAATCTTGAATGTTGTTTGATGGTTTTGTATATTGTGTTCCTTTTAATATTGTCCTAAGTTAATGTCCAAGCAAATATCCAAAATGTTAATTACAAAATTTAATTAGGTGGTGTAGTTGGTGGTTTACCATCAAACAAGTGCTCAATTCTTGATGGTCGACATCAAAGAATTGGACACCCAAGGTAGTTATTTAAAAGTGTGTTTTTATCATCTCCACACATCTCTACCTACTGATCTTGTTTAGTTATTGATTTGATGCCACCAAGAACATTGAATGGATTGTTTCCATGTGACTAGCAAGTATGATCATCAATTCATCACCTCATGGCCATCATTTTTAATATTGCTAGCAATTTTTTTATTAACAAATGTTTGTGGTGTGTGTAATTGTTATTCCTTTGCAGCCAACTACTAAGTTACAAGACACATTGAGATGTTCTCGTCAAATTAAGCAAATTGTTAGGTAGAAAAAATTATTGACTTTGAATGTGAATGGCCTTTTGCATTATTTTCCAAAATGTGTTGTTCTCCAAGGGAATGTATGAATGTTTGGATAAAATATCGACAAGAGTAAAATGGAAGTAAGGGTTGGAGTGGAGCACTTCCTTTCAAAGGCATTCAAAAAGTTTTACATTGCAATTTGGTCTTATATGAGACTTGTAGATGTCCTGGAAGTTCTCCCCTTGCTAATGCTAGAAGAATTTGTGGATCAGTTCATGTTTATCTGGGGATGTGAGTAATGTTCAAAAACTTTTGGTTTAATTGCAATGGACACTCCATATTGCTTGAAGGATCTAACAAAAGTATATTTCATTTTAACGTGGGTTGTCGTATGGAAAAGAAAAACAAACATTGTTCATTGATGATGAGCCCAACAAGGCACTAGAAAATCCTAAATGGAGTGGATTTTTTATAGAATCCTTTAAAAGTCTTTTGTCAAAGCATAAGGTGCAGCGGTTGGACTTAGCATTTCATCTATGGCTAACCTTGATTGGATTGCTATTAGTTGATTCCATTGAAGATCATCACCCCAAGATGTTCAAAGTATTCAAAGCCATTTTTAAATTATTTTTTGCTAAATTATTTGTAGTTCATGCAATATAAAGACAAAAATCATGAGGATGTTGGAAATGCATAGCCTGCTTTAGGTACGTACCCTATACATTGAATCTCATCAATCTTGCCTATTTAAACTAATTGCTAAATATTTCTTAGATCTATATAAGCCTGGTGTCTTAACCATGAAATTTTGTTATATAAATTATATCCATTTTATAGAAGAATTTAAGTTTTGTTTGTAGAGGGTTTGGATTGTTGTTCACAGATTGTGCGACAATGTTTGCAGCTTTGATGGGGAGTAAGTAATGCCATGGAGAATTCTATTTTAGGATGACACCAATATAATTGTTTTTTTGAGCATGGACAGACATAAATGATTAAAACATTGTACTAAGAATTGATTTGAGCCATATTATTGTTTACATGGCTTCTTCATAATTTTAAATTGTGAATGAAAGTTGAAGTTAAAAAGCTTATTCATTGGTAGTTTTAACAATCTGGCGAGTGCTAGGTTCTTTAATATATATTTGAAACACATTGCAATAAAAATTGAGTAGTGAATTATTGTTGTTTACATTGTTGGATTTAACAACTTTGTGGGTGCCAAGTTTTGTAATATATATTTGAAACACATCACAATAAAGTTGATTAATGAATTATTATTTAAGGTTTGAAGCATGTGAAATATTTCTTGTTTGAATTTTTGGATTATTGTAAAGTTCAAAACTACTTAAATATATGGTATGCAATCAATTCAAACTCAATGTTTTACCATATAATTATAGATGTGGTTAGGTCACAATTATAAACAACATTAAACCACTACAAAAATACATGGTTTTTTTTACTAAAAAATGGGTAAAAGAAAACAAAATTGTGACATTTGTCAATTTGATTAATCAATCATACTAAACAAGTCGATATCGACATGTCCAATTTGATTGCTAGTCAAATTAACACATTTTTAAAAAACTAATGGTCTTTTTTTATTGATGGGTTTTTCTTTTTGACAATTGGTTTTTTTACTAATCATATTGAATCAATGAACAGTCACCTTGGTCAACTGTCATTTGACTATTAGTCAAAATGGTAATAAAATTAAACAAAAATTTGATTTAATATGTAGGTAGGCCTTATTAAAATAGGCAAATATATAGGTATGTAAAATTAACCTTTACTAAGCATCTAGCTTAGGCTAAGTAATTTAGTTTGACCACCTTGCTTAATTAGATAGGTTGCACTTTATGAATCTTTCACCTCCATGTTGAAGGATCAAGTTTTCAACCATTGCACCATATCTTCAACAAAAAAAAATCATATCATTTTATTGTTGTGAACATTTTTCTAACCTACTAATTAGGAAGCCTAACTTAACTACCCCAAAACTGCTTGGTTTAGCCTAATAACCTAAGCTACTTAACCACCTAGCCAATCTACCTACTTAACTTAATTTGCTTGCCTACCTAGCCTATCCTACCTAATTGAGTTTGTTGACCTACCTAACTACTTAGCCTAAATGGGTGTAGTCATACCAACATGTACCATTAATAGTCGAAACCACTTATTAATTTTTTGAATTTTGGATTTTAAAAACATAAAAATTTATAAATAAATTTTATGTAAAACACTACTGTGAATATGTTATGTACATATCATAGAAACTTGGAATCAATCTAATGAATAAAAATACGTAATTTACACCTTAAGGACTTGTAACCATTCCTTAAAAGTAGTTTTAATACTAAGAACACAATTTTAAAATATTTTTTATGACATATTTTTTAATATACATCATAACATAATAGTACCAAAAAAAAATTTTACATTTAATTTTTTTAAAGAAGTATTAAAAATATCTAAAGAATATTCTTGAAAAAGACAACAAAAAGTAATGGTCTAAGGGAGCACATGTGGCTCCTTATAACATGATTGGACCCAAGTACATGCCTAGTTACTTACCCTTTAACCTATGGTCTTGGAGACCACCTACCTAGCCTACCTACTTCGGTACCTAGCCTAAATACCTACATACATACCTACCTAGGTTCTTTAAATTTGAATTTCTGAAAAAAAATTAAAGTAATGAAAGAACTAGCTAGAAACCTATGGTTTTTTGCTAGTTCATTCATGAAAACCTTAGGTTTTTTGAATTCTTAAAATAATTAGGACCAAAGGTTCTTTAATTTTGTTTTTCTTTTCAAAAATCTACAAACATGGGCTATTATCAAAATCAAATACCCACATGATTTTTTATGATGAGTCATGACCTTGTCCACATAAAAGAGTACATGATCTTGGCAATTGCATCACCAAGACTACTTAGGGAAGAAAGTGCATAACATCTATGTTTCAATCAACATATGAATAAGTATTCTTGGCTATTTTCTGAGCATTAAAATAGAACCTAGAACCCTAAAAAGACCAAATGGGTGTAACATTACATCTTTGTGTTAGGACTCCAAAACCCTACACAAATTTCAAACTGGTGTCATGTGTGTTTGTGTAAGGCCTCTAAAACTCCCACAACTTATTTTCATGTTACATCATGATCCCACCCACACCCATGGTGTCATATAGTAAAAAAAAACCCTGTATTAGAAATTTTACACAAATTAACGAAATGTCAAATCTTACAAAAAATGGTTGAACAAATTTTTATTATTGGAAACATCTTAAAAGCTTATTTCTACCTTTTATGGGTTTGTTAAACTGCAAACTTCAATTATTTTGAAGGAAAATATTGATTTTGCATATCATAATAATAGGTACCCACATTGTTAGGCAAGGTTTTGGGGGGGAGAAGGAGGAATTTTATTTTTTTTGTGTTTTCAATGTGTTCCCATCAAGTTCCCCAAATTTTCAGTGTGTTTCCCAAGACATTCCCAATAATACCATACTTTTATCTCATATGCCTTGGTGAAAGTTGAATAGTCACATAATGTTTCAAAAAGATTGGTGATGGGCCAATCAAAGTGGTTCCTTTGAAAAAAAAAAAAAAAACTTTAGGTGCACCTTCAAATTCATTAATAAAAACAAGAAGGGTTTTGACACAGAAATTTTATATTTTATAAAGTATTATCTAGATTTATCCAAAGTCTATGATTTCAAGTTTTGTATATTTGTGCACCCTAACTTTTGAAAAGACACATTTGGATTTAATTACATGTCAAAAGATGCATTGTTTGATTAGGTGCAGGGAGAGCTTCCAAAAACCCTTGTAGCCATTGCAGATAACCTTAAGGAGCAACTTTTGTTAGCCATGAATGGAACCTTAGACTCGACCTTTACTATAAGCCTTCATTACAACTACAAAAAAATTGATACTAATTAATGATTAGATAACTTCAAAAGAAGTTGTAGATCTTGAAGTCCAACATCTTGATGATGAAAGAAGATCATTGGAGCTAAGGTGGGACAACAACATGAGCATCAAGTGTTCAATGATTTGTCAACTAAAACTAATACTTCTACTGGAATCACAAATACACATGGTAAACACATCTCCTTTCCATCTATGATAGAAACCCTAAACTAGTACTTTTCATAGATAGCATCTATCATTGTTTGACATCCATTTCCATCTAGAGTGGCCATGATTATGTTGCAAAAATTACTTTGATGGTTTCTTTTTGGATGTAATTCTCAACTATCTTAAGTTTGGACATGTTTGATAATTATTTTTTAGTATAGATAGTGTTTTTCTTCCTTTGCTCACTCTTGAATGGTTTTTAGCTTAGTAGCATTAACTTGGAACTACTATTGTGATGAGCATGTTTTACTTTATGTATGTATTTTATAGCTTTGAATGAGCACAATTCAAAGGATGGTTTCGTAAGCATTCTAATTCTCTTGAATGTCTATTGTGTCTTTGACCTATTCATTAGCTTCAATTTTTGCACTTGAAAGTAGACATCAAGATGACAACCTAGTTGCTATACAAGAAAATCCCAAGGAGAGTATAACCTCACAAGCTAAATTGGGAGTGAGTACCATGAGATTTCTAAAGAAGCTAAATGTGCATGATTATGTCCATGGTGCTCTATGGATAAGCCATATACGATCTTGGCTCTAAAGTAAAAAAATTGAGGAGGATCCATCTTAGTAAGGTAATTTCAAAACACTTTTGTGGGGTGAAAGTGCACTAAGGTGTAACACTTTTAGGCACATGTGGAAGTCCATAATTACTTAAATTAACATTGCAAAAGTAGTGTGAAAGCATGATACCTTGAATCACACAAGTCATTTTACAAGTTATCACTAGAAATTTATTATAAAAAAAATTTCAGCCTTAGTTTACCTTATGATAGAACTTAAATTTGAAATATGAGCTTCTAAACTATTGCTTTTGTTGAATGAATAAGTTAATAAGAAAAAACCATAATTTAAGGTACATAGAAAATTTTGATCATCAAAATCCTTTTAAAAAATCCTCCTTGGTATCAATGTTCTCACATCATATTACCATTAAGTCCTTTACTTAAAAAACAATATATGAAGGTGCATGGAGTCCATACTCATTGATTATGGATTGTTACAAGTTTTTGGGTACTCCTTTGAAAGTTCATTATGTTATGGTTATTAAAAAACTATCCATGAAATTCATACAATGTGATCATAATATATATAACATTGTAATGTTGAGTCCTTTTTCATTTTAATCGATTATATTTAATCACATGGCCAATTATAAATTTCAAAATCTTACAAAAACTGCTTTATGACAACGTTTTATGGATAGTGTAGTATGCTTTCACCTTGTGAGGTCCTATAGTAGGCACATGTAAAAAGGCTTTTTGCTTCATTTACAAAGACTTATCCAATTTCTATAGGGTGTGAAAGTAAACATTCCAATGCCAAATCATAGAATATAATCATTTAGTTTCAATTTGTTGCTTCCATGTAGAATCACCAGGGAAGCCATATAATTGATTACATTGTGATAATAACTTAATTATAATTCAATTCCATTTTTCATAATACTTCTGCTTAGAAATGGATCTTATGTTGATAAGTGGGTAAGGAGTCTTTGGACAAGTTAAATACCAAATCATACATCATTTCCAAATAGGAAGTTGAAAAATAAAGCAATGTAGTCATCTCCTCTTGCATGTTGGAATACAAGCTATAAGTTTTGTATGTTTGTTCATTGGCATTGGAAATTGTCAGAGACATCACAATAAATACCTAAGGAACCCTCATGTAGTTATTAACTATTGACATGGATCTGTATGTTTCATGTTTAGTCCATGTTTCAACTACTGCTAAGTTGAGTGTCATTACTAGTTAATTTTGTAGGTTTTTAAGGCTTTTGTAATACAAATGTTCAGAATATGAAAAATTCTATACATTCAACTTCTAGCAAGGTAATGTGATATATATTTTAGGACATATGTAGTGGAAAAACCAAGAGTGGTTACACATGTTATATCGCTACCATCCCTCTTAATGAATCATTGCAAGATGTCATAGGGTACTTAGAACACATAATAAATAATCTTTTCAAATGCTTCATTGGAAAATTTGTTGCAATGCTTTACCAAAAGCATGGAATGTTGAAGAGTGTGATATGCACAAGTGGAATTACCACACAAAAAGGTGTAGTTGTTAGTACAAAAGTTTTGCAAGTGAATCAAGCACTTCTACAACACACATAGTACACCACCAAGCAAAATCAATGTTGAGGGTTAACCATTTTCACCCCCTTTCAATTCCATGGTTGTAATACTCAGTAGTATGCAAACTTGAATGATTAGAGTCATCAAATTTTGTTTAAAACTCCATCATGCTCCTTCCAGGAAGTCACAATGAAATCACATGTTACTTTGCACCCACCAAAGAGGTAATGATAAAATAATATTATGAAATATAAAAGGATATCATCATGGAAATGTGCATCTTTTATCAACTTCAAACCCCAAGTGATAGCTTTTCTACTTCTCCCCTTGTTTCAAAGTATGTCAAGTATTATGTGGTTGTTAATAGCTAGAAGTAATATGACTTCTGCATCCACACCATGAGGAGTAGAATCATAATATTGCCTTTCAATAGAAAGTAATGTAAACTAACAATACACAAGAAAGCTAACAATGCATAGGGTGTGGAAGTCTCTTCCACTCATGGGTATGATACCACAACCTTTGTTTAACTTTGATTATGCTTTTGTTGTTATTGGTGCTACAAACTGTTGTTAGATGCCTTTGGGTAAAAACTATATGCAACATATTTGGGTACAACATGCCTACTGGTTAGTGCTGAATTTGAGATTTTTTTTAGAATTCAATTCAATTTTGATAGCATGTAAGCATTTGAGCTTGAAACCATAGTCACTAAACTCTAAAAGGTCAATTCTTGGTTGTCAATCCTTAATGTAGATTCAGTGGTTAACCATTTAAAAGGCAAACCAATAATGATAAGCTCATATGAGGAAATAGCCCAAGTAAATATTTTGATATTAGAAAGTGCAGTGGCTAGTTCTTGTGATTGTTAGCCATAGTTTTTGTTTGGCAAGTTCCCAATTTCTCTACAAATAATACACATTAATAATTCCACCCCTTATGGTAAAAAGTTTTGAAAATCATTAACAAGTGCAAGTTAGAACAATATTTGCAAATGGTGACCATGAGATTAGTGATCTGATTGTGCAGGGTATGGAAAAAGTGAACAAGGATGTGTCATTAATGTCTCTGTAAGTTTGTTTCATCTACATTCATTTGTATCAACTTGTTTTGTTCACTCTATCAGTGGTTTTCATGGTTTTAATTGTGTATTGATCCAATGTTATTTTGGTTCTTAACTATGCATGATTTACTCTTTTTCTTTCAACATATGATTCAAGAACTTGAGAATCCAATAGTTCTTGAAACCCCAAATTTTTTACCAATCCCATGTTTTTTGGTTGCTAACTATTTCACTCTTTTTCTGTCAACACATGATTCAGGAACTAGAGAATGTAGTGATTCTTGTTCATGAAAAGAAAATTTCAAGCACAACTAGCATCCTCCCAATTCTAGAATTGGTTGTATGGGTGAGTCATCATCATCAATTCTATGCTCTTTTAAAAGTCTTCACTAAAGTAACTTGCTATTGCAATTGTTTTCATTCTTTCATTTCATTCTGTTTTTCTTCCTCCTTTCCTTAGGTCTTTCGATTTCTATTGATCTTTGCCCCTTTTATTTTTCTTTTTTTCCCTTTTTTTCTTGAACTTCTTTTTGTTCTTCTATTTTTGTTTTTTTAATTATGTTAAACTAGCCAACACCCCATGGCCAAGGCTTTCCCCTTACTATTACTCTTGTGATAGAAACTTACAAGTATGTTGATTAATGTTTTTGACATTATCTTGATAGGTTACTGCTATGTTGTCAAATTTGAAATACTCACAAACCTTAATTCTTAGGTGATCTCTTAGGTTTCCTTTCATGTTAAACTCAAACCACAAGTGCCATAGACATTTTAGTTGTATCGTAACTTTCATGCCAATTTCTTAAAGTTTGCAGTTTATAATTAGCTTCTCGTTTTATTTTGACAAGATCAAAAGCCATTGCCAATTGTTGCAAAAGATGTGGAGAACAAAGCACTAGCAAAGCTAATAATAAACAACCTTTGTGGTGGTGTTAAGGTACATTTAGGCAAGAAAGTTCATTGTTGTAACTTTGTTGAGGACTTGACTTTTGTGAAGGTCAATAACACCCGTTATCAAGGGATTAGATTTTCAAAGTTTTATACTGTGGCTATTGTCATGAGGGTTTTGGATTTGCTTGCAAAATAATTAGGAGTGATGATAATTCAAGTATTGCTAATGACATCTCTCTAAAAAAAATAGTTTACGTTTTCTCATCTTTGTAGTTTTGGTTGTGATTTAGGTGTGTGCCATCAAGGCACCTGGTTTTGGTGAAAATAGAAAGGTCAACTTGCAGGATCATGCAATTGTGACTGGGGGTTAGGTATTCTGAAAAGTTTCACCTTAGACATCTCTTTATCATGTGTTCCAAATTTTTTTTTCCAAATGCACCAAAGAGCTTAAGGATATCTATTAATTCAGAACCTCAAGTCACAAATTTTGATGTTGATAGGTTTGAAAGATTTAAGGTTCCTAGCTTGGCTTGGATTATCCAATGTCAATTAGCTAACAATGAGAAGAATTTGGAGCTATTGAAAAATATTATAGTTTGGATTACAACTTACAACCTACTTGGTTTGCCAATACCTAATTTATCATGTGGGTTGTATGCTTGCAGTTCATTAGTGGAAATTTAAGTCTTAAGCTTGAGAATGTGCAAGCAAACATGCTTGGATCTACAAAGAGGGTCACTATCTCAAAGGATGACACAATTATACTTGATGGTGGGGGTGACAAGAAAAGCATTGAGGAGTGATATGAACATGTATATACAAGTATATAATTTTATATCAATTTTCTTAATTGAATGTGTACTTGTGAGTCCTGAATCCATTGTTTGTAAAATAGTTCAAATTACATTAGCTACTATATAGGGTATTTTCCACCTTCATAATGTGTGGTTGAAGTTGTAGCTATGAGCAAAGTTGTCACTTGTTGAAAACTAGCCTTGCACCTACAATGTAATTAAATTGTGATATAGGTTGAAACAATTACAATTGGCCATTAACATTGCTACATCAGATTATGACAAGGAGAAGTTACAAGAACGTTTGGCAAAACTCTCAGGAGGTGTTATTGTTCTTAAGGTACATGCTTGAAGTTTGATGAGTTTTTTTTTGCAAAAGTTTTCAAATCTGTACATGTAAAAATATTGTTTTCCATTTCATACTTGGGGAACCTTTGTGCTTGCCTTTTGTTTAGGTCACTGAGATGGTATTATTGAAAGTAGATTGGTGGAGCAAACGAAATAGAGGTTAATGAAAAGAAGGACCATGTGACACCAAGGCAGCAATGGAGGAAAGCATAGTTCCTAGTATGAGTTTCACCCCAACACAAATCATCACATAAATATTGTTAATTATAGAGTTTTGTCATCCTAGGTTCACTTGTGTGTGTTCATTGTGGGTATTGATAAGAAAACTCATCTGTTTGTGTGTGACTGTGTGTCTAAGTGGAGATGTGGCCTCACAAGATACAAACACATGATAGAAACTTTTTTAATCTTCAATATACTCCCCATTTATTTAGTACCAAATTCAATTGTTGGCTTCAAGATACAAATTGAGAATAATGTTGCATTAGTGAAGGACATTTGACTTATCTCTTACACAAAACAATTGGAAAAGGAATTTAATGTGAATGCAACTAAAAATAAAATCAAGACTAATCATGGAATTAACACATATTGGACCATTGTGTGAAGCACGGTTCCTTAGTACTTAGAAGTAGGTCTCCATGGGGATTGCATCCCAATGGGGAAATTCAACAATTTTGAATTCTTGAATTTTTGATTTCTAAATATTTCATGTCCAAAATTTCAAAACACCATAATTATCAAAAAAGTTATCCAATATATGATCAATCCTATAGCCCTCATTAATAGCTTTTCAACACTAAGTTAAAACCTTGATTTGGATTAATTTGTTCATCCAAATTCTATTATAAGTGTGTAAGACTCTTTAGATCACTATGTGTCCCACATATTCAAATAATTTTATTGTTCGCAATACAACTATACTTGTGAATGGTAGCCCAAAATTGTATAACATTCTTTGAACTTTTTTAGTAACATGTTAACAACCAAGCCACAAATGGTAATTGCTCCAAAGAAATGAAATAAATCATTTCAAAGTTCATTTCTTCCTTTACAAGGCTAGAACCAGTGAATTTCTTACTCAATGCATTTGTGGACATTAATTAGTAGTCTCATTGTCTCAAGTAACCATTAATGAAACTCAACCTGTCAAAGCACCTATGGGCATTAGCCAGGGATATTCAAAGGTTAAAGGCTATTAATCATAATCCCTCTAATGCAAGGTTACTAAGTGGAAGTTTACAACATGCATTAACAATTTTCAATTCACTCAATTAGGAACAAAAATATGAATAATTTTAGGAGGAAAAACCATTTCTTTTCAATCCCATTTGTTTCAATTGATAATCAAATTTGCCATGGTGCAAATATCTCTATCCTACCATGACCTCATGTAAGCACTAGCTCCATTTTTCATTTCTTGTCTACCTTCAATCCTACATGAGTTTTTAGATGCCAACATAATATAGAAGCCGAATTCATCTCCATTGATTGAAAAGGCCCAAAAATTTGAAAACAAGGTAGATAGGCCGATAACTAAACATTTATAACTTAGAGGGTTGGGGTTTAGTGACCATACATTTGATGGCCTTGATATTTCAAGACTTTTGGTACGGCACTAGTGTAACCATTTGTAGCCTTTTACAAATTCCAAATTGGCTGGTAAGGAATGCAAAAGTTGGAGCTTCTCAAAGTTGATGGGGTCTTTGAATTTTTTTTGTCATGGAACAAACTCTAACTTTACTAGTTGAATTTTGCAACTATTAAAAAATTTGAAGAAAAATATTGTTTCATACACAGGTTTTCATCATGCATTATGCATTACATCATATACAAAAATATTTAGTAATACATTACATTATTTATCATTTTGATTTATTTTATTTATTTAAAGAAATTTTAAGGAAGATAAAATGCAAAGAGAATCATTATTTTCAATTATGAAATTCTCGAATTGACATTAAATAACCTTTGATTGATCCATAGCTTTTTTTCCCCAATCATTGGGTTTTAGTATTTAATTTTTAAGATGACATTAAATGAATGGAGATAATATAGGTTTATTGTTATGATTGGAAGTGTGTTTGGTAGTTTGAATGCTATATAAATTGGTTTGTGAAAATCTAGCCAATATGCTTATGATATATGCTTAATTTGCATTCATTCTTGGGTGTATTTGTCCATACATGGTCCAATTGTGATCCAACTTTTGTTGTGTTATTTTTTTAATTGGTATTTTAATTTGAATATATTTATAAAATCTATTAATTGATGTTTATTGTTCTTATAATTAATGTCATCTAATATGTTGACTTAAAAATCTCCTAAGATAATGAATGGATAATCATTTAGTGATTTTTGAACCAATTAAGGCTTCTATTGTGTTGAGGAACATAGAAGTCGAACAAGAATAACTTTTATAAACACATGATATGAATTGCTCTTCAAATTTTTATGTTAAATGTAGTTGCTATATGCTCAAATCCATTACATGTTGTTGTATTATAAGAATGTAAGAACATTTGCATGATGTACATCATTATCATTTACCATTGCCACCATAAATTGGGATATATGAATATTTTGATGTATTCATGAATTTTTGTATGTCATTTGATGATTGTGTTTTTGTTTCCAAAATACATATCTAACATGTGATATTTGTAGGTTTTGGTCATGATTTATATATTAGTAATGTTGTTGTTGACAATTTGTATTGAAGGCTTGTAAAATAATATGTGAATGATAAAAGTCTTTCAATCAAGGAACAAAATGTGTCTAGTTTGCAAAAGAAATTCATCTCTTCATTTCTTCAACCATGAGTTGATCAATGTGAAAATTGTGATGTTGACGTGGATTTAATTATAAATATTAATCCTTCTTTTGTTTGAATGTGAAAAAAAACTATGTATGATAGTCTAGGTATTTTAACATTAATAGGATCAAAAGCTAGTTTGTTTAACAATAGTCCTTGTGATCAATGAATGGTTGTTGCTATTGCTAATTGAATTGGAAATTGAATTCTTGTTATAATATGAGATTGATTTTTGCCAATTCCTATGTCTTTGATAATTGGTTCTTGATTAGTGTCCAATCTAATTGAATATTATTTGTGTAAAGGTGAATTGATTTTTCTTTAGTTAACATTCTTGTTTTTGGATTTGGGAAAAAATCCAAATTATGGTTTTATTATGATATGATATTGATGATTTGAATATGCTATTAACTCCATTAACAAGACCATTAGATGTTGCATAATTATAACAAATAATTCAACTAACATATTTTGTTTGATATAAATTATAATATGCAAGCTTGCAATTTTGCTTGGGTAATTCAAAAGTTTATATGATGTTGGGCATGAATGGTGGTGAATGTATGTAACATCAAAATTGAATGTTGGGCCAATTGTTTTGTTAAAATACAAACCTATTATATTTTTGCACTACAATATTTCTATAGAATATGTGTGATTTGGTATTTGTCAACAACAATTTGAAATAAGATATTGAATAGCTTTTAAATTTTGCATGCATGTATAGAATTTGTTGAAAGTTTTTATGGATTTTGTATTAGTTTGTTGCATAATTAAGTTAATTGATAGCATTTAACATTATTTTTCCAAAATTTTGGTGTTAATGCACATTAATATTGTCAATAAGGGATTAAAAAATCCAACAATCTTTTACTGGAAGTTCTTCATAAAAGTTGCTTGACATGATGACATCTAGACCACCCAAAACTTGGTTTTGAATATGTTTTATTGCTTTTAATGAATGATCTATAACATCAAACATTCTAGCATTTATAAGAGATATTTCATAAATAAAAATTAGTTATAATTGTTTAATTATATCAACATGTGAGTCTATTTAAAGAATTTCATGATAGATTCAATATGTTTGCTAATGTTTGTTGGAGAAATATGTTCAAAGCTAAATGTATTGTTTAATTATCAATATTAAATGTGGTTTTATTTATAAATGTCATGAACAAAGTTTTTATTTTTGTTCATTTTGATGAAAAGTTTTTATTATATTAAACCATTAACTTTAATGTAAGATTTTTACCGATTCCTCCAGCTTCCTGTCAAAAATGAATGTATTGGAATAATTAAAATACTTTTTTTTTCACATGGCATTGAGTCAAATATATATATTTTTTCTTCATTTAATTTTTTAAGAAAAAATTGATATTAATATTCATCCATTATCATAGAATCTAATGATGTTGTGAAACCATCATTTTCAAAATTTTATGTTTTTTATTTAATGTATTACGTGTCGTGCGTTCCTATGTTGGCGCCTATAACCATCATTATCACCACACTCACAACACATAACATAAAAATACCATGAATGGTACACCACATCCAAACCACCCCCTTATCTAGGGCTGAGGTCTTGGTAAACCAGATAACATCATAAAAATAATTATTGGAAATCCACCATGAATGAACACTTTGGTTCCAAAGCAAAAGGACCATTAGGCTGGGTGCAAATGTGAACCCCATCATTAGTCGCCTAGCTATAATCCTTTAAATCCCCAACCAAATGCGAATTACCATGGAAGAAAATATTAATTCTACTATGTGACCCTAGGAACTTAGGTCTATTGGGTGCACAGAGGGCAAAACCATTTGCTAATTGCTTATGCCATTTTCTTCCATTGGTGGCATGAAACATCCTATATGCTAACCTCGAAAACACTTGTCACAAATCAACATAGTGACAACTCCTTAAGTTTGCCCACACAACATACATGATAGGCCAACTAGAACCACGGTTAAAGATGGGTCCACTTGGCCATCCACATTGGGAAGATGACATGGTGCACAATTGCGCACGTGGTCTTTCCATGTTTGACCATCTCAGCCTTCCAATAATAACATTCCAGAAGGTAAAACCTTCTGCACACATAGAATAACATGTCTTGCAATCACATCCAAAATGGTTGGTGTTATTTGTTGCAAGTAAACATAATCTCCTTGTTCAAAACCTTCGAATCTAATTAAGGCCGATAACCACCTCCACATAAGGTCGATAACCACCTCCACATATAGTGGCATAACGCAATGTATCTCAATGTTGGGCAATTGCCAAATTTTCCATAGCCATGGGCATAACACGTTGGAACAAGGTGGCTCGTTGCTCACATGTTTAAATCCACACATTAGGATCATCCATGTTGATTACTACCATTGCATCTTGTCAAATTGAGGCTAGTAACTTGGGCTCACAACTAAACAATAAGAAATATTATGAAAAAGATGAAAAAGAAGCTTGTTGATTGAACCTATACCCCATAGCTAGCCATGGTAGCTATAAGTCCCAATTTTGCGTATGGCCTTTATGAAGACCATACTTTTGTAAATCCCATTTCACTGTTAGCACCATCCGCTTAGTTAACCCGTTTGCCTTAGGATGGTTTCATGAAGTTGTGCGATGATCAATCAATGTTTTTTCACACAATTCTTGGAATTCCCCATATAATTTTGTACCTTGGTTAGTGAGAACTTTGGCTAGAACCCCAAACCTACTAAGTACCCTATCCAAAAATGCATATGATGTTGCTTAATTATTACGACTAACAATGGAACCAACTCCAACCACTTGGAGAAGTGTTTAATCATAAATGAAACATATCGATTATGACAAGGTGTTAAACTCAATGGGTTGGCAAAATCCAAACTCCATCGGTACCCAAGCCCGATAATTGGTAAAGGTTGTAGGTGAGATGTAGGTGCATTGAAAGATGCCCAAACTTGGTCACACACCATACACCTAGAAACAAATTACTGAACTTGCGATTGCATCCCTTGCCACTAGTATTGTGTTTAGAGTAAACTATATGTCCAAGGGATCCCAAAATGGCCCAACTCCTCACGAGCATGCCTCATAAGGCTTTCACATTGTTATGGGCGAGGCACAACCTTCACTTGTCCATATGCCCACATCTATAGGAGGGAATTACCTTCCCATTTGAATTGCTTGGCCTTTATGCACAACATGGTCCCTTTCTTTGGGTGTTAATCCAATTGGAATTTCACTTGCTTGCAAATATGCAATAATAGGTGCATCATCATAAATATCCAAGGCACCATTGGCCTCTGACTCCATGTCCACATCATGGGGATCCCCATTATTTACATTAGTCTGGGGTACATCCCCATAACACCCCAATAAGGTACAAAGGTATGTAGAGCCATGCCATCCTAATACTGCCTCCAAATCCACATCACCATGCCAACGGGCTTTAGTGGTATCCTCTTCATTGGAACTTGGGTTCCGACTCAACCCATCAGCATTTCGATTAACCCTATTAAGCATGTGAATTATATCAAAGTCATACTCTTGTAAGATAAGTGCCCACTTGGCCAACTTTCCTGTGAGTCAATATGATTCCATAAGGAATTTCAAAAGCTGGTGATTGGTAATCAAAGTGAATGGGTTACCATAAAGATAGCATTGGAATGATGAAATAGCCCAAACAATTGCAAGGCACTCCCCCTCATATGAGCTATACTTGGTCTTGGTTTTGTTGCTGGATCGATTGGCATATGCCACCACAAACTCTTGACCATCATCATCAAGTTGAGTAAGCATAACTCCTAACCCTAAAGTACTCCAATTAATGTAATTGGAATAGTCGTCTTCAGATGGGTTGCCTCCAAATGGGGGCTAACGAAAGCCTGGCTATTAACTTCTTGTGGCTCATCCCAAATGAACTCTTAATTAATTTGTGTTAGTTAGGTTAAAAGTTTGGATATGTTACTGAAACCTTTCACAAACCTTCGATAGTAATTACATAAGCCTAGAAAATTTCGTAATATGTTGGTTGGGGAACCTGTGAAATGGCCTTGACATTTGCCTTCTAAACCCTAATCCACCTAGATAAATCATGTGACCCAAGTATTCTACCTGAGTATGAAAGAATCAGCACTTGCCTGGATGAAGTTTAAGGTTATGTTCCTTATGTCTTCCAAACACTTTTCGCAAATGGTGCATATGATCTCTTGGGGTCAGGTTCAAAATAATGATGTCATCAATGTAGCATTTGGTAAAACCAAGACCTGCCAACACTCAATCCATGACCCTTTGAAATTTTACAAGGGCATTTTTCAAACCAAATGGCAAAAACTTCCATTGGTATAAATAATCCTTCCCATGGGGGTCAAGTCTCTAAAAAATTGTCTTGATTTTATCACCCTCCCTCAATGGCAATTGATGGTAGCCAAACTTTAAGTCCAAGGTACTAAAAACCTTGGCCTATCCAAGGGCATCAAAGATCTCCTTTGGTAGGGGCATGACATATTTGTCTAAATGGGTCCGTTTATTCATTGGACAATAATCCCCACACATGCGGCGTTCCATTCAATTGCCAATTTTTTTTTTCTTAGCTAACATCACTGGTCATGGACATTATCTTCAAACAACTCAAGTCCATGTGGAAGGCCTAAAATTCTAGCCAACATAGTTGACTTGTTAGATTTTCCTGATTGCCCCCCAATGAATTTCACTAGCAATGAAGCCTTGTGGCTAATTCTTATTTGCCAATGTGGACACTAGTATGTAATTTCTGCCCAAAAATCAATGGTAACCCTTAAGGAGTATAACACCACACCTCCAACCCAACACATCATAGGATGTAACATGCACAACCACTGCTTGGGCTTGCATGGTAGTGTAATCTACTGGCTTGTTGGGATTAACCTAGATCACAATCTCCTATTTGGTTAACTTTCATGCTTTTTCTGTCCCACCCATGGATCTCAAAATGTGATATGGGCATGGGTCAATATCAACATTAGTTAATCCAAAACCATCAACAATAACTTTGCCCAATGTCAATGGTTGAGCACCAGAATCCAACAACACCGTAAGGGGTCGATACCGTCATGCTAATGTTCCCCTCAATTGAACCACTCTTTCTTCATTATGCAAAACTAGAACCCCAAGAATAATAATAGTTCGATCAATAATTGGTCATGTAGGAAGGTCATGAAATTTGGCCATAGCCACATGCCAAGATTTAGGTTAAACTTTGGACACCTCCATGCGGTTGACCTCAAAAATTGGATGGGGAACTACATGAGGCACAAAATTGTCCTCTGACTTAACCATCATTTCTAGTGTTCCACCATTCTCACATAATGTGGTTGCCAAGTGAAACATGGTTGCTAATTGAATACTTGAAATGGCCAATGTCTTAATAGAAAACAATGGTGCTTGACACATTGCTTTGGCCACCCCCATCAAACTTATGGGTGCCTTGGACTTAGGAATAGAACTAGGCGCTTTCCTTGACATTCCACCCGAAGTTGATGCCTCGATGGGATTGGGAATGTTGTCTATTAACATAAATGATTGCGAGAGCCACACTTGGTGTTGAGCCTCACCATGTCAAAAATCCAATCTTTCATTAGCACCTCATGAATCTGGCACTCGCATACTAGTTCTTGTCATTTGTGTAGTTGTGGAAATCATTTCATTAGGATTTGGAACCATAACATGGTTTCCATCATTTGTTGCCCATGACTCAAGATCTCTTGACATATGTGACATCATTTCATTTGGTGCCATTGATCTTGAAAAACCAACTCCACAAAAGAATCTTTGGTCCGCATCTAACCCATATGATTAATCATTTTTCTTATATTTAGCCAGATGTATTAGATTTCACTTGGGCCACCATGCTTGTGATTAAGGCCTCCAACTGTGCAAACCTAGCTTCCATGGTGTTGGGTTGGCCATGAGCTAGCTTGGTGGTTAACCCTTTGTTGGCTACACCTTTCCCCTTTTGGCCTTTCCCAAAACCTTGGCCCTTACTAGCATCAATGTTTTGTGATTAACCTTGCCATAATTCTAGGTGAAGTGTGAAGCAATGATCAACATCATACCCATATGCATGACAATGGGAACATGAATGACTAGGATTAGGGTTGGAAGTTATGGCTTGTGGTGGATTGGGACAGTCCTTTTTATGAGGCCCACCACACCTCCAACATATGTCCTCTCCACCTTATTTTATTGAATAGGATGTGGAACCACTACTTGAATCTGGTTTGGCCCCCTTTGCCTTGGGTGGTGCAACTTTATTGGGCTGGTGCAACTTTATTGGGCTAACTTCACGATTGTTAGCTTGATGGTGTTCGAGAATTCCTTGGGTTTTCCTTGTTGAACCCAAAGGTGACCACTCATTCTTCCACCATGTTCATCTCAATCCTTTTTGACAATTGAAACACACTAGCCAAAATGGGTTGGGTAGGCTATAATAAAATGGCATTTCACATTTGATGTTTAAATTTGCTTGTCTAGGATTCCATACCACAATTAGATAGCTTAGGCTTTTATGACACCTTGTGTCACCATGATTGACCTACACATCCGTGCATAAGCTCCTCGCAAACTCTCATGGGGCTTACGTTAAAAATCTTGTAAACTTTGTAGCTTCTCAATCTTAACCCCTTGGTAATTTTGCCATAATTCACGAAAGAATTCCACAATTGGGTTAAATACAAGCAATGGAATTCATGTACTAGTGGATGCCCTTGCACCACCACCCCTGGTAGTTCCACCACTTCTAGTGGTTCCTTTACCAATGGCACTTTTGCTCCCACTTGCCGAACTAATGTTAAGAGTTACCATTGCACCACTTGGAGCCATAATTCCCGTAATGATAGAAACATAATTGGGAGACCAATATAGCCGCCATTCCTCAATCTAAATCTCATGGGCATGCTTGAATTCATGATAGTCATCCATAGATGGCCTTTCCAAATGTTGAAACAAAGCCTTCCATGCCATGAAGGGTGTGAATAGATGGGGATTATGCATTTGTTGCATATCACACTAGTTGTCAAACTCTTGGATGAAATATTTGTCTCAAAATTTGAAGAATCTCCCCCAGATGATGATGAAGGTGGTTTGGGTGGTTTGAATTGCACCTTTTGCTTAGTGAAACCACTAGTAACAATGTCCTTATCCCTTGAATCTTGTGTCACCTCCGTAATGAACCCTAAACCTTAACTTGGGTATACCCCCTAAAATCCAATCATAAAAGGGTGATACAACTACTTGGTTCAAACTAAATCTACAAGGATGTTGCACTTGTTGCGGCTTAACCAAACCCCCATGCATAACATGAACCTAGGGTTGTTACACTTATATGGCTAGGGCACTTGCACCCACAAAAACATTTCACAGGCCCAACAAACTAGGGCACACTATGAACACAACCAAGTGGTCTACTAGTCATCAACCTAGTCTCACCACAACAATAAACAAAGGGACATCTTGGTGATCAAATCCAGACATAGCCACAATTACACCTCCCAGTACAACCTACACCTTGACTAAAACCTAATTAACACGTCTAGGAAAACCAGGAGTCAAATAGGACCTATTCAATGATTAGGATTAGGTGATAGCTTTGTCCCATGCCTAGCCATTAACCACACCAATCACAACCCCAAGGCTCATTGTGGCAATAATGGCATGCATGGGAAGCCACATAGCCTTTCACTTGAAGTTTCACACTAAATAGTAAACACAAATTACCAAGAGGTCAACCTGAGAGCATGCACTCACCCCTAGGTTATAGCTAAATGGCACACACCTTGGTAATCATGTTACCCCCTGAAAGCATATGACAACCTGATCAACATGCTAACAAGCAACATGTGCAACCCAACAAACATGAGTGGAGATGCACAACTCTTGCAACATAAATCTCCATTTTTGTGATCCCTACACAAGATACATGATAGGAATTCAAATCCTTTGCATTTGCTAATGGCACATTCCATAACCTATGAGATGTAGAAAATATGATTCATTAACACAATGTTGAATCGCCAAATGTTTGGTACAAAAAAGTTGGCCACACACCACCTAGTGTCTTGGAATAAACCTTCAAAAGTGCATGTTTCCAACTAAGTTGAAAACTCCCATGTTAGAAATGCTTTTCACTAGAAACTAATTGACATAGACAACTTTTGATTTCACTTTCATATGGGTGAAGATTGAATTCCCAAAATTGAATGACAAATAATTCCACAATTGCAAAATCAACCTCTGGCCTCCAAAACTTTCTATGCCCAAAACTTCTATAGCTTCACATGCATGTAATTCTCCTCTCCAAGAACTCAACAATGTAGACAATTTGTTAATCTGACTCCATATGCAAAAGATATGAATTTCCAAAAAAATTCAAAATGAAAATTCCAAATTGAAAATATAAATGAATTTTCTATTAGGTCTTAGGGGTCAAATAGTCTAGTGTATGCTCACAGGTGGGTTGTTCACTTACTATCCTACCCACATGATCACTGACCCTTGTTCGCCCACTAGTTACCCTTAATTAAACGGATGAATTTTTCATCCAAATTTTGGATGAAATATTTCAATTGGATGAAACTAATAATAATAATAATGTTGGTAGGTTTGCATTGGTGCCAAACCTATGCCCTAGGTTCGGGAATTTGGAAAAAAAAAGAAAAAAAGAGGGAAGTCTAGATTGGATCGCCTTAACCCTTTTTATTTTGAGCCTCCCTCGAAGCACGTGAGCCTCTGCTTGTGCTCGAACCTCGAAGGTTCGAAAGAAAACTCAAACTCCTAGTGATGGCAACTAGAGGTTGGCTCTCTCCACTTCCACCTCTACTTGTTTTTTTTTTCCTCTTTCTTCTTTTTCTTCTCCTTGTTTATTCTTCTTTTCCTTCAGGTTGTAACTATGTGCTATAGCTCCACCTCCTTTTTTGTTATTATTTTTTGCTTCATGCTACAAGTTCAACAAACGAAGCAACCATGGCAAGGAGCTCTTCTCCCTGCCTTTTCTTGCTCCCACATTGTAGTCATAGCTATTCTACTAATAATAAGATCGACTAGGGGCACCCATCGCCCTTGCTTCTCCTTGCAAATTAATGTTGATGGCTATGTAGCCAAGAGCTCAAACTCTTGGTGATGGTGGTGGTGGCTCTTGCTACCACTGTCATTACTGTAATTGTAGGGTATCAATAGAAAAAAACAAAAGGAAGGAGAAAGAGAAGGGAGCAAGAAAGAAGGGGGAAAAAAATGAAAATGAAAAACAACAAAAAGGGGGGGTGGGGGGCTTACGATCAAGCTAGGGGCTTTCTTCTTGTGCTTTTTGAACACCTCCAAACTCCAAGGACTTGGCCCTATTTGGGTTCAACTCCCAAAGGAGTTATACATGAAAAAAGGTACAAAAACATCAAAATCACTAGGTGCCAACATCTACAAACGAACGGTATTTATAGCTTGAACAAAATTCCTACAAAACCAACTTGTAATATAAAAACCAAAACAAACAACATAGCACTTCTTGTTAACCCAAACTCCCATGCATAACACACACACAACATAAAACCAAAAAAAATAAATTCAATGCTAAAACAACTCTAGCCTAGTTGTAGCACAAAAACAATTAACTAGACTTTTGATGATTCAAAAGATTGACTCACTTGCAACAATGCAAGAATCCAAACCTAAAACATAGAAAACCAACACTTGTATAACAAAAAAAACCACAAAGCAGAAACCATGTTCTGGAATCTCAAATCACCAAAAAAATGATTTGAGGTCATACAAGATGAGATTATATCCCATGACAAATATCTCGAACCCCATTCACACATGAACTAGTTCAAGATTCACTAATTAGCTTAACTAACCCAATTTATCCTTAATTAACTAGGACTTAACTAAACAACTAAACTAACACACATGACATACGCGATCCAATGATGAAATCATTTTTCGTACCATATTTTTCAATATTTAATGTGTTTGTAATGGGAATTAAAATATGTGGGTCACCAAGTCATGATCAATATCATCATTCCATATGTTCAATGGAAGTGAAAATTTTGGTTTTAAATCGATAACATTTTCCTCTTCATTTGAATGTATGTGTTGCATTTTAATTGAATTGGATCAAATTTTTAGTATTTTTTTTTCTATTTGACAATATGCATCATTCCATGTAACATTTGTGCCTAATTGTGAATCCTCAAATATTTTGGATAGTGAATATGAAATAAGTAATTCTTTTGACCAATTTTCAATATCTTTATATTCATTATAATTCACAAACTTGATGACTTTTAATTTATGGCATTTTGATAGTTTGTTATTTCTAATGTATAATAGGAAAAAAATCCTACGAATGATAAATATTCATTATTTTTTCTCAATTTAAATTCTTATCTATAATTGATGAGCACATTATGTTAGTAGAATCAAGTTTTAATTGAATTAGGAAGGATTGTGGTTTTAATACAAAAACATATTCATGATGTGAAAAAATACTGATAAATTTAAATGTTCATGGTGAATGATATAAAATAATAGAAATAATTAGATAAATAGTTAGTTGGGTAGATAATTATTGAGCATTGGGAAAAACATTGCCTAACTTTCGATTTTAACATTGGCATTAGTTTAATTTTAAATACATTTTTGCAAGGTCCATTCATGGTTGGGGTATCACAAAAAAGAAAAAGGAATCCAAGACTTTCTTCTAAGGCTACTTTTTACAAATAACATTACATGAAACATATTCAAATAAGAAAATTTGAATAGTCCAAGATAATATAATTCATGCATTTGTGGTGATTTTTCACATGTGTACATAATTGTGCAAGAATGCCAAAATGGGTTTTAAAAATCAACTAGACATTTTTTTTGCATGATTACTTCCTACACATTTGACTTGCATCTAGAGTTAGAAATTTTGAACCTAATGAATATGAAAAATTAGCCAAGTTATTTAATAAAGGAATCATTAAATCTCTTGTAGCCCTTTGTTTCAAAATTTCAAAACTTTGGAATATTCATATGATTTTTTTTTTCATGAAATTGACCTAATGAACATGTAGTTTGTGTAAAAGGAATCATGGTTTTCTTCTACAAAAAGTTTGCAATCAATTGCATCATTTTATGCATTCCTTTGTAAAAAGAATGTAATATGGACATCGATTGATTGTAAATTAGTTAAGGACTCAAAAGGAGTTTTATACAACATCCAATAATTATTGGATTTTTTAAAATCTTGTTTTTTAATATTCTAGTAATAAAAACATAATAATACACCATAGTTGCAATATACTAAATACTATGAAAATTTAAAATTGTCTTTTATAATTCCTTTTCAATTAAACATTCCTTTTGGAACCCTAATTGTGAATGAACCTTGTATTATAAAATAAAATTTTGATGTTATAGATTTCCAATTTTAGTCATGATGATGTGTAATATGATGCAACTACATATGGGTCTTTAAAATAAATTGGATCTTTGTATTTGTAAACCATAAATGAACAACATGTATGCTAAATGTATTAGTTTTAATATATGACAATATTAGTTTTAGGAAATGTGTGGCTTCATGAATTTGCCCCTTAAGGTTAATATGTAAGTATTTTCATTTGTTTTGAAGTTTTTTTGAAGATTAAAAGAAAAATGTTGCTTTTTGTTGCAAGTATTTTTTGCTAAAAGGTAAGTCTTCTTTGCTTCAAGTGGATGTAATATTTTGTCATATTCATGGGAAGTAATGATAATGGAAGATACAAACAACATGATTTGTTTTTCTTGCATGTTTGAATTTGTTGATGTTTTGTGCATTTAGTAATGTAATTAGTAATAATGAAACATCACATGAAATATATTTATCCAAAAAAATTTCAATTTTTCATTTGTATTGATTCCATGTATGGGTGCAATCTCTAATCCATAAAAGATCATGGTCATACTGATTACCATGATTTTGAAATTGTGTGACACAAAACCAATTTAGGCTTGTCAAAAAATAGATGGGTTTTTGTTGAATAATGTGCAAAAAAAGATGTTTTATGATCATATATTTTGCACATGTTATAGAATTAGTGCATAACAATTCTATTATATGAATTGATTAAAGGTGTTTAATTTTGTTTAGAAGGTTTTTTTTTGGCATGTAAAGTGTATAGGGCTTTTATGAGGGGTTCCTGTAATTATAGTATATGTAAAAGTTACAGAGAATGTTGAAAAACCAAGTTGTCTTATCAATGCAAATAAATGTTTTTGTAAGCCTTCTAAATAATTATGTGAAGTACTTGAATATACTAGATTGTGGTTACTTAACTATGATTTGAAATCTTATCTAAATTTGGTTTATTTTGTACTTCAAAAGCCTTTAATCATCTACCACTTAGTTTTTGTTTGTGTATACATCAGGGACCAGTAGTCGATGCAACTTTTAGTCGATGTACTAACTATAGTCTCCAATTATCTACGTAGATAGTCGACTAGACTACCGAGCAACAGTCATAATAGACTAGACTACAGAGCAACGGTCATAATCGACTAGACTACCGAGCAACGGTCATAATCGACTATTACTCAGTTGTAGT
>Ga0116229_10003254_pt1 | contig 26629 bp, 24 predicted proteins | sample S1TSphgellanicum_3_FD_87313 | JGI IMG/M metagenome (GOLD analysis project Ga0116229, IMG submission 87313) | Host-associated microbial communities from peat moss isolated from Minnesota, USA - S1T2_Fc - Sphagnum magellanicum MG | ecosystem: Host-associated > Plants > Peat moss > Unclassified... | reverse complement strand
CTATCTTCTGCCCGACCCCATCGAAACGCTGGCTGCGGCGGAGATTCTTGTGAAAGAAGGCTTTACGGTTCTTCCCTACATCAATGCCGACCCCGTTCTGGCCAAGCGCCTGCAGGAAGTCGGAACGGCCACAGTCATGCCGCTCGGCTCACCGATTGGCTCAAATCGTGGCTTGGAAACGCGTGGCCAGCTTGAGATTATCATCGAGCAAGCCACTGTGCCGGTCATCATCGATGCGGGACTAGGTGCTCCTTCGCATGCTGCTGCGGCTCTGGAACTTGGGGCAGATGGCGTACTCATCAATACGGCGCTGGCCGCGGCGCGTGATCCGGCCCGTATGGCCCGCGCTTTCCGGGATGCCGTTGAGGCCGGCCGGACGGCGTGGGAGGTCGGGTTGGGCGCTGCCAGCCGTACTGCAAATCCCACTAGCCCTTTGACCGGTTTTCTGTCATAATACTTACAATTCAGTAAGGACCACGCAAGTGAAACGACTCTTTAAAACCGCCGTACTCCTCGTTGTCAGTCTCTTTCTCGTCGCATCCGGAGTTGATGCCGCTTTGGATCAACTGGCTCATTGCCCCACGCAAAGCTCGCTCACCCAATATAGCGAACAGGGGGACATCGTTTTCGCCTTCGACGGCGATTTGTGCGATTGCAAAGCTCTCAGCAAGCCTTGCCCGTCGGCAGTGCCCGGATTTCTGCACCGGACCTAACGCTTAGCGACCTCTGACAGGTCAACCCGTTTCGCACCTTGCTGATTAAAAATGCCTCGTTTGCCGTTACGGCGTTGTCATTTACGTCGAGCGGTGGTACTTCTTAGTTGTGAACACGGATGTCGTGCGCGTGGAGGTTTTTGGCGTTTTCCCCACGGATCAGCACACGTTGGCCATTTTTATCGGTAACGAAGAAAAAAGCTTTGTCATTCATGTCGAACCCAGTGTGGGACGCGCGATCGCCATGTCCATGCGCGGGGAGCATAACGAGCGCCCTCTAACGCACGAGTTGATTGGCTATATTTTCAACGCCTTCGAAATCAAGGTGGAACGCATCGTCATCAACGCGCTGCGCAGCAATACCTACTTCGCCCGGGTCATTCTCAAGGCCCAAAATGAGGTGCATTCCAAAGTGATTGAGATCGACGCGCGTCCGAGTGACTGTATTGTGCTCGCCACGCAGGCCAAGGCTCCGATTTTCGTCAGCCAGGACGTCTGGGAGGAAACGGAAGATCGCACGGAGGAACTGGAGAAAATCCGGCAGGCACTTCGGGAAAAGAAGGGCCAGCCCCCCGGGCCGCTGTTTGGTGATGACATTGTCTAAGTTCTTAATATAATTTAAGTGAGGCTCTTTAAAGATAAAAACATTAAACATGTTTCGAGCGTTATTGATTCTAGCGACGCTTTATGATATTTTGAAAATTGTGAAAGTCCTCTTTTTAGTCGTTTTAGCTCTTGCCCTGGCGTTTTTCTCAACAAGCCTTTTTGCGGAGGACTGGACGACAACCGATGGCACCAATTATCAGAACGTGCGGGTCGTCCGGGTCGAAGACGATGCGGTGACCATCCTTTATAAAGACGGCGGGGCCTTGGTTTTTCTCAATAAGCTGCCTCCCGATCTGCAGGAAAGATTCGATTATGATCCGGTGAAAGCCAAAGCCGCTGCGGAAGCCAGGGCCAAGGCGGATGCCGAAAACGCCCAGGAATTGCAGGCGGAGATCCAGCTCGCCAACAAGCTGAAGCGTGAGCAGCAAATCGCCGATGCGAACTCGCGTACGAACTCGGCGGCGCAGTCCCATTAAACGCGGCACTGACTTTTCGGTTCGCAGCTAGACAAACTTCCCGGGATTCAGGATACGCTTCGGGTCGAGAGCTTCTTTAACCCAGGCGTGCAGTTTCCGCAATTCGGGCGAAGCCGCCTGAGGCCACCATGGCAGCTTGGCCAGCCCGATTCCATGCTCGCCGGTGATGGCTCCGCCCCAGGCGATGATTTGTCGAAACAGCTCATCCAGCGCCTGGTCCGACCGTTTTTTGACGCCGGGCCGCTCCATATCGGCCATGATGTTAACGTGAATATTGCCATCGCCGGCATGGCCGAACGATGCGATGTCGACGCGATATTTCTTTTGCAGGCGCGCCGTGAAGGTGAACAGATCGACCAGCCGGCTGCGCGGCACGCAAATGTCCTCGTTGAGCTTGGTCAGGCCGGTCGCTTTCAGCGATGCTGAGAATTGACGGCGCAATTCCCAGAGCTGCTCGCAGGCGGCTTCCGTCGTCGCGGTGGTGATTTCCAAGGCTCCGCCCGCCTTGACTAACTCGGCCAGGATGCGCGCCTCCGAACGGACGGAAGCGGGTTGACCGTCGATTTCGAGTAGCAGATGCGCGTTGCCCGGGGGCAGATGTTGGGAGCCGAGATGACGCCGCGCGGCCTGGAGCGTGAAGCGATCCGCCAGCTCGAGCGCCGAGGGCAGAAAGCCTTCGCGAAGCACGTGCTGCACGCACGCCGCGGCGGCGGAGGCATTCGCAAAAGATGCGGCCAGTGCGGCGCGTGAAGGCGGCGCGGGAATCAGGCGCAGCGTGATTTCGGTCACGAGGCCGAGCAATCCCTCCGAGCCGACAAAGATGCCCACCAGATCAAAGCCGCTCTTGTTCTTGACCGTGCGGCCGCCCACGCGTACGAGCGTGCCGTCCGCCAGCGCGACTTGCAGTCCGAGCACATAATTGCGGGTGACACCGTACTTCAGGCAGCGGGGTCCGCCCGCGTTCGTGGCGACGTTGCCGCCAAGCGAACAGTCCTTCAGGCTCGCGGGATCGGGCGGATAAAGCAGGCCGTGCTGGCGCACCTGCGACTGGAATTCGCCCGTGATCACGCCGGGCTGCACGACGCCGACGCCATCCACCGGGTTGATCTCGAGAATGCGATTCATTTTCGCGAACGAGACAACAATGCCGTGCTTTTTCGGAACGCATCCGCCGACATAGCCGCGCCCCGCGCCGCGCGCCGTAACGGGAATCTTCCTCTTGTTGGCGAAACGGAGCAGCGCGGCGGCATCCTCGGCCTTGCGAGGGAAGACAACAGCTTGGGGAAGCGTGCTGGCAAACCAGGCATCCCCGGCGTGGGCGGCCAGCGTCCCGGCATTGGAGGCGACAACGCCTTTCGGAAAAAGCGCGGTGAGGGGACGGAGCCATGAAGGTGCGGCGGACATGAAAGAAATTTACGCCGATTTGCCGAAGCGCGGCACGATTTTTTATACAAGCCGTCGGAAAACCGAGGGTGAATAATTTTGCTTGCACGTTTCCGGGTTTTGCGACAATAGTTAACCAGATGGTTAAACATTCTTCTCTCTCGCTCGACCTGACTTTTGCGGCTTTGGCTGATCCAACGCGCCGTCAGATTCTGGAATCGCTTTCCGGGCAGCAGAAGCGGGTGACTGAGCTGGCCGAGCCGTTTGCGATGTCGCTTCCGGCGGTTTCAAAGCATCTTCGCGTGCTGGAAAACGCCGGGCTGCTCAAGCGTCACCGGCTGGGACGCGAACATTTTATCGAATTGGAATCCGCACCCATGAAAAAAGCCCGGCTCTGGATCGACCAATACCGCAAGTTCTGGGAGGGATCGCTGGATGCCCTGGCCGAATATCTTGAAAGTTCAGACACAACCAAACCAACCAAAACAAAAAAGAAAGGAAAGAAATCATGAGCACAATCACAACCGAACCCATCACCCTGAAACTATCCCGCTTCATCAAGGCGCCGCGCGAGCGCGTCTTCGCGGCCTGGATCACGCCTGCCGACATTGTCCGCTGGCTCGGCGGGGGGGAATGCCACATTGAAAAAGCCACCATCGATGCCCGGGTCGGCGGCGAGTACCTCTTCAAGATGAAGGGAAGCGACGCCGGCAAGCCGGGCATGACTGGTATCTTTCGCGAGGTCAAGCCGCCGGAGCGTTTGGTTTTCACGTGGATGACCGGTAGTTGCAGCGTCGAGATGCCGCGAGCCGAGACGCTCGTGACGGTGGAATTTAGCGTGCAGGCCGGCGGCACGCTGGTGCAGCTCACCCACGAAGGATTCCCCAGCGAGGAAGTCCGCGAGCAGCACAACCAAGGCTGGACCGCCTCATTCGACAAACTCGAGAAGCTTTCCTAACCAGCCCCCAGGGATGCTAGCCTCTTCCCATGGATTATGCGTGGGAAGAGGCGATCGAGGGCTGCCTGGGCTACCTGGCGACGGAGAAAAGCCACGCGCTCAATACGCAGTTGATCAATCGCATCGCGCTCGAATCATTCGCAGCGTGGATGGATAAAAATCATGCCGGGTTGGAACCGGGGCTGATCGTCAAGGAGCACATCCGCTCCTACCTACGCGCCGAACGAACGGAAAAACGGCTCGCGCCCTCCTCGATGAAAATGATCGTGGTGGCGCTGCGGCATTTCTTTGCGCATCTCAAGCGTGAAAACCTGATCGAGCACGATCTCTCCGCCGCGCTCGATCTGCCGCGCCTCGATCGCCTCCTGCCGGAAATGCTCAGCGAAGCCGACGTCGATCTCCTCCTGGCTTTCAAGCTGCCGGAAACGCCGCTCGGCTTGCGCGACCGCGCGCTGCTGGAAGTGCTCTATGCGAGCGGCCTGCGCGCCGGGGAAATCGTCGGGTTGCGCCTGGAGAATTATATGCGCGAGGAAAAGCTGCTGCGTGTGCTGGGGAAGGGGAATCGCGAGCGCGTTGTGCCGATTGGTGAGAAAGCCATCGCGGCGCTTGACCTGTGGCTGGCGCGCGGTCGGCCCCTGCTGGTCAAGCCCAAGACCGGCGGCGAAATCTTCCTCGGCGAACATGGGCGCAGTCTCACCACCGCGCGGGTCTGGCAGATCGTGCGGGACATGGCAAAGCTGGCGGGGTTAAAGCAAAGGATCTGGCCGCATCTTTTGCGGCATTCGTTTGCCACGCATCTGCTCAGCCATGGGGCCGACCTGCGCGCGATCCAGGAAATGCTCGGCCATGCGAGCCTTGCGACCACGCAGGTTTACACGCACGTCGACCAGGCGCGGCTCAAACAAATCCATCGCCAGTTTCATCCGCGGGCTTGATGAGACGTCTGCGGAAAAATAAATCAGGTAAATTTTCCATAATGTGCCATATTGTTGCATCCGCTTTTTTGATCGTGGTCCGCGGCGGATTCGATGAAATCGGTGGAGCGCAAGATGCGTTAAGTTTCAGCCAACCATTGACCAATAAGCTCGTTTGACACGAATATAATCGGTGTTAAGTAAAAGATAGCCTCAACGAAGTTAGCCATGGCGATTCAAAGCAAAACTCGGCCAAGCGAGGGACCACAGGTCACCGTCAGCTACTCTGACTCGATCAGCCTGATCAAGAAACAGGTCAAGTGGTCGCCGAAAGGGGTCAGCCTGCTGACAAAATGGCCCTTTCAAGTCGGGGCGGAAGTCGAGTTTGCATTCGATCACGAGGGTGAGAGGCATTGCTGCACGGGGGTGGTGGTGGCATGCCGCCCGACGAAGAAGCCGGTTGGTTTTTACGACACTGTTCTTTATTTCGTCGAGACGCCGTGCTCCGCCTTGCAGAAAGCCGCGTCCGCCTGCCAGCTCGCGCGCGAGCAGCTCGATGGGCAGCCGCGCGGCTGAAGAAGCTGAGTACGCTTCAGATTAGGCCGCTCTTTCAGGGCTCGAAGCTTGTGAAACGCTTTCCCCATGGCGTTGCCTTGGGCTGGTGTTAGATCGTCCCGTGGGGGCTTCTGAAGACACCGGGTTTGAATTGCCCAGGGAGCGGACGATCACTTCGGCGGTGCGCCGGGCGGCGCCGAGATTGTTTTGAAAAGTGGCCCGGGCGCGTTCGCCTAATTCCCGCCGGGTCAGGTCTGACGCGAAAAGGGCATGGATACAATTCGCCAGCTCGAATTCATCGGTGACCTGCACGATGGCCTGCTGGTTGATGAATTCGCGCGTGATGACTTTGAAATTCTGCATGTTCGGCCCAACCACAATCGGCACGCCGACGGCTGCGGCCTCGATGAAATTCTGTCCGCCATTGCCGCGCAGGCTTTTCCCGACGAAAGCCAGGGTGACGCGTTTGTAGAGTGAGCTGAGTTCGCCGGTCGAATTGACCACGAGAACATCGGGCGAGCTTCCATTCGCGAGCGGCGCTGTGGCCGCGGCGAGCTGGGTGCGGGTCACCGCGCGGAAGCCCATGCGGTCGCACATGTCGCGGATCGCCGCGCCACGCTCGGCGTGACGGGGAGCGAGCACCAGGCGCAGCTTCGGCCATTCCTCGCGCAGCTCGCGGTAGATGCGGACCAGAACCTCCTCCTCGCCCGGGTGGGTGCTGCCGCCGAGGAGAATCGTCTCCGCGCCATTCCAGCCGGTGCGGTCCCACCACGCGCTGATGTCCTTTTCTTCCGCGCCGTTGAGCGCATCAATCGCGGCCACGTCATATTTCAGGCTGCCCAAATTGAAGACGGGTTCCGGAGCAAAGCCAGCCTGGGTGAGGCGCGTGACCTCGGTCGGGTCCTGCGCGAAGACGAGATCGATTTCCTGGAGCAGAGGCCGGACGAGCCAGCGCAGGCGGCGATAGCGCTCCTCGCTGCGGTCGCTGAGGCGCGTGTTGACGAGATAAATCGGGATGTGCCGCCGCTTGGCGCACCAAAGGTAGTTCGGCCAGATTTCCGATTCGATGAGAATAAGCCGCTTGGGCCGGATCAGTTTGAAGGCATGGACGACGCTCCAGAGGAAGTCGATCGGGTTGTAGATGATCGAGGTCTGCGCGTCTTCGAGCCGGTTCTTGGCCAGGGTGAAACCGGTGCCGGTGGTGGTCGAGACGACGACGCGCAGGTCGGGCCGCATTTCGCGCAGATGGCCGATGAGCACACGCGCGATTTTGACTTCCCCGACGCTGACGGCGTGAATCCAGAGATCGGCACCGGGGGCGAGGCGTGCGCGAACCTCCTTGGAATAAAAGCCGAAGCGCTGGCCGAATTGGGGCAGCAGCTTGCCGCGCCGCCAGAGCCGCCAGAGAAAGAACGGTCCCGTGATGATGAAGAACGTGATGAAGCCGACGTTGTACAGGACCTGCAGAGTAAATTTGAGGAGGGCTTTCATCATCTATAAAGGGATTGTCATCCTGAACTTGTCGAAGGATCAGTTCGGCGTCTGCCGCTGCAGCAATTCGACTTTGTGACCAATGGGATCAAGAATCACCGCTCGCCTACCCCAAGGCGAATCTTTTGCGGGCGATAAAACCTTGCCACCTTTTCGCTCAAGTCGAGTAAGCAAGTCATCAAGCGAAATAACACTAAATCCGAGTCGGGTTCCAGTTGTAGAGGCTGCATCGGACTGCGGATAAATCTCGATCACCACGCCACCTGATTCGGCAGAATGTTCAGGTCCGCTGCCGTGAGCGTGTTTTATAAAATCCAGACCAAATGCTGAATAAAAATTGCAGAGCACCTCAATGTCTGGGGATCGGATAACAACTAAGTTTAAAGATGCGGAAGCCATATTTTGGGTCGGGCACAAAATAGTCAGAGATCCTTCGACAAGCTCAGGATGACCCTAAATTTTTTCATGCTCGGGGATGGGAGCGATCATAGACACGTTTGAGGCGTTCGACCGAGACCGAAGTATAAATTTGCGTGGTGGTGAGCTGGCTGTGGCCGAGCAGCTCCTGCACACTGCGCAGGTCGGCCCCGTGATCGAGCAGATGGGTCGCGAAGGTATGGCGTAATTTATGGGGCGTCAATTTGGCATCGAGGCCGGCCGCGGCAAGGTAACGCTTCAAGGCAAGCTGGACGGTGCGGCCGTTAAGCTGATGGCCCTGCGCGGAAACAAAGAGCGCTTCGCCGTCGAACGGGCAGGCATCGAGATAGGATTCGAGCGCGCGGATGGCGGGATTTCCCAGCGGGCAAAGCCGTTCCTTCCGGCCCTTGCCGACAACGCGCACGGTGCCTTGATGGAGATCGAGGTTGCTGCGCCGCACTTGGACCAGCTCGGAAAGACGCAGGCCGGCGCTGTAAAAAAGTTCGAGCCACGCGATGTCGCGGAGCATCTGCCAGTTTTGCGCGCTACGCCGATCCTTTTTGCGTCCGCCCGATGCCAGCTTTTTTTCCTCGAGCGTCCAGAGTTTCCGGGGCGCGTCGAGGAGGGCGGCGATTTGCTCCTGGTTCAGGAAAACGGGTAGTCGGCGCGGGAGCTTGGGCAGCGAGAGGTCCGAGACGGGATTCAATTTCACCCTACCTTCGCGGACAGCGAGCTTGTAAAAGGTGCGGAGCGCGGCGAAACGGAGCCGCACGGTGCCGGGGCCGAGCTGCTGGGCGCGGGCGAGCTTATAGAGGTAGGACTTGAAGTCGGCGGGCTTGAGTTCCCACCACGATTTGTCGGGAACGGTGGCCTTGAATTCGAGGAGAGCCTGACGGTAGTTGCGCAGCGTGTTAGGGGAAACTCCGCGCCCCTGTTCGAGCTGGTGAAGGAATTCGGTGACGACCGGGTCCTGATTGTCGGGACGGCGCAGGGTGGAGGGCGATGGCATGGCTGACAACGGGTGAGGATAAAAGCCTCGCGCGAGATAGACCATCTTTCTTTTGCTCCGCATGGTGGCCCTGCACCTGTTGGAAATTGCCCATATCGTGTCGGCGACAGCAATGTCGCGTCAGCGACTTTATTAAAAGATCGTCATCCTGAGCTTGTCGAAGGACCTCTAACTATTCTGCCTTCATCTGGTGGCCCGGACAACGAGTTGTCCGGGCCACCAGAAAACGCTACGGTTTCGCATGAACTTTCTCGATTGGCTCGGGCTGACGAATGAGCGAAAGCCGCTTGAGGTCGGCGACGCTGCGCCCAATGTTGTCTCTCGCGATGAGAAGGGAAGCGAAGTCCGGCTGGCTGACTTTTATCGCGATGGTTTCACGCTCGTCTATTTCTATCCCAAGGCCGATACGCCGGGCTGCACCGCGCAGGCGTGCAGTCTCCGGGACGACTTCGCGGAGTTGCAAACGCGAGGCGTGCGGGTCATCGGCGTCAGCTCGGATGGCCCCGCCGCGCAACTTCGTTTCAAGGAGAAGTATCGTCTCCCTTTCATGCTGCTGGCTGATTCCGATCATGCCGTGGCCAAGGCCTTCGGGGTGCGGCTGATGCTCGGGATGACGCATCGCCAATCGTTTCTCATCAAGGATGGAAAAATCGCCTGGCGCGATCTGAGCGCGTCGACGCGCGAGCAGGCAAGTGACCTTTTGAAAGTCCTGCAAAAACTAGACTGAATTACCAAATTACTAAATTTTCCAGATTGCCAAATTGGGACTGAAGTTTTCTTCAAGCGACTCCGCCCTTTTCTAAAAAATTTTGTAATTTGGAGAATTTGGAAATCTGGTCCTGACTTTAAAGTCTTTCAATATCCCAATGATGCGAGACGGTATCGTTGGCGTCGTCGGCATCCTCGCTGAACCAGAGATTCGGATTTTGGATCCACTGGACATGCGCGTCGGCTTTGCGCGGCGTGTTGAAATGGAAATCGGTATCGACGTGCCAGGCAAAGAAATAGCCCGGATCGCGTCCGAAGAAATTCAGGTCGGCGTAGCCGGGTGTTTCCAGGAAGGTTGAGGAAATGTCCTCCGGAATCCAGCCGATCTGCGGATCGAAAAACTCCGCGATGACGTGCGCCTGCCGGCCATCGGTCAGGACGACATTGCCGCTCGATTGCCGACGCGCCTTGAACCATTGGCCCACGAGCAGCCGCGCGGGGATGTGGTTGGCGCGACAGGCAGCGGTAAACGTCAGGGAGAAACCACCGCAGTCGGTCCGCAACCGCTGGCAGCAAGCCGCCGAGGTCCACGCGCTGACCGGCGGATATTCGTAGCGGCCATGCTCGCGGAAATAGGCATAGACGCGCGCGCCGTAGTCGACCGCCGCTTCGTTGGCCCTGCGCCGCAAGCCGGAGGAATCGAGCCAGTCCTGAAAGTCGGGGTCCTTCCAGTTGATCGACTCGGTCGAGGCCAGAAATGCGCCCGGAGCAGGGGGGAGGATCGGCGTAGCAGACGGGGAGGGAGGCCCATCGACCAGTTGCCGGGTCTGGAAGACTCCGGTGATTTCGACGTGCCAATGGACGCGCCGCTCGTCACCGCTGGCATGGTGAAGGGTGGCGGTCAAAATGCGATGGCCGTTTTCGTCAGTCTCGATCTGGCCTTTCAGGCTGGAAGTGAAGCTTTCGATGTGCTGGCCGCCCGTGTCCGGCGGAACGGGCAAATCCATGACGGCGCTGTAGCCGCCGCCTTCGGGCCAGACGAACGACGAGTCGTAGGTGATGCGCAGGCGCTCGCTGCCGGTGACCTCCAGGTGCTTCTGCGCCGCAGGCTCTTGAGCGTCGAGCCGGAGCGACGAGCATCCACCCAAGCCCAGGAGAAGAATCAGGCCCGCTTGGCGGATTGTTTTGACGGTTGGGCGCATACCGGCTAGCAAGATGCACGATTTTACTGAGAGGAGAAATCGAATAAACCGGAAATAACGCGGCAGGCTGTCCCCTTTGGGTGTAGGTTGGAAACTTAGTTGAGAGCTGCCTAAGGTCGGTGGGACAAAGCCGTTCTTTTCTATTGTACCCAAACTGAATACCTGACTATTATTAAAACTTATGCATCGAGGCTTTAATATATCCCTTCCTGGCATCCTTTTCATCATGGTTCATCTGGCGTGTTTCGCCGTGTTTTGGACTGGCATAGCCTGGTGGGCGGTAGGACTTTGCGCCTTCATGTTCTTCACCCGCAAGTTTGGGATCACCGGCGCCTTCCATCGTTATTTTTCCCATCGCAGTTATAAGACAAGTCGTCCGTTCCAATTCTTTCTCGCCTTTCTAGGCGGTGCTGCGGCCCAAAAGGGTGCGCTCTGGTGGGCCGCTCATCACCGGCATCATCACAAGCATTCCGATACGGAAAACGACCTCCATTCCGCGAAGTTGGAAGGATTTTACTGGTCGCACGTCGGTTGGGTGCTTTCCAAGGAGTACGAGGAGTATGACTCCAATGTCGTGCGCGACTTAAATAAATTTCCCGAACTCGTCTGGCTGGACAAGTACATCTTCATTCCCCCGGTAACCGCCGCCATATTCTGCTTCTGGGTCGGATATTTTTTCGGTAACGCGTGGGAGGGCCTCGTCGTTGGTTTCTTCATCAGCACGGTGATTTTGTACCACACCACATTCGCCATCAATTCGCTCTGCCACATGTTCGGCGGGCGTCGCTACGAGACGGGTGAGGAAAGCAAGAACAGCTTGTGGCTGGCCATTCTCACCATGGGCGAGGGCTGGCACAATAATCACCACCACTACCCCCTTTCCTGCCGCCAGGGTTTCTTCTGGTACGAGATCGATATCACGTATTATATCCTCGTTGGACTTTCAAAGCTCGGCTTGGTTTGGGACCTGCAAGCCCCGCCGAAGCGGATGCTGAAACCCGAAGCGATGACCGCCATCTACAAGACCAAGGCCGAAGCGCCTGCGCCTGACCTGGCCGAAGTGGTGTAAGGTAATTTCCGCCGTCTGACGACGGTGGCTACGTTCACTCCGGCACGATCACGCGAAGTTTGCGTCGCCGGACGGAAAAATCGACGGGCGCGTGGCCCACGAGCTCGCCGTCGGCCTCCAACGGCACCTCGCGATTGGCTTCGACGCGAAGATGCCGCGCCTTGAAGTAGGTGACGTCGGTGAACTTGGCCAGCGAGCCGAAAAGGGTTCCCCGGAGATAACGCATCAGGGCGAGATAATTCATGTGCCGGAAAACGTAAACATCGAGCAGGCCGTCCTGCATATCGGCTTCACGGAAAAGCGTGAAAGGTCCGCCATAAAGCCGGCCATTGCCGACCAGGACAAACGAGCCTTCAACGGTGTTGTGCCCCTCGCTGACGACGCGAAGCCGGGGCGGCTTTTCGGCGGCGACCTGCGTCGCGGTGAGAAGGTAGCTGAGCGGTCCCAGCACCTTTTTGATCTGGCGGCTGTTGCGTTGGACGATTTCCGCGTCGAGGCCGATGCCCGCCATCTGCACGAAGAGATGCCCGTTCGCGCTGGCCAGGTCGATCATTCGGATTTTGCTATTGCGGACAACCTTCCACGCCGAGACGAGGTTGAAGGGAATGCCGAGCTCCATGGCGAGGACGTTGACCGTGCCCATGGGTAATATCCCCAGCGCGACCGGGGCGCTGCCGATGCCGTTGACGACTTCGTTGATCGTGCCGTCGCCGCCGGCGGCGACGATGGTCCCGTAGCCCTGTTCGACGGCGCGCTCGGTCTGGGCCTCGGCGTCACCGGGGCCGCGCGTGGTGCGGATCACGACATTGCGGGTGAGCCGTTCCAGGCGCTCGATCCGGGCCTTGGCTCCACGGGCCGCGGGATTAACGATGATGCAAATGCGATTCAAGGTTGGCCCGGGATGAAAGGCTGCGGTAGGGTGAAATGCATGAGCGCTTTGCGTTGGTTGATCGTGATGGTCGCGGTGGTTGTGGGATTGGCTGTACTAGCTATAGCCGTCGGGGCGCTCTGGCTCAACTCCTTCATCCATTCCGACGCGTTTAAAGGGGACGTCGAGAGCCGCGCGGCGCAAAGCCTGGGCGGACCGGTGCAGATTCAGTCGATCGACTTTGATGTCTTCCACGGCGTGAAATTGCAGGGACTCGTGACGCAGATCGACCCAAGTCATTCCGGCGGGCAGGGGGCGCTCAAGGTACAAGTGGCCAGCGTGAATTGTTCCTATTCGTGGACTGAACTGTTCCAGCGCAAGTTGCGGCTGACCGGGGTGACGCTCGATCAGCCGCAGATTGTGCTGACCAAGCAGCCGACCGCGCCGATGCCGCCAACGCAACCAGCTCCGGAGACGGCTTCAACCCCCAGCGGTCCGGTGACGGATGCCGGGACAGGCACGTCGACGCCGTTCCAATTTGTTTTGGACCGGGCGAAGGTGAACAATGGCAGCGTGACGGTGTGCGACGCATCAGGCACGTCGATGGTGGAACTGCAGGGCGTCGATGCCCGGGCCAACACCTCGGGCTATTACCAAGGCACGGACGTAACCGGCTCGTTGAAAATCGCGGACATGGCGGCGTCCAATCTGCACGTGACGAATTTTTCCACGCCGGTGACGTGCCACGCGAATTTTTTAGACGCCAGTCCCTTCGACGCATCGGCCTTTAACGGAACGCTTGCCGGTGGATATCACCTCGATGGCTCCGGGCCGTCGGTGCTCGATCTCAACGCGAAGGGGCTCGATGTCGCGCAATTGACGGCAGCCACCGTCTCGAATTCGTCGGCGAAGCTGAGCGGTTCGCTCGACCTGCAAAGCAAATGGCGCGGCGTGGAAACGGGCGATATCAAAGGGGAGGGGGATGCGCAACTCGCCAACGGAAAGCTGGAGGGCGTGAGAATCCTGCACGAGCTGTCGCAGCTTCTGCGCGTGAACGAGCTCGACGCGCCGGTCATTTCTTCAGCCAAGACGCATTTTCTGGTGCAAAACCGGCAAACGAAATTTATCGGCCTGCAGCTCGTCTCACCGATTTTTCAAATCACCGGTGACGGCACCATCGGCTTTAACGGCAGCCTCAATGCGAATCTGGTACTCATCCTGAGCCGCGACGCGATGGCGAAGTTGCCGAAAGGAGCGGCGGGGTCTTTCGTGCAGCAACAGGACGGCACGGGTTCGATCGCGTTTCAGGTCACGGGCACGACGGCGAATCCGCAGACCGATCTCGCCATGCGGTTGCTCATGCAAAATACGCAGATCAAAAACGTGATCAACAAGGCGCTGAACAAATTCTTCCATTAGGCTGTCCAAAATCCACGCGAGGGGCGTGTCGAAGCAAACCATGAACCGAATCAATCCGCGAGCGGCCGGTCTCGCCTTCATTGCCGCCATGTGCCTTTCGGCCTGTGGAAAAAAAGAGGAAGTCCCACCGCCTGTAATGCCTCCGCCATCTGCGCCGCCAGTCGTTGCAATGGCCCAGCCAAAACCGTCGCCGATTTTTACCGAAGCGGTCGCGAAGCTGGAAGGATCGGCCGACACGCCGGTTCGAGCAAAGGTCACCGGTTACCTGGTCAAGCAGGTTTACCAGGACGGTGCGATGGTGCAACCGGGCGAGCTGCTTTTCCTGATCGACCCGAAACCCTACCACGCCGAGTTGGACACCGCGCAGGTTTCCGTCTCGATGACCGAAACCAATTCCGCCTATATCAGGATCACCTCGCCGGTCGCGGGAATCGCGGAGAGGGCGATGCCGGGACTAGGCGATGTGATCAGCCCCGGCATGACGTTGACGACAGTCGACACCGTGGACCCGATCAAAGCCGTGGTTACTTTGCCGAGAAAGGTTTACTTGGAGCAGGAGGACACAATCGCCCAAGCTCTCGCCATTTCACCGGGATCTCGTCCGGAAACGCTCGATCTGACGCTGGCCGATGGCTCGCTCTATCGGCACCAAGGAAAGTGGGATTCTGTCGATGCGCGAGCGCCGGGATCGATCGAACCCGTCACCGTGTCGGCGCTTTTTGCCAATCCCGACCTGGCGTTGCGACCGGGGCAATACGTGAAAATAAGCGAGGAAAACCGCTAGCTGCGAGCTCCGCCGAATGTGCTAAGGTTTCAGGCATGTCCACCGAAATAAAAAAATACGATCTGGTCATCATCGGCGGGGGCCCGGCCGGGCTGGTCGCCGCCAATCTCGCCGCGGATAATGGGAAGTCGGTCGCACTGGTCGACTGTCACCACGAACTGGGCGGCGCGGGAATCAACACCGGCACGGTGCCGAGCAAGACGTTGCGCGAAACGGCGCTGGCGTTGTCCGGGCTGCAATCGCGCAATCTTTACGGTGTCGATCTCTCGCTGCGGCGCGAGGTGACGGTCTCCGATTTCCTTGGCCACGAGCAGAATGTTCGCGCGATGTTCAATGTCGCTTTCTTGAAGCGTCTCCAGTCGCAAAAAGTCGATGTCATTTTTGGAACGGCCACGTTCCTCGATCCGCATACGATCAGCGTTGTTCCGCTCCCTGGAAACGACGGCCAACCGGCATCGGGTGGGCCGATTGTCCTGCGCGGCGAAAACATTCTGATTGCGACGGGGTCTTCGCCCGTTCGACCCGAACTGTTTCCCTTCGGCAAGGGCGAGATCTACGATTCCGACACGATTTTGCAACTCGATCGTATTCCCAAAAGAATGGCGGTCATTGGATCGGGAGTGATCGGCAGCGAGTATGGCTGCACCTTCGCGGCCTTGAAGTCCGAGGTGCATATTATCGATGGCCGCGACAAGCTCCTGCCATTCCTGGACACGGAGGTTTCCCTGGCGCTGGGTGCTGCGATGGAGCACGGGGGGATCAAGTTTCACTGGAACGAAAAGGTCTTGAAATGCGAAATTTTGCCATCGGGCGAAGTCACGCTGAGTCTTTCCTCCGGCGCGACGATGACCGTCGATGCGGTGCTGGTCGCGGCGGGCAGAAAGAGTAATACCGATACGCTGAACCTGCCCGCCGCGGGCGTGACCACCGGCGAGCGGGGCATTGTCGCGGTGGATGACCAGTACCGCACGAATGTGCCGCACATTTATGCCGCCGGCGACGTGATCGGTTTCCCGGCGCTTGCCTCGACCAGCATGGAGCAGGCGCGTCGCGCGGTGAGTCATGCCCTGGGCGTGCCGATCAGCGCGGTTTCGCATCTCTTGCCGAACGGAATTTACACCATACCCGAGGTAAGCATGGTCGGAGAAACGGAGGAGTCCCTGAAGAAAAAAGGCATCAATTACGTGGTCGGCCGGACGCGCTACGAGGAAAATGCGCGCGGCCAGATTATCGGCGACAAGGAGGGGTTCCTGAAGCTGCTCTTCCGACGCGAGGACATGAAGCTGGTAGGCGTGCATGTGCTGGGCGAGCTGGCGACGGAGATCGTGCATATCGGGCTGATGGCAATGCTGACTGAACAGACCGCTGAGATTTTTGTCGAGGCGTGCTTCAATGTCCCGACGCTCGGGATGCTCTACAAGACGGCGACGCTGCAGGCATTGCAGGCAGCGAAGAGTTAGCTCGCACGAAATAAGCTCCCCACGTCGCGATTTTACGCGATAATTCGTGAGTTTATTCCGTCATGTCCAACGCATCTTCCGAACCCACCCCGCTGGCAGCCATCCCCGCCATCGGGCGGCATCGCGCCGAGGCTCTGGCCAGGCTCGGACTGCTGACGCACGACGACCTGCTGCATTTCGTGCCGCGCCGTTATGAGGACCGGCGGCACCTGACGCCTTTGAGCGAGGCGCAGGAGGGGCAATCGATCACGGTGAGGGGAAAGATTCATTCGGCCAAGAGCACGCGCTGGCGCGGGGGGCGCTCGGTTTTTGAAATCATGGTCGGGCCGGCGTCGGTGACGCAGAAGAGCGAGCTGGTGCGGGGCATGTGGTTCAACCAAAGCGGGCGGGCGAAAACGCATACCGAAGGCCGTGAGTTGTTCATGTACGGGAAGCTGGGCCGGAGCAAATCGGGAACGTGGGTGATGATGTTTCCCGAAATTGAGATGATCGAGAATGACGCGGATGCGTTTGTGCATCTCGACCGGATCACGCCGATTTACAACCTGACCGAGGGTCTGACACAGATGGTCATGCGGCGAATCATGTTCGAGGCGACGCAGAAGACCGCGTTCAGCGCGCCGGAATTTTATCCCGCGCCCGCGCACATGATGTCGCGGCAGGAGGCGTTTCGCGTGATCCATTTTCCCGATTCATTTCCCGCCGAGGAACGGGCGCGGCAGAGGCTCGCTTACGACGAATTTTTCGTCCTGCAATGCGTGGTGGCTTTGCGCCGGTTGTCGCGGGCGACGGCGCATCGACATCGTTCCGCCAAGACCGGCGATCTTTGCCAAAGCTGGCTGGCCACGCTTCCCTACAAGCTAACCAACGCCCAAGAGCGGGTGATGCGCGAAATCGATGCCGACCTGAGTCACGGTCCGCCGATGAACCGGCTGCTGCAAGGCGATGTGGGTGCGGGCAAGACGTTCGTGGCGGTCTATGCCATGCTGCGCGCGGTCGAGGCGGGCGAGCAAGCGGCACTGATGGCCCCGACGCAAATCCTGGCCGAGCAGCATGCGCTGAATCTCCGGCGCTGGCTGGAGCCGCTGGGAGTCCGGGTCGATCTCTTCACCGGCAACACGAAAGGAAAGAAAACGGATCGCTTGCAGGGCGGAGAGCTGGATTTGTTTGCGTTTAAAAACGGACCCGATGGCAGCCCGCGATCTCCGAGCGCGGGTTCTTCTTTACCGTCGCCCGGAGGTCGACGGCTACCACCTACAGGCTCTGTGGTCGTGGGCACGCATGCGTTGCTCTACGACAAGTACGCCGCCGACAAGCTGGGCCTCATCGTGATCGACGAGCAGCACAAGTTCGGCGTGCTGCAGCGGCTCGCGCTGAGCCGCAAGGGGCAGAATCCCGACATCCTCGTAATGACCGCCACGCCGATTCCGCGCACACTGGGGATGACGCTCTACGGCGATCTCGACGTTTCCACACTCGATGAATTGCCGCCGGGCCGGTCGCCGATTGAAACCAAACGCAAGTCGCCTGAGCAGATGGCTCAATTTTGGGCGTTCCTGCTGAAGCGGTTGGAGGAGGGGAGGCAGGCCTATGTCATCTACCCGCTGGTTGAGGAATCGGAGAAGATCGACGCGAAGTCGGTGAAGGTGGAGTTCGAGCGGCTGAAGGAGCTTTTGCCGCAGGCGAAACTGGGGCTGCTGCATGGGCAGCTCGATGCGACGGAAAAGGAGCGGGTGATGACGGCTTTTCGTGCCGGGGAAATCAATGTTCTTTTATCGACAACCGTGATCGAGGTGGGCGTTGACGTGCCAAACGCAACGGTGATGCTGATCGAGAACGCAGAGCGGTTTGGGCTGGCGCAACTTCACCAGTTGCGCGGACGGATCGGGCGAGGGGAACACAAGTCGTATTGTGCTCTGGCTGGTGATCCAAAAAGCAAGGAAAGTTGGCTTCGGCTTACCATTATGGAGGACACCACGGACGGCTTTCGCATTGCGGAGGAGGACTTCAAGATTCGCGGGCCGGGCAACATTTTCGGCACGGAGCAAAGCGGCCTGCCGCCGCTCCGTTTCGCCAGCCTTGAGACCGACTATGAGTTGCTCACCCGGGCGCGCAACGATGCAGCGCGGTTGATCAAGGAAGATCCCACGCTCGCCCCATGGCCCGGACTGCGCGAGAAAATGCAGGCGGGCGGAGCCGCCGCCGTTTCGCTGGTGACGGTGAGTTGAACTCGGAATAAAAGTGCGACGGTCATAGACCGCCGCTACACTACGGAATATGAGCACGATTTTCTCGAAGATCATCGCCCGCGAAATCCCGGCCCGGATCGCTTATGAGGACGACCTCTGCCTGGCCTTCCACGATGTCAATCCGCAGGCCCCGGTTCATGTCCTGGTCATACCGAAGAAGGAAATCTCGCGGGTTGGCGTAACAACACCGGAAGATGAGCCGCTTCTGGGGCATCTCCTAATCGTCGCGCAAACGGTGGCGAAGCAGGAAGGGCTGCACGCATCGGGTTTTCGGTTGGTGATCAATAATGGCCGCGACGGCGGGGAAACCGTCCCGCATCTTCACATCCATATTTTGGGCGGACGGTCCCTGGGCTGGCCTCCGGGGTGAATGGGCTAAAGCCATGGAACTGCGCCCTGCGACAGCATCCGATCTGCCCGCCTTGGTCCGCCTGAGCTCAAGCGTGCAGGAACTTCATGCGCGGAGCGTTCCCGCCCACATCAGAATGCCAACCTCCGATCCGGGCTGCGCCGGGTTATTCCGCAAAGCCCTCGCCGAACCGACGGCGTGTCTTGTCGTGGCAGAGAAGGCTGAATTGGTTGTCGGCTCTTTCTGTGCCCAAGAGATGACGCGGGAGGAAAACTGGCTCAGGCCGGCGCTTCGTATTTTCACACTCGAACACATCGTGGTGGATCCGGCCTTCCGGCGCCAAGGTATCGGTGACGCGTTAATCAAACGGTTCCTGGCCGAGGCTCGGAGCCGTCGAATTGACCGGGCTGATCTCGTATGCTGGAACTTCAATGAAGAGGCGAACCAGTTTTTTCGGCGCCACGGCTTTAGGGAGGTCCATGCGCGCTACGAGCGAGCCGTATAGGGCTCGGCGAACCACACGCATCATTTCGCACAATATATGTTATATGAAATCAACGTATATGTGACGAGAATGTTTCGCAAAACGTCTCGAATCGCTTTATGATGCGCCTTGTTCCCCCTCGCCCGGCCATGATTCCACTGAACGATCGCGACCTGCTTGCAACCATCGATGTGCTGCCAGAACCGCGGCATCTCTTCGTTTTGCCGGACTGGCTCGACTCGGCAACGCTGGATCGCTTCATCGAGCGAGGCTACGTGACCTGCTCGCACTGCCAACGAGACGAAAATGGCGCAATCCATCTTGCGATGGGGCTGAACCTGACCAACAAGGGAAAGCGCTTGATCCAATCGGATGAAAAGTTGCGCCAACTCGTCTTAAAAGGCTCGCTGGCCGGCGCGAGCTTTGCCGCCATGAGCGTGGTGATTTTATATCTGGGCTGAGCTCGAGAAAAGAGAGGGAAATCCCTGCCTTAAGCGCTTTTTACGCAAGTAAAAAATAGCATATCTCATTAATGAGAAGATACTTGTTTTTATATATCAATACGAATCGCTCATAATGAGTACTTTGCTGTTGCGATGGCTCTGGCAGGAGTAAGTTTAACTTCACGGTTATCTCCACCCCATTAAAGAAGGAAACGTCATGCTTCATATCATCTGGTCTATTATTGTCGGCTTTTTTGTTGGCCTCATTGCCCGCTGGCTGGTGGGTGCGGAACACATGGGCTTTTGGCTTACGTCAATCGTCGGAATCGGCGGGTCCATCGTCGGCGGATTGATCGCCCGGATCTTCTCACGGCCCAGGGACGGCGCCCTCTTTCACCCGGCCGGCTTTTTCCTGTCGATTATCGGCGCCATCATTGTGCTTTACGTGCTGGCTCATCTTGGATCATCCGCGGCGACGTAAAGGAGAATCCCGCGGAAGCATCTTTTTGAAAAGAGTTTGGCTCGAAATACGGGCGGTGCGTGCCATGCTTTTGCGGTGAATGTTTCCCGCCTGTGGTCCCTCGCCGCATTTGTCGTACTGGCTCTCGTCTGTCTGTTTGTTGGAAGCTGGTTGAGAGCCGTCTACGCGCCGGAATGGATGCTGCCGGACACGACTCAGCAACCGCCTGCCATGCGGCCCTGGGCGGTCGAAGCCGATTGCTACTCCCAACTGGCCCGTGTCCAGCGCATCCTCCACGGGCAGGGGTTGATCCAGAACCATTTTACGGTGGAGAACTGGCCGGAGGGGTTGGTTCCGAGCACAACCGCGCCGTTCGATTACGTCATCCTGCTGCTTTATGCGCCGTTGACCCTGTTCACGAAGCACCCGCTCGATTGGGCGGGCGCGCTGGTATCCCCTGCCCTTTGGGTGGCGCTGATGCTTTTCTGGATGTTGATTCGCTTGCGCGAGTTCAACCTCGCGGGCCGGTCCTTGCTCTTGATCGGCTCAGCCGCCCTGCCCGCGTTTGTCTGGGCGACGGCCTGCGGACGGCCGCGTCACCAATCGCTGATTCTGGCGCTGATGGCGATGGGGCTGACGGCCGAGTACGAGCGCTGGCAGATCGAGCTTACCCCAAAGAAGGCCTGGAATATGTTCGCGGGCATTGTCTGGGGGCTGGCGTGCTGGACGTCGCTGTTTGAGCCAACGCTTGTCGTCACCGTATTGATTCTTTTCAACCTGATTGTCCGCCGCCGGGAGAATTTTACGTTTCTGGTCAGCTTCGGCGTGGTCATGCTGGTGGCGCTGCTTCTGGAGGGCATCCACATTTTCGTTCCACCGCCGGAATACCGCGATGCGCTGGCGCAGTGGCTGGCCACGATCGCGGAAGTGCGGGGTGTCGATTTGACCAGCTTCGTTCAACAAATGACGTGCCTGACCTTCGTCGTGCTCGTGCCGTTCATTTCCTGGCGGCTTTGGAAACGCACGGGCGATTGGCAGGCCGACTTGTTACTCATACTACTCACGGTTTTGCTGGCCCTGCTGAGTTTTGTCCAGAAACGCTGGACCTATTACGCGAACCTCTCGGAGCTTTTTCTGATCGCCCGTTATGGCCAGCTTGTCCCCTGGCGCTGGTGGCGACTTCCCATCCTGGCCTTCTTCCTTTTGGCGCTGATCTACGACAATGTCCTTCAAGTCCATGATCGCCTGAGCGCGCCCGGCAATCAGCCGTCGCTGCAATTGGCCGAAATCGCGCGCGCCATCGATGAGCCGGGCGGAATCATGGCGCCATGGTGGCTTTCGCCGGGTCTGCTCTACTTTTCGGGCCAGCCCATCGTGAGCGGGAGTTCGCATTGCGGCATTTCGGGGATCGTGGCCAGCGCTAAATTCTTTTCTGGCACGTCATGGTCAGACGCCGAAAAGATTTTGCGCGAGCGCAAGGTGCGCTGGGTCGTAGTCTGGGACGATCAGGCCTATGAGTATCCGCTGCTTAACAGCTCAAGGGGTATTCTAGGTCTGCCCTACGTCTCCGATGACTCGAAAGATAACGCCGACCTGACCGTGGCCCAGGTGTTGATTAACGATCAGGAAGTGCCGACCGATTTCCGCCTGCGCGGCGTGACGCCGCAGATGAAGCTGTACGAATTTACGCCGGATGCGGGGGAGTAGCTTGCTTTTGTAGCCATGTTCGTGAGAGCACGGATGGGCGATGCGAGAGGCGCCCCTTCTTCCTCCGCCGTCTTACGACGGCGGCTACGGGGAGGGAGATTAAGTCACAACCTCAACCCACTCGCCAGTCTGGGTAAGGTAAAGGCTACCCCTCACCTCGGTGGAGAGCATTTCGCTCAGCGCACGGACGTAAGCCGCGATCTGCCCGCGATACATCTCGACGAGGCCGTTGCCACCCGAGGGCCCGATCCGGTTGGTCTTCCAATCGATCACACGCCAGGACGATTCGGCTTCGCAATAAACCGCCAGGTCCATCACGCCCTCGAGGCATTGCCCGTCGCCGGATTTGCGGCCAAGGAAGGGCATCTCCACCTGGATCAGCCATCCCGGTTCCGAGAGCCATTGGGCCAGCGTGGAATGACGGAGAAGTTCCCATTCGCGCTCGGCCCGTTCCGGCTGCGGGCAGCGCGCGTGTGCTTCGACGAATTTTTTCTGCCAGGTGGACGCGGGCTTCTGCCAGGGAATCGTCTGCACGAATTCATGCCACCAGGTGCCGTAGAGAATGCCGGGATTGTCCGGCGCGCGCGTGGGCGAGTCGTCCTCCTGCTCGAATTGCACTTCAGGTTCGGCATCGTCGCGGGCATGAACCGCGAGGGCGTGTGGAGTGACCCGGCGCGGAAAATCACCGGCACGCTGGATGGCCAAACGCAGATCATCCCGCGACAAACCAGGAAGAAGTATAGCTTCGGCTTCAACCGGCGCGGATGGATGCGGAACGGCGTTCTCCCTTGGGGAAAGCGTTTCGGGCAGCGCGACCCAAGTCTCGCGATTTCCGGAGCCGAAAAAGCCTAGCAGATCACCTGCAGACCAACCGGCGCGGCGAATCTGTCCGGAAAAGAGCGTCTCGTCGTCGACCAGCACCAGGGTTCGCTTGGCGCGGGTCGACATGACGTAGAGCAGACGCTGGAGCTGCTGCCGCTCGCGTTTGTTGACAAAATCGCGGGCGTGGGCCGCAAAATCGGCCTTGTCTCGGCACACCATTTCGCGGCCAGCTTCGCCGGAAATAACGCGTGGATAGGGCGTTGACTTCGATTCAATCGTGCGAAAAACATAGGGAACGATGACGGCCTGCCATTCGAGGCCCTTTGCTTTGTGCGAGGTAAGAAGTTGGATGGCATCGCGAATCTCCTCCTCGGCCGCCCGGGCCTGCGCCAGGCCAAGACGCAACTCCTCCGCGAGTTCGGCAAGCGTAACCCCCTGTGCGCTGCGCTCCGCGATGCTGGCCAAAAAGTCGTCCAACTCGCGATCGGGGTTTTCCAGCGTCAAGTCCTCAATCGATTTCAGGCGCTCGCGCAGATGCGTTTTTTCGACAAGCTGCCGGATCGCCTGATGAAGCGGCAGGGCATCCGCGAGAGCACTGGCTTCGCGGAGAATCTGCAAGGCGTTCTCGACGGGGCCTTCGCCTGCGGATGCAGGCCGGTCGAGACGAAGCTCGTCGCCGTTTCCGCCGGTATAAAGAGCCATGTCGTGGTCGGAAACACCGAGGATTTCGCGCAGGACGCCCGCGATTTCAAAGCTGTCCTCGGGATGCGCGGCGATCCAGATCAGGGCGGTCAGCCACGCGGCGGGTGTGCGGTCGCGCTGCTGTTCATTGGAGGAGTGAAGTTGGGCGGGCAGGCCCAAATCGACGAGCTCGCGCTGAATTTCGAGCAACCAGTTTCTCCTCGGGCAAAGGATGGCCACCTGGGACCAATCGCTCGCGCCGAGCCCAGTGAAGCCGAGTTCCTGAATCCGGTGCGCCACATAACGGGCCTCGTGACGGGCGCGTTTCTCGGCGGAGATTTTCTTTCCCGCGGCATGCTCCGGTTCATCGGGGCAAAGCCAGCGCGACACCTGGCCCGGGCCCGCCTCGTCGCGCGCGACCAGCGTTTCAAAGGCACATTGGCCGCCGGAATTGTTCAAGACCGATGGAAAAATCCGGTTGACGAAATCGATGATCGCCGTGTCGCATCGGAACGTGACGTGCAAACGGCTGCTCGTTCCGCGTGGCTCGGCGGAAACTTTCTCGTGGACGCGCCGGTACATTCCCAGGTCGGAGCGCGGCGCATAGATGGCTTGCTGAAAATCACCCACGATGCAGAAGCTCTGGTCATCGGCCTGATTCGGACGCGCGCCCAAACCGGCCACACGTCGCAGAACCTCGAACTGGCGCGGGTCGGTATCCTGCGCTTCGTCGAGAAGAACGCTCACGCGCTCCGAGGCCAGCTCGCTTTGCACGGCGGGAAGTTCCAGCGCGCGCAAAGCGAGGCGCACTTGGTCGTCATAGGTCATCACGGCTTCGGAGAGGCGGAACTCTCCGTAGGCGTTGGCCACACGGCGGCCAAAAGCCAGCGCGGAGTGACGCAGCCAGTCGTGGAGCGGGGCGAACGTTTCGTTCCAGACTTCGGCGAAAGCGGCCGCCTTATCGGAATCCGGGCATTTCGGCAGCGGCCGAAAGCGCTCTCCCCTCGCCCAGGCTTCGCTCCACCGCGCCGCGGCTTCCTGCGCCTTGATGATGCTCTTCTTCGTGGCGGGGTGAAGCGCTTTGTCGTGGTAATCAAGCAGGCGTTGCCAGTTCAATGTTGGCAGCGGATCCACTCGAAGTTCCTTGCCGGGTGAAATTTCCTTGCCCAGCGCGTAGAGTTTTTCCGGCGGATAAAATTGGAAGAGTTCCCGCAGGTTCGCATCCTGCGCGATGTCCCGCCCGAGTCCACGAAGCAGAAAACGGTTCCACAATTCTGTGTCGTCCTGGAGGAGCGCCACCGGCGATGGCAGGCCGAGATAATGCCCGAAGCGTTCGAGCAGGCGGACGCAGTAGCTGTGGATCGTGCCGAAAAAGGTCTGCTGGAAAGCGCGTTGCACGCGGGTCGAAATCGAGGCATTACGAATTGCCACGCGCGCTTTTTGTTGCATCTGCTGGGCCGCGCGCACGGAATACGTTACGACGATCAGCCGCGAGAGACGATCCACCGCGGCAGCTTCGGGCAGGCTGGCGAGATGGACGATGCGCTGCACGATGGAGGTGGTTTTGCCCACGCCCGCCGGAGCGATGACGGAGATGTTTTTCGCGTGCTCGTGGACGAACCGGTCGCGCTCCAACTGATCGGGCAACGTGCTCATTCGTCCTCCAGTTTGGCGGCAGTCCCATGCACGAGCGCCCACTTCGCCTCGAGAATATTGGCAGGCACGAAGCGGGTGGCCATGGGGTAGGAAGGCGAATAGCCATACTCGTTCTCGGCATCAGGACGCATGCCGAAAACACCTGCGCGGTGGAGCTTATCGAGCGAATGGAACAGCGAGACGCTCTCGATAATGTCTTCGGCCTGGACCTGCGGCTTCAACGGCGCATCGACCGTGTGGAGCGAGATGGCAGTCGAGACCGCTCCGAGCGCGCGCGCCGCGAGAGCATAAAGGACGGGCTGCAGGCCTTGTCCCTGCGCGATCTTTTTTGCGGTCAGGTTTTGCGCCGAGCCGGTCTTGAAATCGATGACCCAACAGGCGCACCCGGTAAGATTGCCTTGAGCGAAATCCTCGGGAACGGGGCCCGGTTCGGCCAGGAGAAGATCGATCCGGCCATTGAGCGAGAAGTCGCCCCCGGCGGGGTCGCGCTGTTCGGTTCCTGAAAGCGCGATCGTCAAGTCCTTAGGCAGGCGAAATTCGCAGAGAAACGACCGGCCCGGCAATAGCGGCGCAAGCGTTTCGGCAAGGCCAAGCGCGATGGTGCGGGCCTGCATCCAAACCTGCTCCCACCACGGATACAGTTCCAGGCCCACCGCGCTCGCGCGATTTCGAGTCGCAAAAGCCGTGCGATCTGCCGCCGCCCAGAGCAAGACGGGAAACTCCGCGGGAGCGGCCTTCATCTCCCGCCATTCACGCAAGGCCGCAGCGAGCCAGCGATGGACCCAGGTGCCGGCGGCGCGCGGCCAACTCAGTGTTCCCTCCGGCCAAGGCGCAGCGCCCACGATTTCCTCCAGCCAGACGGTGGAGGGATGATTCCACGCGTTCTCCCATTGCTTGCATGAAAGCTGGATCGGCTGGGCCGGTGGTTGAGCGTAGGCGAACTCGTAGGGACCAAACGGCTGCGCGGCATCGCGGCGGGCGGCGTAGGCGATTGACGTGGCCGCGATGAGATGTAGCCGACCATCTCCGAGCGACGGTCCGCCGCTCGGGACAGCGGCGCCTGCCAACAATGCCTGATGGCTTTCGCACCATGCCTCGGTTGCGTTCGCGAGACTCCGAAACGCCTCCTCATTCAGTAGCCGGCTCGTTTTGGTCTGATAGGCGTGGTTAAAGAAATCGGAAGGCAGGAGGCTTCGACCGCCCTCGGTGGTCATGGCAGTGAGACACGCCGCGCCGCTGGTGGATTCGAGCGCGGCGCATAAGTCGCGCAAGGCGAGGGCCTGCCTTTCGAGCGGCAGAAGACAATGGCCGCGATCCGCGCCAACCGTTTCGTGCCCCAGCCCCTGACCGCCCTGGGCCGAGGCGCGTTGATTCAGCGTGCGGGCTTGATGGTTGAGCGCCGCCAGTTCGTGGCGCGAACCGAAAGCGCCCGACTCAAAAACGCGCGGCCAGACGCCTTCGTTCAGGCCGGTCAGGATCAGGTGACTCCAGGTCTGTCCCGTCATCTGGGCATAGATGAGAAGATGTACGCGGCCATAGACATGATTGCCGTCGGCGCCGCGCGTTCGGACCTGCGAGTCGCTCGCTTCCTTCAACCATTCGAGAAAAGTACGGCGGGAAAGCGTTTCGGCATTTTGAAGAAGCCAGGCGGGCGGATCGATTTGCAATCGCGCGAGATAGTTTTCCCAGCCGGGAAGCGTGAGGGCCTGCCGGGTCAACGCCAGGAAGCGCTTGAACGTCGCTTGG
>Ga0116229_10003251_pt1 | contig 26650 bp, 22 predicted proteins | sample S1TSphgellanicum_3_FD_87313 | JGI IMG/M metagenome (GOLD analysis project Ga0116229, IMG submission 87313) | Host-associated microbial communities from peat moss isolated from Minnesota, USA - S1T2_Fc - Sphagnum magellanicum MG | ecosystem: Host-associated > Plants > Peat moss > Unclassified... | reverse complement strand
TGCTGCGCGTGCTCGCCGGCTACCCGTTGATGACACTCAAGGTCATTGGCGGCATTCATTGGCAGGCGCTGAAACTATGGTGGAAGCGCACCCCCGTGTACGGTCATCCCGGCCACATCACCCGCTGACAGGAGAGTTCGTGGAACAAGACATCATTCCGGCGCACGCAGCCGACTACTCGCCGGACGAGCTGTCCACGATGGGCAAACTCGCGCGTGCGTTGCTGCTCTCCCAGCTGCGCAAGATCCAGCACGGCCGCCTGCACCTGATCGATCTTGGCCGTCACGACACCTTTGGCGCGGTCACCGCCTCGGGCCCCTTCGACGTCACGATCCGCGTTCGCGACCCGCGTTTCTACGTCGATGCCGTGTTCGCCGGCACCACCGGCGCCGGCGAGGCGTACATGCGCGGCTACTGGCATTGCGACAACCTCACGGCGCTGGTGCGGCTGATGGTGGTGAATCGCGACTGCATGAACGATGTCGATTCCGGGTGGTCCCGGCTGAGCGAACCGCTGTTCAAGATGGCGCATATTCTCAACCGCAATACTTCGCGCGGCAGCCGCCGCAACATCGCGCAGCACTACGACCTCGGCAACGAGTTCTTCGGGTTGTTCCTCGACGACACCATGGCCTACTCCTGCGGTATTTTCACGAGTCCCGCCGCCACGCTGCATGATGCCTCGGTCGCCAAATTCGACGCCGTGTGCGCAAAGCTAGCGCTGCGGCCGGGTATGCGGGTGCTGGAGATCGGCACCGGCTGGGGCGGCTTGGCGATCCACGCCGCGCGCAATTATGGCTGTCACGTCACCACCACCACGATTTCCCGTGAGCAGTACCAGCTCGCGTGCGAGAAGATCGCCGGCTTGGGACTGTCCGGCCGCATCAGCGTGCTGCTCGAGGACTATCGCGATCTGAAAGGACAGTTCGACGCGTTGATGTCGATCGAAATGGTCGAGGCTGTGGGTCACCAATACTTGGACACCTACTTCCGGCAATGTTCACGGCTCCTGAACCCGAACGGTGCGATGCTGCTGCAGTCGATCACCATCCGCGATCAGTTCTACAAGGCTGCCTTGAAATCGGTGGATTTCATCAAGCGCTTCATCTTTCCGGGCAGCTTCATACCGTCCGTGCAAGCGCTGCTCGACTCCGTCGCGCGCTGCACTGATTTGAAGCTCTTCCACATGGAGGACATAGGACCGCACTACGCGCGCACGCTCAAGATGTGGCGCGAGCGGCTCATGGCCAGGCAGACGGAGGTGCGCGCCCAAGGCTTCCCCGAGTCATTCCTGCGCATGTGGGAGTATTATCTGTGCTATTGCGAAGGCGGGTTCGAGGAAAGACAACTGGGCGATGTGCAGATGCTGCTGACAAAACCACATTCGCGGCGGGCCAGCCTTGCCGGGGTCCATGCCCCACCCCCCTAGCTCCGCGACGCTTGCGGAGCTCAAGGGTGTGCTCGGTGCCGGCGGCTGGTTGCAATCCAGCGCCGATTTAGCTCCATACCTGGTCGATTTTCGGCGCCTGTACGCGGGCGCGACACCGCTGGTGCTGCTGCCGCGCACCACCGCCGACGTCGCGAAGCTGCTGCACATCTGCAATCGCGACGGCGTCGCCGTGGTGCCGCATGGAGGCAATACCAGCTACTGTGGGGGCGCCACACCCGATGAAAGCGGCTCGCAGGTCGTCATGTCCTTGCAGCGTTTGAACAAAGTGCGCCATGTCGATGCGATCAATTATTCGATGATAGTCGAAGCCGGCGTCACCCTGGCGGCGGCGCAGGAGGCAGCGCGCGGCGCGCACCGTCTGTTTCCCTTGAGCTTGGGATCCGAGGGAACCGCGCAAATCGGCGGCAACCTGTCCACCAACGCCGGCGGCACGGCGGTTCTGCGCTACGGCATGATGCGCGACCTCGTTCTTGGGTTGGAGGTGGTGCTCGCCGACGGGCGGGTGATGAGCGCCCTGAAGAGCCTGCGCAAGGACAACACCGGTTACGACGTCAAGTCGCTGTTCGTCGGTGCAGAAGGCACGCTCGGCATCATCACCGCGGCGTCCTTGAAGCTGTTCCCGGAACCGGCCGACTCGGCCACGGCCTTGGTGGGCATCGATACGCCGCGCAAAGCACTCGAACTGCTGGCCCGCATGCGCAGCGCAGCGGGCGATCAGGTGACCACTTTCGAACTGATGCCGCAGCTCGCGATTCGCCTGACGGTGAAGCATGTCCCCGGGGTTGCCGATCCGTCGAGTTTCGACTGTCCGTGGTTTGTGCTGGTGGAATTGACCTCGCCCAACCCCGCGCAGAACCTCGGGGAATTGCTCGGCACCCAGCTGGCGGAGGCCGCGGAGCGCGGCATCATCGAGGATGCGATGTTGGCGGCATCGATCGCGCAGGCGCAGGCCATGTGGAAGCTGCGCGAATCCATTCCCGAGGCACAGCGCCGGCACGGTGCCAGCCTCAAACACGATATCTCGGTGCCCGTGTCGGAAATTCCGACGCTCATCGAGCGGGGAAGCGAGCTGATGGCCAGGCTCGCGCCCGAGGGCGACGTCATCGCGTATGGCCACGCGGGCGACGGCAACCTGCATTTCAACATCAGCCAGAAGCCGCACGCGGACCTCGCCGCATTCATGGCACGGGGACCTGTGCTCGAGGACGCCATGTTCGATCTCACCGAAAGCCTCGGCGGCAGCATCAGCGCAGAGCACGGCATCGGACGGCTCAAGGCGCGGGAATTCGCGCGGCGCGCCGATCCCATCGAACTCAACGTCATGCATTCCCTGAAACGAGCGCTCGACCCCAACGGAATCTTGAATCCAGGCAAGGTGCTGTGCGCAAGCTGAGCGTCCCGGTACGCACACCCCGTTTGCACTTGCGCGAATTCGTCGAATCCGACTTCGATGCGGTTCTGGCGTACTCGTCCGATCCGCGCGTCACGCGTTATCTTTTCTTCGGGCCGCGCGACGCGGACAGCACCGCCGAGTATTTGCAGGAATTGCTCGAGTCGCAGCGCGAACAGCCGCGCGTGCGATTCGAACTTGGCGTGGAAGAAAGCGCGAGCGGCAGGCTGATCGGCGCCTGCGATCTGTCGCTGATCGAACGCAATGTCGCAGATCTCGGCTACATGCTGGAAATGAATGCCTGGGGCAAGGGTTACGCCACTGAGATCGCCACCTCGCTCCTTGAAGCTGCGTTCCTGCAGCTGCGCGCCGACCGCGTCATTTCGACGGTGGACGTCAACAACGGCGCCTCGATCCGCGTGCTGGAGAAAATCGGCATGCGCTGGGAGGCCGTGTACCGCAAACACCGGCGCGCCAAGAATCGCTGGTGGGACTGCCACCTGTTCGTCATGCCGCGGGAGGTATGGGAGCTTACGCGCGCGCGGTGATGGTGGGCGGGTGGGTTGCCATGCCTGGGGGTGAGAGGCAGAGAACGGCAACGAAAAAGCCAGCAGTTGCCGTTCTCTGCCTCTCACCCCCCGGCCGGGCACGAGCCCACCATCACCGCGCACGAGAGTCGCGAGGGCCAAGGCGACGCGTGCTTTCAACGCCGTGATGTCGACCGGCCCGTGTCTCGCCAGGTGGGGTGGAGCGCAGCGGGGACACTGTTGCATTTCATGTGTCCCCGCTGCGCTCCACCCCACGGGGCATGGCACAACACAGGCCGGTCAACATCACAGCCGGCTACTCGTCGTGAGCGTCCTTCTCCTTCGCCTCCAACTCCACTTCCCGCTGGCGCGCCCGCCGCAGCACATCCTCGCCCGGCACGCCGGTGCGCGTGCTGCTGCGCAAGGTCATCAAGCCGCCCACCAGAACGCCGAGCACGATCACGATGATGATGATGGTCTTGAGCACTACTGCGTCACCCGGATCAGGCCTTCCTGCGCGACGCTCGCCACCAGCTTTCCATCGCGCGTGAAGATGCTGCCGCGCGTGAAGCCGCGCGCGCCCGAGGCGCTGGGACTGTCCAAGGCGTACAGCAGCCAGTCGTCGATGCGCAAATCGCGGTGAAACCACATGGCGTGATCGATGCTCGCCACCACGAGTTTATCGAATGACACCACGTGCGGATTGAGAGCCGTGTCGAGCAGATGAAAATCCGAGACGTACGCCAGCAGGCAGCGATGCAGTGCCTGCTCGTCGGGCAGCGTGTCGACCGCTCGGAACCACAGCTCTTTGTGGGGAGGACCTGCTTTCAGTCTCATGAAATCCGGCGGCTGCACCGGCTTGAATTCGAACGGACGCTTGCGCTCCAGGACGCGCCGCACCGACTCCGGCGCCTGCGCGGCGGCCTGCGCGTAGATCGTTGCCTGGTCCGGCAGCGATTCCGGGGACGGCACCGCGGGCATCTGCGCCTGGTGGTCGAGGCCGTCTTCGGGCGCTTGAAAAGATGCCGACATGTTGAAGATCTGCCGACCGTGCTGGATGGCGATCACGCGACGCGTGGCGAAATGCTTGCCGTCCCACGCACGATCGACCTCGTAAACGATGGGCGAATTGAAGTCGCCGCGGCGCAGGAAATAAGCATGCAGCGAGTGCACCATGCGATGCTCGATGGTCGCCGTGGCCGCGGTGAGCGCCTGGCCCAGAACCTGGCCTCCGAATACCTGCGGTGACCCGATATCCCGGCTCTGCCCCCGGAACAAATTGTCCTCGAGCCGCTCGAGGGTCATGACTCTGACCAGATCTTCGAGCAGCTTGTTCATGCTGTCAGGCCGATTCCCCAGCAACGCCGAGACGCTTCTGCATGATGGGACTGGTCGTCGTGTATTGCAGGAACTGGCGCTTCTCGGGAAACAGATGATGTTGAATGGCGAATGCCGCCAGCGCGGCTTCGTGAAAGCCGCTCAAAATCAGCTTCTTCTTGCCGGGATAGGTGTTGATGTCTCCGATGGCGAAAATGCCGGGCACGCTGGTCTGAAACTTCTCGGTGTCGACACTGAGCGCCCGCTTCTCCATTTCCAGACCCCACTCTGCGATCGGACCCAGCTTCGGATGCAGACCAAAGAACGCCAGAACGTGATTCGCGGCCAGGCTGTGGGTCTTTCCATCGACGGTCTGCACGTCCAATTTGAGCGCGCTTTGGTTGTCGCCGTGAATCGCGGTCGCATTGCCTTCCAGCAGCCGCATCTTACCGGCTGCCACCAGCTCCCGCATCTTCGCGACCGTGGCCGGCGCTGCGCGAAACTCCGCGCGCCGGTGCACCAGCGTCAAGGAACGCGCCTTGCCGCACAAAGCGACGGTCCAATCGAGCGCGGAGTCGCCGCCACCGCATATCACGAGATCATGCCCGGTAAAATCCGTTCCGGCCTTGACCCGATAGTGGATGTGGGTGCCTTCGAAGGCCTCGACGTTGGGAACGCTCAAGCGCCGCGGTTGGAAGGACCCCACCCCGCCCGCGATCACGACGGCGCCTGCATCGAGCCGCGTGCCGAGCGCGGTCGCCACGTGAAATCGGCCGCTTTCCAAGCGGCGCAGTTCGGTCACCTCTTGACCCAGATGAAATGTCGCGTTGAACGGCTTCGTTTGTTCGAGCAGGCGGTCGATCAACTCCTGCGCACCACAGACCGGCAGGGCCGGAATATCGTAGATCGGCTTGTCCGGATAGAGCTCCGTGCATTGTCCGCCCGGCTGCGCCAGGGAATCGATGATGTGCGCATTGATGCCCAGGAGCCCCAGCTCGAATATCTGAAAGAGCCCGACGGGACCCGCTCCGATGATGACCGTTTCGACCGTAGTGGCCGCCGCAGATTGGTCCGACATGATTTGCCCGATTCCTCGTATTGACCGCTCAAATGGTCGCGGATTGTAGCTGAATGTACCTCCCGGTGCGGTAATCTGGTCGGATGTGCACGGTGGTTTGGTTTAGGCAGGACCTGCGTGTGGCGGACAATCCCGCACTCGATGCCGCCGTTCGGGCCGGTGAGGCTGTGCTGCCGCTGTACATATTTGCACCGCAGGAGGAAGGCGTGTGGCAGCCGGGCGGCGCCTCCCGTTGGTGGCTGCACGGCAGCCTCGAGCAGCTAGAACGAGATTTGCGCGCCCTCGGATCGCGGTTGATCCTGCGTCACAGCACCGATTCGCTCGCGGAACTGAAGGCCGTGGCGGCGGCCTGCGGCGCGCAGCGTGTGGTTTGGAACCGGCGCTACGAACCGAACGTCATCGCGCGCGACCGCCGCATCAAGAGCGAATTGCAAGCCGCCGGGTTGCAGGTGACGAGCTACAACAGCTCCTTGCTGCACGAGCCATGGGAGGTCGCCAACAAGGCCGGCGGTGCTTTTCAGGTATTCACGCCTTTTTGGCGCCATTGCCTGCAATTGCCCGACCCGGGTGAACCGCTGCCGGCGCCGGCACGCATCGCGGCACCGGACCGCTGGCCGGAATCGCAACCCCTCGACACTCTTGACCTCTTGCCGCGCATCGATTGGGCCTCAGGCATGCGCGCCGCGTGGACGCCCGGAAGCACCGCCGCCCTCCAGCAGCTCGAGCATTTCTTGAACGGTGCATTCGAGCAATACCCGAATGCGCGCGACCGGCCCGACACCGCGGGGACTTCGCGCCTCTCGCCGCATCTGCATTTTGGCGAGATCGGCCCCCGCCAGATCTGGCACGGGCTGCGGCGCTTCGCGAGCTTGAGCGACCGGCACAGCACCTGGCGCCAGTCGCAATTTCTCGCCGAAGTCGGCTGGCGCGAGTTCGCGCATCACCTGCTCTACCACTTTCCGCAGACCCCCGAGCAACCACTGCGACCGAACTATGCCCGGTTCCCGTGGAAGCCCGATGCGAAAGGCTTGCGGGACTGGCAGCGCGGCAGGACCGGTTATCCCATCGTCGACGCGGGGATGCGGCAGTTGTGGCATACCGGCTGGATGCACAATCGCGTGCGCATGATCGTGGGATCGTTTCTGGTCAAGGACCTCTTGCTGTCCTGGAACGACGGTGCCGCGTGGTTCTGGGACACCTTGGTGGACGCCGATCTCGCCGCCAACACCTTGGGCTGGCAATGGGTGGCCGGGTGCGGTGCCGACGCCGCACCGTATTTTCGCATCTTCAATCCCGTAACCCAGGCCATCAGATTCGATCCAGACGGAACCTACATACGCCGGTGGGTGCCCGAGCTCGCGCGCTTGCCGGGACGCTTTGTTCACGAGCCGTGGGACGCACCGGCCGACGCCTTGAGTGCCGCCGGCGTGCAGCTGGGGAGCAACTATCCGCACCGGATGGTCGATCACGGCGTGGCTCGCGGGCGTGCGCTGGAGGCGTTGGCGACACTGAAGTAGCCACCTAGAGTTTCGGTATCGTAGAAAAATGACAGCGCTAAAGGACTAGATCATGCACGCGAAATTGACCACGCCTGCTCCGGCCGCCGACCGCGAATCCACCCGCCCGATCCGGGCGCTGCATCGCGGACTGGACGTGCTGACCGAACTCAATAAATGTCAGCGCGCCGCCATCAATACCCTGGCGGCCGCGCTCGGGCTGCCGCGCACCACGACTTACCGGCTCCTCGAAACTCTGCGCGCGGCGGGATTCGTGGAACGCGACGCGCATGATGACTGCTATCGCCCCACCATCCAGGTGCGAACCCTCTCGGACGGATTCGATGACGATGCCCTGGTAGCGCACATCGCCAAGCCCTTGCTCGACAACCTGGGGGCGCAGGTGATCTGGCCCGTGGCGATTGCGACGGCCACCGGTGCAACCATGCTGATTCGCGAGAGCACGGATCGTCAAAGCCCGTTGGCCGTTGGGCACTACAGCGCCGGGGTGCGAGTGCCGATGCTGGTGTCCTCGACCGGGCGGGCCTACCTGGCCTTCTGCCCCGCGGCGCAGCGCGATGCGCTGTTGGAAGTGCTGTCGCGCTCCTCGCTGGCGGAGGATCGGCTGGCGCGCAGCCGGGTCGAGGTGGAACGGCTGCTGCATGAAACGCGCAGCCAGGGATATGGCATGGTCAACCGCTATCGTCGAGTGTCCCCGGAGACCAGCCTGGCCGTCCCGGTGCGTTCCCGGGATCGAATCCTCGCCGCCATCGCGATACGCTATGCCGCGAGCGCAATGCCCTTGCGCCAGGCAGTCGAACAATTCGTGCCCAAGATGCGCGATGTTGCCCAGCGAATCGCGGCGCACTTCCCCTGAAATCCCGGCGACAGCCGCTAAGGCCCCCCGCCGGCGGTGATTTTCTCGAAAGCCGCTTCGAATTGCGGCATCCAGTTCTTCTCCACCGAATAGCCGTGTCCAACCTTCGGCAGCAACACCGCTTCCGCACCCGGCACTTTCGCTATGAATTCTCGAGCGGGCGCCGCAGGACACACCTCATCGAGTTGCCCCTGCAGCGAGATCCAGGTGCCCGACAGGGACTTCGCCGGCAGGAAATTCACGCCCTGCAGCACGCCCTTGGCGTTACGCCGTGGGGTGGCAGCGACGCCGGACCCCTTGCATACCGGTTTCTTGAGGTCCAAGTCCGGACAAAATCCCAGGCTCAAGGCACCTCTGAAGGCGCCGCGCGGGGCCTCGGCCAGCACCGCATAAACCAAGGTCGCGCCGGACGAGTAGCCCACCAGCGTCGGTTCCCGGTACGGATCGAGCTTCAGACTCTTCTGCAGGAAGCGGCTCAAATTTTCCAGATCCGTTGCGGGCGACACGCACGCATCCGATGACTTCTCCAGCTGCGCAAGATAACGGCGGATGTCGATCCCGGCGACGACCGCGCCCTGGTCCGCGATGTGCTGCGCCATGGAAATGACGCCCAGGTTCCACCCGCCATCGCCGGACAGAAACAGCACCACATCCCGGGGCGAAGATGCGCCACGCAAAATGTTCACCTCGCCGAAGGGCGCAAACGCGACGGTCTCCGCACGCGTCGGCGCCGCCGACAGCAAAATGCACCCCGCGGCCAACCACAGCGCACGCATCAATGTTTTCTCAGCACTTTACGCACCCCACCCGAGATGAGTGCGGTCACATCGAGAAGCGCACCGGCCATGGCGATGCCGTCAGGTGCGGCCAGATAACGCGGCCGCCACACCGGATTGAACTTCTCCTTGTACTTGCGCAGTCCCTCGAAGCTGTAGAACATCTCGCCATAGCGCGTCACCATGCGCCCGATCTTGTGCCACGCCGGCGCCAGCGCATGTTCCTCCAGTCCCGACAACGGCGCCATCCCCAGGTTGAACCATTCGAAACCCTGCGCCTTGCCCCACAGCATGCACTCGATCAACATGTAGTCCATGACGCCCTTCGGCGCGGCATCCGTGTAGCGCATCAGATCCACGGACAACTCAGCAGCACCGCCGCGCCACAGATTGGCGAACGCCACGATCGCGTTGTTGTGGCGCACCACCGCAATGTCGAAGTTCGACAAGTACCGCTCGTCGAAGAATCCCAGCGAAAAGCGCTTCTCGCCGGTGTTCTTGTCGGCGAGCCACGCATCGGACACGACGCGCAACTGCGGCAACAGCGGCACCGCGTCGGCCTGCGACACCATTTCGAACGATGCGCCGTCCCGAACCGCGCGCCGCTGGGCTTGCCGCAGTTCGGCGCGCGCCGAACCCTCCAACGAGAATTTGTCGATCGGCACCCGAGCCTCTTCGCCGAGTTTGCTCAAGTTCAATCCGAGATCGATGTACAACGGCAGATGCTGCGGCGTGACCTGGTAGAAGACCGGCGACACCGCCATGCCGTCGCAATCCTCGAGAAATTCCCACGCCAGCGCCTCGCCGAGTTCGGGCGGCCCGATGGGATCCCCCATCGCGACCCAGCTGCTGCCCGATGCCTGGAACATGATGCAGGCGGTGCGCTCCTTGTTGAACTTGAGGTTCTTGTCGCCGAGCAGCGCCAGATTGGCGGTGGTGTCGTTGCCTTGCTTGATGAGTTCGCCTACGCGCTGCAGATCCTCGGCGCGCGGCGCGGAGATGGGCGGCCGTGCCGGCCGCAGCAAGCGGAATAAACCGTAGGCGGCCGCGAGGATGACCGCCACCAATGAACCGCGCAGGCTGCGCGGAGCGGAGGCGTGGAAGGCGAATTCCCACCACAGTTCGTTGTCGTAGGGCAGGTGGCGGTAGGCGAACAAAATCAACCAAAAGGCCGTGATCAACACCAGACACAGCGCAATGATCCACGGCGCGGAATAATGCTGTTCGAGCAGCGAGGCACGCCGCCGGAAACGCTCGCGTGCCGATGCCAGCAAGACCACCACCACCGTCAACACGATGGCCTCTTCGTAATCGAAACCTTTCAGCAGCGACACCAGTATGCCGGCGCACAGCAGCCAGATCGTCAACCACCACGCGGTGTGCAGCCGTTTGTACAGACCGTGCGCCAGTATCAGCAGGCCGACCCCCACGGCGCTTCCCAGGATGTGCGACAACTCCAGAACCGGCAGCGGTACGAAATTACGCAGCAAGGCGATGCGGTTGCCGAGGCCGGGCGTGGCTCCCGAGAACAGCAGCACCGCGCCCGCGAGAAACACCGCGATCGCGATGGCCTGCGGCGTGACCGCGATCAGGAAGGTGCGCAGCAGTTTCACGAACCGCACCACCGGACCGCGATGCACCCAGATCTCGTGCACGCCGAGCAACGCCAGCGCGATGGCGAAGGGCGCGAAGTAATAGATGACGCGATAGGCCACCAGCGCGCCCAACAATAGATCCTTGGGAATCTCAGGCAGAAGCAGCGACAAAACCAATTCGAATACGCCGATGCCGCCGGGCACGTTGCTGATCACCCCAGCGGCGATGGCGATGATGAACACCGCCGCAAAGCTGCTGAAGGTGATGGTCGAATGCGACGGCAACAGCACGAACAGGACTGCCGCCGCGCACAGCAAGTCGGTGCAGCCGATCGCGATTTGCGCGAACGCGATGCTCGGCTTCGGAATGGGGATCTCGAGGCGCCACAGGCGCAGCGGCTCATGCCGCATGAACACCAGCACGATGTAGCACGCCACGGCCAGCAGCAACAGCGCGCCGACGAGCACGGCGATCCAGGTGGGCACGTGCAGTATCGACATCGGCATGTCGGCCTGGCCCAACAGCGACACCAGCGACAGACCCAGCAGCACGCTCGCACCGAGCGCGAAGGTCAGCGTCCCGAAGCCGATGATGGTGGCGATTTGCTTGCCTTTGAGGCCCAGCGCCGAGTAGGCACGGAAGCGGATGGCGCCACCGCTCAAGGTGTTCAGCCCGACGTTGTGTCCGATGGCATAGCCCATGAACGAAATCAGGGCGATGCGCGGATAGGGCACTTTGGCCCCGGCGAAGCGCACCGCCAGCGCATCGTACAAGGTCAGACTCGCGTAGCCGGCCAGCGAAAAGAATGCCGCCCGCAGCAGTTTGCCCGTGGAAATGGCGTGAACGTGCCGCAGGATGTCCTGCCACCGGTACTCACCCAGCAAACGGTGCAGAAAATACAGGGCCAGCCCAAACAGAGCTATTCCCAATAACGTGGTCCATGCCGGACCCTTGCGATGGGTGGTCGAGTGTGCCAAGCCCTCTATCGTATCAGGCCTCCAAGGCAACGCCGAAAACTGCTACCTTTCGGGTTTCGTCGTTTCTCAAGAGGTGATTAACATGAGTTCCGCCACCGACAGCCGCCAAGCAAGCATGGATACGACGCAACTCTACCGCGAGGACATCTTCACCGATCGCAAGGTGGGCACGATCCGCCGCTTGACGCCGGTGACCAAAGAGGGATCCGACGACGCCGCGCGTCCCGTGCTGTTCGTGGGACAGGCTCAGATCATGACGCCGATGGGGGCGGTCCCGATCAGCTTCGAACTCGACAGCACGACCCTGGATGGCGCCGTGGAAAAATTCGGTCCCGCCGCCGAGCTGGCCGTGCAGCAGACCATGCGCGAAATTCAGGAGATGCGCCGCGAACAGGCCTCTTCGCTGGTGATTCCCGATGCCGGCGGTGCCGGATTGCCGAACCCCGCCGACCTGTTGAGCCGCGGCGGCCGCCCGCGCCGCTAGCGCCGGGCTGAGCGCTGGGCCGGTCAAAACACGGTGCCGAGCTTCTAGCCGGCTTTCAGGGACTCGAGCGAATCCCAACGCGAGTAGGCCGCTTCCAATTCTGCCGCCAACTCATTGAGGCGTTGCAGGTCGGCGGCGGCCGTTGATGGCGAGCGTTTGAAATGTTCCGGATCGTTGAGCAACGACTGCACTCGCGATTGTTCCAGCTCCAAACGCTGGATGGTTTCAGGCAGAGCCGCCAATTCCCGCTGCTCCTTGTACGACAGGCGGCGGCCCGCGGCCGTTGGACTCGCGGTAGGCGGGGGCGTCTTGGGCGAGGGCGCCCCCGGCAAACGCGCAGCGGCAGTTTGCGCGGTGCCGGTGGGGATCGCCGCCGCGGGCGCGGCCGAGAGCGGGGACTGCTGCGCGATCTTGCCGGGCTTGCCGCCGGTTTGCCTGAGCCAATCCGCATATCCGCCCACGTACTCGCCGATCCGCCCGCCACCCTCGAACACCAGCGTGCTGGTGACCACGTTGTCGAGAAAGGCGCGGTCGTGGCTCACCAATAAAAGCGTGCCGGTGTACTGCGACACCATCTCCTCCAGCAGGTCGAGCGTATCGGCATCCAGATCGTTGGTCGGTTCATCCATCACCAACAAGTTGCTCGGCCGCGCAAACAACCTTGCCAGCAGCAAGCGATTGCGTTCACCTCCCGACAACATGCTCACCGGGGCCTGCAGACGCTCGGGCGGAAACAAGAAATCACGCAGATAACCCGAAACATGCCGGGTCTTGCCCTCGATGATCACGCTGTCGCCGCTGCCGCCCGTGACATTGTCCATGATGGAGGCCTGCGGGTTCAGCTGATCGCGCTGCTGATCGAAATAGGCGACCTGCAACTTGGTGCCACGCTTGATTGCGCCGGCGCTGGGTTCCAATTCACCCACCAATAATTTGATCAGCGTGGTCTTGCCGCAGCCGTTCGGCCCGATGATGCCGATGCGGTCGCCGCGTTGGATGCGCACGGAGAAGTCGCGGATCACCGGCACCGCCGCGGGGCCGTTCCCGCCGCCACCGGCAATGCGCCCGGCGGCCCCGTCGAAGCTCATGTCGAGATGTTCGGCCTCGAACACCAACTTTCCGGAAAGCGACGCAGCCTGCACCTGCATGTCCACTTGACCGATGCGTTCGCGGCGCGCCGCCCGGTCTCGGCGCAGCTGTTCGAGCGCCCGCACCCGGCCCTCGTTGCGGGTGCGGCGGGCTTCCACGCCTTGGCGGATCCAAACCTCCTCCTGCGCAAGTTTCTTGTCGAACAGCGCGGCGTGCTTCGCCTCGGTCTCGAGCGCAGCCGCCTTGAGCTTGACATAATCGTCGTAACTGCCCGGCCAGTCGCGCAGCTGCCCACGGTCCAGTTCGACGATGCGCGTGGCGACGCGCCGCACGAAGGCCCGGTCGTGGCTCACGAACAGCAACGCGCCGGCGAATTCCATCATCATGTTCTCGAGCCAGACGATGGCGTTGATATCGAGATGATTGGTCGGCTCATCGAGCAGCAACAGGTCGGGCTTGGATACCAAGGCCCGTCCCAGCATCGCGCGGCGACGCCACCCGCCCGACAGTGCACTCATCGGAGCGTCCGGATTCAAATCCAGTCGTGACATCACCTGATCGGCCTGCAATTGCAGCTGCCAATCCTCCTCGTCGGCATGGCCGGATGCGCCGCTCAGCACCACGTCGCGTACCACGGTATCCGTCGCCGCGGAAACCTCCTGCGCCAGGCCCGCCACCCGCCTCCCCGGCCGCACCCATACCTCACCGCTGTCCGCCACGACCTGGCGCGTGATCAGGTTCAGCAACGAGGACTTGCCTTCACCGTTTCGGCCGAGCAGACACACCCGCTCACCCTTGCGTATCTGCAGGGAGACGTGATCGAGCAAGGGCTTCAGACCGTAGCTTAGGGAGACGTTGTCGAGGCGTAGGATGGGCATGCGCCCGCGTATCTTAAGCGATGATGCGCGCTAATAACCCAGCCACAGTGAGATATAAAAGCCGCGCTGCGACGCTTTGCCCGCAATCCGCCCCAGATCGGTCCACGCGGCGGTCACCGTGAAATTCTTGATCGGTGCCCAGGCGATGAATGCATCGCCCGCGCTGTCCTCCTTGAAGGCGCTCAATTCGCTTGGCTTGTCGCGATATTCGGCGCCGAGCAACACGTCATCGCGAAGCCACACGGCGGCGGAGAACTCCGGCTCGAAGCGATATCCCGATGCATCGCCGCCGAAGCCGAGCAGGCCGAACTGATCGGCCCGGGTGCGGCGCAGCGTGGCATCGACGATGACATTGTGGCCGGCGAGCGCGGCGAAATACAGCTTGGTCGCCGCCAAGTACAGATCGACGTCCGAACCGCGGGTGGCGCCCACGGCATTCGGTACCGCGCCGAAATCCAAGGTCTTCTTCCACTGCGCGCCCACCGCGAATTGCGGCCACCATTCGTCGGGTGCGAACACCGCATCGCCCGCCACGCGCAGCTTCAAGCCAACGATGTCCTGTCCGAGCGTCAGGCCGGGGATGACGGAGTTGGCGTCGAAGCGTTGGCGCGCCACGGAAACTTCCACGCGGTCAGCGACGTCCACGCTGGCGCCGCCGGCGCGCAGCGAGAAATCCTGCGTCGAGACGTAGGTCGCGAATGCGGTAGCACCGACCTGGGTGTTGGTGCCCAAACCGCCGATCAAGGCCCAGGGCACCAGTCCGCCGCCCGCCGAGCCCTCGATCTGCGTGACGGCGCCGGTCCACTCCAACCGATCATCGGCGTGCGCCCGGAGTGAAAGTACGGCGGCGAAAAGCCCCGCCGCGGCAGCGCACGCTCGAACCGAATTAATCAAAAGAACCCTCGTCGTTGTGCTCTGCAGCCGATGGCGCTTACGCTTGCTTGGCTAAATTAGGGGTTCCGCTGCGGGAATATTGTGTCCAAACGCACAGCTATCACCGGTCCGCGCGTTTAACCTAAGACTTTCTCGAGATGACTTATGATGTCTGTCACATTTCGCGGCTTGGGGCTGTCGCTGTTGTTGCTCGCGGCGGCATCCATGGCGCAGGCGAGAGCCACTCTCTATGAGCGGCTCGGCGGTGCCGAGGGCGTCGCCGCCATTGCGAACTCGCTCATCGATCGCGTCGCCACCGATCCGCGTCTCGGCCGCAGCTTCAAGGACACCAACCTGCAACACATCAAGACGCTTCTGGCCGAGCAGATTTGCGATTTGAGCGGCGGTCCCTGCCGCTATTCCGGCGATTCCATGAAGGAGTCGCACGCCGGGCAGCACATCTCGGAAGCCGAGTTCTACGGCATGGTCGCCGACTTGCGCGATATCCTGCATGAACGCCACGTCAGCACGGGCGCCACCAACGAATTGCTGCGCATTCTCGCGCCCATGAAGCGGGACGTCGTCGAGCCGAGATCAGCCGGCGCCAAATGATTTGCTTCAGCCGACAATCGTGGGCGACCTTTGGCGCCGTGCTGTGGCTGCATGCTGCGGGCGCCGTACCCGTCACGGTGACCGTCACCACCAAGTCCGGAGCGACTGCGGAGAATACCGTGCTGGTGTTCGATTCGTTGTCCGCGCCATACCCCCCGGGACACGACACCGCCGTCATCGATCAAATCAACAAGCGTTTCGTACCGCGGATCAATGTGGTGCGTACCGGCACGGTGGTGACTTTCCCCAACAGCGATAACATCCGTCACCAGGTGTATTCTTTTTCGCCGCCCAAGGTGTTCACGCTCAAATTGTACGCCGGTACGCCGAGCGCGCCGGTCACCTTCGACAAGCCCGGTCTGGTCGTGCTCGGGTGCAACATACACGACAAGCTGGTGGCCTTCGTGGGCGTGGTGGACACACCCTACTTCGCCAAGGCCGACGGTCTCGGCAAGGCCGTCTTCGATCTTCCCGCAGGACATTATCGATTGCGTGTGTGGCATCCGGCTCTCGCCGGCGCGGTCGCCACGCAGGACGTGACAGTTGACAAGCTGCCACTGACCATTGCGCTCAACATCGATATCGACGTCGCCCCGAGCGGGGTCGCGGCCTGGCCGGAATAGCACGTCATGGCGCTGCGGACCCGGATTGCGGTGACGTTCCTCGTGCTGCTGGCGACCGTGCTCGCCGCGGCGCTCGGCGCTGTATCGGCCACGAATGAGGCCAGTGCGCAGCGTGAAGGCACGCGTCAGCTCGACGTTGGCAGCTCGGTATTCTTGCGCTTGCTGGAGAGCGACCGGCGCCAGTTGACCCAGGCGGCGCAGGCGGTTGCGGCCGACTATGGGTTTCGCGAAGCGGTGGCCGCCCACGACACGGACACCCTGGAGTCGGCGTTGCAGAACAGCGGCGAGCGCATCGGCGCCGCACTGGTGGTGCTGACCTCGCTCAACGGCGAAGTCATCGCCGCCTCCGGCACCCAAGTGCGGGTAGGTGCTTCCTTTCCGCCGGCCGACGACAATGCCGGCGGCATGATGGTGGATAACGGGCGCATCTACCAGGTCGTCAGCGTGGCCGTGCGCAGCCCTCTACCGGTCGCCTGGATCGCGATGGGATTCGAGCTCGATGAAAAGGCTGCACGCAAGCTGGCCGACATCACCGGCTTGGGCGTCACGCTTTCGGTGCATGCTGCTGACGGCTGGACCAACATCGTCGAAACGTTTCCGACGGGCACCGCACCCACGTCCGATGTCGTGACGCGGCGCATCGAGATGTCCAAGGACCACAATGCACGGGTGGTGGCCGTCTTGTCGCGCTCGCTGGCGGAGGCGCGCGCGCCGTTCGAACGGCTGACGCGCGTGCTGTACGTGATCGCAGCCTTGAGCTTGATCGGCACGGCGGTGGCGGCATTCTGGCTGGCGCGCAACATCACGCGGCCATTGCAGGATCTGACATCGGTGGTCGATCAAGTACGTGCCGGCAGCTACGACGCGGCGAAAAGTGTGCAGCGGCGCGACGAACTCGGCAAGCTCGCGGAAGGACTGCATCTGATGCAGAACGCGGTTCAAAGCCGCGACCAATCGATCCGCCGGCTCGCTTATGAGGACTCCCTCACCGGCCTCATGAACCGGACCGCCTTTGGCGCCGCGCTAAGCGAGGCGCTGGCGCAGAAAGGCGGCACGGCCGTGGGCGTGGCGGTGATCAATTTGCACCGTTTCCGCCGCATCAACGAACATCTCGGATATTCGGTCGGCGACGCAGTGCTCACGAAGATGGCGGAACGCATTGCCGCCGTATCCACGGTGAAATCGGCGGTCGCGCGCCTGGCGGCTGATCAGTTCGCGGCCTTTACACGTCTCGAGGTCCGCGACGGTCTGTTGTCATGGGGCACAACGTTGTTTCAGGCGCTGGCGGACCCGGTCTATGTCGAGGCGCAGCCGATCGACATCGCCGCCACGCTCGGACTGGCAGTCACCGAAGAGACGCCCATCACCGCCGACGAATTGATGCGCTGCGCCGAACTCGCTTTGGACCGCGCGCGCAGCGAAAAGCGGGTCTTGGCGGTCTACGAACGCGCGTTCAAACGGGCGGCACGTGACCAGCTGTCGTTGCTCGGCGAGCTGCGGCGCGCCGTGGACAACAATGAATTTCGATTGTTCTTTCAGCCGAAAATCGAGATGGCAACCAACCGTGTGGCGGGCGTTGAGGTGCTGTTGCGCTGGCAACATCCCACCCGCGGGTTGCTGGCTCCGGTTGAATTCATACCTTTCGCGGAACAGACCGGCTTCATCCGCCGCATCACCCGCTGGACGCTCGACCGGGCCGTCGCCCAAGGAGCGCTGTGGCACCGCGCCGGGAAGTCGCTCTGCCTTGCCGTCAACGTCAGCGCCGATGACATCGGCGATACGCGCTTCGACTCCCGGGTGGCGGCCGCGCTGTCCCGCCATCAACTGCCGCCGGCCCTGCTGACGCTGGAGCTCACGGAAAGCGGCTTCATCGAGGACCCGGCGCATGCGCTCAAGATGCTCGCTGCGATCGCAGCGTTGGGCGTCAGCCTGTCGATCGATGACTTCGGCACCGGCTACTCCTCGCTCAGCCAATTGACGCGTCTGCCGGTCCATGAAGTGAAAATCGATCGCAGCTTCATTTTGGATCTCGCATCGACACCGGACTTCGCCACGGTGGTGCGCGCCGCCATCGATATGGGTCATGGGCTGGGCCTGAAGGTCGTCGCGGAAGGCATCGAGACCGAGGCTGCTGCCGCGCGGCTGCGCGACTTGGGCTGCGACATCGCGCAGGGTTACTTGTACGCCAAGCCCATGGCACTCGACGCGCTCGATAAATGGCTCGAAGGCAGAGATGTCGTGCCGGTGATCGCCATACCGGTGGCCTTCAACGTCGATGAGGTTGCCGACACCGTCAGGCTCGCGACGTACTGATACCGCGTCGGCGGGCGGGTAAATTTTTCAACCACGCGCACCCGGGCGCCGCTCTCGGCGCATTCCTTCATGCAGATGCGTGCCGCAGGATGGTGGACAGTAGTGCGCATTAGCCTGAATATAGGTTGCGTGAACGTATTCAGCAGCGCCTTGGATGGACTCGGCCGTTGGTATGTTGCGATCCCGCCCATACTCATCGTGATGTTTCTCGCCGCACTCCTGCTGGTGACGGGCGCGGGTCAAACACGATTACGCGAGGCGGGTGAGCGGCTCGAGGATTCGAGCGCACGGCAGCTTCGGATCGATGAGCTCGAGCGCGCGCTGATCCAGACCGTCAACGCGCAGCGCAGTTTCCTTCTGACCGGCGACAAGATTTATCTCAATCGCTATGAGAAGTACCGGGCGGACATAGAACCAAGGCTCGAGCGCGTGCGCCTCGCCTATGCAGACATCAAAGGCAGCGATGCGGACATTCGCAATCTGCAAATCCTCGTCGGCAAGCGCCTGGCAGATCTCGGAATGGTTTTGGACATTCAACAAAGGCAAGGCACGGCCGCCGCGGTTTCGCTCATCGAGACCAGTGTAGGCGCCGATGCCGGCCTGGCCATCACCGACATCCTGGCGCAAATGCGCAGCCGCGAAGTCGCGGAGCACGTACGCGCTGATCAACATTGGTACGGCAGCTTGGGATTGAGCCGTTGGATCACGATAGCCTGCTCTCTCGTCAATATCCTGCTGATCGTCATCGCCACACGCCTGGTGTATGCGGACGTCCGGCGCCGCAGCTTGTTGACGGCCGAACTGCGCGATCAGAAGCTGCTCCTGGAACAGGAAGTTGCCTCCCGAACTCGTGAACTGGTGGAACTCTCGACGCACCTACAGAATCTCGCGGAGCGCGAGAAGGCCGGCCTTGCGCGCGAACTGCACGACGAACTGGGCGGCCTCTTGGTGGGCGCACGCATGGACCTCTCCTGGGCCGAACAGCACCTCACCAAAGATGATCCGGATCTGAAGGCACGCCTGCATCGTGTACAGCAGAATCTCGCGGCCGGGGTCGATCTGAAACGGCGCATCATCGAGGAACTGCGCCCGACCTTGCTCGACAACGTCGGTCTGTTTGCTGCGTTGAGGTGGCAGCTGAAGGAGACGTGCGGAAATGCAGGCTTGAACTGCACCGAAACCTATCCGCACGAGGAGCCGCGTTTCAAGGCGGAGGCGTCGATCGCATTGTTTCGTATCGCCCAGGAGGCGTGCAGAAATATCATTCAACATGCCGCCGCACACAGCGTGTCGATGTCATTGGATATCGACGACAAGATGTTGAACATGAGAATCGTCGATGATGGATCTGGTATATCTCCAGAAAATTTCAACAGCGTCGCATCGCATGGCCTGGCGTCCATGCGGCACCGTGCACGCGCTTTGGGTGGCAAAGTGGACATTCGCCGTCGGGAAAATGGCGGTACCGACGTTTTTGTGCAGATTCCGATTGAAAACGCAGTGATGCAGCAATTCGATCAGGCAATCCCCTAACGTTTGCCGCGTATTCGTGGCGGCGTTAAATTCCTCATCATTCGCGAGATTGCGCTCATAAAAGAGCGGCTTTTGCTGCAAGTCAGGGCTAGACTGTTCAGTGTTGCAGATTGGTAAAGGATTATCGTCATAAACGGATGTAAGCGCTGGATTGATTCGGCGCGCGCAACGACGGAGGGGTCGTGTTAATAGGCTTTACTCTGAGGAATTTTCGCTCATTTCTGGACGAGCAGTCGTTCGCCTTCGCAGCTTCTCCGGACCGCGCACACGAAACCACGCACTGCATGCGCACCGGCATGAAGTCGATCCCGCGATTGTCTAAATCCGCAATCATTTTCGGGCCCAACGGCAGCGGCAAGACAAACTTCGTCATTGCGCTGCAGACGCTGCGCGATCTGGTGCTGCACTCGACGGCGTATTCCGAACAGCAATTTGCCGAGTTGCACACGCCGTTTCAATTCGGTCCGTCGGCCTACAGTCCGACCGAATTCGAGGTGGACATCCTGGTCGAGAAGGTGCGCTACCGATACAGCATCTCTTACAATGCGCATCGAATCTGTTCCGAAAGGCTGCTCGTTTACCGCACCGGAAAAGCGCAGCGCTGGTTCGAGCGCAACTACGATGAATCGACGCGCACCGAGAATTGGGCGCCATTTTCACCCAATTTCAACGGACCGCGTGAGATGTGGCGCAAGGCAACGCGACCCAAGGCGTTGTTCCTCACCACCGCAGCGCAGTTGAATTCGGAACAACTCAAGCCCGTGTTTTATTGGTTCGAACACTGCCTGGAGATCATCACACCGACCGAGACCCCGGATGCAACGCGCATCGCCACCACCATTCAGGACCCGCAGTTCAAGGGTCGGGTGCTGCGCTTTTTTCGGACCGTGGGCATCAAAGTCGACGACGTGCGCATCGCGGATCAGGACACATCGGCACCCGAGCCCGGTGGCAGCATGCGGCCCTCGTCGATGACCCATGCACCGCACAACACCGGCCGGCTGCAAGTGGAGTTCCTTTACAGCCGCGAGGGCTGGCCGCCGGTGTGGCTGGGGTCCGAATACGAGTCCTCCGGCATCCACCGTTTGTTCAGTCTGATCGGGCCGCTGCTGTCGGCCATCGAGCACGGCAAATTCCTGGTGGTGGACGAATTCGACGCGAACCTGCATCCCTTGGTGGCGCGCTTTCTCATCAACTTCGTGAATGACCCCAGCGTTTCCGATCACGGCGCGCAGCTCTTGCTGGTGAGCCACAACACCACGCTGATGGATCTGGAGATGCTACGGCGCGATGAGATCTGGTTGACCGAACTCGACGTCTCCCATGCCACCAATTTGAGCACGGTGCTGCGCTCCAGCCCGCGCAAGCATGAACACATCGCCAAAGGATACTTGCGCGGGCGTTACGGCGCAGTACCTTCCATCCAGCCGGAAATGTACACCCAGACCTTGAAGGTCACCGACAACGCGGCCAGGCGCGGCCGGGCGAAATTCGCCACGTAGCAAACCCGCGAGTCATCTACACGCGGACCGCACCCGAGACGATGTCGCGGTGGAGCGTTGCGTCGAGCGGCCGGTAACTCTGCGATCGCGCGTCATCGAAAAATAGCGGATCGCCGATCCGCGAAGGGTCGAAGCCCGCGGCGACCAGATCTTGCTTGCGTGGTTTGAATGTCCCGGTCGCCTCGAGCGACGTGATCAGCCGCAGGAACACCGGTCTCGCATAAGCGGGCAACCGTTGTGCGACCGCCTGGCGGAAGTCGGCGAGATCGAATTCCGCGCTCACCACCAGCGCCGCCATACCGGCACGTCCGTCCGCCCCCGGCACCGCAACTCCATACACCACGCCTTCCAACACGCCGCGCCCCGCGGTGAGCGCGGTCAACACCTCCGCGGTCGAGACGTTCTCGCCTTTCCACCGATAGGTTTCTCCGACGCGATCCACAAAATAGAAAAATCCGCGCTCGTCGCGCCGCATGAGATCGCCGGTGCGATACCAGGCATCGCCCTCCTTGAATACGTTGCGCAGCACCTTGCGCTCGGAGGCCTCCGCATCGGCGTAGCCCTCGAACCGCCCGCCGCGCTCGCCGCCCTCCGGGATCAACCCCACCGCCTCGCCCACCTCGTTCGGCGCGCAGCGCTCGCACCGGCCCTCGGCATTGCGCAGCGGTTGTGCCGCGTCGACGTCGAACTTCAGCACCGCCACCGGCAGGCGGCTCGCGAGGAACGGCGGTATGCGACCGATCGCTCCCACCTGTCCTTCGCAGTTGTAGAGGGAAAAATTGCCTTCGGTCGATGCGTAGTATTCGAGGATTCGCGGTATGCGAAAGCGCGTTTGGAAAGTCTCCCACACCTCCGGCCGCAGGCCGTTGCCGCAGGCCATGCGCAAGCCGTGTTCGTCCTCCCCCGGCTGATGCGGCGAATTGACCAGGTAGCGGCACAACTCGCCGATGTATTGAAACAGCGTACAGCGCTGCGAACGCACATCGCGCCAGAACTCGGACGCCGAGAACCGCGGCCTTATCACCACGGAGCCGCCGTTCACCAACGGCGCGAATGTGGCGACCACACCGCCGACGCTGTGATAGAGCGGCAGACAATTGAACATCCGATCCTGCGAGGTGGTCTCGAGCATGCCGGCGAACCAGTAGCTCCACTGCATCAGCCGGTAGTGGCTCACCTTCGCCGCCTTGGAAAGACCCGTGGTGCCGGAGGTGTAGATGTAGAGCGCGGTCGCGTCGATCGAGGGCATCGCGCATTCCTCGCCCGGCACAGGACCTCCCGGCAGCATCGCAATCCGCGCGGCCGTCGGCGCGAAATCTTCGGCCGTGCTGCCGTGGACGAAGTACCGGGTGTGCGACGGCAATCGCGCGCGGATTGCCGCCACCCGCGGCGCAAGTTCCGCGCCGGCGATCACCGCGCGCGGATTCGCAATGGCGATGGAGTGGGTCAATGCGTCGCCCGACAATTGCGGATTTACCAGCGCAACCATCACGCCGGCACGGGTGAACCCGAGCCAGATCGCGACATATTCCGCGCAGTTGTTCATCACCAGCGCCACTGCATCGCCCTGGCGCAGGCCCAAGCTCACCGCGAAGCGGGCATATTGGTTGGCACGCTGCGCCAGTGCGCGGAAACTCATCTCGGTGTCCGGATCGATGAGTGCGGACGCGTCGCCGAAGCGGCTCGCGAGACGATCGATGACGCCGGGCAGTATCTCGCCCTGCTCGCCGATCCTTGCGGTACCGGCCAGAGCCCGCAGCCATGCCTCACGGGCGAATTTCGAATTGCCGGCCGAATTCTCGTCGGTGGACCGCGGCAAATTATTCATTTCACGAATGCTGTCATGGCGAATTGCGAACCATAGCACGACTGTCCGGCTCGTTCGATATACACTGTTCCGATGAAGCGTGAAACCATCGCCATACATGGTGCCTTCGACTGCGATCCCGCCACCAAAGCAGTCGCCGTACCGATTTATCAAACGGCGGCATACGCGTTCGACAGTGCCGAGCACGGTGCGGCGTTGTTCAATCTGGAAATTCCCGGCTACCGTTATTCGCGCATCAGCAATCCGACCACGGACATCCTCGAACAACGCGTCACGATGCTCGAGGGCGGTGTGGGCGCGCTCAGCGTCAGCTCAGGCCAGGCGGCCATGTATTTCGCGTGCGCCACCGCGCTGGAAATGGGCCGCAACATGATCTCGGTGCCGCAGCTCTACGGCACCACATACACCCTGTTCGCGCACGTTCTTCCCAAGATGGGGATCGAAGTGCGTTTCGCCAAATCCGACCGCGCGGCCGACATCGAAGCACTGGTCGACGAGAACACACGCGCCATTTATTGCGAGACGGTCGGCAACCCGGCCGGCAACGTCTGTGATCTGGAGGCGCTCGCCGGCGTCGCCCACCGCCATGGTATGCCGTTGATCGTCGACAACACGGTGCCCACGCCCATTTTGGTGCGGCCGGTCGATTACGGCGCCGACGTCATCGTGCATTCGCTCACCAAATTCATGGGCGGCCACGGCACGACTTTGGGCGGCATCATCGTCGATTGCGGCACGTTCAAGTGGAGCGAGCACGCTGCGCGCTACCCCATGCTCACCACGCCCGATGAGTCGTATCACGGCCTGGTCTATACCGATCACTACGGCGATGCCGCCTTCATCGGCCGATGCCGGAGCGTCTATCAACGCACCATGGGCGCCGTGCTCTCGCCCTTCAATGCCTTCCTGCTGCTGCAAGGGATCGAAACGGTGGCGCTGCGCATCGACCGCCATGTCGAGAACGCGCGCAAGGTGGCCGATTTCCTGCGCGCCGACGCACGCGTCGAATCGGTGAACTTCGCCGGCTTCGAGGACAATGTCTACCATCCGCTGGTCAGGAAATACATGGGCGGCCGTGCATGTTCGTTGATGACCTTCGAGATCCGCGGCGGCCTGCCGGCCGGGATGAGGTTCTACAACGCGCTGAAACTGTTCAAGCGGCTGGTCAATCTCGGCGACGCCAAATCACTTGCCTGCCACCCGGCCTCCACCACGCATCGGCAAATGTCCTCGGAAGAGCAGCTCGCCGCGGGAGTCGGGCCCGGCAGCATTCGTCTGAGCGTCGGCATCGAGCATATCGATGACATTCTGGCCGACCTGGATCAGGCACTCGGCGCGGCGGCTTGAAGCAAGAATCTCTGCCGGCTCCCGTACCGGCGCTGTTCCCCGATGCTGCGCAACGTGAGCAGGTATCAACCTGGCTGAATGCCGCGCTCGAGGCAGCTCTGGCCCGCGTGCAAGCCGGCCCGGTCACGCCCAGCATCGATCTGCAAAAATTTCGCGCCGAACTCGAGGAGTTCGATTTTGAATCGCCGCGGCCGCTCGAAGAAGCCTTGAGTTGGTCGATCGAGCGCATGGAGCACGGCATCGTGCAAATGGCGAATCCGCGCTATTTCGGCCTGTTCAATCCCGGTGCCAATTTTCCCGCGCAGTGTGCCGATCAAGTGGTGGCGCTGTTCAACCCGCAGCTCGCGAGTTCTGCGTCCTCGCCCGTGCCGGTGGCGCTGGAAAACCATCTCATCAAAGTCATTGCGCAGCGCGCCGGCCTCAAGGATGCCGCAGGTCACTTCGCGACCGGCGGATCCGAAGCCAACTACACCGCGTTGCTCTGTGCGCTGACCGCGGCGCATGCGGATTTCTCCCGCGATGGCGTACGCGCCTTCGGCGCGCCCGTCGCGTTCTACACCTCGCGCGACTGTCATATCGCGTGGCTGAAGATCGCGCATCAGGCCGGGGTCGGACGCGCCGCCCTGCGTCTGGTCGACACCGACGGCACGGGCCGCATGGACAGTAACGCGCTGTCGCGGAGCATCGCCGCGGACCGCGAGTCCGGAATCGTACCGGTCATGGTGGTGGCCACGGCCGGCACCACGGGAGCCGGCATGGTCGACCCGTTGCACGCCTGCGCGGATATCGCGCAGCGCGAGCGGGTTTGGTTTCACGTCGACGCCGCCTGGGGCGGCGCTGCCCTGGCATCCAATCGCCTGCGCGGTTTGCTGGCAGGGATCGAACGGGCCGACTCCCTCATCATCGACGCACACAAGTGGCTCGCCACGACCATGGGGTGCGCCATCTTCATCACCCGGCAGGGACACGTGTTGTCGGAGGCCTTCCACGCCTCCACCAGCTTCATGCCCTCGAGCCTCTCCTCTGTGGACCCCTATCTCAACAGCGTGCAATGGTCGCGCCGCTTCCTCGGGTTGCGGCTCTTCATGGCCCTGGCGGCCGCGGGTTGGCAAGGACTCGGGGCGCACGTCGAACGCGGCGTCGAGGTGGTGCACCAGATCAAGGAGCGCCTGGTGATGCGCGGCTGGACGGTTGCGAACGATTCATCGCTGGCGGTGTTGGACGCGATTCCGCCCCCCGAACTCGGCGATGTTCGCGCTTTGGTGCGCCGGGTGGTCGCCTCCGGACGCGCGTGGGTGGCGCCACTGTTGTTCGAAGGCCGGGACGTGGTGCGCATCTGCGCGACCAACGGTGAGACCAGCGCCGCGGACATCGATGCCTTGGTTGCCGTCCTGAACGAACCCGCTTAAGTTAAATAGCCCCGCCGCTTAGGGCTACGGGTGCAAGGCTTCAGGCGGGGGGCAATGTCCGCGTCACGAGCGCATTGATGGTCGCGAGGGAATGAAAATTTTCCGGCGTGATGTCAGCTTGCGGAATGCTGATGTCGAACTCGATTTCGACCGCGAGCATCAGGTTCACCATTTTCAGGGAACTGATGCCAAGATCACTCAGTTGAGCATCCAGGGGCAGAGGGTCGGGGATCGCGGCGCCTTCGCCCAAAACCTGTTTGACGAGTGCGGCCAATCTCTCGGTCACACTCTGGGTCTGCAAATCCACTCGATGGTTCTCCACAAGAAAATGGCGCGCTGATGATACCGTGCGCGTAAGCATAATAACTTAGGAGTCGCCAGCATATTTACATATGTTTTTATACTTTGAGTCCGAGTTCACTAAGCAGAAACGCGGTTATTGCTCCGCGAGGCTCCCGGCACGCATAATCGGTTGCAAGTACCCTAGGAGAGAGCACCGGGATGGCACCAGAAACCCAACGTCTTGGCGGCGCCGGCCGCATCGTCAGTGTGAGGCAAAATGACTTCACCGCCCGCGCCCGCGCCGCGGCCGAGGTCGCCAAGGCGAACGCACATGCCATCGACGCCGAAGCGCGCTTCCCCAGCGAATCTTTCGCCGAACTGCGCAAGCAGCGG
>Ga0116229_10003249_pt1 | contig 26662 bp, 24 predicted proteins | sample S1TSphgellanicum_3_FD_87313 | JGI IMG/M metagenome (GOLD analysis project Ga0116229, IMG submission 87313) | Host-associated microbial communities from peat moss isolated from Minnesota, USA - S1T2_Fc - Sphagnum magellanicum MG | ecosystem: Host-associated > Plants > Peat moss > Unclassified... | reverse complement strand
TTATCTGTCCCAGGTATTTACCAAAGTGTTCCTTTGTCTACGTAAAACATATATTTTGTTGAGAACGATGCTTTGACGTAAAGCTAGAAAAGTGTGATGATAAGTAGAGGGACTCATGGTTGAAAGTGCGTTTTTTTTTATTATTTGTGAGACACTAATTTCTCCCAAGAAACATACATAAAATTTATTCATTTTTTTCAATTGATTAGCAGAAAGGAAGAGGGAGATTAATTTTATTTTCAAATTAAAAAATGTCGAAAAAATTATTAAGCATTGTCAGTTTCATATTTTTAAAGAGAAACATACAAATTGTAAAAAAATTAGATTTTCAGATTTTTTTGAGGTTTTAAAGACAATGTGGAAAAAGCTTCTGAAATTTTGGACATACTCCAACTTTTTTAAATTCTTTACAAAACTGCCTTCCAAGTAGGGTAAAGTTAGTTACCAAATGCATATTTGTTTGTCATGTGTATGTCCATGAATATTAAAAATTTACCTATGAATGTTTAAAAGGCTAAACTTATAGTAGAGTGATTCAGCAATAAGCTTTCAAATCTTTTTCCTCACAATGTAACTGTGTGGTTAAGTAATTGAGATAGTTCTACGCATTACTTCTATCCTTATGGTTGTAAGGTCATGCCAATTTCTATGCTCAGCCTTTTATTATACGCTTGCAAAGTCTATCCAGAAGCTGGTAAATAAATTTTGTAAAATTGTTAATTTCTCATAGATTTCTAATGGTTGCAAATTCCAGTCAACTTGGAACCATGTTGAAGTTCAAATTCTTTTGTTGGATATGTTGCAACGCTGATCAAAGTGGTATCATTTGTAAAAAGCTAGCAATGAGCTCCTTCCTCTAAGATCAAAAGGGGAGCATCACAATGACATTAGGGAAAGCCATGAGAGGTTAGTCATCACAAGTTCATGTTCCTCCTGGATCTGATGGACCTGTGAATGGGCTGCATAATTCAGACATACAGATCCTATGCAGCAGGCACTGGCCACTCACCACCTTCTGAGTCTAGAAAACTCTGTTGAGGTACCAAGAGTGGTCTTAGTTGGAGTCTTCAAGGAATGCAGACTGGTTTTGTACATGTATTCTACTTGCTCCCTAGTTCAACAACACCGCAATAGATACACAAAATTATTCTTGAAGCTTATGACTCCTGAAGAAATGGATAGAAGATGAAAATGCCATTGAAAAAGCTGAAAACCATGTTAATCGTGATTTAGCCACTCAATGCTGCATTTTCTTTTGCCGCTGTATAAAACTGCAAGATGGAGTGAAGTGAGATTAAATATAGTTCTTCAAGAGACACACCCTTAGCTGATCAGCTGGAGTTGAGGGCATTTTACTTATGAGAGAATTGATAAGTGAAGAATTCACCTCTGCAACAATATATTATTGCCAAATCCTCAATTTGATGGGCTTTTCTAATTGTAAGTTTGATACCTTTTTTCAAACATACAACAACAGTGCCAACTCTGCAGGTGTCAAAACATTGGAAATAGCTCTCCCAAAATGACTTTTACGTTTTGTTGGATCAGATTTAAAGACTTTGCCAAGAAATTGGACAGATCTAAATTTGTATTTACCAGCTGATGATTCCTTCCTGCATGATAGGTCAAATATTGCAACACATTTTTACCACATCATCAGGTGCAAAAATTGAGGATCTTTGCCAGTTCAGGCCCAGAAGTATCAGAAGAGGAGTTGTCTTTAACTTTGCAAAATTATTCTTAGATTTAGTTTACAAGAAAAGAAATGGAGAGTTTTTTTTCTGGTTTTCAAGTGTAGGGCTAGTAATCATCTATTCTCATTGTCCTCTCTGTACAGAAAAGTTCCTGAAGCTTATCTGTAAAGATAAGCTTATACAGATAAGCTTTAGGAACTTATGAGGATGCAAAAAAAAGGATTACCTCAATCAAAATGGCAAGATCCACAACAACACTGGTGATATACAGAACCAGACCCACCACACTTCATGCCACAGCTGATGAAGCCACATCAATCTATCAAACGACCAGCCCCCACCCTTATAACTTCTCAGCACCATTGAAGAAGATTCTATGTAACAAAATACCTTGTCATCACATAGATCTCATGTTAACCAAGTCCCAAAGACCTAAGAGAACAAATATATGGTCCTTATCCTAGTACTTGTGTATTCTTGGTTGTCTAAGCCATTTTGTGCAGTGCACACCTCAAGAAAGTTGTCTTCTTGCAGATAATGACAAATCACAGCTTTGCCCAATAGTCAAGCTTTGGTGCCCACTTAACCATTCAGTACCCCAGCAACAGAAAAAAACTTTTGATTTCTGTACTTACTTTTTCTCCTGCTCTGCGGCAGAAACTGAGTGAAAGGGTTTTAAGACAGGGTATGTCCTACCTCTACAATGCTTGGTATGAGTTTAAAATGAGAATTCCAGAAGGCATAATCTACATTGGCAAACTTATGCAGTAATGAACCTAGTCGAAAATAGGTTCTCAGCACTGCTGGTACCTGACCACACTATCTTAACACATGATCAGTGATCCCTGACCTTGGAATCCATGGTTAGTCACTGCACAATAGGGATGTTCCTGATGGTAAAACCCAACAGGTGTTTGAATTTGAATGATGCACTTATGGGTTGCCACTTTGACTTTGGACAGAATTGACTGTAACTGTAGATTTATAATCAGAATGAAAGGTGCCTTTCTCCCTGGTTCTGACTGTTACACCCAAAATCAAATATCAGACCTGACTGCATGATTTGAAATGATATTTAAAAGCTCATGACAATTACTGCCCAACTCAATTGACACAATGAGGATCTTGAGACACGGCGCCCAGTAGGTTTCTCAACAACATGACACCACAAAGTTTCATCTCTGAAAAAATGTGCAGTGACATAGGTGCAAGGTTACCTGCATGCAGCAACCAGGCTGCCTAGCAACATGGTCAATTCTCTGGTCAGACTTGAACCAATCCACTGCAAGAAATTTTAAGAGAGGCTTGCCTCCTGATATTCAATGGGTCATGACACAACACACAACCACCCACCAGCATCACTCATTCATCATGTTCAAAAGATTGAAAGAAACTGGCTCAGCAAAAGTCGTAATTGGACAAAATCCCTAGTGATGCATAGGTTAATTGAAGCATTTGATTGTTATCCCTGACAAGCTGTGTTGCACCAGGGGTCATTGAACTAGAAGTAGTGACACAAACCAACAGGTGATCAGGAGCATGAAGATACCTTCAGACTGTCTTGGTCATATGTATGGCTGCGAACCATGAAGCCTTTGCCACCAGGGGCTGACCGACCATTGGACTCTTTGACATGTATCATCTGGTGCAATGATCCATTGAACAAGTTGAGGTTCATCTCCACTCCTAGCACCCCCAAGTTGAGCTCCTGGCCTCTCCTGCTTGCTGCATGATGTTTCTTCTCATTTCTCAGTACTGCAAGAGGAAACTATTTTTCCTCATAACTCCCAGTCCAAGTATTTTGCTTGCTAATACTGATCTTCTGACACAATGGAAACATCATAAAGGATGACAACAAAATAACTGTGAGGCCAAAACCCTGAAATCAATTCAGCATTGAGGAGAATTTTCTTTACTAAATTGAGCTGTTGCAGTCTGAGAGAGTAACAGGCATGAAGAGCTGAGCAAGATGAGTAAAGAGTGTGTACCAGGATGTCTCTTGCAGAAACGGGCAACATAACACTCCATGAACCTGCTCTGAATTTCTGGCTTGCTGTCTGCACCATTCATGCCCAAAACAACATTGGTAGCCTCAGAATCTTTCTGAAATTCAAGTAGCTGAAAGGAAACCCAGTCAGAAAACCTCAGAATGCTATAAAATGAAAGCTGCACTGCTGTTGTGAAGCAAACAACCATGGCTTTCCCCTTACTGTAATATTGAAGTCATTGTTTGCTTATTAACCATAATGGCACTTCTAGATGCAAAGTGTGGACAAGCCTTATAGTTGAAAGAGCTGTCAATAAGCAGTGATGCCATCACCTCTGTGTACATCTTGATTTCAATTCCCTCTCCGCACTATACACCTCCTTCTTAAAGTTAAATCTGCAAAGAGCTAACTCCATGCTGATCTTAAAGCCACAACAGGCCATAGGGCCAATAAAGGGGTATTGGCTTTGAACCATACAGTTAGATCTAGTATGTGGAGTTTCAAGCTTTTGAGGAAAATATGTCAAACAAATGTACTTTTCATTTTCACTTTTTCAAGGTACCTTATCATTCCTGGTTTCACCAATTTGCATCAGATCCAGTGAGAACTATCACTTTGTAAAACCATTGCTACAGTGCCTTAGTGTACAGAAGATAGAGTCAAAATGGATGGTGCAAGAGTGAATTGAAAAATTAATTTGGAACATGACAGAAGGCACATGGAGGTAACAAACCATATTAGGGTGCTTAGGGACCAACTCCTGGTCTTCACTCTCATCCTCCTCTTCTGCCATGATTGCATCATAAAACTCTTCATGGCATTCCAAGACTCGGGTGTCAGGAGGCGAGTGCATTAGAACTGTTGTTTCTCCTGGCAGCTCAGCCTTTTCGAGGACCTTCTTCATGTCCTTGAAACTTTGTTTCTTTGTATGCCTTCCAAGTGAGACAAGCTGTGGGTTTGCTGTGAAGACCTGTCTAAGACCTAATAGAGCAGGGCCAACTTAAAAGATCAGTTTCTCTTGAAGGTTTTCAGGGATATTTACTCTCTCCACCACACAGCAGAGATTAAGATGCCAATGGGCAGTTGAGTTGCCAAATTGGGAAATCTGCTGCTAGAAAAGAGTTGCTACACTGCAGTACACAACACAAAATGGTTTCCAGATGAACTGAGGGGGCATGGCTGAGGGAGATGTATAGCAGGCCAACCTGAAATTTGACAAAGTAAACTATAAGGAATGGTCTTATGGAATTTGGAATAGTGGCACTTCTTCCAGCAGCCCCATCCTGTTGAATTCACCTTGACTATCTGTGAAACTAGTGAGCATGGGGTACCAACCCCAGGCTTGGAGGGTAGCGGTGCAATCTCCCAGATGCTGGCTGCAAACCACAAAGTGAGCTTGTTAGGATGATGAAAAGTACTGTTCCAAGTCCTATCTGATGTCAAGCACAATAGCAGGTTGAGGGCTTCATTGTAAGGTGATATCCATCTATCAACAGTCTGCAAATGACGTGAACTTACGACTAAGGTCAATACGCTGAAATCCAGATTTGGTGGGTTGTTTCTTGTGGGTGGTAGGGATCTGTCTGATTGCTGCATCCAGCATGAAACCAACCCATAATCAGTGCTTCCTCTTTGAAATGCCCTTCAATCTGGCATCTGAGTAGATCATTGCTTCCTCACAGTACTGTTCATCACAAAACTGCATGCTGATGGGTACCATACTCATCAGGTTCTCATGGCCAACACTTCTAGTTAAGTCTCTTGTGAGTCAGGAAACTTTGTTCAGGAATAATATTTGCACTTATCCCTGAAGTGACAAATGCAAATACATACTAGGTGAGCACTTCCTACTGATATTTGATTACTGTGGCAACTATAACAGTTACCCTGAATTTGCTTCATATGACCAAATGCAAACCATATACCCATGGTTCAGGTTTTCATACCAATGTACTTCTCGGAAAGCCTCTCTTGAGACAGATAACCTAGAGTTTTGATACAACTCTCTTGTGTGACAAGTTCAGCACACACTTTATGATAATACTAGTACTTTCAACCATAGTCCATACAAACCAAACGGAGGAGTACAATCTCACAATAAGAGCCATCCTGGTCATGGTGCCAGCTCCGTGAAAATACAAAGTCTTTTTTGGAATGAAATCTGAAACACACCAAGGAAAATGTCTATGTCAGCTTTAATGAATAGTCAGAGTAATGTGACTAATGGAAAAACACCTATTGGTATACTTGGGACTGCTACCTGATCCAGTTGCTGTGGTACGTTGAGTGCTAGGATAATCAGAAAAGCAACATTATAACCAGAGCTAGTTATTGCAAACAGAAACATACTCGGTGATAGAACTCAAGATCTGGGAAAAGAGGAAAACAGAAGGAAGAGTACTTCCTACCTTTTACAGTATTTGGAGTCGAAGGAGCCATACACAATGTCAGTATGACTGTCAATCTCCTCCACAAGTTCCAAGTCACCAGTTAAAGCATCCCATCTGGAGAGATGAACATGCACCATCAAATCTTGCTGTATGATTCTGAACTTTGGAAGGAGTCTATGAGGCAGCAAATATGTGTGTAGATCAAAATTGGTAATAGTACAACATCATGGAATTGAGAGTTTGAAGTCTGGATGACAATTACTGGTATCTGAGTGACTTGTCCAAGCTCATAATCAAGTCAAATATTGTTTCTGGAGATGACTCTATCACTCCAACTGCCTTCATTATGGTCCCTTTCTCTGCCTGAAATCCACAGAAACAGAAAGCTTAACACTAGCAACATGGTTAGGAGTATGTTTGACCGTAGGATTAACATAACAGGATATCCCTCTCCATCCCTTACTTGTGAGAGATTAGAAAATAAATAGCATTGGATAATAGTACCTTTGAAGCTGTGACATCCTCAAAGATACGAAGGCCTGTTTGTTCAGCATAATACTCCAAGTCAGGTCTTTACACGACATATATGAAATACATGAATCAATATCAAACACTGCCAGGCCTTCCACAAAGACATAGACAATCCATGCATCCAGTACTGTGTTTGGTTAATACCATAGACTAGAAACGCCAAGAATAATACTCACCATCGACTGTGTGAAAGCATCTCCAATCTTCTTTCTCTACTGTATCCTCTCTTTTGTAATGGTAATAACTATTTGAATCAGGTTCTTGTGTAACCATGGCTGGCCTGTGTAACAGCAATTCTGGACCTGCACATTAGACAGAATTTTAAGGACAGCCTCGAATATCTTGGAAGCACTCTGTTAGCAATCTCCTCATTTTCCAAACACAGGAAGTGACACAAATCTATGGTGCTTGAACAATCCATTTCTAAGCTATCCAATAACTCAAAGCACTTACCTCTGCCAATTGTGATGAGCTTGCAGATGCCTTTAGTGTATGACCTGTGTGCATGAGGACCATTGATGGTGAACCTGCATGAATTGGGTTGTTAGAAGAATGGGCAGGAGCCTCATTGGAATACATACTTGCAGCAAAGTACACATAGTGGAATTGACACAGTGCAGCAATCAGAAAAAATGAAGGTTGGAAACATGGAATTGCCAACAAGCATGAAAACCTACATCCCAACTTACTCATCATCATTGTTTATGACTCTGTGACCAACACCAATCCTTTCACTGGCAAAGTCAGCCTGTACCTGTACCATTGCAAAGAATGTTGGGCAAGTTAATAATGCTTCTGAGATAGCATCAATGGCAGACATCATGTGTCATAGCAATGATATGTAAGCAATATCTCCTCTGAAAGAGCAACATGAGTCCTGGATTATTAACTTTGGTAATTTCATAATTGTAAAGCGAGTGAATAGGTCAGCCAGAAGAATGTGCCGTACACTTCCAGGAAATCAGCTGATAGACAAAGATTACCAAATTACCTCTTCCTTTGCATGTTGGAAGGCAGATACCCATTTCTCAACTTCATCCACACTGGTGCAAGCAAACTGCTCGATACCACAACAGAAAAAGTCAGCAACACCACGAAGGCCCTAGTCTGTTGCAAGTATATGGAGCACAGAAGTCATGTAGGCTGACCCTTCAACGGAAAATTATATAACAACAGAGCCTTAGCAGAGAGTTATTACCTCTCCTTGTCTGCTGTGATCCAGACGGCTGTAGATCCTCAACACATACAAGGCCTGAAGAAGACCAGAAAAAATTTCACCTCAGCAGGTAGATCACGCACTAACCACATCCGTAAAAGGATTGCAAGACATGAACATAAGCAAGTGGTCCAAGTACAGAACACTACTCCAACCTCTTGCCATGAACAGAGATTGCATAAAAATTGGATTGAATTAACTGCTAAGATCCATATCCAGCAATGTCTGATGTCTCAACTTCTGAGGTCCAATGTCCTGCCTCATGAAGTTGAACTTCTCCCAGTATTTTGGAGGCTCAAACTTGAAACCAGTTCTCAGCAAGCATGATCTATCAAATGCTTACAAGTTCTAGAATTGGCAATTTTCGCTCATTATATACATGCTTCTCTGGGGCTGGTAAGTTTTACACACCCTTCTATGGTAGGTTTTGCATCCAACTTCCTCCACCATCAAATGATGCCCAACAACCCCCATCCTGATAGGCACCTGAAAGTGCACAAAAATCTTGACATCATGACTGAGAACTCAGAACCAAGTCCATTGAATTAGGGTAAAGCATCCAAGGTGTGTTTTCTTGAACATAATGGCCTTAAATTTTGCTTGTGTAGTTTGATGCACCTCCCAAGACAGAAAGTCTTTAACTTCACGTTTCAAATTTCAGGAACCTTATGAAACAGTAGGTACCTAAAATTTCGTAAGATTCCCGAAATTAAAAAACTTCATGATGTTGGGGAAGGAACCATTTCAGGGTCATCCTGGATTTTAAAGGCCCACTAGAAGGCGATAGCCTGAGGCTGGGCACAAAAATCCAGGAAGAGCCTCAAAGGGTTCCTTCCCCTGTAAATAATTTCACAAACCGACAAAGAGTGTTGGAGTTTGAAAAACACCTCTTGAGAGAATCTGAAACCATGACAAAGGACTTCGAAACAAATCATGAAGTAGGGGACAACATCCATAACTACACAAACCCTACAATGAGTGTTGGAATCTTCAAAAATATTACTCTTGAGATTGTTTGACAGTAGCATTTTGTGAATGGTTAGTAGAACAGTCAAGTCCACACATCATAGCTTGATGGTGAAGGTGATCAAGACTTACAGCTTGAGGATAATCAATTGGATTGCGCTTGAACATCATTACATGCTTTCCCTTGATAACCAGGTAGCGTGCATGACAAAACTGACAGCCGAGAGAATTCGTTCCGACGTGGTACACCCAACCAACGTATCCACGAATGCCATGATCACTCTCCCTGTCATCAGATCCCATAGCGGTGGACTCCATTTCAAGATCTCGGTTTACCTCACCTTGTCTGCCTCGTTTCCTGCCTCGTGCAAAGCTTCTTGCCTCCGTTTTTGTCTGTTTTGTTGCCTCTCCTTAAAGCCGTAGCTCAGCCAACTTGCTCCTGGAATATTGCTTCCACACCCTGCCAAACTTCCGCGAGGATGGACAGGAACAATCGAGATGCTCGTATATTTCCAGCTTTACTTGTTCGTATGAACTTTCACAATTATGTTTCGAAAGAATAATCTGAGCGAATGACTCGAGCTTCTATTACCAGAATACAACCGCCTTAGTTAGATTAGATGAAAGCTAGACGACTTGCAGCTCCCAATGCCCTCCGCCATTCTTTGGCAGCGCGGTCGAGATGTGTTGCAGAAATCTCTAGTTTCAAGAGAGTGTTTCAAGTTTCAACTGTTTTAGTCTCTCGCTTGAATGTGGCTGTAGAGCACGACCTTTCCACTGTCGACAATGTCTCCTTGTAGTAAGCGATAGCAATTATAGCTCATAAAACATCTGGACATCATATTGCAGATCCTCTCTCTCTCTATCTGTGATAGAACGATTGTCATTCGCTCGTTTGCAACTCACGCCTCTTCGAGTCAGCCTTCACTGCAGATCCAACACGAAATCTGGAACAATGAAAGAGGCTCGACATCTGAGGTGCGTGAACGGCGATAAGTTTAAAACTTTAGAGAACGTGCCTTATGGCGGACAGACGAGAGAAGAATTCACGCCACTACGCGATGGAAACAGTGATGACAAAAAAACCAGCTGCTCAAGAAAGAATGTGCGAAGGAAAAAATGCTGGAATATTTTGGAGGTCCTATCGAACACGGCACGGCAAACAATCGAGTAACGTCAGTTCAGAAATCTGGCAAATCGGAAAACATCACACATGGTTCCAGACCCAACCCACACACATCGTATGATTTTTTTAAAGGCGTTTTGCACAACAGACGTGCAGAGGAAGGACGGGCATTGATCACAAAACTACGCACCGAAAATCTTCTCTCTCTCTCTCTCTTTTTAAGGGGCAGGGGGGGTGGGGGAACACAATTCGCAAGTAGGAAACACTCAAAAACTCTTGTTTTGCCGCAAGCGTGTCCCAGAAATCGCAGAAACTAAATGAAAACAAACAAATGCAGACTTCAAGCGGAGTCCAACTCAAAGGATTCGGCAATTTTCGAGTCAACAAAGTAATACGAATATTTTTTGAAGGCGCCACGTATTATTCTGACGCCAGCAATTTTCTCATACGGAAAGGCGGCTCCCGAAATTGCGCCTTCTGTTCGCAAGATTGCGGCAGAAGTAGACCTGTCGAGTTGTGGCAAAATTGGACCGGTCGAGCAAGAATCAATCGTTACTCGCTCGCCAGAATGCAGGGCGGGGATATACACTAGCGAACGGAATTAGTCGAGCGAGACGAGGCAAATACTAAATACACGAACGCAGTGAAACGCAAGCTCATCTCAAACCCCGCACTAACTAGTCAGTTACCACAGCAGTCCAAGTAACCAAACCTGCAACCAAGATGGAATTCAATGGTCAGCTTTGACCGTCCACTAACGGTCACATACCACAACGTACGCTCTAGTAGGTGCTGTTGAGAGCCGTTAAAACCCTAAGCTTCCGCTGTGAAAATGAGGGAACGAGCACTTAGGGAACAGGGAACCGGCTCATAGTTAAGACCTCCAAGTTCTGACCCATGAGGGGCAGGTATCAGATTTCAGTCCACACCCCCGGCGGGTATTATAGCTGTTGTATATATACATACACACACACGCATTGGAGGCAAGACCGGCCTCAGCTCATAAGTGGAGCACGGAATTCTGATTTAAGGACCTGGACTTTATCCATGGGTAAGGGTTTTCTTTCCTACATGACCATTAGGTACTAGTCAAGGCACCCCCTAGCGACCATTCTGCAACCCAATGAGCTTTTACGGCTAGGCAACACAAAGGCCCATGGTATAGGCCCATTGTGTGGTTGGTGGGGACTTTTCATTACTGAAATAATCAGTGTTTGCTGGTTATTGCTTTTTGACCCAGGCAACTGGCCAGGTCCAGATCTGGGTATCATAACCTACCAGCCAGGTATTGATTTTTTTGAAACCCAGTAAATAACCTACCTGTCTAGTATTGCATTTTCAAATGCTGATAACCTACACAGATGACCTGGTTATCATCCAGATAAGTTATAAATCCTAAAATCCTAAACATTTTTATGATAGAAAAAAGAAAAACAGAAAAAAAAACAGTTAATTTTTAAAAAAGGATATAACTGACAGTAAAACCAATATTTCTCAACTGGGTATTTGAGAACTGACCCTTATACATAACCGATGATTACTAGCCCAAAAAATAACTGAGTAAGTTTATAACCAAAGATATTACTCTGACATTCATAATTGACAAGTTTTAAATTTTAAAACTTTTTATGATAACCTACCCGGCTTGTTCTTGTCAAAAATCAATAATTGGCCAACACCTGAAATAACCCTTACCCTGAGGTGATTATGTGCATCCTCTAATCTTGTAAGTGAGTGATTGATGATGGGGTCTCTGAGTTGGATTTGGGTACATGGGGTTCATGCTTGAAACCTCAAGTCAGGTACGCTGTTTTAGGCCCTCTTTTAGAGTCTTCAATCATGCCAAATTGGCCTGAGTGGCTAATTCTGGAGAACTACAGTGAAGCCTTTAACACCAAAGAGTGAGCTGTATTTGGTGCCAAGTAAGCTCACCTAAATGGTCTCACCCAGGGCATGCTTACCTGGCAGAATCCGCCATATACAGCCCATCCTCTAGTACTGTATGATTGAAGGTAGCTGTTTTGTGGAAGACATAATCGTATTGAAACCCTGCCAAACTTTATAAAGACAAAGCACCCAACAGAGGCGGAGAACAAGGAACAAAGGAAATGACCCACAACCAGGCCAGATAACAGAAAACATGATCCCTTTCCTGAGACGGTATTTGTTTCACACCCCAGTGGGGGGAGGAGACGTATGCATTCTTTTTAGTTGTCGTGTTGAAAACCTGTTTGTTTAGTTGAGCATAGCTGTATATTCCAGCTCTGTTAACATTATCCCATCCCTCAACGGTTTTATTGTTTGCATCTGTCTAGTGGGCAGGAGAGAAAATGCATTCATTTTGGTTCTTGCAACAACAAAGCGCAAATTTTGGTGGGTACATCAGAGCCTATTCATAGGTCTCCTAGAAGTGCATTGTTGAACATGGGATTGTTAGATGACAAACTTAATTGTTGAACATGTTCATTGATAAACATGTCAATCTTTGGGCAAGACATTACAAAGTGCTGTGAATACATATAACCCACAATATTTTCAAAATATCTTCATAAGTACTGAGATACCTCCATACTTACAGTTCAAGTCCACCTAGTAAGTTCAATTGAGAGATGACCAATGAGCTTGACTTTGGGGTGCAATTTTACTAGGTATGCAATCTTGGTCTTCGGACACCATTGGGTTTGAACCCAGAACACTTTTGTGGTCCCAGCATCCCAGAAGGGGCTATAGCAGTGAGCCATCACCCCCAAGCTGCAGCTTTGAATTAGTTCTCAAACTCTACTACGTATTGAAATTTTTTACTTATGAAATACCTATACAACTTGATTTGAATTATTATTGTATAGTAGTCTCCCGTTTAAGTACTCAACTTGAACCTTGGAGTTTTGTGCGTACTTTACCGGTAGGTGCGTACTTTAGACGCTCCATTCCCAAGTGCGTATTTTAGATGCTCCATTCCCAAATCGCCTGCGTTTCGCTGCAATGTCGAAGAAATTGACTAGCAAGCACCTGAATGAGTCCCAGCGCTACGAGATCATTTCAAAACTGAGCAAGACGAACCCTCCAAGCAAACGCGCTCTAGTGCATGAGTATGATGTTAACAAAGGCGCTATCCGGAAGGTCTGGGAGAAACAAGATCCAATTCTTGAACGATCCACTTTACTCTCCGAAGAAGCTAAGCACAAGACCTTCAGAGCTTCAGTTGGATGATTTACCGAACTTGAAGATATGTTGTACATCTGGATTGACAGCATGCGTCGTGCTAGGCTCCTTATATCGCCATCTCTCGCCATTGCGAAAGCGAAAAATATTGCTTCTACATTATCCATTTTCGATTCAGACTTTAAGGCTTCATGGCAATGGCTTAGTTGTTTCAGGACACGTCGAGGTCTACAAAAAATGCTTCTTCATGGAGAAGGAGCTGAGGTTGACAAAAATGACCCAGAATTACTATCAACGTTAGAAGAATTATACTCTATCATCGTTCAATATGACCCTAAGAACGTCTACAACATGGACGAAACTGGATTGTTTTTTCGTCTGCTTCCTAGATATTCCATTCTGATGCCAAATGAGGACATTTCAAGCACTAGAGGCAAAAAGAAAGCGAAAGATCGTGTTTCTTTGATAGTTTGTGCCAACGCATCTGGAACACATAAATTCCTTGCGTAATGATTGGAAAGCCGAAAGAGCTAGCATGTATTAAAGACCGACACTGGCCAGTTCCTTATTTCAATCAAGCGAAAACATGGATGGACGTGGAAACCTGCTGGAAATGGTTCAACGAAGTCTTTGTTCCAGAAGTCAAAAGACGAACAAGACGTTTCGTTCTCTTATTGATGGATAATGCGCCGAGACACTTCGACGCGTTCCGACACGACAACATCTGCGTAGTATTCTTTCCTCCGAACTATACTAGCTGGAAACAACCTTGTGATATGGGAATCATCGCCGCTCTCAAGAAACGATACAAATATTTATATCTCAAGGATATCCTCGATTTCTACGAGCTTGACGAGCAGTTAAAGCAACGGAAAAGAGAATTGAGAAAACGACTACGACGAGGTGCAGCAGGAGTTTCCTACGAAAATCCAGCACACGTACTGGATGCCGCAAGCTATGTAAAAGAAGCCTAGGATTCCCTCTCATCAAGCTCTATCAAAAATGCATTCAGTAAGGCGGAGTTCATGAACTTGGAACCGGAACTAGGGGCTAAGAGCGAAAATAACCTCATTGCCACTGAGTTAGCCCAAACCATCGAAAGCTTAAATTTATCGATCAACCAATCAAAACTGGAAGAATTTGTTCATATTGATGACGAAAGCAATGAAGAATATGCCGCAGCAATGTTGGAAGACGTCAAAAAGCTGTTGGAATCGATGAAGATTAATGAAGCAAGGCTTGATGAAGATAGCGATATTAATCAACCAGAGCAGATTGTCGAGTCAAAGGATAGAGTTAAATTTCATGGATTTGAGTCTTTGTATAAGCAGATTCTTGATATTGAGGATTAGCTGCTCTGCTCTAACGTTCAAACAGAAGCCGAAGAAGCATTCGACGATCTCAAAAAATCGTTTGAAGAGTTCCATGCCAAGGTCTGAGCAGTCATCCTCAAAGTCAGACGCAAAAAAAACCAAAACCTGCGCCAGATGACAATTCATGATATGTTCCACTAAAAAATGTTGATCCCTAAAAATTTTGTCATAAAATGCGTACTTAACCGGGATGCGTACTTAAACGGGTGCGTACTTAAGTGGGAGGCTACTGTACTTGCCTATGTCCAAAAGGTTTCCCTTCAACTTTCTATTCCAATTTTTCATTCCTTGCTTACTTTGTGGTTAAACTTATTTGTTTGCAAGTTTTTTTTTGGAGTATTTGTGATCATTATACTGCACTTGTGGTTGCTTGTTGCTTGAATCCACTACAGACTTTTGAGTTTGACTTATGGTCTGACATAAAACAGCCTTGGGCATTAGCACTCCTTCTAGACCCTTTTTGGCCTTTCTGTCCACAAAAAATCTTGGACTTGGAGTCATGGGCATTAGCACTCCTTCTGGACCCTTTTTGGCCCTTCTGTCTAAAAAAACCTTGGACTTGGAGTCATGATCATTTTGTCACATTTCTAGCTAGTTGCTATTCTGCATCTCCACTTTGGACTTGGACGTCCAATTACAGTTAAACGTACAACAACATTGGCCCTCCTAATTAGTGCCAAGTAAAGTCCAAGCATGGGATCAAACACTAAACACGAGCAATGAATTAAATGCGGCATCGGTTTCACCCTAGTTGTAGGTCAATGTCCAACAAAAAAAATTTCAAAAAGTTTTTATAATACCCAAACTATGATTCACATTTTAATTTATTTTTTAATGCAATATTTCTAAGGAAAAACAAGTGATTGAGTGGATAAAATTCTCCCCCTTCTACCAAAGGGTTCAAAGTTTGATCTCTTTTTAAAATTTTATTTTTCTTGTATAAATGAAATGTATGAGAAAAATAAAAATAAATTCTATGAGCATTTTTTTCAAACTAGATGGTTTGGGGGTTCAAAGTTTTTAAGGTGTAGCAAAATTGTGACATAATATCATTTTTTTGGTATTTTTTATTTATCATGTAAAAAGATATTTTTGGATGATTTTAATGAAATTTAAAATTATAATGATTTAAAATATGATATTTATGAAATATTTCACACTTTTGATTCATTAGTTTTGATGGGGATCAAAATATAAGAGAAAAAAGAATTGCAATAAGGACAAGGCTCTTTTTGTCCTTGTGGAACACCTTAAAGGAGTTTCACCTTTGGGAGAAAGGGACATTTAGTCTCTTCCTTGAGGAAATTTTTTTTCTCCTTGGACCATGTTTCTTAAAGGAAGTAACTTTCTTAAGTTACTTGATAAGAAAGGGAACAACTTGCCAGGGAAAAAAGGACAAAGTCGCCTAGGGAAACAAGTTTTTAAATGTTTGAAAATAAAATATAAGTGCTAAACTTTGTCGAAATCAAATATTTTTACGCCATTGGAAAATCTTTCGAAGTGTCAATATTTAAAATGATCTTGCATTTTCAATTTGAAGTTATGAGTTAAAAGTTATGACAAAAAAAATTAATAGTCAAATTTTTCAAGTCCCCTTTTTCACTTTTGCACTTTAAAAGCTTTCAAATGATATATATATTTTTTGATTTGAAAAAAGTTTATCCTTTGTATTTTCTTGTCAAACATTTGAGAATCTATTTTTTAAAGGAAATAACTCCCTTGGGCAATTTAATCCTCTTCTCCTATGAGGAAAAGGTAAGTTAATCCTTAGCAATTCTATTCCTCCTTGAGGAGAGGGCAACTCCATTCCCCTCAGAGGAGAAAGCAATTTAGACCCCTTAGGCAACTCCCATTTCCTTTCTTTGATTTAGTCCTTTTCCCATCAAGGAAAAAACAAGTCCCCTCCTCCCCTAAGGAGAAGGCAATTTATTCCCCTTTCTTTGAGGAAAAGAGATTCATTTCCTCCCTGGAGTAAGGAGAAGGCAACTTAATCCCCTTTCTTTGAGGAAAAGAGATTCACTTCCTCCCTGGAGCAAAAGGCAACTTAGTTCCCTTTTTTCCACATGAAGTTGATTCCTTTCTTCCTAAGGGAATACGGATGGGGTTACCATTTTGTCTCATTCTCCTTAAAGGAAGATGGTTGGGGGTTATCATTTTCTCTCCAAAACATCTAGGTTGAAAAAGTTGCCTAGAGACCTATTTTTTTCATTCATTTTGTTCATGGAAAAAAATATTATTCAAAAAAAAATATTGAACCTTAAATCCTTTGGTTGAAAAGGGAGATTTTAAGCATTGGATCATTTATTTTTCTTTGGAACATTTTTTTTGCCTTGGAAATATTATGTAAAAAAAATAATTAAAATGTGAATCATAATTCAAGTATATTTAAAAAAGCTTAGTATTATTTTCCTATTGGGCATTATCCTACAATTGCATCAAGACCAATATTGCATTTAATTCATTGCTTTTATTTAGTGTTTGTCATGAATGGGCTAGGTGCAATTTGAAAAACTAAAATTTAAATTGTTGTTTTTGACAAAAAGGATTAAATTTTTGTCACCAACTATTAGCTATAATTTAAGAAATGTTTATTAAATTCAATATTGGGATTTTGTTCGAAGGCCACAATCAACATTTTTTTTTTTGGCGAATTTTTGCGATTTGGTGACAAAAGAGAGGGTTGCAAATCTAGCAAAAGGTTTTTCAGAATTTTTGAAAAAAACTCACCATATCTTGAAGAAAAAAGTTAGAATTCACCAAATTTTGATTAGGGTGTTCCTATAGGTCATGAGAACTAGGTAAAATTCCAAAAAAGATTTATTCGTTCACATGTCATTTTTGTGTTGGTTTATCATTTTAAATTTCGTATTTTGAATACCCAATTTAACATTGCATGTTAGATATGAATACATTGTGATTACAAATTGATTTTATATCATGTATATTATGCATTGAAACCTTTTATAACATAAATATGAACAACTTTTGTTAAAGTCACATTTTCAAAATCCATAATTTTCAGAGTTAAAAACACTTTTGAACCAAATGTGCTCAAATAGGTTTTAAAAATGATTTTCATCAATTCAAATCTTTTTTCCTTTCTAATCATCAATGTTAAAATCTTGTACAATTTTCAAAAAAATTGGTGCACATTTGGTAGAAAAAAAATGTTTGAAAAAAACAAGCACTGTCCATTTTTGAAGTTTGAATGCTTTGAAAATACAAAATTGTTTTTTGATTTGTGTTAAGCTTTGAGCAATTAAACTTTGCAATTAATGTAAAATATTCCAAAAAACATTATGTCAATCAAAACTATTATGTTACTTTCAAATGACCTTTCAAACATACAAAAATGCAATTTAAAAAAATGTTCATTCACTTGGGTGGTTCATTTGATTATGTTTTTACCTTGTGATATAATAATGATTAAACTTTTGACATGGCTCATAGATTTATTCCAATCATATGGAATCACAATGTTTAGTAGATACCACAAATTTCATAAAAATTAAAAATCATTTCAATCATTTTAAAATTATATTCGTATTTTTAAATACATTATGACATACAATTTGTTTGTGCAAACATATTCTAACATCACATCATATGAAATAAAAATATATGATTTTTTTGACATTTGATTTCAAAGTAAAAACATAATCAACTTGCAACCATCCAAGTGAATGGACATTCCTTAAAATTGCATTTTTGTATGTTTGAAAAATTATACGTTCAAAGCTTGACACAAATAAGAAATGTTTTTGCATGTTGAAACCACTAAAACCTTAAAAGTGAATAATCCTTGTTTTTTTCAAACATCATTTTTTCCACCAAATGTGCACCATCCTTTTGAAAATTGAAGAGGATTTTAATATTGATGATTAAAAAGGCAAAAGAATTTGAATTAATGAAATTTTTTTTTATAACTAATTTGAACACATTTGATTCAAAAATGCTTTTGACCTTGAAAATTATGGATTTTGAAAATGTGCTTTTAACAAAAGTTATTCATGTTTATGTGATAGAAGGCATAAATGCATAATATATATGATACAAAATCAATTTATAGTCAAAATGTATTTATATTTAAGATGTAATGTTAAATGGGGTACTCAAAATACAAAATTTAAAATTATAAACCAACATAAAAATGACACATGTGTCATATGCAGTCCTTGAAAAAAAAAACTTTTACTTTGACATCCCTAGCTTTTTTGACCACGTTTCCACCCTTCTTTGGATTTTGACCTACCATAATATGCAAAAATATTATAAAAATATTTCATAATAATGACATGGTTGAAATTCAAACATGTCAATATCCTGAAAAAACAATACAATCTGACAACAATCTTGACCGGTGTGCTTTCATCCCAACATATTATGAATATATTTTAGATAATATGAAACAATTAGTGAAAAGAAAAAGATGATTTGGTTAATGTTGACTCCTTAACATAATCTACTGAGTCAATCAACAAGATGGTGGATGGACAATGATGATTAATAAAAAGTAAAATCTGAACTTAAGTTTGAAAGCCATGTTGTATGTACATTCAAAAGCCTGAATGGTAAACTTGGGTCAAAATCCTTAAAAATTAATATTCCATCAGTAGCACAATTTCTGTCATTTTCCAAAGTAAGTATAACAATGTTGACTTGGGTTCACATTACAAATGTGATAATACATGTCTCCCTCTCATTCAACACATGATAAGTGTAGTGCATAAGATCATAGTCTTTTAAAAAGCCATGGTTTTGCATTATAATCAATTCAATGTATAGAGAAAAATTTAGTTTGGGCACTAAAATGTAATCTACATGTTCAGATGAAAACTTGTCTAATGTAATTCTACTTTGGAATGGAATCCAACAACTCGATTTGAATAGATTTGTAGATACCCTATTGAAGAAAACAAATTGTATGTGTTATACCCAAATTTGAATCATGGGTGTAAAATGAATTTTGGAATTAGAAATTGGGATGGACATATGAATCACAATGGGTCCAACTAGTGTGAGCCAATTTACTAGACGAAAGATTTTTTCTTGGAATGTTTAGTTGGAAATAAAAAACTACTCGTATAGAAAAATTACAAGGGTGAGAAATCAGTGCTATTCGGCGAAACTGTTGTTAATTCGTGTTCGTTGATGCAGCTGATTGAACATATTCATCTAGATCTGTCCAAAGCCCGTGGAAGCCAAAAGGAAACGCGTATTTAGCAGGTAAGCGCAATCGGGCAACAAGCGCATCTTGCTTTCCAATTCGTTGCGCATCCAGAATTACGAAATAGCACACTTCCTCCGCCGCAGCGTACTGCAATCACCCCATCACTCAACAACCCCCAACCCCATTCAACTTGCTTCCCGACTGATGCTTCTGTCTTATTCCCATCAGATCAGACAATTTTCCAGTTCAGAACCAGTCAAATTACGCTGGCAAACATATTGTAATCATAAATGAATATGTATATTTCTCCTTCAAATTTTAAGATTGAACTCGTTCAAGTACGTGTTTTGAAATGAAGCAATAACTATTGAGCTTCGCCCGGGACCGGCAGTCGACATCTGCCAAATGTTGAAAAAGTATAGCTTTAAATTTATTACCTAGAGAATTATGAATTTGGGCCGAGCATTTCATGAAATGTATAATAATTTGGGTACTCACTTGAATTGTGAGCAAGTAGCCGTCATCTTCCTGGAAATCGGGGCTGTCTGCTGATTTTGCAACTTTGGACCTCGGTACAAATATAGGCTCTCCTACAAATGATCTCTTTCCAGCGAACCATGAGCTGACTGTGGCTTCAGTTGCATCGTGGCCACTGAGCTTCACCAGTGTATCGAAAGGGAAGTAGGGTAACGCTTGTCTCCGACCCGAGGCTGCTGCTAAGTAGGTGTGCTCCTGCCTAGAGCCAGCTATCAACGGATTCAAGGCTGGGAAGTCACAGGCGCACTTGTTGTTCTCGAACTCTTCACACTCCGTGCGAATTTCTTTTCCCTCCGGTGATAACAGCGTGGAGAGTCTAACAAGCTGGATTGGATTCTCGTCCAGACGAGCTCCAGGCGACGAAACTGAATCGTTGGAAACTGTGTTCATGTATGTTGAGTCCAGCCATTTCTTTTGCCATTCATACCCTAATTATGTCGTCGCAAATCACCACCACAGAAGCTATTAGAACACAACTATTATAAGATATCACCATTCTCCCTCACAAGTATTTATACCTTCAGACGTGATGACATTCTCAGACTAGTAGCAGCTCGTGAATGAAACAATGCATAGATCAAGACTTCAGGAGACTGTCAACAGCTTGGAAGGAAGCTATTCCGCAGAATTATTGTGAAATAAGACATTAGTCCAGTCCTAGTTAGTCTCACCAAACATATGCAAGAGGGAGAACCAGTCGTAGGAGCAGGCAGTTCCGTCCAGGACCAAATGAATGTTACCATCGCGATCAACTTCTTCGAATGCATTGGCGGTGTGGATGAACCACATTCGGCCAGGTATTTTCAGCGGGATCCTCCAATCCCGGCCAGTGTTGTTGGCAGAACCGCGGGTAGTCGGGTGATCTACCAGCTTCCGAGGAAGCAGGAAAAGAGGTGTGTACGGCAATGTGTCGTCAACGCTCAAGCAGTTAATCATCGGTGCCATGCCAGCAAGCGATCCTGCAACCTTTTCTGGAGTAAATGACAACCGAGCCGTTAGTGTTTGCGCAAAAACGAATCGAGGAGACCTTAAGGATATTCAAAGTTTATTTTTTAACCTCCCAATATTTCAGTCAGAGCTTGTCTCTACACCTTACTACCCTGGTTGCTTCGGTCTGCTCGAGACGAATGAAAGAGACTGTACATCGGCCAAAGAAAAATGTTATATTTTAACTTCATGTTATAAGAGCACTAGCTAGGAGGGGATGAAAGTTGCAGATATATTGATTGCAGGTCCGCCAGATGACCACCCTGGCCACATACGTACCTGCAGAGTTGAGCTTGACTCGATTTGCTAACAGCACGTAATGATTGTCAGTAAGGCCCCAGTCGTGGATCATAAGTTGTTCTTCGAGAGTGAACACATTTCGTTGCACCACTTGCATCGATGTGTTTAGTTCTGCAGGTACATGTTGATCGGCGCAAAAAGGGTTTTCAGTGCATTTAATACATATTCAAAACATTTAAAATTCTCAATCTCTCCATATCAAAAGTACTATTCCTCGTCGAATGGTAATGACAGAGAACCATCGTTTTTTTAGCCTAGTTCGTAGATATTAGTTTTCTCTTCCAAAAATTGGGTTGGAGTTTGGAGGGACTTCATTTCAACTACTTACCATATACAGTGAATGTGCTCTTGGGGAGCACCATATCTTCTCGACGACAAGTCATAGCCACGAGGCGTCGACGCTTCATATCATACTTGACATGCGACAGCATTCTTTCTTCGGGCATCTCGAATACGCCTGTACCCATCATACCATCATCAGTCAATTCGCTTCTTCATGGGAGCTCCCGCATGTTCAAAAACTAACACTTAAGCACGACCGCATAAAATAGATTGGAATATTGATCTCGAACTACAACTGTCTCTTCTGGTTGATTGTGATTGGGCAGTTTTAAATCATCATAATCATGCACGCGATTAGTGATAGATCGACCTTTGAGGATGGGTTGTATCAGCTTTCCCACAACTCCTACTGCTGTACTTCTTAATGTGCCCTGAGGGTTACTAAAGAGCCTGTTGCAGCTTTCTCTGATGCTTTTCCAGGATTGGTTCAAGCTTGACCCAATATCGCTTGCTTTACTGGCATCCTCCATTCTGCAACAAATTATTAAGACTATAGTAAGTTCAAAGATCTTATCAAGACTAATATTGCGACGCTGAGACGTTCACCGAACAACTTATGCACATTCAACTAATTGAGTAGCTTATAAAGGCGAGGCTTGGGGAGGTCTCAAGTCTCAGCAGATTTGCTGCACCTGAAGAGCCCCAAAGTGTTGAGGGTGACCGCATCCATCTCGTAGGGTAATCCACCCTCGTACAGACACATGAGTCGGCCTGCCCACTGCAGCACACTCGTGTTGGCCACATTCTTCGTAACTTTCAGGTTCCCGAATCTGTTGCCTCCTTGCAACAGTGAGAATGCGCCTCGGTATGTGAACTTCCATGTCTTATCCTCCTTGTCAAACTCCTGTTTCCGAGCTTCGGTGTCGATGTACCTGCGCCCCATACATATGAACGTCTACAGCAGTCAGCAGCTCATTGTTTGGACAAGTCTTGACCAGCTAAAAATGACGACCCAACTTAATTAGTTCCACCTACTACAGTCAGCAGTTATCAAGCACTGATATATAGCATTGTATTTCAGAGCACTAAGTACCTTGCTGAGTACATGACGGGACAGCTAGCACCAGTGAACACGAACTTGCGGAGATAACCATGGCCGTCTAGTGGATGCACTTGAGATCCATGGTCATCTGACAAAATCCCGGGTCCACAAAGGTAGTACACACCAGCAAGATCATCTGGCACAGCCCCCTCAACCACTGTGAGTGGGATCGATTCCACTTCATTCCTTTGTGCCCTAAACAGAAATTGGTAGTCCCGGAATGCTTCTTCTGCTAGTTCCCGTAATTTCGACTTCTCGACGTCTGGATCTTCGATGCCAGCTGGTGACTGGACAATCAACTCTCTCTTCAGACGATGTACTGCGCAGGAGATGACGAGAAATCTAATCGAGTTCAGAACCTGAAACGGAATTTATGTATGATTTCTAAATCACAGAAGCGTATGATCTAGAGACCGATTTCCTGCATGCATGCGGTCAATGAACGTCCACTAGAAATATAGATCTAGATGACGATGAAATGGATTCAGCTCCGGCGTATATTGAAGGTAGTAGAAAACACACCCACAGAAATAGTTGTCGCGGTAGTTTTGCTGCCGCGAGGTGGTAGTCCAAGAGCGCATCGGATCCGAAGAGGCTTTCTTATACGTCCCGCTACTGAAAATGTAACGGGTTTCTGTAACTGATCTGTTGGAAGAGATTGAGTGCAACTGACCACTTCAAGATCACTTGAACAAAAGCTAGTGCGAGATGACCTGAACGCACTTGCCATATTTGAGGAAACTGGCATTGGTTCTTAGATGCGAACTGAGGGGACAGAGCATTAGTGCCCCTGATTATCAGAGTCTCTGATCACGGCCGGTGCGGTGGTTATAAGAAAACCACATTGGTTCAGGACAGGAACTCGAATTTAAAGGTTCAATTATTCCTAATGAGACTAGGCTGCTCTTATACGAAATCTTCTGACAGGAAGCTGGAACGAAACAGAAGCAACGCCGAAAGTATGAGCAACTTGGCCCTTACGTCTCCCATGAGTTTTCTCTAGCAGCATCAAATCAAACATCCTGCACAAATGTAGTATTAGAAAACACGCATGAGAATCATTGCTCTCAGAGCAAGGGAAATTATCGCTGTGAGAAAGCAATCCATGACAGTTTTAACTCGAAATTTTGAAATTGATTTTAAAGGAGTGAGGAAACACTGGTCACCAAGTTATAACACTGTAAAAAGCATTCTCAGCTCCTAAAGCAATTCAGGATCTGACGATCAGATGGACATGACAGCTTCGATTGCAGCCTGCAGGAGCAAACGGGACAAGGAACAAGTGCCAAGATACATATAGATGAAATAAACTTCGCCATGGGCAGATTATCACGACTCACTACAAGGGTCAAAACAAACCTGCATCCAGCTCGCTCGGCAACATGTAATTCTACGTGAACCTAGACTGCACCAAACTGCAGAAGATGGCACTTTATGAAAATCAAAATGCTTCATATGGCCGGGAAGCTGCTGGGTTCCTGATCTACTACTGCAGATGGTGAAATTCTCTCGATCACTCGTCGCTTACATAGTCCCTAGTCTACAGCTCAAGCTCTCGATAGGTAACCCTTCAGGCTTCAGAAAAGCAAAGCACTGATCGCCCAAGTCCTACACCTTTTGGCTCTCCAGCTACAGTATTACATCATGCTCCACGTCCGCGCAAAACTGGGCTGAAACTTAGCATGGCTCCTAAAACGTGATAGTCGGTTTTCAGGTGGCCTTTTCTGGCTCTTTTTAGTCGCCTTTTACAAGGCATAATGTCCTTGAGAGTGGGACCGCTCCTGATGATTCCAGGTTCGAGCTAGTTCGCACCTAAGCCTGTGGGCACGCTATTAGAGCTGGAATCAGCCCTAGCAATTTTTCGGCTCATCGTGTTTTACTTGTTTGTTTGAAGGATACTCCTTTGTCATAGCCATAGAGTAACAGGCCTTTAATGTTTATACAACAACAAACCAAAATAACACACATAAATAAAAAAAGTAAAACAACAAACAAAAATTAAATCTTGATTAGAAAAGAATTTCCTTTTATCTTCTTGAAGGAATCATGTTGTTCTTCAACCTTGAAGTTTTCTCTTGAATGAAAGAGGATGGTCACCATTTACCTCTTTTGAAATTATTCATTGCATGGTTAGCTACAAATATCCCATGTATAGTCCATACAATCATATGAAAGTAAAATCAAAATCAATACAAAATAAGTTCAATTTTTTTTTACACACAATGTAATTGATTCAAAAATTTGTACGACATGAAATTTCAATCCCAAATAATTGGAAGCAAATTTTTTTAAAAATTCCTTAAGCTCAAAAATGGTGTTAGTACCAACTGCCCAATATGAGCTTTCTAAAAATTAAAAGGATTCAAACCCCAAACGTGTTCCTTGATTCTTCATCACTTGCTTTATGAAATTAACCCCCAAGCTGAAGAAAAAACAGATATCAGATTGTGTGATTTGAATTCAAGTTTCATAACAAATTCATTACAATTTTTTCACTAATGTGACTTTTATAAGAATCGATACCCTCCTCATAATTATCTCTATAGGCTTGCATAGGCTCCTTATTGAATTGACAAAATGTTAAAATTTGCCGAGCCATGTTCCACAAATTGTAAAATTTTGGTATCTTATGAATTTGTGGTCTTAAAACTCTAAGGAAATTTAAATCATTACGCCTAGAAACTTTTCATTCTTATGAACCAACTTAGTTGCACATTGGATGCAATTATTGTGTTAGAGTATACCAGTCGGGGGAGTGTTCCATTACTTCTGGTGTCCAAACAAAACTTGAAGCCCTCCTCTTGATGCATCTAACACATTAAGAATCATCAAAAATAGATTTAAAATGAGAAAGTTATGGGCCCCCAAAGTAAAAGGGGTCAAGAACTCAAAAAACAAAACCATTGAAAACTACGAAGGCTGGTTCTTAAACACTCAAAAAGTTCTTTTTATGTTGTTTTGTTGTCATTAGAGTTCAAACATGATTTATAAAACTTCATGCGGCACTTTTATAACATTTTAAATCATTTAAAATGAATAAAAAACAAGAAAATTATGAGGTTTGAAAATAGGAGGGGTCCAAAAAGAAGAAAAAAGGAAAAAAAAGATTTTGTAACTTCGAAAGCTTTTTTTTTTTTTTCTTGTTAATTTTTCATTATTCCTTTTCTTTTTCACTTCAAAGATGATTGTAGTACATTTTTAATAATTATGATTATTTAATGAATTTTTTTTAAAATATTATTATCTAGTTTAGATTAACAATTAGCTTAGGATGTTTGTGTACTTGCAAGTTAATTAGTGTAGCCTATTTAACATAAATATTTAAACATAATTCATAAATTTTAAATATATAATACCTATTGAATATATGTATAATTGATTATCATTATAATGATAATAATCATTTAATTAATATTTATGATTATTTATAATAATTTATGATATTATCATATTAATTAATTCTGAATAATTTTTTGTTTAATCAAATTTTCATTTTCGAAAAAAAATTCCAAATAGAATAAAATAAAAAAATTATACTTGCCAAAAAATATATTTAAATATATTTGAAAAATAATATTTGAAAACTTGTAATACATATTTAAACCATAGTTAGTTTAGCTTAATTCAATTTATTTTAGCCATAATTAATTTAACCATTGTTAGTTTTAACTTAATTTAGTTTAGTCATAAATATTTTAACTTAACTTAATTTAAGCATAATTAGTTTGGCCTAACTTAATTTAGCCATATTTATTTTAGCCTAATTTAATTTAGCCATAATTATTTAAACCTAACTTAATTTAGCTATGGTTATTTTAGCCTAATTAATTTAGTTTAA
>Ga0116229_10003247_pt1 | contig 26669 bp, 21 predicted proteins | sample S1TSphgellanicum_3_FD_87313 | JGI IMG/M metagenome (GOLD analysis project Ga0116229, IMG submission 87313) | Host-associated microbial communities from peat moss isolated from Minnesota, USA - S1T2_Fc - Sphagnum magellanicum MG | ecosystem: Host-associated > Plants > Peat moss > Unclassified... | reverse complement strand
TTCAGCGCCATCCTCACCAAGATCCGCGCCACCAAGCCCGACGTGATCATCTACGGCGGCATGGACGACACCGCGGGCCCGATGGCCAAGCAGCTGCACCAGCTGGGCATCAAGGCGCCGATGATGGCCGGCGACGGGGCCTGCTCGCCGGAGTTCATCAAGCTGGCCGGCGACGGCGCCGACATGCTCACCTGCTCGCGCGCGGGCGAGGCCGTCGAGCACCTGCCCAGGGGCGAGCAGTTCGTCGCCAAGTACAAGGCCAAGTTCGGCTCGGACGTCCAGGTCTACGCGCCCTACGCCTACGACGCGGTGTACGTGATCGTCGACGCCATCCGCCGCGCCGGCTCGCTCGACCGCAAGGCCATCGTCGCCGCGGTCGCCGCCACCGACTACGACGGCCTGACCGGTCACATCGACTTCGATCCCAAGGGCGACCTGAAGAACGGCGCCATATCGATGTACCACGTGCAGGACGGCAAGCTCAACTACCTGTCCACCACCCGCTAGCGGCGCACCGTGCACGATACCGGCAAGACGATGGCAGCCTACGCGGCCCCGGCCGCCCGGCGCCGATGAGCTCCTTCGATACCCTGCTGCAGCAGGTCTTCAACGGCCTGGTGCTGGGCAGCCTGTACGCGCTGATCGCGCTGGGCTACACGATGGTCTACGGCATCGTCAACCTGATCAATTTCGCGCACGGCGACGTGCTGATGATCGGCGCCCTGACCGCCCTGAGCGCGATCACGCTGGCCCACGGCCTGCTCCCGGCGCTGCCGGGCTGGGGCCTGCTGGTCGTCGGCATGCTGGCGGCCATGCCGGCCTGCGTGCTGCTGAGCCTGGTGATCGAACGCGTGGCCTACCGCCCGCTGCGCCATGCGCCGCGGCTGGCGCCGCTGATCACGGCGATCGGCGTGTCGATCCTGCTCCAGACCGTGGCGATGATCATCTGGGGCCGCAACCACCTGTCGTACCCGCAACTGCTGCCCGCCGACCCGATCGACATCGGGCCGGCCACGGTGACGGCGACCAAGCTGCTGGTCATCGCCCTGTCGGCGGTCGTCATGGTGGCGCTGCTGATCCTCGTGCAGCGCACGCGCCTGGGCCGGGCGATGCGCGCCACGGCCGAGAACCCGCGCGTGGCCAGCCTGATGGGCGTCAACCCCAATGCCGTCATCGCCGCCACCTTCGCCATCGGCGCCGCGCTGGCCGCGATCGCCGGGGTGATGTACGCGAGCGTCTACTCGGTGGCGCATTTCTACATGGGCTTCATCCCGGGGCTCAAGGCCTTCACCGCCGCGGTGCTGGGCGGCATCGGCAACATCCCCGGCGCGATGCTCGGCGGCATATTGCTGGGGCTGATCGAGGCGCTCGGGGCCGGCTACATCGGCGACCTGACCGGCGGCGTCTTCGGCAGCAACTACCAGGACGTGTTCGCGTTCATCGTCCTGTGCGGTGTGCTGATCCTGCGGCCCTCGGGCCTGCTGGGCGAGCGCGTGGCCGACCGCGCCTGAGCGCGCTGCCCGACCACGCGATGCGCCCTGCCCTGCGCCGCCTCGGAACCCTGCGCCACCGGCACCCGCAGCGGCGCCGCCCGGTGCCGGCCTCGCCATGAATGCCGCGCTCGCGAACCTGCGCCGCCATCCGCGCTACGGCCTGGGCGCGGCGCTGGTGGTGGCCATCGTCCTGCTCGTGCTGCCGCTGGCGGCCGGCGCGCTGGGCGCGGCCTGGGTGCGCACCCTGGCCTTCTCCGCGCTGTACGTGATGCTGGCCCTGGGCCTGAACATCGTCGTGGGCTTCGCCGGGCTGCTCGACCTGGGCTACATCGCCTTCTACGCGGTCGGCGCCTACACGTTCGCGCTGCTGGCCTCGCCGCACCTCACCGACAACTTCCCGGCGATCGCGCACGCCTTCCCCGGCGGCCTGCACGCGCCGATCTGGGCGGTGATCCCGCTCGGGGCGGCGGTGGCTGCGGGCTTCGGCGTGCTGCTGGGCGCACCGGTGCTCAAGCTGCGCGGCGACTACCTGGCCATCGTCACCCTGGGATTCGGCGAGATCATCCGCATCTTCCTGAACAACCTCAACCAGCCGCTGAACCTCACCAACGGGCCGCAGGGCATCACGCTGATCGACCCGGTGCGCATCGGCGAGCTGCGCTTCGACCATGCCGCGGGCTTCCTGGGCCTGCGCCTGAGCTCGCTGCAGCTGTACTACTACCTGTTCGTCGCGCTGGCGGCGCTGTCGGTGCTGGTGTGCGTGCGCCTGCAGAAATCGCGCCTGGGGCGCGCGTGGATGGCGATCCGCGAGGACGAGATCGCGGCCAAGGCGATGGGCATCAACGTGCGCAACGTCAAGCTGCTGGCCTTCGCGCTCGGCGCCACGTTCGGCGGCGTGGCCGGGACCCTGTTCGCCGCCTTCCAGGGCTTCGTGTCGCCCGAGTCGTTCTCGCTGATGGAGTCGATCATCGTGCTCTCGATGATCGTCCTGGGCGGTCTCGGGCACATCCCCGGCGTCATCTTCGGCGCCATCCTGCTGTCGGTCTTTCCCGAGGTGCTGCGCCACACGGTCGGGCCGCTGCAGGAGCAACTGTTCGGCCATGTGCTCATCGATACCGAGGTGCTGCGCATGCTGCTCTACGGCGCGGCGCTCGTGGTCATCATGCTGTACCGCCCCAAGGGCCTGTGGCCGGCCCCGCAGCACGGGATCGCGGCGCCGCCCTCTCCCAACCGCGAGGAGGCCTGAACCATGCCGGCCGATCCCCTGCTGCTGGTCGGCGACGTGGGCAAGCGCTTCGGCGGCCTGCAGGCGCTGAGCGCCGTGGGCATGCGCATCGAGCACGGCCAGATCTACGGCCTGATCGGGCCCAACGGCGCGGGCAAGACCACGTTCTTCAACGTGATCACCGGCCTGATCAAGCCCGACAGCGGGTCCTTCATGCTCGACGGGCAGCCCTACGAACCGAGCTCGGTGCACAAGGTGGCGGCGGCCGGGATCGCGCGCACCTTCCAGAACATCCGCCTGTTCTCCGACATGACGGCGCTCGAGAACGTGATGGTCGGGCGCCACGTGCGCACGCACTGCGGCGCGCTGGCCGCGGTGCTGCGCACCCGCGCCGCGCGCCTGGAGGAGACGCAGATCCGCGCCCGCGCGGGCGAACTGCTCGAGTACGTCGGCATCGCCCGCTACGGCCACCTGCAGGCGCGCACGCTCTCCTACGGCGACCAGCGCCGGCTGGAGATCGCGCGCGCGCTGGCCACCGACCCCAAGCTGCTGGCGCTGGACGAACCAGCGGCGGGCATGAACGCCACGGAGAAGGTCGAATTGCGCCGCCTGCTCGAGCGCATCCGCGACGACGGCGTGACCATCCTGCTGATCGAACACGACGTCAAGCTGGTGATGGGCCTGTGCCAGCGGGTCAGCGTGCTGGACGAGGGTCGCGTGATCAAGGAAGGTGCGCCCGCCCAGGTGCAGCGCGATCCGGCGGTCATCGAGGCCTACCTGGGACGCGCCCATGAGACCTAGCCGGGCGTACCCATGAGCGTGCCTGTCAGCGTGCCCGTGAGCGCGCCCACGAGCGCGCCCATCCTGCGCGTCGCGGGCCTGCGCGTGTCCTACGGCGGCATCCAGGCCGTCAAGGGAATCGACCTGCAGATCGGCCCGGGGGAGCTCGTCGCCCTGATCGGCGCCAACGGCGCGGGCAAGACCACCAGCCTGCGCGCCATCACCGGCCTGCTCGGCTGGGATGGTGCGATCGACTACCAGGGCCGCAGCATCCGCGGCGTGGCCGCGCACGAGCTGCTGCGCCAGGGCCTCGTGATGGTGCCCGAGGGACGCGGGATCTTCACGCGCATGACCGTCACCGAGAACCTGCTGATGGGAGCGTACGCGCGCGCCGACCGGGCGGCGATCGACGCCGACCTGGAGGAGCAGCTGCAGACCTTCCCGCGCCTGCGCGAGCGCGCCGCCCAGCTGGCGGGCAACCTCTCGGGCGGCGAACAGCAGATGCTGGCGATGGCGCGCGCGCTGATGAGCCGGCCCCAGCTGCTGCTGCTCGACGAGCCGTCCATGGGTCTGTCGCCGATCATGGTCGACAGGATCTTCGACGTGATCCGCGCCGCCTCGGCACGCGGCATACCCATCCTGCTGGTCGAACAGAACGCGCGCCTGGCGCTGGAAGCGGCCCATCGCGCCTACGTGATCGATTCGGGCCTGATAACGCTGGAAGGGGCCGCCGACCAGATGCTGAACGACCCGAAGGTGCGCGAGGCCTACCTGGGCGAATAGGCGCCACCGCGGCAGCCACGAGTGCGAGCCCTTGCCGCGGCCAGATGCAAATGGAGCGATGCGCGCATGAAGCGACTGACGATGTCCCTGGATGACGACCTGGCCGACGCCTTCGATGACCTGGTGAAGGAGCAGGGCTACGCGAACCGCTCCGAGGCGTTCCGCGACCTGCTGCGCCACGGCCTGGGGCAGATACGCCGCGTCCAGCGCCCGGAGGGGCCCTGCGTCGCCGCGCTGAGCTTCCTCTACAACCACCACCAGCGCCAGCTGGCCATGCGCCTGGCCGACGCGCAGCACGAGCACCACGAGCTGACGATCTCCTCGATCCATGCGCACCTGGATCACGACCACTGCATGGAATCGGTCCTGCTGCGCGGGCGCACCGATCGGGTCCAGGGCTTCGCGCAGTCGCTGATCGCCGAGCCGGGGGTCAGCCACGGCCACCTGCACCTGGTGCCGGTGGCAGCACGGCACTCGCACGGCCACGAGCACCTGGCGCCGGCCACGACGCAGCGGGAGCGGCGCACGCGCACGCCGGGCAAACGATGAACCGCCGGCGCATCGCCCCGGCGCTTCACGGATTGACGATCCGGACGAATCCGATCTCCAGCAGGAAGCGCACCAGGCCCAGCCGGGCCTCGAGCTCGAGCGCATCGGTCAGCTCGGCCGGACGGCAGCGCACCCGGGCCACCAGGGCCTGCAGGGCCGGAGCCACGGCGCCGGGCAGCTGGTAGCGCGTACCGCGGAACTCGAGCAGCGCCATGTCGGCCTCGAGTTGCAGGCGAAACTGCGCCGGCGGCGCTGCCTCGACCAGCGTGTCGGCCTGCACCACGCACACGTCGAGTTGCAAGGGCTCGGCTACCGGCGCGCGGCCCGCGCGCACGCGCGCGCCGTAGGCGGCCACCAGCGCCGCGGGATCGGCCTGGGCCTGCAACTGCGCGACCGCCTGGCCCAGCCGCTGCGCCATCTGCGGCGCCAGGTCGGCGCCGCGGCGCGCAAATCCCGGCGGCAGCGCCGCGCGCAGCTGCTCGTCGGCGATCGCCGACGCCAGGGTGTCCTTGAGCAGGTCGACCCACGTGTGCACCGTGACGCCGACCGTGACGTGCGCCGAATAGCTGTCCGACGTGGTGGTCGCATGCAGCACGCCGCGCGGCAGGTACAGCAGGTCACCGGGCTGCAGTTCCACCAGCGCGAAGGGCGCCTCGCCGGTGTACGTGGCCGGCGTGCACGGCTGGGACCGGTGCGGGAGCTTGAGGCCCGGGGCGTAGAGCTGCCAGCGCTTGCGTCCGGCGATCTGCAGCACGAAGACTTCGTGCACGTCGTAGTGCGGCGTGAAGCCCGCGGCGTTGGCGGGCGTGATGTAGGCATTGGCGTGCACCGCGAAGTCGAGTTCGTCCTCCAGCGCCGCGCACAGGGTGCGCAGCGGAGCCCAGGTGCGATGCAGCGCGGGCAGCACCAGGGTGGCCCCGCGCCGGTAGGCCTCGGCGATGCGGCGCACATCGGGCACGCCGGTGAAGGCCTCGTCGCCCAGCCTGACCGTCGTCGTGTACGCCTCCGGCGGGAAAAAGGCACCGTCCTGGGCCATGCGGATCGCCGGATAACGCGCCTCCGGGTTGTTGAGTGCACGTTGCAGGTCGGCCGCCGTGATGAGCGCGTCGTAATGGCCGGGCTGCGCGCGCGCCAGGTGCAGATGGGTTCTTTCCCAGGTCGTCGCAAAGAAAGCCTCCGCCGAGAGCGGGCTCAGCAAGCGGGAGAATTCGAACGGGGCCGGGCGCATGTCGGGTGTAGGCCCCGGGGCTGGGGCACGCGCCAACGATAGCCGAAAAAGACCCGGGCGCATCGTGCATCCACCGTGGCCGGCAATGCGTATAGGAACGGCGGGTGTGAAGGATCCCGGGATCTTCATACGGCGGCGAGCGCCTCCCGTCACCCCCGGTACGGGGTATGGCGTACTGTCGTGCGCATGTGTATGAAGAATTGACGAAGTTTCATACTACGGACCCGTTACCGGGACGACGGGGTCCGGCGCATGGGGTCCGGTGTTTCGGGCCGATCGGGACAGGAGGGGACCATGAAGCGACGGCGGGCAGTGGCGGGCACCTTGCTCATGGGCGTTGCCTGCGCCCCGGTGCAGGCCCAGCAGGCCGCGGCGGCGCTTGCCCGTGCCGACGCTGCAGGTGCCGAAGCCTCGCCCGCATCGCCGGTGGAGACCATCGCGGTCTCGGCCGAGCGCCTGGGTCTGCTGGGAACCGCATCGACCGCCAGCGAGGGCGTGGTCGACGACCAGGAACTGCAGCTCACGCCGCAGTATCGCCCCGGCCAGCTGCTCGAGACCGTCCCTGGGCTCATCGTCACCCTGCACAGCGGCGAGGGCAAGGCCAACCAGTTCCTGATGCGCGGCTACAACCTCGATCACGGCACCGACCTGGAAACCTACGTCGACGCCATGCCGGTGAACCAGCCCACCCACGCCCATGGCCAGGGCTACACCGACCTCAACTTCATGATCCCGGAGCTGGCCGACCAGCTCAGCTACACCAAGGGGCCGTACTACGCCGCGGTGGGCGACTTCGGCGCCGTGGGCTCGGTGCGCGTGGACTACCGCGACACGATCGCCGACCAGCTCGCGGCCACGGCCGGCACGCTGGGCTACCAGCGTGTGTTCACGGCCGGCTCGGAGCCGGCCGGCAACGGCCATCTGCTGGCCGCGGCGGAGCTGCAGCACTACGACGGTCCGTTCGTGGTCCCCGACGACGCACGCAAGGAGAACCTGGTGCTGCGCTACAGCCAGGGCAGCGCGAGCGACGGATTCTCGTTGACCAGCATGTTCTACCACCAGGTCTGGACCAATACCACCGACATCCCGGTGCGCGCCATCACCGAGGACCTCGTCTCCAGCCGCTACGGCAGCCTCGACCCCAGCGACGGCGGCCACGCGCTGCGCGCCAGCCTCTCTGCCCAGCTGCATGCGAGCCAGGGCGATGGGCAATGGAGCGCGAGCAGCTTCTATATCTACAACCAGCTGCACCTGTACAACGACTTCACGCATTTCCTGTTCGATCCGGTGCACGGGGACCAGGAGGACCAGTTCGAGAACCGTCACGTGCTCGGCGGCGCGGCAAGCTACGCGCTGCCCGTCACGACGGCCGGCATCCGCAGCGAACTCGCCGCGGGCACCTTGGTGCGCTACGACTGGCTCGACGTCGGGCGCCGGCCCAGCGAGGACCAGCTGCCCGTGGTGGCGCCGAACGACCCGGCCTCTTTCTCCAATTCCGACCAGGTGCACCTGCTGGCCACGGCCGTGTACGCCCAGGCGACCACGCACTGGAGCGACACGGTGCGCAGCGTGCTGGGCCTGCGCGAGGACTACCAGCACGGCGTCGACGTCGACAATCTCGCTGCCCTTCACGCCACCGCGGGGTATACCAACGGCGGCGTCGCCGCCCAGTCGCTGCTCGAGCCCAAGGGCAGCCTCATCTACACGCCCAGCGATCGCCTGGAGCTCTACCTGGCCGCCGGCAAGGGCTTTCACAGCGCGGACCTGCGCGGCGTCGACCAGGACAAGAGCGTGGACCTCGGGCTGCCGCACACGCCGCTGCTGGCGCAGCAGATCGGCGAGGAGCTCGGCATGCGCGCCAATGTCAATCATGACCTGGCGCTCACGCTGGCGGTGTACAACCTCTGGCAGCAGTCCGAGACCATCATCGACCCGGACGTGGGCGATGACACCGCCGGCCCGCCGAGCCGGCGCTATGGCGTGGAGATCAACCTCACCTACCAGATCCAGCGCTGGCTCGAGTTCTATGGCAGCTACTCCGCCAACCACACGCGCTTCACGCAGGCCTTCGACGACGGCACGGGCCACCTGGGCGAGTACATCACGGACGCGCCGATCGCCACGGGCTCGCTGGCCCTGTACCTGACGCGGCTGGGCCCCTGGAGCGGCGGCCTGCAGTTCCGTTACCTGGGCAACTATCCGCTGTCGTCCGGTCCCTGTGTCAATGCGGCCGCCGTGCACGACTTCCCCGGCGTGGCCAGCTCCTGCGCCAACGCGCCGACCGCAGCCGGCCAGGTCAACGGCAAGGGCTTCGGCCAGTTGAATGTCGACGGCCACTACGCGTTCGGCGCGGGCTGGACCGCGTCGCTGGGCGTCTACAACCTGCTCAACACCAAGGCCGACGCGGCCGAGTTCTGGTACGTCGACCGGCTCAAATCGGAGATCGGCGCCTACCCCGCCGGCCGCGCGGACGTGCACGAGCACCCGCTCGAACCGATCATGGCGCGCTTCACGATCGCCAAGCAATTTTGAGTCTCGTAAGCTCCCCTCTCCCGCGATAGCCGGCTAGGTTTCGATGCGCACCAGGGCCGCGCTGAGCGCCGGCAGGTAGCACTGGACCTGGCCCTCGCCCACCGTGAGCGTGTAATCGGGCGCCGGTGTGAAGCTGCCATCGACGCCCACGGCGGCGCCCTGGATGGCGACCCCACTGGTTGCGTCGAGCGCGGGGCCGGTCATCAGCTTCAGGCTGGCGGACTTGACGCTCTGCGGGCAGGCGATGGTGACGGCCAGGTTGGCGCTGCTGTCCTTGTTGACGAGCACCGCGTACAGCGTGCCGTCGGCCGCCGCGACGGTGTAGGCCGTGACATTCAAGCTGCCCGCCGCGACCGTGGTGGCCAGCAGCGAGCCCTGGCCCGCCAGGGTGACCAGCAGCAGGCCGTAGAACTCGGGCCGCGCCGCGACGACCACGCCGTCGTCATCGGCGATCGGGGTGTAGCCGCTGCCATCGCCACCACCGTGCAGGTTGGCCCCCACGCCTCCGGCCAGCGCGATGTGGAACAGATGGTCGATGACCCACAGCGCCGAGGCGTAGCTGTCGCTGACGCCATCGGCGCCGCCGTTGTAGAACGAGTTGGTCTCGGCCACACGAAACGGCACGCCGATCGTCATCGCCCCGGCGCCCAGCTGCGCCAGGTCGGCCGCGAGCGCCGTATCGGGCGTGATCAGCAGCGCGTCCGTGGAACTCGCGCTCTGGCCGTTGCCGCGGTAGTAATGCTGGGTCAGCAAGGCGATCTGGGCGCTGCCGACGGACTGCCCGAACGGGATGGTCCAGGTCGTGATGTTGCCGGCGTCGGCCGGACCGGTGATCACCACGCCCGGCGCAGCGGCCAGTATCGCGGTTCGAAACGAAGCCCAGCGCGCCTCGAAGTCGGCCAGGGTCCACGGGGAGAAATACTTGTCGCCGTACAGGTCGGGCTCGTTGCCGATCTCGATCGCGTAAAGATGCGCGCCCAGCGCGGACACCGCGTAGGCGACCTCCTCGGCCGCCAGCTCGGGGGTCGAGGCGGCGAGGTTCACCCCGTAGAGCACGGTCCAGCCGGTGGCGGCCAGGAATGCGGCGAGCGCATCGATATCGGACGGCGCCACCTGTCCTGCCGTCTGACCGGCACCGGTCGGGTGCCATTGCGTTTCGTCGACCGAATTGCCGCCGATGCGCAGCAGGCTCGGGCCCAGGCGCGTGAACATGCCGATCAGGCCGGCATTGGTGCCGGTGAAGCGCGGCAGCGCCATCGAGTTCTTCTCATAGCTCAGGCCGGCAAACCGGGCCGGGATCGTCGATTGCACCGTACCCGTGACGGTGACGCTGGCGCTGGTCAGGCTCCCGGCCGGCACGGGCTGCGGATTGGGAACCGGGCCCGGCGTCGGGGTCGGATTGCCGGAATTGGGCGGCGAGACTGGAGCCGGGGCGCTGGCGTCGCTGCCGCCGCAGGCGCCCAGCAGACCGCCGGCGGCCAGGCCACCCAGCGCGAGCAGGGCGCGACGGCGCGCGGCGCCGAGCCCCGCGCCAGCGGTGTCGGGGATGGAGGGGGAGCGCACGCGGTCGGCAGGCATCGGCAGATGCTAGCCAATCCCGGCCCCGCATGCCGTAACCATGGGTAAGCCGGCCGGCGGCGCACCGTCCGGCGCCCGGCGCCGGACGGTGCGATGGCCTCAGAACGAATAACCGACAGCGACCACCCAGGTCGTGGGATGGAAATCGACCGTGGTCCGGCGGTCGATACCCGAGGTGTTGGAGTCGTAGTCGCTCTTGACGGTGGCAATCGAGAAGGAGGCGATCGCCGTGATGCGCTTCGTGAAACGGTAGGAGAGCCCGGCCGTGCCCGCGGGGCCGAAGGAATCGCTCAGGTCGGTGGTGGTCGGCCCGCCGTTGGCCGCATTGCCGGCCGCCGTGGAGTTGCGCTGGTAGAAGTGCGTGTAGTTGAAGCCCGCACCGAGATACGGACGCAAGCGCGCCTGCTCATCGAAGAAGCTGTAGTCCAGCAGCACGGTCGGCGAGAACCACTTGGCGGTGGCCACTTCCTGTCCGTTGAAAGGCACCGAGCCCAGGAAGGCGGGTCCCTTGCCGATGGTGTGCGTGGTGGGCGGCACGCCGGCGGCCAGCTCCAGCTGCAGGTGGTCCGTGATGCGGCGCAGGTAGGCGAAGTACGGCGTGTCGACGTGGTTCACGCTGAAGTTGATGCCCGGCGGCGTGAACGGCCCGGACAGGTTGGCCGCGGTGGCCGAGTAATGCACGAAGTAATACCCGGCGCGCAGCGTGTTGGCGTAGGCGGGCTCGGCGGTCTCTGCCGGCGCCGCGGCCGGGGTAGCGGCAGCGGCCGGCGGCGGCGCGGCCTCATCGGCGCGAGCGGGGCTGGAGCACAACAGCGGCAGCAGCACGGCCACGCACGCCGCGCCGCATGCCGTGAAACGCTGCCGGGGCGATGCGCAGGCGCTCGCCAGCTGCGTCGTGAACGAGGGCGCGAGGCGATTTATTGACGTCATTTTCTACCTCTCAGAAATTGGCGAAGAAGGTTCGCGCGGCCAGCGTGCATGCCGGGGGAACGAGGGTGCCGTGGTAGCTCTGGATGATCGCCGTGGTGATGGCCGTGCCCACCGTCGTGGGCGAGGTCACGCCGGCGGCCAGCTCGGCCCCTGCCGTCTGCGCGGCGGTGGCGGCGATCTCCTCGACCAGGACGCCCTGCGACGAGTTGGGCTTGGCGCCCTGCGCCGTGATCGTGAAGTAGGCCGGAAAGGTTCCGATGATCGCCGTCTCGATATCGGTACCGATCCGCGTCGGGTTCGTCACCCCGCCGCCCAGGTCGGTCGCCAGGACCGTGGCCGCGATCGTCGCGACCTGGGTCGCGATCCCACCCGAGGCGAACGCGATGCCCGGATCGACGTCGATCGGCGTCACCAGGCCACCGGCGACCTGCGCGGCCCAGAACGACTCCATGGTCTGGGTGTTGATCGAATAGAAGACCGTCGGGTCGTCATGGCCACCGCAGAGCAGGATCGGCGCCGTGCCGTCGGGCGTCCAGCTGCGCAGGTCGTTCTTCTTGAGCGCCACGCGCAACGGGTATTGCGGCGCCGTGGCCAGCGGCGCACCCGTCACGCCCGCGATCGCGCCGTCCGGGCTGGCCGCGGCGTCCAGCGCATAGGCCACGCGCACCGAATCGAGGATCTCGAACGGGTTGCCGAAGCCCTGCGCGAACAACGGATTGGCCGGCACGGCGAGCTCGGCGTCGAGCGTCGCATTGCCGGTGACCGGCGTCGTGCTGTCGAACAAGGCGAGCTCGGGCAGCTTGCCCTGCGCGAACAGCGTGTCGATCGGCGCGGTGCTCGGCAGCAGCGTATCGATGCCGGTGGCATAGGTGCTGCTGTAGATATCGCTCGTCGCGTTGTAGAGGTTGCCGTAGGTGTGCTGGTAGCTCTCGGTGATCAGCGGCAGGAACACCGTCGCGCCGAGATCGACGTCGCCGAACAGGATCGCATCGCCGAAGGCCTCCATGGCATACGGACCCGACATGGGCGCCGAGGCCGTCACCGTCATGCCCGCCGCCTGCATCGCCTTGTGCGTGGCCAGGGCGACGAAGCCGCCCTGCGAGTAGCCGGTGATGAACAGCTTGCCGCCATCGCTCAGGCTGCCGCCGGCCACCGAGGGGATCGCGGTCCGCGCGGCGGTGAGCGCATCGATCATGTCGGTCGACTGCTGCACGGCGTTGAGGTAGGGATGGTAGGGCAGCGTCGAGCTGTCGTAGCCGGCGTAGTTGGGCGCGACGACGATGTAGCCCTGCGCCGCGAACATCGCCGCGATCAGCGCGCTCTCGCTCCAGGCCTCGTTGGTCTGGTCGGTGATGTCGGCGATGTCGTAGCCCTTGGTCGTGGCCGTGCCGTGCGCGTAGATGACGATGGAGCGCGCGCCGGTGCAGCCGGGCCCGGTCGGCACCATCAGCGCACCGGAGGCGGTGGTCTGCTCGCCGGCGCCGCCGACGGTCTGGTACTGGATGTAGTGGAAGTCGATGCCGCACTTGGGCGTGCCGGCCAGCTGGAGCAACTGCTGGCCGGCCGTGCTGGCGTCGAACTGCGCCGTGAGCGCGGCCGCGCTCAGCGAGGCGACGCGCAGCGGGGGGTCCTCGATCAGGGTTCCCGGAGCGGTGCTGGTGTCGACCGTGGCTCCACCGTTGCCGCTGCCGCACGCCGTGAGCGCGCCAGCCAATAGCGCCGCCAGCCCCAGGGCCTTGGACATTCGCATATCGTTCTCCTTGCTTTCTGAGCCGCCGGCGCCGGGAAGCGTCGAGCGGCAGATCTTCTTCTCGTTATCTTTCTTCGCCTGCCGCGCGCATGTCGTGCGCATGCGTCGCGGCGGGTACCGGGGAACCGGGCCCACTCGCCGCGGCTGGCGCCTTCCCCAGGCATGCTCTTGCGTCATGCTCCCGGGTCATGCTTGCTGGCCACGCTGCAGCGTCATGCCATCCCAATGCGGCAGAGGCCGTTCGAACCATCCGCATTCTGACATCCCGACGACATAAGCCGCAACTCGAACGTCCCGTTCGCGCCTGCGAGCGTACGCTGCAGTGCGATTGCCGCAGCGCACCAGGGATTGCGGGGGCCGGCCTCAGGTGCCGAGCAGATCGGCGCGCGAGACGAAGGCGTCGGAAAAGAAGTTCTCCTCGCGCAGGCCGCAGCGCGCGACGAAGTCGCGGTGCGCCGCGTTCACCATCACGGGTACGCCACAGGCATACACCTGGTGACCGGAGAGGTCGGGCAGGTCCTGCATCACGGCCTCGTGGACGAAGCCGGTGCGGCCCTGCCAGGCCGACGCCGGCGCCGGCGCCGCGGGTTCCTCCGAGAGCACCGGCACGTAGCGGAAATTGGGCTGCTCGCGCTCCCAGCGCCGCGGCAGTTCATCGAGGTAGAGGTCGGGGCGCGCGCGCGCGCCCCAGTAGAGCACCACCGGCCGCGCACGCCGTCCGGTGGAGGGATCGTCGCGATTGAGCGACCGCGCGAAGATCGTCTCGGCGATCGCCTTGATCGGCGCGAAGCCGGTGCCGCTGGCGAGCAGCACGATGGGCTCGGGCGCGTCCTCGCGCAGGTAGAAGCTGCCCAGCGGCGCCTCGATGCGCAGGATGCCGCGCTCCTTGATGGCCGGCGTGGCCGCACCGAAGAGCGCGTCGGTGAACACGCCGCCGGGCAGGTGCCGGATATGGAATTCGATCGGGCCGCCGGTGCCCGGCATGGAGGCGATCGAATAGCTGCGGCGCACGCCGTTGGCCAGGAGAAAGTCGACATACTGGCCGGCGCGAAACTGCAGCGTCTCGGTGGCGGGCAGCTTGAGCGAGACGATCGCCACGTCGGGCGCGGCGCGGGCGATCTGCTCGATGCGCGCGGGCATGCGCCGCGGCAGCACGCCGTCGAGCGCCTCGGTGACGCGGGCCTCGATGACGAGGTCGGACTCCGGGTGCGCGCAGCAGAACAGCGCGAGACCATCGGCGGCCTCCTCGGCGCTGAGCGCCGCGGGCGCATGGGGGTCCAGGCGCACGCGTCCGGACCGCACGCGGCCCTTGCACGATCCACAGGAGCCGGTGCGGCAGCCATAGGGCAGCGTGAGGCCCGCCTGCAGGGCGGCGGCCAGCACGCTCAGGTCGGCCGTGGCCGTGAACTCGCGGCCGGAGGGATGGACGAGGATCTTGTAGCTCGACATATGTGGAAAAATGCGCTTTGACTTTGACGGGAATCGGGTGCGCGCCGCGGCGCGCACCGGATCGCTGACGTGGAGCAGGGCAATGGGCCGCCGGGCCGCGGCCGGAAAAAGGGTCCAGCCCGCGGGGACGACGCAACCGATGACACCAACCAGGGCAAGCACCAGCGCGGCACCAGCGAATGCACCCGCCAAAGCACCCGCGGACGCGGCGCCGGCGGAGCTGCCGGAGCGAGCACGGCGACGGGCGCGGCGCCCCCGCCTCGGCCGGCCCCGCCTGCTGATCGTCGGCTGCGGCGACATCGGCTTGCGGATTGTCGCACGCCTGCGCGACCGCTTCCGGATCCTCGCCACGGTCACCGGCACCGCCGGCACGGCGGCGCTGCGCGCCGCCGGTGCCGTGCCGCTGCTGCTGGACCTGGACACCACGGCGCGCAAGCCGCGCTTGGGCGCGCTCGCCCCGCGCGTGCTGGCGCTGTTTCCCACCTCGCCGGCCGGCCGGCGCGACCTGCGCGCGCCGCGCCTGCTGCGCGCGCTGGGCCCACGCCCGCAGCACCCATGGCGCGAGCGCCACCGGCGTGCCGCGCACGGCGCGCTCGTCTATGTCAGCACCACCGGCGTATACGGCGACCGGCGCGGCGCCTGGACCGACGAATCCACGCCGGCGCGGCCGTCCAATGAACGGGCCCAGCGCCGCCTGGACGCCGAGACGCGCCTGCGCGCGAGCGCGCGCCGCGCGACGGTGCTGCGGGTTCCCGGCATCTACGGCCCGGACCGCCTGCCGCTCGAGCGCCTGCGCCAGGCGATCCCCGTGCCCCCTGCCGACCAGGACGTATTCACCAACCACATCCACGCCGACGACCTCGCCCGCGCCTGCATCGCCGCGCTGTTTCGCGCGGCGCCGGCGCGCGTGTACAACACCGTCGACGACAGCCAACTGCTGCTGGGCCAGTATCTCGATCGCGTCGCCGACCGGGTCGGTCTGCCGCGTCCCGCGCGCGCGCCCTGGGAAACCGTGCGTGCCGCCGCCGGGCCGCAGCGCATGTCGTTCATGAGCGAGTCGCGCCGCCTGCGCAACGCGCGCATGAAGCGCGAATTGCGCGTGAAGCTGCTGTATCCGGACGTCGATGCCGGGCTGGCGGCGCTGCTGCCGGGGCCGCGCGACTAGGCGGCGCCCATGCGGATGTCGTGCGCTCTCACGCGCGCAGCGGTGCAGCGGCCGCGGGACGGCGCAGGCGCAGGGCGACGAGTCCCACCACGGCGACGAACATCACCAGGCCGAAGCCGGTCACGGTGGGCGCGACCGCGACCCCGGCCGCGCTCACGAGCGAATAGACCTCGACGAACAACAGCATGACCAGGTTCTCGGAGAAGTTCTGCACCGCCAGCGCGCTGCCGGCGCCGACGCTCTCGTGGCCGCGCTCCTGCAGCAGCGCATTGAGCGGGACGACGAAGAAGCCGCCGAAGAGGCCGATCGCCACCATGACGGCATAGGCGCCGTACAGCGCATGGACCAGCGCCATGACCATGATGAGCGGACCCAGCACCACGCCGCCGACCAGCGCCCGGTTCACCTTGGCCAGCGAGACGAAGGCACCGGCCGCGGCCGCGCCGGCGACGATGCCCACGGAGAGCGCGCCCATCAGGTTGGCCGGCGTCTGGTTGTCGTTGAGCAGCAGCGCGGCCGGCACCCAGGCGAACAGCACCAGGCGCAGGGTCGAACCGCTGCCCCAGAAGATGCTCGTGCCCAGCAGGCTGAACCGGGCATCGGGGTTGCCGAACAAGGTGCGCAGCGCGACGCCGAAGCGGCGCAGCAGGACGAGCGGTTCGAAGCGAAAGCCGCCGCTCTCGGCCGGCAGGCGGGGGATGAGCAGGTTGGCGCCCGTGGCGATGCCGTAGCAGGCGATGACGCCGCCGAAGGCCCAGGCCATCGAATGATCCGCCAGCCAGCCGCCCAGCAGCACGCCCAGCAGGATCGCCGCGATCGTCGAGCCTTCGAGCATGCCGTTGGCCTTCACGAGGCGCTCCGCGCCGAACATCTGCGTCAGGATGCCGTACTTGGCCGGCGAATACGAGGTCGCGCCCACGCCGACCAGGAAGTAGGCCAGCAGCGGATTGAAGCCCAGCGCCATGGCCACGGCGCCGACCAGCTTGAGCAGGTTGGCGGCCAGCATGACGCGGCCCTTGGAGAAGCCGTCGGCGATCGCACCGGCGAACGGCGCCAGCAGGATGAAGGGCACGACGAATGCCTCCTGCAGCAGCGGCACCAGCCTGGGCATGCCGTTGGCCTTGGCCACCGCGATGGCCGCGATCAGGATGGCGTTGTCGGCCAGGGCGGATAGGAACTGGGCTGTCAGCACGGCGCCCATGCCCAGCGACAGCAGGGGCAGATCCAGCGCGCGGGCGTGCGGTTCGTTCTTCATCGGGTGTCCTCGCTTGCGTTGATCGCTTGGGGGGGTTCAGGCCGCCGCCAGTTCGGCGGCGCTCTTCTTCAGGCTCACGTAGTCGATCTTCCCGGTGCCCAGCAGCGGGAGCGCATCGACCGGGACGATACGGCGCGGCACGGCGATCTCGGCAATGCCCAGCCGGCGCGCCGACTCGCCCAGCCGCTCGCGCGTCAGGGTCGCGTCGGTCGTGAACAGGACGATCGCCTCGCCGCGGGCGCCGTCGACGAGCGTCGATGCACCGTGGGCGAACGAGGGGCTGGCCAGCGTCGCCGCCTTCTCCACGACCTCGAGCGACACCATCTCGCCGGCCACCTTGGCAAAGCGCTTGAGGCGGCCGAGGATGGACACGAATCCGTCGTCGTCGATGTCGACGATGTCGCCGGTCTCGTACCAGCCGGGGCCGGCGTCGGACTGCGGCGGCGCGAGCCGCCCGGGCGCGCTGCAATGGTAGTAACCCGACATGAGGTTGGGCCCGCGCACGTGCAGCATGCCGCCGCGCTCGATGCCGGGGATGGGCAGCAGGCGGTGCTCTATGCCCGGCAGCAACTGGCCGACGCTGCCGCTGCGGTAGGCCATCGGCGTGTTCACCGACAGCACCGGGGCGGTCTCGGTGGCGCCGTAGCCCTCCAGGATGCGGATGCCGAACTTCTCGAACCACAGGGCGCGCACCGATTCGGAGAGCTTCTCGGCCCCGGCCACCACGTAGCGCAGGCGGAAAAAATCATAGGGATGGGCGAAGCGCGCGTAGTTGGCCAGGAAGGTGCTCGTGCCGAACATCACGCTGCAGTTGCGGTCGTAGGCCACTTCCGGGATGACGCGGTAGTGCAGCGGCGACGGATAGAGGAAGAGGTTCATGCCCGTCAGGATCGGCAGCAGCGCGCCGCCCGTGAGGCCGAACGAATGGAAGATGGGCAGCGCGTTGAGCACCTTGTCCTCGGCGGAGAAATCGATGACCGCGCGGATCTGGGCGATGTTGGAGAGCAGCGCATGGTGCGACAGCACCACGCCCTTGGGCGTGCCCTCGGAGCCCGAGGTGAACAGCACCACGGCCGCGCGGCGCGGATCCCGGTCGGCCTCCACCAGCCCGGGGAAGCGCATCGCGCCCAGGATCCAGAGCTTGTCGAGCAGGCCCAGGCGCGGCTGCAGGTCCTCCAGGTAGAGGACGCGCACGCCGCCGCCGGCCGCACCCAGCGCCGCGACCTCGGCCTCGAGCTTGGCCTGCGCCACGAAGGCCCGGGAGGCGAAGACGGTCCGGATCGAGGCGGCCGTGCAGGCGTCGCGCATGCCGGCGGCGCCCGCCTTGTAGTTGATCATCGCCGGCACCCGCCCCAGCGCGCCGCTGCCGATCAGCAGGCAGACGGTGGCGGCCAGGTTGGGCATCAGGATGCCGATGCATTCGCCGCGCGCGCTGTCGCGGGCCACGATCCGTCCGAGCGCCAGGCTCATCTTGAGCAGGTCGGCATACGAGTACTCGATCTGCTTGAGGTCCTCGACGATGCGCCGGCCCCGGCCGTGGATGTGCATGGTGTCGAGCAGCTCGGAGAACAGCGTCTGCTTGGGACGCGCGTCGAAGATCATCCTCTGCATGATCCGGCGCATCGCCTCGCCGGCCTTGCGCCGGCGCAGCTTGGCCGACCCGTCCGCGGGCATGGCGATGCGCGTGGGCGGCAGGATGCTCAAGGTGATGCGCGGAAAGAGACGGCGCGGGTGCTTGCCCGCGATGCGGCCGAAGAACGAGCGCGCCGAGCCGTCGATGCGCACGGGCAGGATGGTCGCCCCGGTCCTGGCGGCGACGAAGGCCGGACCCTCGTAGACCTTCATCAGCGACCCGGTGTTGGTGATGCGGCCCTCGGGGAAGATCACCACCGGGCGCCCGGCCTCGATGAGCTTGATGACCTTCTTCATCGCCATCGGGCTGGTCGGATCGACGGCGAGGTAATCGACCTGGCTCAGGATGATGCGGAACAGGAAGCGCCGCGCCACGCCGGTGTGCACGACGAACACCGGATCGACCGGCAGGAACAGGCCCAGCAACAGGCCGTCGAGGAAGGATTCGTGGTTGGCGATGATGAGGAGCCGGCTGCGGTCGACCGCGTCCATCCGGCCGTCGACCCGCACGCGGAAGAACAGGGAAAAGCAGGCGCGCAGCACCGCGCGCGTCACGAACCGCCACATCGAAGGTCCCCTCGGATGGAAAAGTCCCGGCACGGGATCGCCGCCGGGGCCGCCGGCCGGCGCCGCTCCCGGCGCGGCCGCGGCCGCCGGGGCAGCATCCACGGCAGCGTCCGCGGCATCATCCGCGGCCGGCAGCAGGGCGCGGTCCAGTTCGCGGTCGAGTTCGCTGTCGCCGCCGAATTCTCGGCGCGGGCGCGGCAGGGCAAGTGCGAGGGTGGGCATGGCGGCCTCCGTGGATGGCGATGCGGCCACTGTGCCATGCAGTATCGAAATGCAAAACAATTTTCCCGCGCACGCGGTAAAATGGCGCCTATCGTATCGAAATTCGATACGCATCGCCGCGAGCGCCCATGTCCCAGACCGACGTCCTCGTCACGACGCTCAAGCGCCTGCTCAAGGCGCGCGGCACCACCTACGCCCAGGTGGCCGCCCACCTGGGCCTGAGCGAGGCCAGCGTCAAGCGCCAGTTCTCGCAGCAGAGCTTTCACCTCAGGACCCTGGAGGCGGTCTGCGACCTCATCCATGTCGAGCTGGCCGAGCTCGTCCAGGCGGCCGAGGATTCCCAGTCCGACGTGCGCCAGCTCAGCCCCGAGCAGGAGGCCGAGCTCGTCGCCGACCCGCGCCGGCTGCTGGTGGCCGTGTGCATGCTCAACCACATGACGATCGAGCAGATCATCGCCACCTACCGCCTGAGCAAGGCCGACTGCGTGGCGCAGCTGCTGCGCCTGGACCGGCTGCAGGTGATCCGCCTGCTGCCCGAGAACCGGGTGAAATGGAAGCTCTCGCGCGACTTCGGCTGGATCCCGGATGGTCCGATCGAGCGCTTCTTCCGCGACAAGGTGCAGACCGACTTTCTCAATGGGAAATTCCATCAGGCCGGTGAGATCCTGCGTTTCCAGCACGCGATGCTCACGCCGGCCGCCAACGCCCGTTTCCAGCAGCGCCTGCTGCGCCTAGTGCAGGAGTTCGCCGAACTGCACAAGGACTGCGTCGGGGCGCCGGCCGGCGAGCGGTACGGCACCAGCCTGCTGCTGGCGATGCGCCCCTGGGAACTGGCGGCCTTCGAAGGCTTGCGCCGGGCGCCCGATACGCGCGCCTTTGCCGCCGGGATCACGCCGGCGCCTGCCGGATCCTGAGCCGTATCCCGAGGCTCACAGCATGGCCAGCGGCGTGGCGCGCCGCGGCGGCGGGAAATGACGCGCCAGCTCGGCGAGGTCCTCCTGGCCCAGCACCAGTTGCGCCGCGGCCAGGTTCTCGCGCAGGTGGGCGGTGCGCACGGCCTTGGGTATGGCCACCACGCCCTCCTGGGCCAGCACCCAGGCCAGCGCCACCTGGGCCGCCGTGGCACCGAGGCGCTCGCCGATGCTGCGCAGGACCGGCGCGGCGGCCAGCGCGCCCTGGTCGATGGGGCTGTAGGCCATCAGCGGAATGCGATGCTGGCGCAGCCAGGGCAGCAGGAAGAACTCCGGGCCGCGCGTGCTCAGCGAGTAATAGACCTGGTTGGTCGCGCACCCGTCCGCCGCGTCGGCCGCGCCCGCGTCGGGGAGCGCGAGCAGCTCCTGCATGTCGGCGGTATCGAAGTTGCTCACGCCCCAGGCCGCGATGCGTCCGGCCGACCGCAGGTCGCGAAAGGCGGCGACGGTCTCCGCGAGCGCGAACTGGCCGCGCCAGTGCAGCAGGTACAGGTCGATGCAATCGAGGCCCAGGCGCTTGCGGCTGCGGTCGCAGGCCGCGGCCGTGCCCTTGCGGCTGGCGTTGTGCGGGTAGACCTTGCTGACGATGAACAGGTCTTCGCGGCGCACCTCGCCGCTGCGCAGCGCCGCGCCGACCGCCGCGCCGATCACGGACTCGGCCCCGCCCTCGCCGTACATCTCAGCGGTGTCGATCAGGCGATAGCCCATGGCGATGGCCTCGCGCACGGCCGCCACTTCCGCGGCCCGGCGCCCGGCCGCCTCGCCCATGCGCCAGGTGCCCAGGCCCAGCACGGGCAGCGCCGCGCCGCCCGGCGTTTGGCAATATCGCACGTCCTTGCCCCCACGATTCGAACGTCCCGGTCCGCCATGGACCGGCGAAAACGCAATCATCGTACCCGGCCGACGCGCCGCGGGCCAGAGCTACGCGGGCGACCGGCGCGCCCGCCAGCGCCTCAGCTCACGGCTTGTCCGCTGCCTGGACCTGGGAGTAATGCACTTCGACGATCTTCCACGCGGTGCCGCGCTTGAAGAAGACGTCGGTCTCCAGGTAGTTCTCGTCGACCGGCGCCTTGCCGGGGTTCCTGGTCCGCACCGCCGCGCGATAGGTGGCCACCGCGGCATCGCCGGCCGGGGAGACCTGGATCTGCACATCCGTGTACGTGAACGCGAGTATGGCGCCACCGTCCTTGATGAACTGCGTCCACTCCTTCTTGTAGGCGGGCAGCGTCGTCGGCCCGTCGGGGTACATCGCGCGCAGGTCGTCGGCGTAGTAGGAAAAGTACTTGGGCAGGTCGTTGGCGGCATAAGCCGCATTGACCTCGGCCTCGAGGCGCCGGATCTCGTCCTCGGGCGAAGGCGCGGCGCCGGCCGTGGCCGCAGCCAGGCCCAGGCAGGCGAACAGCGCGGAACGCAGGCAGCGGTGACGCAGGGTCATGGCGGGTCCTTTCGCGCGCCGGCGAACGGCGTCCGTGCTCCGGCACGGCGCGCTGCGGCGCAGGCGCATGTTGAACCAGGCGGTGCCCGGATGCAATGACCATGCGCAGCGGCGCGAGGGACAGGACCCGGCGGGAGATATCTTCCGCCGCGCTGGCGGGTGGGGCGGCAAACCCGGGCACCAAGCCGCGGCCCGTGGTGCCGGCTCAGATCTGGAACCGCCCCAGGTCGACGTCGAACGCGCGCTCGACGAACCACACCAGCGCGATCAGCGCGACCGCCAGCGAACCGACGCGGAAGACGCCGACCCGGTAGAAGACGGTGTCGCGCGCCAGGAAGGCCAGCGGCAGGAAGACCGCGACGATGGCCAGCTGGCCCAGCTCCACGCCCAGGTTGAAGCCGAACAGGGACAGGGCGAGCGAGGAGGCGGACAGGCCCAGGTCCTTGAGCGCGGCGGCGAAGCCGAAGCCGTGGATCAGGCCGAACACGAACGCCGCGACCCAGCGCCGGTCGCGGCACACCGGCCAGAGGTTGTTGACGCTGGCCAGGATCACCGTCAGGGCGATGCCCGACTCGACCAGGCGCGACGGCAGCGACACGAGGTCGAGCACCGCCAGGGTCAGCGTGATCGAGTGCGCGACGGTGAAGGCCGTGACGATCTTGAGCACATCCACCGCGGCCACGCGCAGCGAGCCGACGCCGGCCGTGGGCTCGCGTCCCAGGCGCGTGCTGCGTGCCAGCACGGCGGGAAGCAGCAGCGAGAGCAGGAACAGGATGTGATCGAAACCCAGCCAGATGTGCCATATGCCCTCGGTGACGAACTCGCGCAGGGTCTCCAGGCGCGAGCCCGCGCCGGCGTCGAAATGGCGCTGGGGATAGTCCGGTCCGAGGACGGCGGCGACCGGGCCCCCGGCCGTGGCACCGGCCTGCGCCGGCCACTGCACGCTGACGATGCCGCGGTGCGTCGGATCGCTGGTGGCGAACAGGTGGTACTGGACGTCCAGGCTGTGGACCGGCGCGGCGCAGGCCAGCTCGAAGCGCAGCACGGCATAGGTGCCATCGCTGTGCCGATCGAGCGCGTAGCCCGCCGCGGCATCGGCGCCCGGCGCGGCGCGCGCCGGAGCCGTGACGACGCTGCAGGCCTGGTGGTCGGCCGTGACCTGCAGCTGGGGCAGCGCGAGCGCATCGATGTCGGCCTCGCGCGCGCGCACCTCGCCCCAGGTGAGCATGCCGTCGTCGTTGGCGTCGAGCCCCAGCTCGTTGTCCAGGTCGCGCAGCGCGATGTCCCAGCGCACCGAGACGCGGTCCTCGTGCGGGCGCAGGCTCAGGTAGGCATCGCTGGGCTTGTGCGCGGCGGCGTCCTGGCCCAGCAGCAGGGCGAGCGCGCCGGCGGTGGCGAAAAAAAGCCGCGCGCTCATGGCACGAACGACGCCAGGCGTGCGTCGGGCAGGCGATTGGCGGCGATGAACCGGCGCACCGGGTCGGCATCGGCGTCGCGGCCGGCCGCGCGCGCGGCGGCCAGCAGGATGCGCGCATCGGCCGGCTCGCGCTGCACCTCCCAGTTGCGGCGCGCCAGTTCGAGCGCCCGCTGCGGCTGGCGCAGCAGTTCGAGCGCGAAGCGGGCCTCCTCGCGCCGGTGCACGGTATCGCCGCGCAGGCGCGCGGCATCGAAGCGCGCCTGCAGGGCCTCTACCGCCGCGGCGCGGCGCGCATCGCCCTGCGCCTGGTAGGCCAGCGCGAGGCGCAGCAGCAGCGGATCGGCGCGCTCGCTGCCCTGGAGCAGATCGATGACCTCGCCCGCGCGGTGCTGGTCGAGCAGGAAGTCGGCGTAGGCCGCGCGCGTGTAGGCGTCGGCGCTGCCGGCCAGGGCGGCACGAAAATGGCGCTCGGCGGCGGGCGCATCGCCGCGGCGCTCGGACAGCTCGGCCTCGATCAGGCTCAACCAGGCATCCTGGTCGGGATGGGCGGCGCGCAGCGCCTCGAGGTGCGCGTAGGCGGCAGCCGGTTCGCCGCGCAGGCCCTGCAGTTCGGCCAGGCAGGCCTGCGCATACACGGCCGCACCGAGCCCGGCCAGGCGCCCGCAGTCGGCCGCGGCCTCGTCGTAGCGGCCCTGGGCCTGGAGGATCGAGGCGCGGGTGAGCCAGGCTTGCGCGTCGTCGGGGTCCTGCGCGAGCAGCACGTCGAGCTCCCGGACCGCGGCGCCGAACTCGTGCACGCTCTGCAGCACGATGGCCTTGTAAAGCCGTACCGGTGCCGGCGCATCGCTGCGCTGCCACCAGGGCGCCAGCGCCGCTTCGGCGTAGCCGATGTAGCGCGGATCGCCGTCGCGCCGCGCCACGGCGATGCAGCGCTGCGCCACGGCCAGCGCCAGGCGCAGCTGGTCCGGTGCGCGCCGCAGCGCGGCGCGCAGGCGGCGCAGCTCGATGTCCGTGCGGTCCAGCGGCCGGTCGCGCAGCGTCTCCACGACCGCGCCGTCGTCGGCGGGCACGAACGGCTCGGCCCGCGCCGCGCCGAAGGCCAGCACGGCCATGGAAAGCGCCGCGATCACCCGGCGCCGCAGGTGCAACGAGGGACGTGGTGACATGGTTCCTCCATCGGTCTTGAGCAGGGGGAGCACCCACCCGCCGTGCGCCTGCCGTCCTGCGCGGGAACACCCTGGGGCAAGCGCACGCCGCCTCGCGGACCCGCGCCCGGACCGCCCGCATCTTCCGGGCCGCCCAAACGGGCGTCTGTGCGCTGGGTGACCATGCTCAGGACCAGGGGAAATGGGTCGCACCGGCAGGCATCCCCGGCAGCCCCCGTTGCCTATACGCCAGGGCCCGTAAGCTGGATGCAAGGTGATGCCCGGACGCGCTCTCCGGCACGCGAGCCCAGGCCGGCGGCCGGCCCCGGCTCAGTGGTCGATGCGCTTTTGCAGCAGCAGTGCGTGGCCCGCGGCGGGGTCGAGCTGGTACGGGGCGTAGCCCGCGCCCGCATAGACGCGCAGCGCGCGCTGGTTGTTGGCCAGGACTTCGAGCGTCAGCTTGCAGCAGCCCCGTTCGCGCGCGCGGTCCTCGCACCAGGCCAGCAGCGCACGGCCGATTCCGCGGCCGCGGCAGTCGGCGCGCACGACGATGTCGTGGATGTTGAGCAGGGGCCGCGCCGCGAACGTGGAGAACCCGAGGAAGGTGTTGACGAGGCCGACCGCCTCGCCGTCCCGCCAGGCCAGCGCGCCGTGGAAGCCGGGCACGCGCGCCAGCTGCTCGACCAGGTGCGTGCGCGCGTAAGCGCCGAGCGCTGCGCCCCCTCCCATCGGATCGCACGCGTAGTGGTCCAGCAGCGCGAGCAGGGCGCCGGCATGGCGCGCATCGGCCAGGTCGAGGGCCAGGACCCGCACCGGCGCCGCTTCGCCGCTCAAGGCCGGACCGCGCCCCGGGCCGGGCGCTCAGGAAAGGGCATCGTCGTCATCGAGCGCGAACGCGCCGGATTCGAGCAGGGCGACGATGCACCGGGCGGCCTCGGCGTCGCGGCGCGCCACCTGCAGCCGCGTCCCGCCGACGGCGACCGCCCAGAGGGAATTCATGCAGTTGATGTTCTCGTCGGCGACATAGGCGGCGATGCCGTCGGCTGCCAGGCGCGCGCGCAGGATCTGCAGGTTCCAGGGGTCGAGCGAACGCGCCAGCGTGACGAAGGTCTCGGGTGCTGGCGCGGCGGCGGCGGGTTCGGGGCGATGGGGCACGATGGCGATGCGGGTGGCGGCGATCGGGCACAGGGGCGCGCAGGGCAGCGCGAAGCGGGCACGAGGCCTTCATAATACCGGCCTGTCGACGCCGACCAGGAAATTTTTCATGCGCCGCCGTGCTGCCATCTGCCCATTTTCCGTGGGGCTATCTCCCATGCGCGCGGTTTCCATCCGCCCGCTTGCCTTGCGCCCGCTGGCCTGGCGCGCGTTGCACCTCTGCACGCTGCTGGCCGGCCTGGCGGTCTTCGTCAGCGCAGCTCGGGCCGCGCCGCCCGATCCGCTGGCGCGCGACATCTTCCGCCAGCTGATCGAGATCGACACCACGCACTCGGCCGGCGACACGACCGCCGCCGCGCGCGCGATGGCGCAGCGCCTGCGCGACGCCGGCTTTGCCGCCGATGATGCGCAGGTGCTCGTCGGCCGCAACCCCAAGCGCGGCAACCTGGTCGCGCGCCTGCATGGCAGCGGCGCCCACCGCCCGGTGCTGATCATCGGCCACCTGGACGTCGTCGAGGCGCGGCGCGAGGACTGGGAGCTCGATCCGTTCGTGTTCACCGAGAAGGACGGATACTTCTATGGGCGCGGCACGCAGGACATGAAGGACGCCGACGCGATCGCGCTGGCGGCCTTGATCCGCCTCAAGCGCGAAGGCCTGGTGCCGGACCGGGACATCATCCTCGCGCTGACGGCCGACGAGGAGGGCGGCACGGACAACGGCGTGGCCTGGCTGCTGGCCGAGCACCGCGCGCTGGTCGATGCGGAGTTCGCGCTCAACCCGGATGCCGGCGGCGTCGATTCGATCGCCGGCAAACCGGTGGCCTTCAATCTCGAGGCCACCGAGAAGCGCTACGCCGACTTCCAGCTGCGCGTCACCAACCCGGGTGGACACAGCTCGCTGCCGGTGCCCGACAACGCCATCTACCGGCTGGCCGCTGCGCTGGGCCGGCTCGAGCGCGCACCGTTTCCGGTCGAGCTCAATCCCGTGACCCGGGCCTGGCTGCAGGACCAGGCCGACATCGAGACGGGCCCGCGCGGCAGCGACATCCGCACGGTGCTGCGTACGCCGCCGCCGGCCCCGGCCGGCGCCGCCGCGGCCGCGCGGCTGTCCGGCGATGCGCTCTACAACGCCACGCTGCGCACGACCTGCGTGGCCACGCGCCTGGAGGCCGGCCACGCCAACAACGCGCTGCCGCAGAGCGCCGCCGCGGTGGTCAACTGCCGCATCCTGCCCGGCCATTCGGCCGAGGAGGTGCGCGGCGACCTGGTGCGCGTGTTCGCCGACCCGCAGGTCGCGGTGGGCTGGATCGATCCCGACGACGACCAGGTCAAGGCGCGCGCGCCGGCCACGCTGGCGATGAGCCCGCCGCCGCTGAATGCGGAGCTGATGGGCGCGCTGCGCCAGGTC